>Ga0210003_1000971_pt1 | contig 25447 bp, 23 predicted proteins | sample LantaG_FD_182804 | JGI IMG/M metagenome (GOLD analysis project Ga0210003, IMG submission 182804) | Deep subsurface microbial communities from Baltic Sea to uncover new lineages of life (NeLLi) - Landsort_02402 metaG (SPAdes) (version 2) | ecosystem: Environmental > Aquatic > Marine > Oceanic >... | reverse complement strand
TAATGCAGCCGTTTCAATAGCTCCCGACACTTTTGCAACCGGTATTCCATCATCATCAAGACCGGTCATGGAGGTAATGTCAGCATTTGCTCCTGACTTTGCAACCCCAGCCTCTACAAGGGTTCTGTCAACCCACTTGTTTGAAGCATTGTCATACTGCAAAAGATCAAGATCAACTGGCCCGGTTATTGCTGTGTCGGTAAGCCCTGCCAAGGTCGTCCCACCACCATCAATCACAGTTTCAAGAGCCGCTTCCGTTATCTTCGCCGTCTGCCGGATAGCCTCACCTGCGGCATCTGGTACGGAAAGAGCTTCAATCTGATGTGAGTTCATATCAAGGTTTTCAGACTGTGCGCCGAGGGAGGTGTCTGAACCTGCTGCATGTAACGCTGCTTTTTCTGTATCTGTCACATAGTTATCATCTTCACCAAGTGCGGCAGCAACCGTTACGTCTATATCCGCATCAACTAAGACATCAGCATGAGATGTTTCATGGGTTGAGGTAACGTCTGCCAAGGCTTCTATTCCATCAAGCTTATCTTTTTGTGTCTGTGTAATATGTTCGTAATCATCTCCATCGTTCAGTCCCGTCAAATCATTATGAACTTCAGGGGAACTGACAGGAAACAAAGTAGCATATGCACCAGCAATGTCATAAAAAACATCTACATTTTGAGCCACCGTTATCTTACAAGCAAGTTTCGCAAAACAACTTAAAAACTCTGGTATTGAAGAGGGAACTTCGGCACCCTCTGCCGCTGCTATTTTATAACTATCCTGTCCATAAAGAACATGAAGATTAGAAGCGTAGTCTATAAAAACCCAATGAACTCCGTATCGAGCAACTCCGATATTAGCAAGTCCAGTTGCTACATCATTATACTGAAGTTTATCAATCTGAGTTTGGTCTGCCGTACTTACCCACGCAGCAGGGCCAGCATCTCCATCATAATACCAAGTTGTGAATTTATCTACCGCAGAAGTCTTAGCAGAAATTGTAATCTTATTTCTACCTAAATAAAACACCCCAGCATCAGATTGAATTTCTCTTGAACCAGCCACTCCAGCGATAGTTATATTCCCACCAGAAGCCCTCTCAAAACCCCGTACCGCTAATGTTCGTTCATGTTCTTTACGTAGAAGATTTGGAAGTTGAATACCTGACTGAATTATATGAGTGGCAGTCCCATCTCTGTAAACTCTGCCAAGAGTATGCTGAGTATTCAATCCTATAGTTGATCTATCAGTAGTGACCTGTAATCTCACAAAAGGAGTAGTTGCCTGGTAATACTCCACATAAATGTAATTCGCTTTCTGGTCTGTCAGAGCGACATTTGCACCTGCCAAGTCATAGGCTTTAATCTCTCCTATCTCTGAATCAGAGGCCCTTATATGTCCCTTAACAGCACTTACATCCACAGAACCATCGGCAGGAGAAGCAGCAGTAAGAAGTCCTCCTAAGACGTATCCAGAACTCATAGTGTTGTTAAGATAGTCCTGCAGATCATCATAAGTTGCAGTACCAAATTCCTTAACCTCAACATGATCGGCTGAAACTATCTTATCATCTACATACTTCTTAGGTACTGCGTGGTTATCTTCAACTGGTACTATATACTTAGGGCCTAATGTAAAAGAATGAGCTTCAGTTTTATACAACTCATGCAAACCAATGCTATCCTGATACAATCTTCCAAATAAGGCGTACTCTTTATCAAAATCCTGATGCGCAATCTCATAAATATAAAGAAGAGCAATCGGATAAGACGCTGGCTCATTCAATAAAACATAATTACCATCAGCATCTAAAGTAGCTCCTACCAACGTCCCGCCGGAGGTAAGAGGAGTTCTAAAGTTAGGCACGTCATTAACAAAGGTAGAAACTAAAACACTGCTAGAATCTCTCCATAATTCAGTTACAATTTCGCTATTAGGAGGAGGTACAATTACACCACTCATTCCACTGGTAACTGTTTCATACCACATTGCTCGTACTGTATCAGTATCATACGACATAACTGTTTCCTTTATTATTTAAGAAAGGTCACAATTTGACCTTTTCACTGAATTGAATTTTAATAAATTGTTCCTTCTCTTAACAACTGATACTGCTCTTCAGCTCCATAACGTCTTCGTTCTTCTTCTGACAAATTACGCTTTTCTTGCTCTGCCATTATTTGCTTATCACTTGGCATAATACCAAATCTTTCATAAAGTTTTATAAGCGTTTCATCGTCATTCGATAAGAAAGCATCAGTCATATCTTTAAGAACTTCAGTCTTCTCTAATCTGAGATTCTTTTTAGCTTCATACGCTTTAGAAGCTTCGTATTCTTCTGCGGGTCTCGGCCCGACTGTTCTCTGAAGAACTTGTCCACCAGTAGCATAATATCTAATATGTCCTTGAGAATCATAAATTGGATACTTCCCTTCGTATCCATCTCTAACAGCTTTATAGGCTTGAGCTAATCTTGTAGCCATTATAGGAGTAAGCTCCTTACCAAGCTGTTCAACTCCCTTTCCTTCCTTAGCCTTTTCTGCTATTGTAAGTGCACTTGATACTGTTGGTCCAGGACCTGACGGAAGCAATCCTCCACCAATATTTATAGTTTGCTTTGCATGTCTAAGTGCACCTCGAGTATCGCCCTCTGCTAAAGCTATAACAGTATTCAATCCTTCTCCCCAAGTAATACCAAACCCCAAAGCGTTTGACATATCCATATCAAGCAATTCCTGTAAAGTATAATTAATTCCTTCAGCGTACGCCATGTACTTTAAAAATCCTACCTTATCTTTCTTAAACAGTCGGTATAAAAATCTTGCTTGTTTTAAAGGGTATGATGTAAACTGTAATGCTATTCTTGCGTAAGGATTCCAATACATTTTAGCCATACCAAGTTTACCATATCTAAACTGAGTTTCATGTACTGCCTTTATTCCCTCTTTTGTTGCAAAGTCTGTAAGTGCTTCACCAGATAAACCTTTTCCTTTTCCAGTATCTAATCCTTTTAAGTAACCTGAAAGATAAGCGTGTTTTCTATTCCCAAGTTCCATTTGATTAAACATATATCTTGCAACATCATTAACAGCTTTCATACCAACGCTTGGAGGACCTTCAGTTAAAACTGACGGAACTTCTCGTGTAATACCAGTTTTATCAAATATAGCATTTGTATTTTTTCTATCAAATAACATCATCTTTTCTGCTTGAAGCGCATATCTTTCTCCAACAAAAGCAACAGTATTAACTCTTTGAGATAAATTTACTAATGCTGATCTTGGATTAAAACCAAGTGTTCTAATCCATTGAGCTGTAGTAATTGCATTAGAAATCTTATCCATTGGATGCTTATCATATCCCATATAATGTCTAACTAAATTACCAACGTAAGGTTTAAGTCCAACATCTATATCAGGATACAAATCAGCAGCTATTTGTTTAACTGCAGGCTCATCAAACATTTTTCTAGCTAATCCGTGTAAATAAGTTTCATACGCTTTCAAAGCATCAAACGAATATCCTTTTGCTCCCTTTCTTTTAGTAAAAAAGGCAAAGAAGATTTCTTTAGGTAATTGTCTAAACGCAACAAACTCCCCACCTTCAAGTTTAGTTATAGCTGATGTAAGACTGTTTACTTTATTTTTATACTTAGTAATACTCCCCTTCTTTGTTGCCTTTGCTAACTTAACCTGTGCAACTTCAAGATTTGTTTTGAAGATTGTAAGTAATTCTTTAGGATCAAAGAGATGTGGTAAGTACTGATCAATACGTCTGCTAAGAATTAAATGTGCTTCACGCTCGCCGGGGCTTAAACTTTCTATATAATCTTTATTTAGAAAGTCACGCATCTCTTGTTGTTTACTCTTATAAGCAATACGTTCTTCGCCTTTTAGTTCTGATACTTTTTTACTTCCACGAATCTTCTTTGCTTCATCTGATAGAGTCTTATATTCTTCTGCCCTTTCCTTACTTAAGTCAGCAATTTTAGTTTTCTTTGGATGCTCTTTTCCAACCTCACTTACAATCTTTTTATACGCCTCTTCACTACCACAAGCTTTTCGAGCAAATTCGTTAATAAGAAAATCGTAATTATCTTTAAAGAAGTCATAAGCTTTACGCTCTTTTTGTGTTAGTGTATTTATATCTCTTTGGCCATCTAAAACCTTACCAATATTAATAGATGACTCAGATCCCTTTTTAATTCCTTGTGAAGCATCTTCATAAAGCTTTAAATTTCTGTGCAAGAAAGCATTCTTTCCTTCCTCAGCATTAATTAAAAGTTTAAAACTCTCTTTTGCTACAGGATCTTTAGTTACAACACTTGCAGGATCGAATACAAGTTCTTTAAGTTCTTTAACTGTTACTCTTACGGTTCTTTTTACCTTTCCTAATGTTGCAGATTTTGTCTCTGCTGCTTCCCATAAATCTTTTGCAGAGTTTTTAAGTCCACGTAATGTTCCAGGAATTTGAGTTGGGTCAAGACCTGAATAAAGTACGGTATTACCTTTTCCCACTTCCTTTTTTATCAGTGTTTTTGTAGCAATATTAGTTTTCTCTAGCTCGGCAATATACTTTTCAGCTTCAGTAGCACGCCCAGCTTTCTCTGCCTCTCTTACCTTCTTACTAACTTTCGGAGCTGCTGCTCGGAGTTCTTCAAGTGTAAGTAACTTACCATGATCTCCAACAATAAACTTTAGTTCATCAAGTTTTACTGCTGGATTAATCTTAACTTCATTAGGATGCGTTCCTGTGCCTTCAATAGCTTTCTTAGGATAAATAATAGCAACAGGAGTTTTAACTTTACTTCCATATGCTACAATTCCAAACTCTTCTGGTATTGTTGAAGCAGAGATTCCTAAATTCCCTCCGCTATCTTTACCAAGAAAATTCTCTCCTGTTTTAAGCATATGATTAACTTCAACAACATTAGTAAAACGTATAGGAGCATCTGCAGCAATCTCACTAGACGCACGCTTCTCCTTTATTGTATCTTTTGTTTTACTTATTACTTTTGCGTTTTCTTTTTCATCAACTACTTTATCTTTAAGGAGTTCTGGTAGTTCAGACTTCTTTACCTTAACTTCCTTCTCAGCTGCCAGGTCAATTTTTGACCTTTCTGGTAAAACTCCTTTAGCTTTATCTACAGCCTCCCTAAAAAATTGTCCTCGTACTCCTTCATCAAGTGCTTCTTGAAGTTTACCAGTATCTCTAAATGCTTTAGATTTAATTTGAGACTCTTCATACAATCTCTCAAGTTCAGTAACTTGTTCAGGTGTAGCCTTCTCTCCAAATGCTATTGCTTCTTCTGAATTTTTGAGTTCTGGAATAGGTTTAGGTTCTTCTTTAGCTTTTACTACTTCCTTCCCCTTTACTTCTCTTACAGCCAACTCTTCCTTCGCACCTTCAACTCCATACTCAGCCTGTTTCTTTAATTCTTCTTCAGGCATCTTCTCCCAAACAGGTGCAGGTTTCTTTTCCTTCTCTGTTGACTTTTCCAGTTTACTCTCCATCTCATTAATAAAAGCTGTATCTTCTTCAGTCCATAAAGCATGTTCTTTTTCAACTAATTCTTCTACTCTAGCTATTTCTTCAGTAGTTATTCTTTCAGTTACTTCTTCCGGTACAGTAATCTTTTCTTTTTCTGCAATCTTTACTTCAGGCTTTACAGTATATCCCTCAGGTACTCCTTTAGGCTTTTCAAGAATACCTTCTGCACCTTTAAGCGATACTGCTTTCTTTGCAGATGTAACCTTTTTAACCATATTATTAATAAGTGTTTGTTCCCTACCTGACATCTTATTATACCATTCAGGAATTTTAACTTTAGCTTTTCCTATGCTCTCACCTCCATAATGAAACAAAGCTAATTCCACAACAAATTGAGATACGGCTTCTACTGTTTTACTATTCCAAGATTCACCAACTAGCTCAGCAGCTTCTTTAATTGGAGTAGTAATAAACTCAAATCCCTTACCAATAAGTTCAGTAGCTTTTTTTCCCACTTCTGTTTCTGGTTGCCATACAGCTTTTCCTACTTCTTCTTGAAATTTCTCTGCCTGTTCAGTTGTATCCTTTCCAGTTAATTCACCATATCCAGTTATTCCTATTTTACCAAGACTTCCAGCAATCCATGCAGGTCCAGCTGTTGCCAGCATAAGTCCTACTTCTCCCAAAGTTTTAGGAGCTTCGAATATTTGTTTAGCTGTATCAGGTTTTATAAAAGAAGCTTCTGGTGTAGGTTCAGTAGATGGTCCAAGTTGATTAATTATAGTACCAGGCTTTCGTTCATACATTATATTACGAACAAAGTCTTTAGCATTTGTTATAGGTTTAGGAGCTTCAACTTCTGTAGGAATTGTTTCAGGTATAGTTGGAGTACTTACTTCTTCCGGCGTAGGAGAAACTGCATCATCAAATATGACATCAGCTGTAGAAACAATACTCGGAGCTTCGTCAAATTTTATAGTATTAGTATCAACTACTGAAGAATCCATCATTGGAGCAGCAGCTATTGGACTATCAAACTTTATAGAGTTAGTATCAACTATTGCTGTATCCATGCTTTACTCCCATCTGCATTTAAGTAAACTTTCTTTCCGCCAGATGTTTTACCTGAATCGACAAACCCTTCAGGAGGAACAAGTTGAGGTTGTTCAAGACCTTCAGTAGAAAGCTCAGGTGCTTCTAATTCTGTTTTAGGTTGTGACCAAAGTTTACTTATTGCTCCAATAACTCCACCCGACTTCTTTTTAGCTTCTTTTTCTGCAAGTATCTTTTCCAGTCTCTTTTCCATACTAGTTTTAGGTTTTGGAATCCCTGTTATTGTAGATGCTATATCAGTAGGAACGATATTTCCTTGTGCATCCATTAACCCACCAGCTTTAGTTGCAAAGACTGGTCCTTTATCAGTCATATACATTTTACCAAAGGGTTCCATATGTTTCTTAAATTCCCACGGTGTCATCATTTTACCAGTAGGACTCTTAACAACTCCTTCTCCTTTAGCAGTTTTAAATTGTTTTTTATATGATGAGTATAACCTTTCTTGCTCTGTACTTACTTCTGTTTTCCTTTCCTTTGCGAGATCTTTTTGTCTTTTAGTCCATTCCGTATCTATCTCAGCATCTGATTTACCTGCAGCTTTTTGTGAACTATAAAAAGTTTTATATGCTGATAATGTAGGATCTTTTGCAGTTGTTGTTGCTTCAGTAAATTTCCTTACTCTTTCAAGTGGATCTAAAGCCTGAGCCTCTGGTGATCTATTCCACGCCTCCCACTTTCCAGGTTGTTCTGCTTTAATCTTCTCAATTTGTGCTGTAAGTAGTTGTTGTCGTAACAATTGGTTCGGGGACTCATATTCTCTCTTTGCTCTTTCTCCGTAAGCTTCAGCACCCATTGTAGATAAGTCTTTTCCTAGCCTACCACCAAAACCTTCTGGGTCAAGGGCATGTGCTGCCATTCCAGCCAAGCGAACGAACTGATCAAGAGGTACTTGAGTCTTTCCAACTGGTTGTTTCCAGTATTGACTAAAGCTATCTTTAGGAAGCGAAAGCAAATTATTAGGCGGAGTCTCAGGAATACTTGCTGGCTGAGTCGACGTAGCCGTTGGTGTTGCTTCTTCAGTTAAACCTAAGCTTTCCTTAATTTTAAAAGGCTCTTGGTATAACACATTTTTAGGAGTAGAAAACTCCATTGGATCTTTTTTCTTCCTGTTATATAGTACATTCTTTTGCATTATACTTCTCCTTTATTCACTCATTACTATTGCTACACCAATAACAAAGCCAATAACTGCACCAATCACAGTGCCCCAACCTGGAAACATACTACCAATAGATGCTCCTTGTACAGTATAACTAGCAACAAGCAAGACTTTAGAAAGATCTGAACGTTTTCTCTTTCCAACATACTTATTATAGCCTGCACTCCGTTGCATAGAACCTAAGACTACTTGCTCAAAATCTAAAACAGTAAAGGGCCAGATAACATTTCTAAAAGCAAATTCACTATCTGCATCTACACCTACCATAGAAGAAAGATAATACAGTTTCATTATTTCAGTATAAGAGTCTGTAACACCTTTTTGCCAGTTAAGTGCTGTGTTATATTTTGTGTTAAGATTTGGAAGCAATTTAAACTTAGCATCTGCACTTATAACAGATAAATCTTTAGTTCTCTTACATTCAATATTAGCTTTATTAATAACAAAAGAACTGCTTGATACAGCATTATTTTCTCTCATATGTAGCTTAAATTCAGGAATAGATTTTTCTGATAAATCATCATCTGACAATGCAATCATAGTTTTAATCGCAACATTTACCTCATCAGCTTGAAGTTGATCATTAAAAGTAGTATCCCATAATACTTCCAAATTATAACCTGACATAAACTTCCCGAACATATCATAGAGTGACGGGAAGTCAGCAATCGTATATCCTATACCAAGCATTGCAGTATTGATATCATGATCAGTATAAGAAGTATAAGGAGAAGTATTTATAATATCTTTACGAGTATTAACTACAGTACTTAACATTGCAATATGTTTCTCCTCAATATAAGGAGCATATCTAATTGCTTTAGAAGTATGTTCTGGTTGACTACTACCACTACTACCCATGATAACCTCTTAATAATAATAAGCTGCTGCTGCACCAAATGCTGCTCCAGCAATCGCTCCATAACCAGCTCCGCCAGATGACGCAGGTGTAACTACGCCAGTAGCAGAAGTACTTGCTATTGTAGCAGGAGCAACCTGTCCACCTACCATAGCACCCATAGCAACTCCACTCAATGCACCACTAAGAACTCTAGACATTGTAGACGCTCCAGCCGCATCAGTCTTCTGATTGGTTGCACCTTGTAAAGCTCCCAAAGCAGCTCGCTCAAAATCAAGAACTGTAAAAGGCCAAAGTGTATTTTTTGCTGCCATAGCATAGTTGATTTCATCAACATCAGTTTTTGCTGAAAAATACAACTTCATAATTTCAGCATAAGTTCCAACAACTAACTTATTCCAATTAAGATGTGTAGTCCATCTTTCTTGAGCAATAGGAATAAGTCGATACTTTAAATCAGCTGAAAACTTATTTATTACTTTTGTTCTTGTACTTTCAATAAGAGACTTACCTACAACAAAAGAACTACTCATAACAGCATTCATATCTCTCATACCAGTTTGTAGTCTTGGTAAAGAAGATTCCTCAATTTCATCATCTATTAAATCACCCTCTGCTGCGATTAAATCTCCAACAGCAGATGACTCTAAAGTACTAGTATAAAGTTGCTCCCACAAAGCTTCTATATCTAAGCCAGCCATAAACTTTCCGAACATATCATAAAGAGAAGGAAAGCTAGCTATAGTATAACCTACTCCAAAGAATGCATCATCCACTTCGATATCTGTATAATCCTCAAATGGTGAGTTTGCTACAGCAATAATACGTTGAGCTTGAATAGTAGCTAAAAAATTCTTATGTTTTTCTTCAATATAAGGAGCATACCTAATCATTGTTTGTGTGTTTGCTGGTGTACCACCACCTCCACCACCCATTTTAGTTACCTCCTACTTCATAAATAAAACTTCTGTTTCGTTCAGTACAACCAGAAATCTTAGCCATTTCCCATACACGAGGATTTCTTGATTGAAATGTAACAGCAAAGCAACCTTCTTGTATAGCAAGATCACGTAAAATTTTAAGGTTTCTAAACAACTCTGCATCTGATATAGGACGCATTGAATATAAAACTTGAAGAGCTAATTCTTTTTTAAGTAGTATTTTATCTGTTATAATCTTTGTAATTGCTATACCATGCAGTATTCTATCTTTATCAAGAATAACAAAACACTGAGCTTTATCACTAAGAAGAGCTTGTAAAAGGTCATTAAAATAGTTTGCATAGTCTTTCTTGTCAACCTCATCAGCTTCAATACAAGCATATTTTATTGCTTCCCAAAACGTAGGAATTTGTATAGCTAAAAGTCTATACACACTATTATTAATAGGCATCAGCAACTCCATTCACTTTAATATAATCAAGTTCAAAATATTCATAAGCTAAAGTTTTAGCTCGAATTCTAAATTCTCTTCCGTAAGCAGTAATATTTACATTACCAACAGAAGATACAAGATACCAAGGAGTTTGTACAAAATCTGCTGCTTTACTCCTTCGATAATCAATTGCTGCATAGAGAGCAGTTGTTACATCTGTTCCAAACTCTAAAGAAAATATTGTCTTTCCTACTCTACTTTCTAAATCATAAATATCTGTACAGATCTCAAACGGATCAGTAGTTATTGTCGCAGAAGCAGTAACATACTGAACTCCAGATTGGTAATCCAAGCCAGTGATGTTTGGTTGACATTTGCCAAGGCTACCAGTTACTACATCATAAACATAACCTACTGATCCGTCACAGATATATACAAGATTATTAAGTTTATCATATGATACAACAAGACTATCATTTAATGTTGAAAGATATTCAGAATAATCTAAAAACTGCATACCATCAGACAACTTCCATAACTGTCCAAAGGCATCTACAAAGAAGTGTTTAGCTTCGTCACCAGCTACTGCATGTTTACCTTTTAGTCCTACTCTATAAATAGTATCTAAACCAAAAACAATACCAGAAGGAACTAGAAAAGATACACCATTCTCTCCATAAACAATTGGCTTTCCTCGTAACTTCTTTACAGCATAAACATAACCCTTCCAATCTAATGGTCTTTCGCCAGCAACATTACTTTTACCAACAGTAAAATTTAACTCTCCAATATCAGACCACTTAATCCAGTTTTTCTTTGTAGCTGAAATAAAAGGAATAGTGCCTGAAGGTAATAGACTAAGTGTTAAAGTTAACAAACCACTTACAGCCATATCTCCTGCAAAGTCTCCAAGAATTGACATGGTTGCAGTTGGTACGTCAGTAGCAACATTAATAACTATTGCAGCCCACTCACCTTCTTGAGAAGTAGTAAAAACTAAAATACCTTGGTCTAGTACTCCTTGTGAAGAAGTTCCTGCACAATCAAAAGTCAAATCCAAAGCAGGATCACGTTCACGAGGTACAACAACAGAATAAACACCACTGCTTTTAGCAGTCATTATACAACTACCATCAGCAATGGTATTTCCTACGCCTACAATAAGATAAGAAGGAATTATCGGTAATACAGGTATAGGCCTTCCTTGTATAATTTTACCAGCATAAAGTAAGGTAGACATGAAGTTTCCTTTACTAACTTATACTTCAACAACAGCATACATATCAGCAACACCAACAGCAGATATATTCCACACTATAATACTAGAGCTTACGGGAATAACAAGACCCTGAGGAAATGTCCATATTACTCCAGTTCCAACAGTAGCTGGAAGGGAAACTCGTCTAAAATAAGTAAGTGGTACAGTAGGATCAGTTCCCCAAGCTAAGGCTGAACGAACAACTCCAGCAGCCAATACATCATTTGGATCTTCAACCTGGAAATTCACAGCTGAACTAGGTGTCACTCCAGTTGCTTGTGGTCTACCAAGCCCAAAAGTTGATGCAGTAGCTGCTGCCATAGTAATACCAATCTCAAATACCTTTACTCTACCCGGCGTCGATCCAGTTAAAATCTCCCAGCAACATTTAGTAATTGTCGTCTGTGTCGTTCTTACTCCAAGTGATAATCTCATTTTTCTACTCCTTATGCTATTGAAATATTTACATTAGTAACTTTTAAAATCTGACCGTCTGCTACAGTTACATCTCCACCAAAATCTATGTAAGATATAATTGCATCAGTATAGTCATCACCATCACCTGTACTTGTACTATCATCATAAATAATAGCTCCAGACGCTACAATGGATCCTCCATCAGCCGTCCATTCAGGATTATCCCAAGCAAGAGTAGCATTATCTAATGTAGTACTTACAGTTATTGCAGCCCCTGTAAGCTCTGCACCACCTGCAGTATATCCACTACCATCAGCTATTTCACTTGCTGACACGTCAGAATAATCTTGGTGAGAGTCTTTATCAAAGACAAAGCCACTCTTCATTAAGATTATTTTAAAAGTATCTGATGAACTTACCTGTCCATCTAACAACATTCCTTTAATATAATTTGCTATTGCATTAGCCATAATTTTACCCCAAGTAAAATAGTCAATTTTTGACCTTTCTTAGATTAACTAAGCGATACGAACTTCGACATTAGCAATCGTTGCTACTCCTCCATCGACCTGTGTCTGCTCGCCACCAAAATCAATGTAGCCTACAACAGGATCAGCTGTTGGCGTAGCTACAGTATCATCAAAAATAATCGCTCCAGGAGTCGGTCCGATTGAACCACCTGAGGCAGTCCACTGAACATTGTCCCAGGTAACTTCGCATCTATCATCTGTATCATCTTCTGTTACTGCGACCCCTGCAAGAGTTTTTGTATTCTTAGTATATCCATTTCCAGTTGCAAGTTCATAAGCAGATACATTCGCATAAGCGTGATGTGTATCCTTATCAAAGACAAAACCTGTATCCATTAAAATAATCTTAAAACTATGAGCGTCAAAATCAATTACTCCACTTGCAAGCAAAAACTTTATTTTGTTTGATAATGTACTTGCCATTTTATTTCTCCTTTATATTTATTTTGCTCCCCATCTAATTAGATATACATACTTCCATCCAGAAGTACCATATATTCTGCCATTAAGAAGTCTTATTTTAGGTACTTCGCAAACATTATATGCGTAACTAGCTCTTAAAGTCCATGCATCCGTTTCATTCCACTCTAAAAGATTACCAAAAGAACCTGAAGAGTATCCACCTCCAGTACATCCAAATAATCTTCCTCCAGCTACTAGTAAATCTCTAATAAATGTTTGACTACCATACTTTGGAGCAACTTCAGTCCAAGCCTCTGATCCATCCCACTTAAGAAGTTTTCCAGAAGGAGATGTTCCACCATAAACATTGCTATTAAACCAAGCTAAAGATTGTATTGCAGTATCAATTCCCCATCCATTTGCTACTAAATCAAGTGCATTTTCTCCATCCCATTGGAATAGTCTAGCTGAAAAAAGATTAACACCATCATTTGAGTTATCACCTAAAAGAATAGTGGAATCATTAGAAACAATAGAAATAATATAAGGTGTTGAACCAGAATACGTAGCAACTATTTCCCAAGCATTACTTCCATTCCACACCATAAGTCGTCCAGGATTATAATGAGAAGCATATAAAAGTCCATTATGTATTACTAATTTAGGAACAAAATTATTTGATTCATAGTTAGAGGTTTTAGCAGTCCAATCATCTGTACCATTCCACTCAAGTAATCGTCCATCATTTCTTACTCCATATATTTTATCGTTGAAAGAAATAAGATCAGATATATATTTTCCAGTATTTGTTCCTATTGGAGTTACATAACTTGAACTACTTAATTCATTCCATTCAATCAATCTGCAATGTGTATGCCCCATATAAAGTTTATCATTAAATGCCACTAAAGAATAAGAATAAGGCGCATAACTACCACTAGATTTAACCCATACATCATATGTATCTATAGGAACTATAGGAATCTCACCAGATGAAGGAGTCGGAGTATACCCTTTTGACCAATATCCGCAAGGATTATGTTTATTGATTATAGGTATACCACTGAATTCGTGATCTAAATCCCAAGTAGGATTATTAATACTTGAAATTCTATCACCCTCGTTATATTCAGTTTTAGTTACATCCCACTCAGACATTATTTATTCCTATGAGTAAACCTTAGTCCATCTCCAAAGAATTCCAGTATTAGTATTATCAACTTTGTCTCCAGAACTAAATAGTCTTCCGTTATAAAGACAAAGAGTATTTACAGTATTAACATCTGTTAAAGCAGCTTCAGTAAAAGAACTCTCTTCATACAACCAAAGTGTACATCCGCCAGTAGAACTCCCACAAATAAGTAATTTACCTTCATAATCTATTATGTCTAAAGAATTTTCAGAATCTGACATCTCTCCACTTTGAAGTACAAACTGAGAACCATCGAGTAAATATAAATACTTTCCTTTAGTCATATATAAACTATTATTATAAACAACACAATGACCTGCTCCGCCATCTCCAGAAATATAATCTGCTATTTTTGTTAGAGTATCAGTTCCGTTCCATACTAATAATCCAGCTACTGTATTTAAATATAAATCATCATTATAAACTATCATATCAGCAACAGTCTCTGCATCTGCAACTGCATAAGCTCCCTTTGATACCCAAGAGGTAACTCCATCCCACTCTAAAAGTTGAACTGAACTTGGCGAACCTTCATAAGTATATAATTTCCCATTATAACTTATAAGAATAGTTGGAGAATAATAAGTAGTATTTGTTACTATTCTTGTCCAGCTACTTTCACCATCCCATTTATTTAAATTACAATTAGCTCCTAAGCCATAAAGATAATTTCCTAAGGTTGCTAATGATCGAGTTGCATTTGTAGACGCATAAGCTATTATTCCTATCCAAGCATTTATTCCGTTCCATTTAAGTAGTGTATATCCTAAACCATAACTTGAAGCATAAATCTCATCATTATAAACTATAAGACTAGAAGGTCTATTTACTGTATCATCACCATACTGAGGAGCTACTTCTTCCCAATCACAAGGAAGTCCGGGATCTGATGAAGGTATTACATAATCCTTCGACCAATAGCCACAAGGGGCATGCTCTGGTGTTATAGGATCATTACCTTGTCCAGGAGGATGCCACACTGAATCAGCAATAGTAGCAAGTTTATCTCCTTCATTATAAATAATTTTACTTGCAACAGGAGTTAAATCCCAAGGAGTTTGTCCTTGATATGTTTTCCAATTAGTCATTACGCCCACGATCCTTGTTGGCTTAAAGTCAAATCAAAAACACTCGCATTAAATAAAAGGCCTACTCCCGGGATAGTTACATCAGGAGCACCTATTACTACTTGCCCATTATAATTAAGGATACTATTAGCAGTAGGTAAATCAGTTGTAATACTGTACTCCCCAGTTCCATAATCCCTAACTACTGCAACTTTACCATTACTTAAATAAGCATAACTATAAAAATCGACAGCCGACCATGTTGATCCGGCAGTAACTTCTAACTTCTCTACCAAAGCACTGTCTACCCACTCATAAATTTTTGTACTACTACAAACAATAATCATGTTAGTAAAAACAAAAAGCTGAGGAAAAGGAAAGACATCTTTAATACCAGACGTATCCATTCGTGTTAGCTCGTCAATAGCAGCTAAGACACCATCTCTACCAACAGCTCCTTTTGATTCAATAAGGTATTTACTGTTTCTTGCAACACGTTTCGAAGGTCTTAATCCCCTCGATAATTGCTCAGCTTCTATTACAAACGAAAAAGCTCCAGCCATTTAAAGTACCCCATTCCCTGAGAAGTCAACATCTTTAAAATCTGTTGGTATTGTTTCAGGTTTTGTATCTACATTTACATCTTGAACAATTATCATTCTTCTTTCAATCTCTGGTACAGCTTTCTCCAGAAGATCTTCGTACTTCATTATAGGATTTTTACCTTCTATCATCTCTACAACAGCCTGGACTATGTCTTTTCGACCTGCAAACTCAGGATGATCTTTGTAAAACTTAGTATTAATCTTATGTAAAGCTGCATGATTCGCCATTAAATTACCAACCACCTCGGGTATCATCAGCAACGTTCTTTCAACAGCTTCATTTATAATTTCATTTTTTTCATCTTCTGTAATCACAACATCCTCCTAAAGATAACTATCTGTATTTATTGAGTAACCTGCTCCGTAGCATCCATTTGCAGGAATTGGAACAAAAATTGGTTCAACCTGATTTGCTGCATTAATAGTAACTAAGGTACTATACGAAGTCTTTGCGATTAAAGCAACCTCAGAAAATACCGCCCTTCCATACTCCGGAGCCAATCGAATCGCTAAATTAAAAATTATTGCTTCTTCATAATAAACAGGAAATGTAAGTGTGTCAGTAGTCAAGCCAAACGATCCTGTTTCAGTGAAAGGTTTAAAACTATCAAGGTAAAGTGTTTCTGCTGAATCTGGAACGGGGTAAAGATAAACGTTTGCTAACGGATAAGTCGGATGAAAGAACAAACTGTATGGGCGCGAGGAAGTATCTTTATTTGAAATACTTCTGTATCTTCCTTCAGCAATTATATCAACTGGATGAGTCATTCCACCACTATCAAGAATATATGCACCGAGAACTTGGTTAGGTCGAGCGGTGACAATATCTCCCCCCGATCCCCAAGTATAAGAAGCTTTACCTGCTGTAAGTGTAGCATTCTCTTTAACAGTTGCAAAGACATTAGAACTTAATGCTCCCCAAGATCTTAACATACTTTGAAGAGCAGATAATGCTTCTGCTTGTCTAGCAGTCTCGATAGTTTCTCCACTACTTAAAGCCCCAATTTTTCGTAGGCTCGCACTCAGTAAATCAGATACTAACATTTATCTTACCCCGTTTAGTTACAGAAAGGTCAAATTTTGATTATTTGTCTGGATCGAATAATTTCTTTTGCTTTTCAGTTCGATACTCCGGAACTTCTAATTCTTCTTCACTTGCTTCTTCAGTTGCCTTAACTTTTTTCTTCTTCTTAGTCTTTTCAGTTTCTTCAACCTCTCTATCTCCTTCATACATCGCTTCGTGTCCTGGCAGTAACGTACACTGACCAGGATGTCTTACCCAACCCGCGGCAACAAGTTTATCAAATGTTACTTGATTTCTAACAATCTGACCTTCTGGATGATCCTTATGAAACATCCAATGAGGAGCATAATCATTAAGAGGTTGAGTTTGCTTTACATCACTTTTAGTATAGACTTTACCTGATCCTAACAATCTGTTATTCGAAGCCATTACTCTCCTCCTTCAAGCACCTTCCAAGCCTGACCAACAATTATTGCTCCGTAAGCTTTACCTATAAGTTTCTTAAGTAAAGCAACCTCCTCTACGGCTAACTCAACAGGATCGGGATCTGCTTTAATTTTACTTGCCAATTCCCATCGTTTCATCTTCTCTTCGCCAGAAAGATTTTCTTCATCTTTAAACTGTGCAAACAACGCTTCAATAGCTACACCACGCACTGTTGCAGGTTCACCTTTCATATCAGGAAGTATCTCTCCATCCAACGTAAATAAACCTTTTCCTAAAAATACTATCATTTTCTTTCCTCCTTGTTTTGTTGTGGAGAGGAACCGAAGCTCCTCTCCGGGTTAAATTAGTTTGTTATGCAGGTGTTGTAGACGCCAATAAGTAATAGTCGTCTCCATCAACTGTGCATTTAATCTTAACCATATCACCACCATGAGCAACACTTCCATCAGTAATGAATCCATTACTACCTACCATACAAGTATCAAAAGCAAATAAGCCACCCTGAACATTTGCACCGTAGATACGGAAGATATGGTCGACTACACCCGCTTGCTCGTTGTTATTACTAATCCATACCATATCACAGCTTCCAGAAGATGGATTAGTAGCCATCTGATTATCAACCCAAAGAGCACACATCTGTCGTACAGAAGTAAGTGTTCCACCCGCAAGTAATTGGGCAGTAACACCAGATATGACCAGCTGACTATTGTAAACAGTTCCAGTAACAGCAGCTCTACCATGAACACCTGTCAAAAACTGAGCAGTAGTAGAGGTTGTCTGCGTACCTTCAAAATCAACATGACCTCTTAAGGTATAAACAGAACCGATTCCTCCCCCATCACCAGTATATTTTGACGAGAACCAAGAACCTACATGATAACCATCGGCTTTTGAATAATCAGAATTTACTTTAACTGCGCTCATTGCTGAAGTAGCTGTTGTAAGAGCAGTTCCAACCGACATTCCGCCTGAAAATACAACCTCACCAGAAACTTCAACCGTATTAGCAAAAATAATAGGGTTCGGTATGGTTACTATTTCTTCGGCGTTTTCAAAAACTCTATCGAGGTAACTCATATTTATTTACCTCCCTTAACCCCATAAACGAACTGCTAATTCGGGATAAAGTGTTTTCACCCCATACAAAATATCGAGCCTGATGATTTCCTCATCAGCATCAATATCATACTGCTTAACAACACGAATACTAAGGCCAGCATCAGGATCAGTTTCTCTTGCACCCCAAACATTTGCAGGCATTTCAATAGGAACTGTGACCAGAGCAAAAGCATTAGGATGAAAAACCAAATTCTGAGGATACGCTGTAGACTCTGTTCCAATAAACGTCAATGCTGCATCTTCCAAAGGATAAGCACTAACAGTAGTGTAAGGATCAGTTGCACCATAAACAATACTAGGTGAGATTTTAATCGTCATCGTAGTATTGCTTGTAGCAGCTTCCGTAACAGTAAATCTACGAAGCTCACCAGTACTAGCACCAGACATCGGATTAACTGCATAGACAGCAGCAATAGTAAACACATCACCTACTGTAACAGTATTGTTAGTACTATCCCAACCCTTGGTAACAATTTCAGATGCTGTCTCACTTATAGTAGCATTCATCACAGGAGTAGCACTAGCTGTAAACACTCCTGTCGTATGACGAACAACATTCTGATCAGAGAACAGATCCAGGTTAGCAATCCGACCAAGGAAACCCTTAGTCATAATATCTTTCGCAACCTGCTGTGCAAAAGTACCTTTCAGACCGTCAGCTAAAGACCAGTTAGCAGCGGGATTTAAAATTCCAACTCTTGTATCACTTGGAACAGCTTCATCATCAAGAATCCGCTGAGCGTCTCCAAGAACAGCAAACGTAGCTGGAGTAGTTCCTGGCGTACCTGCAGAGTTGTAAATATCATCATACAGTCCACAAAGATCAGCATCTACTACATTCGCAAGCGCATTAGCAGCAGGAGAAATATATCTCTTACTATAATCTTCAATAGTAGTTGTCAAATCAACAGAACTAAAAGCCCAGGATACATGCGCTTGAGTCGACATCGTGATAGAGGTACTCGGCTCAGACAGATCCGTGTTATCTCTTGTTTGTGCCTTTTTCGCTCTAAATTTATTAGGCTTACGAACAGTAATAGTTTGCCCAACCTTAACAAACTCATTTTTGTAAGCCGTATGTACATGCCTAGCCATTGCAAGGTTGTTGGTAAGTTGCATCAACGCTTCCTTTGCAATGATCGTAGGGGTTAAAAGTGTATTATCTGAAGCCATTATTCTTACTCCTTATTACGTTCTCGCCAAGCCCTGTATTCCTTTGGAGACATCTTTGATGGGTCTTTATCTGTTACACCTGTAGTCTTTACAGGAATTATAGGCTCTGGCGCTTTAGTTGTTTTCTTCTTCGGAGTCTTAACTGGTTTTGCGTCAGGAGACTTTTCGCCTCCTTCACTTGAGGTATTCAGTTTAGGAATTCCCGCAGCAATCTCCACCTCTAATTTTCCAATTTCTCTTGCAGCTTTAAGCGCTGACATCTCACCAAGTGACGCAGATATATCTGGGTTTGAACCAAGATAGTATAAAATTTCCTCAGAAATATCTGATTGAAGTATCGTTTCGATCATATCATGAGTTAGAACTAAATCCTTATCAAAGACAAGAGCATCGTAATCATCATACTTATCACGTCCGCGATCAGCAATTGTCTCTAGTTCCTCTTCAATATCTTCCACAGCCTGCCTATCACTTGTTTCTTCTGTTTCGGCAGTAGCTTCTGCTAATCGAGTATTTAACTTTTGCTCAACCTTCCAGTCTGTCAGTGCTTCAAGATATGACGGTGTATCCTCAAAATCTTCAGGGTCTGGTTTATCTGTTGCTGGAATTGTAAGTCTAAGCTTCTTCAACTCAGCTTCTGCTTCAAGACGCTTCGTTCGCTCAAAATCTCGATCTCTTTCTACTGTACGCCACTTCTTAGTAAGTCTACCAATACGCTTTGCAGCTGAATCTTTTGCAGGCGCTTCTGCAGCTTTTGCTTCGATTTCTTCCGCAGTTAATTTTTCACCTGATTCTTCTTCACTACTTTCTTTCTTAGCCTCAGGTTTTTCCTCGGCTGCTTTCTTCTCAGCCGCTTCTTTCTCGGCTGCTTTATTTTGTTCTTCGGTTGCAGCTTCTTCAGATTCAAGTTCATCTGCGCCAGTCTGAAATGGTTCAGTAGAATCAACTGACATTAAGTTTGCATTATCAACTCCATTTACTACACCACTGACATTTAATTCTACTTTCTTTACTTCCTCTAGTGATTTTAACATAGCGCAAGCCTCCTAAGCTTGATGCAGTGAATTTCTCACTGTGAGTTAATTTTACTGATTAGTTACTTCTTTTCTCTCATTTTACGGTACTCTTGCGGATTCATTTTCTCCACAGGTTTCTTTACTTTTGGTTCACAAGCAATCTGCTCAATTTGTAACTCTACTGTATACTGAGGTTTTGCCTCTCCACCAGTACTTTGTCTTTCGACCATTCTTACTTCAGTAACTTTTGCTTCAGCTGAAATAACAACTCTGTCACCAACATTGTAATCTTTAAGTGATGGAATTAATTTTACTTGCTCAGTCTCAAAACGAAGCTGAAGTCCGTATGGCCAGCGATCTCGTTCACCTTCCATTATAGGCTGATCGTATTCCTTTAATTCCTTCTTCGTTTTCTTAGGTAGTTTCATATCTATTAAATCCATTAGTTTCCTCCTAATTTTTCTTTAAATACTTTTTATTTAAAGTTTTACGCTCTTTCAGTTTTTCAGCTGCACTCCTCCAGTAAAGGCTATTTTTATCTGCTTTCATTCGAGCAAGAAAAGCTGCGCCTTTGCCCTCCATAATTTCACTAAGTTTATTTTTAACTAAATATTGTGTCTTTTTAACTTTCTTTTTAACTTTGCCTGCAGCAGACTGCAGTTTATTTAACACTTCATACTTTGGAGTCTTTTCTGGTAACTCCTTTCTTGGAGTCGAAGCAAATTCACTAAGAGATTTCTTACTCATTCCAAGCACACCCTTATTTTCTGCGTATACTTTCTCAGGACTATGCTTGGCAATAGCCATTAAGCGCTGTTGTGCTTTCGATTTAGCTGGCATTTCCTTCTCCTTCATCTTCCTTTAAGATTTCTTCCATCATAGCTTTTAAAGATTCCTTAGATTCTTTAACCATAAGCTCGTTTCTAATTCTCAATCCCTCCAGTTTCATCTTTTCTTGTTCAAGTTTAATCTTTGCTTCCTCAAGTTCTATTTGTCCTGCTGCAAGTTGCTGTTGTTCTTGAGGATTAGGCTCAGGCGGAGCAGGTGACTCAACCGGAGGAATAGCTGGCTCACCTGCTTTTTTAGCCGCCTTAGCAGCCATCTGAGCTTTAATCTCCGGCGGAAGAAGAAACTCAAGTCGCTGCGATACTTCTTCGGCTCCTGGCCAATCCATATACTTAGCATACAAATCACCAATGATAGGTGCAGCATCAGGATAATACTGAATAAATTGTTGGATAGATTGTTGTGCCTCAGTTCGTTGTGTAGTAAAAGAAGGACCGACTGAAACAACGACATCGTAAGTTCCTATAGACAAGTCATTAAATATCATACCATCTGGACCTTCAGCATTAACTGTATCAAAACCAAACTCACCATCAGCAAGACCAAGTCGAACAACACGTTCAGTATCTAAAATACCGGGAGCTATATCAACAAGAATTCTACCGGTATGCTCAAGTGACCTAGAAAGATTATCAACAAAAGCAAAAGTCCCAACATCACCTTCCTTCTTTTGCTCTCTAAGTGCTGCTCCACTTCGTTCGTTACTTTGCATACCAATTGAAGCTTTTTGAAGACCAACTGTATCTCGAATCTCCTGATCAGCTTCACGAAGTTTCTCAACCATAGCTGAAGAAACCTGTGGAGGTGTTTCACGATGCGGCCATCCTGGAGCATCTTTATCTGGGTTTGCTAAAAGATAAGGGAAGTTCTTTCTATGTGCTTGCTTCCACTGCTTTTCATGGCCTGCTATTTGTATTGGAGTAAGTACATAAGGAACTTTTGGCTGCAAAGCAACTGTTTCCGTATCACTAGAATTATGTGTAGGAATCATTCCTATACCTGCTAAATATAAGGAAGATTTACTATCTACTGTAACACATTTAACAGGCTCAGACTTTACTGGAGTAATACTTTTAATTCCATAACGCTTAGTTCGTCTTTCTTGTGCTACAACCTTTCCAAGCTCAACTAATTTACGAGACAATCTAAAGACAGGTAATCGAGTAGTAAAGTAGAATTGATATTGCATTTTAGCATTATCATAAACATTTCCACCATTTCTATTTCTTACTACATACTTTGCTTTAATACCCAAAGTTCTAAGAAGTTCTGCAAATCCTTTAGCTAATTCTAGAAGCGTAGTTGTAAAACTACATTGGCCATTTAAGTTATTAACTGATCCGTCAGTATCCATTAAACCTTGTAATAATTGAAGTCGTTGTCGAAAAGAACCTCGTACATATTCATAAGGAATATGTTTATTTCCAAGTAATCCAAGTTTTGTAAATTTACTTCGTAGCCCAAGTAAAGTGACATTTACACAAGTATCATTATTTTTTAGCTTTCCTAATTTACAACCAAAATATTCTAAATGTTTAGCTAATTCTACCCAATCAGAAGGACTCTGAGTTATACTTGGTTCATCGGTATTACCATCTCCAAGCCAAACACCTAAAACATAAGGAGAAATAGCAAGTTCTTTTTCTGCAAGTTGTAAAGGTTCTGTTAGCCATATAAAATGCTTTCTAGGAATTAATTGATCTGTAGTTAATGTCTTTGTCTCCCAGTTATAATATGGCGCATTTTCTTTCCATCTTTCCTCAACTGTCCACAAATGTTTTATATCTGCTATTATAACTGAACCATCATCAAATAAAACTTCAACACAATCTCGATTCTCAAATACAGGACTAATATCTGTTACAGTACAAATTTGTCCTTTTTCATCAAACAACTGGTAACCTACTTGAACATCTTTCATACTTAACCAACCATCTGGACTTGGTAATAAAGTATTTAAGGAAAGTGCTTGCCAGTAATTATAGGCTCGTTGCGGATCTTTAGCATTTCTTATAAGACTACGAAGTACCCTTTTACCAGCAACATTAAACTCTTTGCCCCAAATAGGAATAACGGGAATATATTTCTTTCCTACCCACTCACGACTTTCAAGAACAGCATTTCCAGAAAGAAGATACCACATAATCTTATAGGATTCAACTTTTCTCTCGTTAACTTTTATATCGCCTTCTCTTAAGGTATCTGTAGTTGAACCATCTTCAAGAAGATACAATATCTTTTTAACTGGCTCTTTTACAAAATACTCTACTACTCTAACAGTAGCTTTAGTTGTCCAGCCTTCTACATACTGACTACTTGCCGAACTAAAAGGTATTGGTTCACGTCTATACTTATCTTTATACTCATCCCGATCCATATCAGAAACAATAAAACAATATAATGCATCAGAACAATCATACTCAATATGCTTACCCCAATACACTGAAAGTGCGTTATCAATTTTCTCAATATAAGCTTCTTGATCAAAAGAGTCATCTGAAATATATTTTGTTACTACTCTCCAAGCACCATACCCACTTGCTACTGCATGCTCAAAGCCATGATCAATAGCAATATCTGACTTTGAAATCTGTTGTACATGCTTAATCCACCCACCAAGAATATGAGCAGTTTGAGTATCGGCCTTAGAATCAACCGGGACTACTTTGATTGTAGGCCGATTCATTCTTTGATCACCTACAACCTGATCAATAAATACAGGCATTTTGTTAATAGTAATACAAGGCCTACCGTCAGCTTCACGTTCTGCTCTTATTGCTTCCGGCCACTGTTTACCCTCAATAGCTATAAACTCAAGATCATTTTTTGCAAGCTTACGATTTTCACCATCATCTTCAATCGCTTTTGCAAGACGATCTCTAGCTTCTGTAAGAATTTTTTGCTCTGCAATAGTTGCCATTAGTTTCCCTTATTTACTCCAACAGTTATACCATTACGAATAAGTTTATGTATTGCTCGTATTAATATATCAGCACGAATTAGTTCAGCAAAGATTTCAGGATTAACTGGATGAAAAGTATTAACTGTTCCTCCCTTAAAAGTAAGCTGAAGTAGATTTTCTGCCTCATAATAATCAAAGTGTTCTACGTTTTCCATTTAGCACCCCATCCAAGCCGTTGAACCATAACCTTCATTTCTATAATTTCTTGCGGGAATTTCTTCCTCCTTTTCCTTTCCAAATACTCTTGTAGCTGAGTTATGAAAGTATTCAGTTAATCCAAGAGCATCTGCGATATTCGGAGACTCTATTCCACGCGCTTTTAAATCTTTCTTAGACTCAATAACATATCCGCCGTGAGCATTAAATGTGTACCTAACTGTAGCAAGCTCACTTGCAAGTTGTTGTCCCATTGTTTCAGTCTCTCCATTTACTACCACATCTGGAAAAGAGTACTTACCAAGTAAACAATTATCTCTAACTCTACACCACAGCTCATCCCGAAGTCTGTTATATTTAGTAATATCACTTGATGCAAGTGCTACATTAACCTGATAAAGATTCTTCATCTTATGTTTTTCTAGCCAATCAGCTACTCCAGCACCAACACCAATAACATCTATTGCGCAACCATCAGCATCAAGTTCTTGATAAGTCTGATTAATAAAACCACCAAGATCAATAGTATTAAGTTTTCTAAATGTTTCCCAAGGATCAATTCTTAAACCCTGTCTTGGCATTATAATAGAACTATCATCGCCATATCTTGCAACATCCACTCCAAGAAACAATGGTTCATCTTCAGCAACTATAAACTCCTGACCAATACATTGTTCTGCAGTCCACAAAGGAATTAATGTGTTTTCATCCTGCAGTGGTGGATTACCTTCAACACGAATCTTAAAGACATTAGAATCTATACCATATTTTCTGGCAAAGTATAAAGGCATTGAAGGATCTACAATAGTTGACTTTCTACTATCCCAGTGGAATTTACACCAATCTTTTTTAATCTCACTATTAAAATGTGAGTCGTAAAAATATCCCGTATTTCTAGTCATATTACCAATTAAGATCGTTTTATTATCTGGCTGAGTTAAAGCTCCTTCTAAAGGAATAAATGTTGGATCAGGTACACCTGAAGCTTCATCTATTAAGATAAGTAAATGATCTCCATGAAGACCTGCAAGCGTTTCAGCTTGCTCTTCCTTTGTTGCCCGGACAGAAGGAGAGATTAAACGAATCCACCATTCCTTAGGTGCTTCTTTACTAATAATAGAATCTTTTAATACTTTAAACTCCTCTGATACAATAGACTGTCTTAACCATTTTGATATCTCCGCAAGAAAAATATCTCGTAACTGCCGATTAGTGGGAGCATTTGCAACTACCTT
>Ga0210003_1000970_pt1 | contig 25454 bp, 14 predicted proteins | sample LantaG_FD_182804 | JGI IMG/M metagenome (GOLD analysis project Ga0210003, IMG submission 182804) | Deep subsurface microbial communities from Baltic Sea to uncover new lineages of life (NeLLi) - Landsort_02402 metaG (SPAdes) (version 2) | ecosystem: Environmental > Aquatic > Marine > Oceanic >... | reverse complement strand
CCCCCTCCCCCGCCCCCTCCCCGCCGAGCCCGCCGGAGAGCACCGAGGCGTACACCACCCAGTGGTCCCCGGCCTCCATCCGGTCGACCGCCTCGCACTCGAGCCAGCTCGCCAGGAACCTCGCTGGCAGGATCGTCGCGCCGCTCTGCTCGCCCCGCCAGACCTCGGCGGCGTCGCACCAGCCGGCGAAGCGGTCCTCGCCCGGGGCGAAGGGCCGCAGCATGGCCTTCGAGGCCGCGCGGGCCGCGGGGCCCTCCGCGAGGACGTTGACCGCGAAGCGCGCCCCGGGGACGAGGAACGGCTCGGCGGCGCGGTCCCTCTTGACGGCGACGGTGAGGCCCGGCGGGTCGAAGGATGCCTGCGAGATCCACGAGGCAAGCATGGCCGAAGAGGCCGAGGACGAGGGGGCGGGAAGGGCGGGAGCAGCGGCGTCTGCGGCGGCGGCGTCTGCGGCGGAGCCCCCCGCCTGTCCCTCTCCTGCTCCCCCGGCGTCCTCGGCGCCGGCGCCGCCCCCCTCCTCGTCCGAGGGCACCCTGCCCGCGGTGACCACGCAAAGCGTCCCGACCACCCTCCCGACGGCGAGCTCCGCGGCCAGCACGGCAGAGGACGAGGGGGAAGAGGAGGAGGAGGAGGAGGGCGAGGACGCCTTCGAGGACGGAGAGGAAGAGAGGTCGGCCGAGGCGGCGGCGCCCGAGCTCGCCCCGGCCGCCGCCGCCGCGGCCCTGCCCGCCTCGCGCTCCCTCGCCGCGGCCCTCGCCAGCACCGCCTGCGCCAGGTCCGTCCCGGACTCCTCGGCCGTCTGCATGTCCGCCGCCGTCGGCCTGAACTTGACTCGCACGGCCGGGAACGCGGCGCGGTACCCTCCATCGCGTAGCTTGCGCTCGAGCTCGTCGACGGCCTCGCCGCTCCAGCCGAACGAGCCAAAGGCCCCGCAGGGCTTGCTCTCGCGCTGCGCGGCCGGGGCGCGCAGCAGCGCGCCCAAGGCCGTGGTGACCTGCGTCGGCATGTGACCGCCCAAGGTCGGAGACCCGATCGCGAAGCCGGAGCAGCGGCGCAGAGCGGCCTCGACCTCGGACAGCGGCGCGTCCTCCAGGTTCACGGCCTCGGCGCCGACGCCGGCCTTGGTCGCGCCGCGGGCGATCGCTTGCGCCAGAGCGGCGGTGTTGCCGTAGGCAGACGCGTAGAAGACGGCGACCGTCGCTCGGGAGGACGCGAGGGCCGCGGCGCGGCTCCAGTCGCGGTAGCTCTGGAGCAGCTGCGGGAGCGACCGCGAGACGACGGGGCCGTGCATCGGAGCGACGGCGGCGACGGCCAGGCCGCCCCTCGCTCCCGCCGCCTCGGAGGGCCCGGCCCCCATGGCCCCGGCGCCGAACGCCGAGCGCTGCAGGTCGGAGAGGGCGTCATCGAGGGCCCGCAGTGCCGCGGCGAGGGGGCTGCTGCTGGTCACTTCGTCGAGCGAGGGGGCGGGCGCGCCGCCGCCGCTGCTGCTGCCGCCGCCGCTTCCGCTACTCCCGCTGCCGCCGCCTCCGGTCGCCGCGGCCCTCAGGTCGAGCCTGTCGAGCAGCGCGGTGGCCTGCGAGTTGACGGGGCTCAGCATGCACTCGTAGAAATGCTTCCAGTCCTTGCCGTAGGAGTCGAAGCCGCCCGAGTCGCCAGAGTCGGCGCCCTCGGCGGCGGCTTCTCCAGCCTCGCTGCCTCCCCCCGCCGCCACCTTCGGCGAGACGTGCGCCGAGAACAGCTTGCCCGTAAAGAGCACTTTCGTTTCCGTGTCGAAGACCAGCAGGAGGTCCGGCCAGCGCGGGGTCGGCGCCGGCAGCAGGCGGAGGCGCCCGCTGCCGGCCGCCGAGGCCGAGGGAGAGGCGGCGGCGGCGGCGGCCGAGACTGCGCCGCTCGTCTTCGCTCCTCCCGATCCTCCCGCTCCTCCCGCGCCGGCCCTCGCCGCGCGCAGAGTCACGCCCTGGAGCAGCTCCGCGTCCCCGGGAGCGGGCCCGATCGACTCGCGGAACAGCCGCAGCGCGGGGTTCGACAGGAAGAGGCAGAGCGGGGGCGGCGAGGGGCTCCTGGCCCTCGCGCCGAGCAGGGCGCGCAGCGACGGCAGCCGCTTGGGCGTCAGGTGCGTGACGATCAGCTCTCCCGGGAAGCGGCCGCCGCTGGCCTCGAGCAGGGCCGCGACTGACGTCTCCGCCCAGGACTCGTCGGGGACGTCGACGAGCGCGAAGGAGGGGGAAGAGGGGCTGCCGGTCCTGACGAGGTAGCAGTTGTCGGTCGTGCCGCGGCGGAGGCCGTACTCGACCTCGACCTTGAGGCGCTTGGTGCACTCCCCGCGGAGGACCGTGATCCCTGCTCCTCCTTCTCCTTTTTCTCCCCCGATCTTGGGGAAGGGGAGCGGGCGGACGGGCTCGACGGGGACGCGCGGCGGGGGGGGAGGGGGCTGCGTCGTTTTTTTTTAGAAGAGGTCGAGGTCGAGAGGGTGAGAGGACTTGGCCAGGATGGAAAAGAGCGAAACGACTCTTTCATTTCCTTTTCCCGTCCTTACCTGTCTCTGTTCCGCTGGAGTCGTAACGGCGCTCATTGAGGAGGAGGGGGCGGCCTCGGCTCTGGGCCCGAAGGGGACGGCAGGGGCACTGCGGCGAGGGCGCGAAGAAGAAGAAGAACATGAAAGATTCGTCAGCGGCGGCGAGAGTTTCGGCGATGCTATCAAAGCTCTTTGCGTTCTCGCCGCCGTAGTGGCCCGCGCAGAGCATCCCGGCGCTGCTTTGGCGACAGTGAGGGGCATCTTGTCAGCGACGAAGATCCTCTGCGCGCCACCGAAGCAGAACTTCTGGACAACGCGGAAGCGGAAGAGAAGTAGTGAGGTAGAGTTGGTGACTTCGTCGTACTTTGCGCTGTGGACCAAGCTCTCCCGACCCACTCTTCGCTTTTTTCTTTACTTCTTCGTGCTTCCTCCTCTGCGCTTCTTCCTCTTTAAGGCACCCGTCTTTTGCTCTCCGAGAGAGGGACGCAAGAGAGAAACCCACACGCACACAGCCCGCGGAGAGCGTTCCGAAGGCCGGTCAAAGGAGCAACAGAACCAAAGCGATGATCACCAAGCTCGGCAGCGTCGGCGTCGGCGTCGGAGGTCCTGGCAAAAACATCATCGCTCCTCGCCTCGTCGCCCCCGCCCCTCCTCCTCCAGCAGCACCAGCTCGCTTGAGCGCTCGCGCACCCGCATCGAGCTCCGCCTCTGTCGGGCCTTGGTCGCCGTCGACACGCAGCAGAAGCAGCAGCAAACCCAGCCGGGCCAACGTCGCAGCAGCTGCTGCCGCGACCGACCTCGACGTCGTCCCCATCGCCGACGACGACGGCACCGTGCTCCACCCGCTCTCGCTCGTCGCCTCCTCGACCTCCTCGACCCAGAAGCGGCGCCGCCTGCAGGTCCAGACCGTCCCCGACCTGGCCCTCAACACCTCGGCCATCCGCTGCCTCGACTGGGACCGCGACCGCTTCGACATCGAGTTCGGCCTCTCGGACGGGACGACGTACAACTCGTACTTGATTTTCGGCGACGACGCGACGGCGCTCGTCGAGACGAGCCACGAAAAGTTCCGCGACGACTACCTCGCGCGCGTCGCCGAGCTCCTCGCGCTCAGGGGCCGGGACAGGGTGGACTACGTCCTGCTCGACCACATGGAGCCGGACCACACCGGGCTGACCGCCGACGTCCTCGACGCGTACCCCGGCGCCACGGTCGTCGCCACCAAGGTGGGGCTCGCGTACCTGACCAACCTGATGCACCGGCCCTTTGAGCAGCTCGCGGTAAAGGCGGGGGACTCGCTCGACCTGGGGGGAGGGCACAGGCTGACGTTCGTCCCGGCCCCGAACCTGCACTGGCCTGACACCATGTTCTCGTTCGACGAGGCGTCCGGGATCATGTTCACGTGCGACGCCTTCGGCGCGCACTACTGCACCGAGCGCGCCTTTGACGACGACCTGGGCGCGCTGAGCCCGCACTACAGGTTCTACTTCGACTGCCTGATGCTCCCCAACGCCAGGTCGGTCACCACGGCCGTCCGGAAGGTGTCCGAGGTGCCCTACTCGGTGATCGGGACGGGCCACGGGCCGATCCTGAAGCACAACGTGCCGGAGCTCGTCGAGAGGTACCGGCGGTGGTCGGAGGCCGCGGGCAAGGCCGGGACGACGGTCGCCGTCTTGTACCCGGCGGACTACGGCTTCGCCGACCGGCTCGCGCAGTCCCTGGCCCGCGGCATCACCAAGGTCGGCGGCGTCGCGACTGAGATGGTCGACGTGTGCAGCGCGGACCCGACGGAGCTCGCCGCGGCGGTCGGGAAGGCCAGCGGCGTCGTTCTCCTCGCGCCGCCGACGTCTTCGGCCGAGGAGGAGGGGAGGCCCCTCGACGCGGCGTCCGAGGCGGCCAAGGCCTCGCTCGCCACGCTCTTCTCCGCCGTCGACCGCGGCGCCCGCGTCGTCGTCGCGGAGAGCTACGGCGGCAGGGACGAGCCGGTCGACACGCTCGTGGCGCAGCTGGTCGACGCCGGCATGCAGCTGCCGCCGGCGCCGCCGCTGCGCGTGCGGGCCGAACCCACTGAGCAGACCTACCAGGCCTACGAGGAGGCCGGCACCGACCTGGCGCAGTCGCTGACGCAGAAGGCGGCGATCGCCCGAGTCAAGGCGGCCATGTCTCCCGAGGTCGCGAAGGCGCTGGCGCGCGTCTCGGGCGGGCTGTACATCGTCACGGCGGCGCACTCCGCCTCCGACGGAGGCGCCGAGGCGGCCAAGGGGGCGATGGTCGCGAGCTGGGTCGCGCAGGCGTCGTTCGAGCCGCGGCTCGGCCTGACCGTCGCGGTCGCCAAGGACCGCGCGATCGAGAGCTTGATGCAGGTCGGGGACCGCTTCGTGCTCAACTGCCTCGGGGAGGGCAGGGAGCAGCGCCTGATGCGCCACTTCCTGCAGCGGTTCCCGCCCGGCGCCGACCGGTTTGAGGGCGTCGACTGGGTGCCGGCGCCGTCGGGGTCGGGCGTGCCCGTGCTCGTCGGCGGCGGGGACGTCGCCGCGTTTGTGGAGTGCGAGGTCGTTTCCCGGTTGGAAACGCCCGACCACTTCGTGACGTACGCTCAGGTCGTCGACGGCGGGGTCGCGGACCCGGACGCGAAGACGGCGGTGCACAGAAGGAAGGTGGCGAACTACTATTGAAGAGAGAGAGAGAGAGAGAGAGAGAGAGAGAGTTTTTTTTTTAAGAAGTCTGGAATTTTTTTGAAGTCTGGGATGATTATTTTTTGTGTGTAGAAAGAGGAAAAAGAAGGAGAACGAGAGAAGGGGGAAGAAAAAAAAGGAAAAAAAAGGTGGCAAACTCGAAAACAGACACTTCCTCTCCGATTGCTTTGCTTTCTTTCCTCCGAGGAGGAAATCGATTCCCTCTTTCTGAATCCGCTCTTTCCCTCTTCACTTATTAGGTGGACTGCGTCATCCACTCTTCGAAAGAAAGACAGAGGGCGCGAAAGAACGAGAGAGAAATAATCTGCTCGGCTTCGACAAAAATCAAACTCGGCTAGAAGTCACCTCATCCAAAATGCAATTCTCGGTCTTTTTCCTCGCCGCCCTGGCACTCATAGCCTGCGCCTCGGCCGCCCTCGAGCTGCGATGCTCCTCGGGGACGCTTCAGGGAGTTGGTGGCACGATCGACGGGATCTACTCGACGAAGACGAGCGTGCAGAGGCCGGTGAGGAAGAGCAAGAGGAGGAGGGGAAATTCGGTTACCGATTCTCGGCGCTGCCTCTGGAGAGAGAGAGAGAAAGAGAGGAATGGGGGCTATCTGTCGCGCGAGAGGTGCCAGAAAGACACAACGAAATCCCACGATACGTCTTTGATTGATCTTTGCTCTCCGATTAAAAGGATAGAACGCGATGGAAAGGAACCGAAGATGCGCCAACAAGGGGTTGCCCGATGCGTCGTCGGCATCGTTCAGCGCCCAGCTCGCTCGCTCAACCTTCTCTCTCAACTCTCTCTTCCCGCTCTCTTCTCTCTTTCGCAAAACACCAGATCGACTGCGCCGCGGCCTGCGCCGCCTCCCAGGCCTGCAAAGGCTACCAGTACTGCGGCTTCGGATCCTTCAACGGCACGTGCGCGTTCGCGCCCGCGAGGAACGGCACCGCTCCGACCCCGGCCTTCGCGGCCAAGGGGGACTGCCTCCTGGCGAACGGGACCTCGTGGCGGCAGGCGCCGTCGAAGCCCGAGTACGGAGGGTGGACCTTTGGCGTGGGGTGCAGGGGCGCCGAGGTCGCGGACGCGCCCGTCGAGAAGGAAGCAGGGGGGGAGGAGGGAGAGGAGCCCGCGAAGAAGCCGGCGGCTGCCCCCGCCGCCCCCGTCGCCGCGCGCCCGGCCAAGGTGGCCGAGCCCGCCGCGGCCGAGGAGCCGATCTCCGCCCTGCACAAGCCGTCGTCTGCCAGGGGGGCCGCGGCGCCCGCTGCGGTGGAGGCCGGGGCCGCGGACCCCAACGCGCCGGAGGTCGTCGCCGTGGCCGCCCCGGCTGCGCCGAAGAGCGGCGAGCCCGTCGTGGCCCCCGCCGCCGTCGCTCCCGCCGTCGCTCCCGTCTCGAAGGCTGCGCTCGTTCCCGCCGCCGCCGCCGCCGCGACGGGGCCGAGAGCAGTCGAGGCCCCCGCTGTTTCTGCTGCTTCGAAGCCTGCGGCTGCTGCAAAGCCTGCTGCCCCCAAGGCAGCGGCGGCAGCAGCAGCAGCAGCAGCAGCAGCTCCCGACGCCGCCGCCCCTGCGGCGACCGTCGGCCCCGCGGGCCCAGGCTCGCTCTCCGCCCCTGTCAGGGGGTACCTTTCGGGCCGCGCCTCGGTCGCCGAGCTGCAGCCCGGGATCGAGAGCGCCGCCGAGTGCGCTTCCATCTGCGCCGGCGCCGAGAAAAACGCCGCGTCCGCCTGCGCGGGCTACTCGTGGTGCGGCGCCGCCGCGGGCTGCCCTGGGAGCGTCGCGACGGGCGTCTGCCAGCTGTGGAGCGGCAGAGCCGGCTCCGGGAAGCTCAGCCCGGACGAGAAGAGCGGGTGGATCTCTGCCGCGAGAGAGGTCTCTGCTGCTGCTGCCCAGCCTCAGCCCGCGATGAAGACGCAGACCGCTGTCGAGGCTTGACGCTTTGTTTCAAGAGGAGAGAAGAGAGAGAGAGAGAGAGAGAGAGACTGAGTGAACGAGAGAGAGACAAACTTGAAATCAAAAAGCTGCTAAAATTCCGACGGCTCCAGTCTCTCTCAACTCCCTCGTTTCTCCTTTCCATTGTCTTTCCTCGCGCGCATTTGCTCCCTCCGTCGATCGACAGTGCAGCCGTCAAGACGACATGCGCACCGCCATGGCGATTGGCAGGCGCTTAGCTGTCGGCGTCGGCGGCGGCAGCAACAGCAGCAGCAGCCAGCAGCGCAGAATGCATCTCGCGACGGCGACGACGACCTCGACCTCTTCTTTCTCTTCCTTGGGCCGAAAGCGCATCGGCAAGCTGAATACCGCTTCGAAGACCGTCCTCGATTCTCGGGACCTGGCAGTCAGCGAAAGCGGTGACGACGAAGACTTCGAAGAGCGCGGAGAAGAAGAAGAAGAAGAAGAAGAAAGCGATGAGGATACCGTTGCTAAACCGTCTCACCTTTTTCCTCCACGGCAGCACCAGCGAGAGCAGCAGAAGCAGCAGCAGCAGCAGCACCCGAGCCGGGCCCTCCGCGGCTCGCTGCTCGCGACGCAGACGCTCCGCGCGCAGAGGAAGAGCGCACAGGAGATCTCCGCCTCGCCGACGCGCTTCCCCCTCACGGGCACCTTTGCGTTCGACGGCGGCGGCAAAGAGGTCGGAGGACAAGGAGGGGGAGCAGGAGGGGACCCCTCGTCGCCGCCGCCGCCGCCGCTCTTCCTCTCGGCGCGGGAGGTCATCTCCGCGGTCTCGCCCTTCGTCTCGGAGGAGCGCCTGCGGCGCATCCGCGACGTGGCCCGCGCTCGGTGCTTCACGGTCCTGCCGATCGTCGAGGGGCTGTTCGACCGCGGGAACCTGGGCGCGGTTTGTAGGACGGTGCGTTTTCGATTTTCGATTTTTTTTCTTTTCTCCGGGGAGCGAGAGGGGGAGGGGGAGTGCGACGAAACCCTTTTGCTCACCTTTTTTCCCTTCGCCTCCTTTAAAACACAGGCCGAGGCCATGGGAGTCGGCGCCGTCTGGGCCTGCGACATCTCTTCTGACCGCTACAGGGCCACGCGAGGCCGCTGCAGCGCCGGGTCGGAGAAATGGATCGACGTGCAGGTCTTTGGCAAGACAGGCAAGGGAGGGCGGACGACGAGGAGCGACGAGTGGAGGGAAGAGAAAGGAGGAGCAGGTGCTGGGCCCTCCTCCTCCTCCTCCTCCTCCTCCCCCCAAAGCTCCTGCGACAGCGCCGGCACCCTCGCCTGCCTCAGGGCGGCCAAGGCCGCCGGGTTCCGCGTGGTCGTCGCCGCCGCCGGTCCCGGGGCAGTGACTGCCGAGCACTTCGACTGGGAGAGCGCGCCGACGGCCTTTGTCGTCGGCAACGAGGCCAGGGGCGTCTCGGCCGAGGCGAGGGAGCTGGGAGACGCGGAGATCGTGGTGCCCATGGTCGGGATGGTCGAGTCGCTCAACGTGAGCGTGGCGTCGGCGTGCATCATGCAGGCCGCGCTCGGGAGGATCCGCCGGAGAGGAGGGAACAGGAGTCACCTTTCTTCGCCGTCTGTGTCCGAAGAAATCGGAGGACAAGACGACGAAGAGGAGAGGAGGGAGAGGGAGGTCGACGCCCTCGTTGCAGCGATGCTCCTGCGGCACAAGGGGCAGCAGGGCAAAGTCGGGGCGCTGTGGCAGGCGCCGATGATGCGGGCGATCCTGGCGCGCGGGAACGACCAGCCCCTTGGGCGTCGCCACGGCGATCGAGATGTCGGTGTGGTCGCGGGAGGTGGAGGAGAACGATAGAAAAAAAGTAAAATAAATATTTTCAACTTTGTTCGTTTCAATGTTTCTTTCTGCTCTCAAGTTTTTTTCCCCTCTCTTCCCCCTCTTTTTTTCTTTTTTTACTTCCAAGAAAACGCCTGCGTCCCTCTCCCGGAGACCGAGACCAGGCCCCACTCGGGAAGCACTGCCAGGGACTCCGGGGCCGGGACCTGCACGGGCACGGACCACAGAGCGACGAGCGAGACGGAAAGAGAAGAGGGCTCTCTTTCGTCGCTCTCGATGGAGACAGACCAGCCGCGGAGCCTCTGGTCAAGCCCGACGGTGACGACCTCCGCTTCTGTCTTCCCGCCTCCTTGGATTTCGCCGACCCAGGCCCCGCGGAGGGCGCAGGCGCTGTGGGCCCCCTCGAGGGTCGCCGAGGCGGCGACAGAGACCACGGGGCGGCTGCCGTCAGCCGAGGGAGAGGGAGAGGAGACGCAGAGGAGCGTCGCCCGGAGCGCGCCGTCGTCGCCGCCCGTGACCAAAAGGACCGACCTCGAGGAGGAGCCCCGCTTGGACGAAGACGCCGCGGCGGCGGCGGTCGCCACTGCGAGGCAGTTTACCCCTGACTGGTGCAGCGCGGGGAGCACCGCGAGAGGGGACACGGTGGAGGAGGCGGGAGCGGGAGAGGAAGAATCAGAGAGGAGCGCCCGGGCGATCTCGGCGCCGCTCCACACGGCGACGCCGCCGTCGGTCGACCCCGAGAACGCGAGCCCGTTTTTCAGAAAAGGATCGCCGCCCGGCGCTCCCAGGTGCGAGACGCACAGCGCGGGGCCCTCATGGAACTCGAGCCGCACCGGCTCGGAGTCGGAAAACCCCCCGGAGCGCGAGTCGAACGCGACCGCCTCGACGGCGCCGAGCGACGTCGCGACCAGCACGGCGACGACGCCCTCTTTTCTTTTCGTCGTTCCTTCCCCTTCCTCCCCTTGTTCCTCCTCGGCGGCGGAAATCTCGAACGCCGCGGCGTGGAGCGCCCTGGGGGCCGCCTCGGCCCTGGACGACCTGGAGTTGGCCCTCCTCGCCTCCTTCCCGGAGCGCACGCCGGCGGAGGAGGCCGCGAGCCACGCCGTGTGCAGCCAGGGAGGAGGCGCTTCCTCCCCGCCGCCCTTTCTCTCCTCAGCCCCGGCGCTTTCTTCCCCGCCTCCACCTCCGCCTCCGCCTCCGCCGGCGCCGGCGCTCCCGCTCCCGCGTCCCCCTCCTCCCTCTCCGCCGCTCCACCACGCCCTCCACGCGGTGACGTAAGCCCTGACCCCGGACGCGAACACGAGAAAGTCCCCCGAGGAGCAACCCCCGGAGCCCGGGGTCGGGACGGAGGCGCAGGCCCGCAGCGCCGAGCCGTCGGAGAGGGCCCGGACGAGGCCCGCCGCGGCGAGCGCCGGGCGCGGCGGCGGCGGCGGCGGCGGGGCCCCCTCCCCGCCGCCGCCGCCGCCGCCGCCGCTCCTCACCAGCAGCCACCGCAGCGAGCCGTCCTCGGAGGCGGTGAGCACCGCGGCCGCGGCCCGCTCTGCCGGGGCCGAGGCCGAGGAGGGGAGCGGGGAGGGGAGCGGGGAGGGCAGGGCGACGGAGGCGTGGACCTCGAGGCCGTGGCCCGCGGCGAGCGCGACGCGGGCCAGAGGCGAAGCCGCCGCCGCCGCCGGAGCCGCCGCCGCCGGGGGCTCTCCGACCCAGCCGCCGCCGCGCCCGCCCCGCTCGCTCCTCCGAGACCCCCACTCCCTCGCGACGAGCTCGCCGCCCTCGCCTCCGCCTGCTCCTCTCCCTCTGCGGCTCGGCGTGCAGTGAACGAGCGCTGCGGGGACGGCCGGCAGGGAGGAAAGGCCGCCGCCCTCGCACCCGGGGACCAGCGCCGCCGGCCGGCGCCAGCCCCCCGTCGTCGCCCTCGCGACCTCGAAGCAGCTCCCCTCTTCCGCTTCCGCGTCCTCTCCCCCTTCCTCTTCTCCGTCGGCTCCTCCGGCCCGCGGGTAGGAGACGGCGATCCACGTGTCCCCGTTGAAGCCGCAGACGACCCTCTCGCGGGAGAGGACGGCCGGGTCGGGGTGGTCGGAGTCGGAGGAGACGAGCGGGAAGGGGAGGCGCTCACCGCCAACGGCGGGCATCGAGAACGGGAGCCGCGGCGGCGGGAGCGAGGTCGGAGTGAGGCGCAGCGTCGTCGCCCTGCCCGCGCAGTCCCCTATTCGGAGCTCCCCGCAGCGGCAGCGCGGCTGCTGCTGCTCCCGTTGCTCTTTTTCTCCTCCTCCTTCTCCTTTCTTCTCGCCGAGGGAGGAGGAAACGGGAGAGGAGGGAGGCGGGCGCGGGAGCGGGAGGAGGCGGAGGCACGTGACCGCCGACTCGTCGGGCGTCTTGGTCTTCGCGGCGACGGCCAAGACCGGCGGCGGCGTTCTTTCTTCTCCTCTCTCCTCTCCGTCTCCCTCCTCGAACAGCGAATCGGGTAAAGAATACGCAAACACACCCCCGGCGCTGTCCCCGGCGAACAGCATCCGCCTGAGGCCGCAGGCAGAGACGCACGAGACCGCCAGGTCCCGCTGCCTCCGCGCCCGCCGCGGCGGCGCCGCGGCCACGAGCATCGGAGGAGGAGGACGAAGCCGCCGCTCCTCCCCCTCGCTCTTCCCTCCGCCGCCCTTCCTCTCGCTCCGCAGCTTCCACACGGAGAGGTCCCCGAGCGTCGATGTCGTCAGCGCGACATCTCCGCCGAGCTCCCGCGGCAGGAAGCAGCGGAAGAGGGGGACCCCGCCCTCCCCTCCCGGGGTGGCCGCCCACCGCAGCTCCGGAGCGACGTCGCCGCCGGCCGCGCTCCGCGGGGGGGGACGAGCGGGAGCTTCTCCTCCTGCTGCTGCTGCCGCTGCTCCTCCTCCCAGGAAGCGGGCGCAGTCGCAGCCGAGCGCGGCATCTCCCCTTCCCAGAGCCGCGAGCACGAGGAGAGGGGTCGCCCTCGTGATCCCGTCCGCGGGGGGGGAAGACGAATGGGGAGGAGCCGCGGCGCAAGAGAGGGCATGGGGCCACCCGCCGCCGCTCCCGCTGCTGCTGCCGCCTTCGCCGCCGCCTTCGCCTCCGCCTTCGCCTTCGCCTCCTCCTCCTCCTCCTCCCGCGAGGAGTCCGTGCCTTCCGCACGCGACCGCGGCCAGCGACAGCACGGAGCCCCCGCGAGGGGCCCGGAACACGAGCGACCACGAGTCTCTGCCGGCTTCCCCTCCTCCTCCCGCGGGTTTATCTTCCGCTCCTCCTCCCAGAGGGCGCCTCCGCACCCCTCCTCCGCCGCCGCCGCCGCCCTCCCCCCCGCGTCGCGGCCCCGGTCCCGAGGAGACGCCGAGGTCGACCCTCCAGACGGCCCCGTCTCCCGTGCCGACGAGCAGCACGCCAGGGCCGGCGGCGTAGAGGGTCCGAGCTGCTGCTGCAGACGAAGGAAGAGATGAAATCTCGGCTCTCTCTCCTCCCCCTCCCACCCCGCCGCCGCCGCCGCCGCCGCCGCCGCCAGAAGGGAGGGTCAGCGGCGGCGGGAAGCCCAGCAGCCTCCCTTCCTCGCCTTCCTCTCGGGAGGAGACGTGGTCCGACAGCCTCCAGAGCTGCACCGCGCCGTCTGCTCCGGCGGTGGCCACCAGCGGGAGGAAGGAGGACGAGGAGGAGGAGGAGGAGGAAGAGGAGGGGGAGGAAGAGCCGGAAGGGGGAGGGACGGCGGCGGCCCGCCAGATCCCTCGGCCGCGGTGGCCCCGGAGCGTGGCGACGGGGGAGGGGGACAGGCCCCTTCCCCTGTTCCCTTCTCTTCCTTCTGGCTCTCCTCTTCCTTCGCCCAGCACGCTCCACAGCCGCGCGGAGCAATCCTCGGAGGTCGAAAGGACGAAGCGAGGGGGGTAGGAGGAGGAAGTGGAAAGGGAAGAGGAGCGGAAGGAGCGGGAGAAGGCAGAAGAAGGAGAAGAAGAAGGGCCCCTGTCCTCGTCACCGTCGCCTCTGGCCAAAGGAGGAAGGGGAAGCGCGGAGACGAAGACGATGTCCCAGAGCCTCGCCCCGTGGCCCCTGAAGACCGGCCCCGGAATCGCTCCTTCGGAGGAAGAAGAAGAGGAGCAGAGGGGGACGCTCCAGAGGCGAAGCGTGCGGTCGTCGGAGGCCGACGCGAGCAGGAGCGATTTCGGCGGCCGCTGCGGCGGCCGCGGCGGCAGAGACTCCGCGGCGGGGGGGGCCTCCCCCCTTGCCGCCCCCGAGCCCTGGAGGAAGCCGCCGCCTCCGAGAGGGGCCCAGGCGACGCGATGGATCGATCCCTCGTGGCCCGACAGCCTGAAGAGCACGGGGCAGGAGAGGAGGCCGCCGCCGCTCCCGCCCGAAGGAGGAGGAGCGGCGGGGGCGGCAGAGGAGGCCGGGGAGGGGCGGCAACGGGGGGGGACCCTCCACACGAGGACGTCGAGGAAGACGGAGCCCCCGGCGACCCACCACGCCTCTTCTTCCCCCTCCTCCACGGGCAGGAGCGCCATGGAATAGAGCAGGCACCGCTCGGCGCACCTCGAGTCGAGGAGCAGGGAATCGGGAGAGGGAGAGCGGGAGGGTGAAGAGGGAGAAGAGGAAGCGCGGTGGAGGGAGACGGCGCCGTCCGCCTCCCCGACGGCGACCGTTCCTCCCTCCCCCGGCCTCGACCTCGACGACGCCGTGAAGGGGACGGCGTCCAGCGTCCAGGCCCCAAAGGTTCTCCGCCAGGTCTCCCTGATGCGCACCTTCGTCGTCGCGCGGTCGCTCCCGCCGACGGAGAGGAGATACGAGGCAGCGCAGCGGTCCCCGTGGGCGACGAGGAGGAAGGTGGTCGTCGAGGAGGAGGATGTCGAGCCGTCTGCGTCGGCGTCGGCGTCGGCGTCGTCGATTCCATTGCTGCGGTCGTCAATCTCTTCCTCCTCCAGTTTCGACGCCCGAATCCCATGAATCCGCACGCCTTCTTCCCAGCACGTCTTTGCAAGCTGCTTCCCCGTGCGCACATCGAAGACCAGGATCTGCGCCGCGACGCCCACGCAGAGAAGCGACAGAGAGGGAGTCGAGACGGATGCGAGGGCGGTGATGTCGCCGATCGAGCCGATGCTTTCCGGCGCGCTCCTGGGGGGCTTCTCGGCCATTCTGCGTTCCCTCGCTTCAAGGCAGAAGTTTTAAGACAGTGTTTGGATCCTAGAGCGAGGTCCTGATTGCCCCCAGAGGAGGGAGAGATGCTTTGCGGAGGGACATGTCTTTCAAAGCGGTCAATTTTTTTTACTAGTGTGAACGAAAGTTTCGAGGCTTCGACACTTTTCGAAACGCTTTCCGCTCTCCGTTGTTTCTCTGCAGAGAGAAGACTCTCTTTTCTCTCTCTCCCTCGCTCCTTCTCTCTTTTCGCTCGCATGGTCTCTCGCAAAGCATCCGCGCCCAAGCGCGCAGCAGCGACGCAGAAGCTCAGCAAGAAGGCGGCGACGGCGACCGAAAAGGCCAAGGCGAAAAAGGGGACGACGGCGAAAACGTCAAAATCGAAAACGAATGCCGTCGTTGCCGCTTCTTCGAAGAAGCAGGAGGCTCCCGCTTCTCGAGCGGACGCTTCTGCCCTCGCCACGACGAGCGGAGCAGCAGACAAGCACAGTGATCGCGGCAAGGTTATCTACGTCGGGTGAGTAGTATTGGATGGCGGAGAGAGAGAGAGAGAAAGACAGAAAGAGAGAGAGAGAAAGGAGCGACCACATGCTTCATTCTAGCCGCCGCCGTCAGTCCCTCTTGTCGTTTCTTTTTTTTTGCTCACCGCCAGTACCGCGCCTATCGATTTCTGAATTAACAAAAAAATAGGCACCTGCCCCATGGCTTCTACGAGGAGCAGCTGCGAGGTAAGAGAGAAAAAGAAAAGAGGAGCAGAGAGAGAGAGCAAGAGAGAGAGAGCAAGAGAGAGAGAGAGAGCAAGAGAGAGACTGGGAGACGCCGATCGATGCTCCTCTGTACAGAGAAAGAAAAAAAAACTCAACCTCAACCTCAAAAACCCACGACCTCCGACCTCTCACCAAAACCCCTCAACAATGACAGGCTACTTCTCTCAGTTCGGCGCGGTCACCCGCGTCCGCCTCTCCCGCGTCAAGAAGACCGGAAAGCCCAAGTCGTACGCCTTCCTGGAGTTTGCAAACCCCGCCGTCGCCGCGATCGCCGCTGACGCGATGGACGGCTACCTGATGTTTTCTCAGCGATTATCCGTAAAAGTCCTGGCCCCCGAAGCAGTGCACCCCACTCTTTTTAAAGGAGCCAACCGCGTGTTCACCAAGGTGCCTTGGAGGCAGCTCGAGGCCAAGAGGGCGAACAAGAAGTTGACGCCCGAGGGGGCCGCGAAACGGCGGGCGCGGGCGGCCAAAGCGGACGCCAAGCGGGCAGAGAGGATCGAGAAGTCGGGCATCGATTACAAGTACGAGAGGCTGCTGGAGAGCATCCTGGAGGAGGAGCCGAAGAAGAAAGTCGCGGCGGCGGGGGGGAGGAAGGCGAAGGCCGCGGCGGCGGCGGAGGCGGTGCCAGCGAAGAAGGCCAAGACGGCAACGGCGAAGACAGCGGCGGCAGAGGCACCGAAAGCAACGGCAGCAGCAGCAAAAAAGCCGGCTGCTGCTAAAAAGGCCGCTGTGCCAGCTGTTGCGGCGAAGAAGACGAAGAGGGAGCCTGCTGCCTCGACGGCGGGGACGCGCTCTTCGAAGCGCGCTCGCGGGTGAAAAGAGAGAGAGGAAGAGAGTGTGTAAAAAGGAGGAGAAGAAAACGAAAAATCAAATTTTCCATCACTCTGCAAATTTTCCATCACTCTCGCAATCGAACAAAACTCCACCGCCCTGCCCGTCCTCCCTCGCCGAGGCCCTTTAGAGCAGCGCCTCGCCGCGCACGCGCAGCGGCAGCCGTTCCCGTCTTCACCTGCTCTATTGCAGCAGAAAACAAGGAGAGAAGCAGCAGCATTGACGGCGAGAAGAAGAGAAGAAGAAGAAGAAGAAGAAGAAGAAGAAGAAGAAGAAAGACCCCGTCGTCGTCGCTCTCGCCCTCGAACTCGAGATGCCTCCCCCTCCTCTCCTCTCGCCCGAGGCCGAAAACACCGTCGCGCTGCTCCGCTCTTTGGGGACGGGCGACGTCGTCCACACCGGAGGCGAGACCTTCCTCTCGCACCTCGTGGGAGTCTACCGCGTTTTGAAGTCTTGGGGCGCGCCAGAGCATTTGTGCCTCGCGGGACTGGCTCACTCGATCTACGCGACGGAGGGCTTCCAGGGTTTCTCTCTCGAGTGCACCGCGGAGAGCCGCGCGCGCGTCGCGACGGCGCTGGGGTCGCTGGAGGCTGAGAGAGTCGCGCACGTGTTCTGCTGCACGGACCGAGGCTCTCAGGACCGGGACCTCTTCGAGAGCGAGGGGGAAGGGTGGGCGGAGAGGGAGCACCGGTGGCGCGTTCGGAGCAAGGGGGCGCCGCTCGCCGCCGCGCCCGTCGTCGCGCCCCCCTCCTCTCCCTCTCCTCCGGAAGTCTTCGTCGCCGGTGCCGGACCGGACCCCTTCCCCGGGGGGGCGATCGCGCTCGGCCACGCGGAATGGCTCGAATATACAACGTTGACCCTGGCCGACTGGTTGGAGCAGGTGGAGACGGCGGCGCTCAAGGAGTCGGGGCACTTTGGGTGAGAGAAGAGTTTTTCTTTCTGCCTCCCCCCTCCGCGGCCCGGAGGGGCATCACCGCTTCTGCAGACGGACCAAGCTCGTCGCCATTCTTCGTCTTTTCGCTTTTCTTTTTTCGTGCGTCCCCGTTCTCACCTCGCTCTTCCTCGTCTTCTTTCCCTCCTCAAAAAAATCAAAAAAAAACAGCTGGGGCGTCGGCCAGGCCTGGGGCTACAGGAGGAGAGCCTTCGCAGCGATGGCCCGGGCCGTGGGGGGTCCCGGTGCACGCATGCACGCCGAGGTCATGGCGATTGAGCCCGAGGGCGCGAGCCGAAATTATGAGTGGCCGGGCTTTCCAGACGCGAAAGTAGCGCAGGTCCCCGCTCCCCTGGGCCGAGAGGGATCGGGCACGGTCCTCCTCGGGGAAGAGGAGTGAAAAAAAACATGAAAACAAAAACGAACAAAAAAACACTTCGGAATTCCTCGCGGTTTCAAAGAGAGCTTTTTCTTCGAGCTCTCTTGCCGCTTTCTGGCTCTCCCGTTCGTGCTCTCGGCGTCTGCACCTGTTGCTCCGCGCGAGGGGTGCGTGCGAATTGGCTTTTGGAAGCTCTTCTCCTTGCTCGTGAAAAGTAGACGCATGTGGCACGTTCGAACGAATTGTCGCGATTAAAAAAAAGGCGACTGTGTTCAATCGCACCGCCTCCCTTTCCTCCCTCTCCGGCTCACCTTTTTTCCTTGATTTCTCCCCCACGGATCACAGGATAGTCGCGCAGGTCGACAGCAGCGAAGGAAGCGTCGGCTTTCGGGCCGACGGCGCAGCAAGATCGAAAAAACCCGAAGCTCGCCCTAGACGGCACGATGGTTCCCTACGAGCGACGCCGGCGACGGCGACAGAGGCGCTCAGGGGCGCTGGGGCTGCTGCTGCCGCCCCTCGTCGTCGCCCTCCTGCTGCTGCTCCCGACGACTACGACGCCCGTCAGAGGAGCAGCCGAGGTCGGAGTCTTTGACGAGCCTGCGAAGTCCCCGGCAGCCTCCTCTGCGGCCCTCGCCGAGGCGGTCGTCGCGTTCCTCCCCTCGTCCTCGGCGTCGGCGCCGTCTCTTTCTCCTTCTTCTTCTTCTTCTTCGGCTGCCGCCGCTGCCGCCGCTCTCGCAGCAGCCGACGACGGAACCGAAACCGCCGAGGCCTCCCGCTCTGCCGTCGACCCCATCGCCGCCGAACTCGCGTGGGAAGCCGTGGAGCGCCAGCGCTTCCTCCACAAGCAGAAGGAAGAGGAGGAAGAGGAGGAGGAAGAGAGGGAGAGGGAAGGAGAGGCGGAGAAGAAGAAGCGCGAAACGTCGTCTGCGAGCTCGGACCCCTGGACCTCCCCGTTCGAGAAGCCGCTCGCGGACCTGGACGCCGAGGAGGCTGAGGAGAGGGCGCGAGAGAGGGAGCGCGAGCTCGTCGACCGGATGCTCGAGGCGGCGACGGAGGAGGCGAGGAGGGCCGCGGCGGCGGCGGCGGGGACGGCGGCCGCCTCCTCCGCGGCCGCCGCCCCGTCCGTCACGCTCTCGTCCACGGCCACCAAGGGCGCCCCGGCGGGCGAGCCCCCTCCGACCTCCCCCGCGAAGGACGCCGGCGGCGGCGGCAAGAGGAGGAGCCCCACAGAGGCCGACGACGAGGAGGAGCCCCCGCCGTACAACCCGAGCTTCCCTTCCCCCGTCGGCGTCGGCGTGCCCCGCTCCGGTGGCCCCTTGCTGCTCTCGGACTCGGAGCTCGCCCTGTCCCCGTTCGCGGTGTCGGGCGCGAAGCCCGGGGCCACCGAGAACTTTGGCAACACGCGCCCGCTGCTGTCCCTGTCGTCGGCGCTGCCGTCGCTCTACGACCCTGCTTTCGGGGGGCGGGGCCTCCCCGCCCCGAGGCCGGGCGTCCCGCGCCCGCCGGCGCTGCTCCGGCCCCCGCTTCTGAACTCGTTCGCGGCGAAAGCAGAGTACGCGGCCTACCTCCGCGCGGGCTTCCGGGACGACATGCAGGCAGCCGAGAACGAGCGGCCGAAACCCCGAAAGGAGTCGTCGGCCGACGGAACAACTCCTTCGGGCTTCCCCCCTTCGCCGCTCGCCGCCGTGGCGTCCTCCACGAGTGCCAACGAGTTCGGGGCCAAGACGGACGACATCCCCGTCGTCCAGGCGACGAGGCTGGACATCCTGCCGTCGGCTTTAGCGAACAGAGCGAAAGACGGGCTCGAGGCGTCGAGGACGGTGATCGGCAACGGCTCGGAGCCCGTCGGCCTGTCGTTCGCGGCCAACGCCGCCGTGGACCAGCCCTCGCGCAGGTTCAGGCCTCCCGACCAGTCTTTGTGTGTCGGCAACGGCGTCGTCATCACCGGGAACAACCTGGTGCTGCGGACGTGGGACGCGGAGACGGGGGCCCCGCTCCAGGGGCCCATCGCGCAGCCCGACTTTTTCGGGCTCGATGGCAACTTCTCGGACCCGAGCTGCATCTTCGACGCGCAGGACACGAGGCGCTTCTTCGTGTCGGTGTTCCGCTTCAACGAGGTGCAGCCGGGCAAGTACTCCCAGTTCGTCGTGGCCGTCTCGAGGACGTCGGACCCCGCTGATGGTTTTTTGGGGCCGTACGTCATCCGCAACGACGGGCTCGACGTCAAGGGAGAGAAGCCGCTCCCGGGCCTCGAGCGCTGCGGCGGCGGGTTTTCGAAAAAGGCGAACCAGACGGCGGAGGGTGAGGAGTCTTTGAGTTTTGGAGTGCTGCGCGCTTCATCATGCGGCTGCATTTTTGCGTCTGAGAGAGAGGGAGAGAGAGAGAGAGAGAGAGAGAAAGAAGAGAGAGAGGGAGAGAGAGGAGGAGGGCGCGGCTGCGCCACCTTTTTTTGTTTCGCTCGCAAGCCCCTCCTAGACATCCACCAAAAACGGGGGAAACTTACTTTTTTCCCTATCAAATTCCCCCTCTTCAAATCAAAATAAACCAGCCGGCTGCCTGGGGGACTACCCTTCCGTGGGGCTCGATGCGCACAGCCTGTGGTCGGTAAGGAAGAAAAGGGCAATGGGAGGAGAAGAAGAAGAGAAGGAATGTTGGGGGGGGGGTGAGAGAGAGAGAGGGAAGAGAAATCCGACAAAAACTGCCTCTGACACCTTTTTCTTTCTTCTCTTTCTTGCCCCCCCAAAAAAAACACGCGCAGGGCTTCAACCTCTTCCGCACCGCTCCCCTCGACGGCTACGCCGGCTCCCTCGTCGTCGCCGTCTCCAAAAGGGACCTCGTCTCGGGCGAGCACCGGAACCCCGCGGTGGCTTACTACAGCAACTTCGACCAGACCCTGGCCTACACCGTGCAGCCGACGCAGACGCAGCCCGGGACCCGGCACGACGAATCGCGAAACGGGACCATTTATCTCGTGTCGACGGCGCCCGTGGTGCAGTCTGAGCCCAACGTGCCGGCGCTGGCAGCGTGGGCGGCGACGCAGACGAGCCTGCTGTCCGAGGAGGACTTTCCGAGGAGCGGGGCCGCGGTTTCTTCGGCGGCAGAGCCCGCGGCGGCGGAGGAGGAGACCTCGACGTCGGACTTTTCGTTCGCCGCCGCCGCCGCCGCCGCTTCCTCCTCTTCCTCCACGGTCGACCCCTTCCCCGGCATCCCGCGCATCTCCAACGCCGCCGTTGTCCCCACGCCCGCCTACCGAGACCCGGGCGCCTTCAAAAAGTCCAAGCTCGCCGTCCAGCAGCCGTCGCCGGGGTGGAGCCTCGACGGCGGCGACGCGCGGACGCTGCAGCACGTTTTGAGCGGCGGCCTCTCGTGGACCTCGGCGCAGACGGTGATGCGGGTCGGAGGCCCTCAGGCGCCGCTGACGATCGGGGCCGTGTACTTCGCGCTGCTGCCGGAGTGGGAGGCGCGGAGGAAGAAGAAAGGAGCGGAGGCGGCATCGGCGGCTCCTGGAGCAGCAGCGAAGCAGGGTCTGTTGGCGGAGAGGGAGGAGGAGCTCGACGACGGCAGCGGCGAGGGAGGAGAGACCGAGGAGGTCTACGCCCCCAAGCTGGTGGCTGCTGGATACGTGGCCGCGCCAGGTGAGAGAGAGAGAGTTGTCGAGTGGCATCTTTTTGCTTCTGTTTTGCTTCTGTGCCGGAGAACGAGGGCAGAAAACGGAGAAGAAGGAGAAATTTACCAACGGAAGAAAAAAAAACTCTCCAAAAAACATATAATGAAAATAAAAAACAAAAAACAGGAGGCCGCTCCATCGCCCGCCCCGCCATCGTCGCCACCAGGACCGGAACGGCCTACGTCGCCGGGTACATGTCAGGGGCCGACTTTGCGATGTCCCCCATCATCGCCGAGGTCGACCTGTTCTCGGGGCCGACGCGCGTCATGGTCCCCGCGCTGTCGCCGGTACCGCTCGAGCCGTCGAACGCCGACCGCCTGTTCAGGGCCGGCGACCCGAAGGGGGGCGGCACGCTGCGCGTCGGCGACTACGCCGCCGCCGTGCTGGGCGACGACCTGCGCTCGGCCTGGCTCGCGAGCGAGTGGAGCGGCGGCGTGCCCTCGCCCGCGTGCGTCGAGCAGCAGGGCGCGACCAAGTGCCCCTCGTGGTCGACTTTCGTGTCCCGCGTCGACCTCGCCGAGGAGGCGCGGGGAGACGGAAGCTCGCCGACGGCGGCGGAGAGGGTCCGGGCGGCGAGGAAGGGGGGAGGAGTCGAGGTGGGGAAGAGGAGCGGCGCGGGGGGGTTCGGAGGAGCAGGACGAGGAGGAGGCCCCCCTTCTTCGTCGTCGTCGTCGTCGCTCCCGCTGCCGAGAGTCGGCGGCGCGCTGGGAGGGCCCGTCCCCGGAGGAGACAAGGCCCTCGCCGCGCTCGCCGCGGCGGCCAAGGAGGCTTCCTCTTCCTCCGGTCAGAAGGCGCACAACTAAAAAAGAAAAAGAAGGCACCAGCAGCAGAAGCAGAAGCAGCTAATAGAGAAAACTGATAATAAAAGAGAGCTGCGAGAGGGGGAACGGGAAAACGAAAATAGAAGAGAAAAAAATAGTCGTCCCTCCCCCCCTCCCAGCAACTCGCGATCCGTTCACCTTTAAATGTCTTGAAACCCCCGCATTTTTTGCTCATTTCGCCCTATTCAGAGAGAGAGAGAAAGAGAGAGAGAGAGAATGCACCGCCAACAGGAAAAAAAAACTGGTGCAAATTTTGATGATAGAATTTTTTTTCCCTCAATCGAAATAAGGGGGAGGTAGAGGTCGAGGTGGTCGAGGGTCGGAATTCAAAAAAACTCAATCGAGGCGGGAGAACAAGAAGCAAAAGAAAAAAGGTGTCTCTCTCTCTCTCTGCTCTTTCCTGTGTGCCAAACCCCTCCCTTTCTCGGCGCAGAGAGGAAGCGTGATGATGGCGAGCAGGAGGTGGCTCGGTGCCTCGCCAATCGCGCTGATGGCGCTGCTGCTGCTCTTTGTTGCTTCGGCGGCAGCGACAGATGCCGCCGCCGGTTTCGACCGATCATCGATGCCGATTGCAAAGCCTCTGCCGGTTTCTTCCGCCGCCTTTCCTGCTGCTTCCGCAGCGTCAGACGCTGCAGAGCGTCAGGTCCTGGCCGGCCTGGCAGAGAGCAAGAGGTCAGAGGCCGTCGCTGTCGCGGAAAAGGAAGAGGAAGAGGAAAAACAAGAAGGAGGCAAGGCACAGGCTTTTTCTTCGTCGTCGTCTTCCTCAGCTTCCTCGACCTCTTCGCCGTCGTCGCCTCTCTCCCCTCTCGCGGACTCGTCCCCGCCCGTGGTCCCCGATGCCGGGGCGGCAGAGTCCGCTGCTCTGCTGGACGCCATCAAGGAGATCGAGGAGGAGGAGGCAGAGGCCGCTGAAGAGGCGAACGCTGCTGCCGCTGCTGCTGCTGCCGCTGAAGAAGAAGCGGAAGAGGCCAAGGCTGTTGCTTCGGAGCCCGCGCCAGAGGCCAGAAGGGCCGCCGCCGCCGCCGCGGCGCCGTCCCCTTCGCGCTCCTCTTCTGATTTCACCCTTGATTTTGAACTTGACGCCTCTTCGCTCACGCCGGAAGAGCGCGAGCGCAAGGAGGCCGCCGCGGCCGACCTCTCGCTCGCGCGCTCGCGCGGCGACGCCGCCGCCGCCGCGGTCGCCTTCGCGCGCCTCCGCGACGCCGACGCCGAGAGGGACAGTGACGCCGACGAGGAGGACGAGAAGGAAGAGGAAGAGCGAGAGCGCGAGGAGGGCAAAGAGAAAAAGTGGAGGCCCTTCAAGATGAGGGACCAATCCGAGGAGGAGGAAGAGGAGGAAGAGCGGCGCGAAGCGGAGAAAGAGGCGTCTTCTTCCTCGCCTTCTTCTTCTTCCGGATCAAAAAAACAGCCGCCGCAACAGCAGCAGCAGCAGCAGGAGCAGCCGCACATCGCCCCTCCCTTCGACGCCCGCTGGCCCTCCCCCGCCGGCGTCGCCTTCGCGGCCCTCGCCGGCAGCCCGCAGTCGCTGTCGCTCTCGTCGGCGCTTCCCCCCGAGTACGACGCCGCCGTCGGCGGCCGCGGGCTGCCGCCCCTCAAAAACGCCGTCCAGCTAACCTCGTTCGCGGCGGCCAGGGCCGCGAGGGAGGCCGCGAGGAGGGCGGACCGCAACGGCAGGGAGCCCGAGGACCTCATGGCGGCCGAGAACGAGCGGCCGCGGCCGCGCAGGGAGACGATGCTGACTGCGGGCCTGATCGGGATCGCCAAGGCGAACGCCTACGGTGCCAAGCCCGACGACATCCCCGTCGTGGCCGCGACGCCTCTTCGAGTCTCCGAGTGGAGGAACGCGCAGGGAATGCCGCGACCAAAGGATGGAAAGGAGGCGTCGAGGCTCGTCATCGACAGGAGCTCCTCTTCCGCTCCTTTCGAGCTGACGTTCGCGGCCAACGCCGCCGTGGACCAGCCCACGCGCAGGTTCAGGCCCCCCGACCAGTCTCTTTGCGTGGGCAACGGCGTCGTCATCACCGGGAACAACTTGGTGCTGCGGACGTGGGACGCGGAGACGGGGGCCCCGCTCCAGGGGCCCATCGCCCAGCCCGACTTTTTCGGGCTCGACGGCAACTTCTCGGACCCGGTCTGCATCTACGACTCGCAGGACTCCAAGCGCTTCTTCGTGGGCGTGTTCCGCTTCGGCGAGGGCGCGACCAAGTACTCCCAGTTCGTCCTCGCGGCCTCGAAGACCTCCAACCCGGCTGATGGTTTTTTGGGACCTTACGTTTTTAGAAATGATGGCTTGGACAGGGAGGGGAAGCCGCTCCCGGGGCTGGACGATTGCGGCGGGGACGAGGGCGACGAGGCGGTTAACAAGAGGGGCGTCTCGACGGAGAAGAAGGGGAGCGATGGGAAGAAGGCGGCAGCGGCGGCGGCGAAGAAGAAGAACGCCGCCGACGACGACGACGGCGATAAGGACGACGACAAAGATGACAAGAGCGACCGCACCGAAGCTGCCGCCGCCGCCCCCAAAAAGAACTCTAACAGCAGGAAAAAGATCTCGCCCGGCTGCCTGGGAGACTACCCTGCCGTCGGCCTGGATACCAACGCCTTCGTGGCGACCTTCAACCTCTTCCAGACCGAGCCCGAAGAGAAGTACGCGGGCGTCCTCCTGCTCGCGATCGACAAAAAGGGGCTGCTTTCGGGCGGCGCCTCGCAGCCGGCCTTCGTCGCGTACAGCAACTTCAACGCCGAGATCAGCTACACGGTGGTGAGGAATGTCTTTTTCTTACTACCTTGCTCTATTACGCTCTTTCAAAAAGAAAGAGAGAGAAAAGACTTTCATCTTTGAGCTTCTCAACGACCTCGACTTTTCCTCTTTCTTCTCGAAAAAAACGAAAAACTTTCTCTCTTTCACAGCAACCGAGCCAGACCCAGGCCGGGACCCCGCACGACCCCTCGAGGGGCGGCACGATCTACCTCGCCTCCACGGGGCCCTGCACGCAGAACGAGCCCAACGTCAACATGGTCGCGGCCTGGGCGATGACCAACACCTCCAGCCTGGGCTCCCCGGGCTTTGGCGTCGTCAGGAAGAGCGGCGACTCCCCTGCAGCTCCTTCCTCTTCGTGGACGATTCCTTCGATCAGCAAGGCGGCGCTGGTGGAAGTTCCCGCCTACAGGGACCCGGGCGCTTTTGTGAGTGGAAGAGGAAGAGTTGGTTTCAGGGAGAGAGGGAAAGGGAGAAAGAGAGAGAGAGAGAGAGAGAGAGAGCTTTTTTTTCTCCATTTCGAATAAGCTCTCTCACCCCCCCTCCTCCGCCTCCACTCGAAACAATAAAACGTGAACAGAAAGCCGAGCGCCTCGCCATGCCCCAGCCCGAGCCGGGAGTCCCGCTCGACTCGGGCGACGCGCGCACGCTCCAGCACGTCTATTCGGGCGGAGTGCTCTGGCTCTCGGCGCAGACGGCCGCGCACGTGGGCAGCGCCGACGCCCCGCTGAGCGTCGCCGTGGTCTACTTCGCGCTGCTCCCCTCCTGGAACGACACCGCTGCAGTTGAGGAGGAGGGAGGCACTGCAGCGGCAGCGGGGGGCAACAGCGTCATGCTGTCCTCGAAGCAGCAGCAGCACCAAACCCAGGCCCTCGTCCCGGGCGCGCTCTCCAACAGGCACTCGGCGGCCTTCAGCCCCAGGCTCGTCGCCGCGGGCTACTTCGCGGCCCCCGGGGGGGGCTCGCTGTCGAGGCCGGCCATCACGGCCGAGCCCGACGGCACGGCCTGGGTCTCGGCCCTGCTCACGGGTCCCTCGACGCACCCCACGCAGGTCGCCGCGAGGGCCGACTTGGTGGACGGCCCGTCGGCGCTGCACGCCGCGGCGCTGTCTCCGGTGATCCTGGGACCGACGGTCCCGGACAAGAAGTTCAAGGGGAGCTCCTCAAGTGGGAACGCGGGCAACGGGGCCGGGAACAAGACGGGGACCCTGAGGGCAGGTGAGTTTTTTTTTTTTTTTTTTTTTAGCAGAAAAA
>Ga0210003_1000969_pt1 | contig 25497 bp, 26 predicted proteins | sample LantaG_FD_182804 | JGI IMG/M metagenome (GOLD analysis project Ga0210003, IMG submission 182804) | Deep subsurface microbial communities from Baltic Sea to uncover new lineages of life (NeLLi) - Landsort_02402 metaG (SPAdes) (version 2) | ecosystem: Environmental > Aquatic > Marine > Oceanic >... | reverse complement strand
CAGTGTTATTAGCTCTCTGGCTATGACTTTGCCAACTCTTACTCTATTAATTAACCTTTCCAAATCGGCAATATCTGATAGAAGTGCTACAGCTTTATGCCGAGCCAGGGAATTGTGATAAAACCAGTCAACAGCGTCCTGCCGCCGGTTCAATTCCGTTATGTCAACCAGTGGATGACCCAGCCAGTTCTTTAGCAGCCTGCCACCCATAGCTGTCCTGGTTAAATCGATGATGGAGAGAATAGAGTTAGCACTTTCTCGCCACCTGCCACCCTGAAAAAGCTCCAGATTACGGCATGTCTGCCCATCGAGCATCATAAAGGAATCTGTGGAGTAAGTAGCGAGACTGGTTAGCTGAGACAAGGCTTCCTTTTGAGTCTCTCGTACATAATGTATCAGCGAGCCGGCAGCCCTTATAGCCAGAGGCAAATGAGCACAGCCATAGCCCTCCAGAGTAGCCACATCAAAATGCTCCAGCAAAGCCTGTTGAGCAATTTCCAGGTCAAAGCAATAATCATCAAGCCTGGTTACTGTAGCTGACAGCGCTTCAGGGAGTTCCGCAATCTTGGGCTCTACAGGCGAAGAATCAGGAACGAGAACCTCGCGAGGCTGAAGCCTTTCCAGCTCACAGGAAGCCTTATCAGTAGGAAGCTGAGTGGTAGCAAACTCACTTGTGGTTATATCAACATAGGCAATCCCCGCCTCCTCACCTTCTACAATTAGACTGGCGAGGTAGTTATTGCTCTTGCTCTCCAGCAGGTTAGGCTCAACCACTGTACCCGGCGTTACCACGCGGATGACATCCCTGTCCACCAGTCCTTTGCCCGGGGGACTGAGCTGCTCACAAATGGCCACTTTATAACCCCGGTTGATGAGCCTTGCCAGGTAATTGTCCAGGGCATGGTAAGGAATTCCCGCCATGGGCACTTTGTGCCCCTTGCCCATTCCACGAGCGGTTAAGACAATATCCAGCTCCCGCGAAGCAACTCTGGCATCTTCGTCAAAGGTCTCATAGAAATCGCCCAGGCGGAAGAAAACGATAGCCTCTGGATACTTCTGCTTGACCCTGAGATATTGTCGCCTGAGCGGAGTTAATGCCATCAATACTATTTTATTAGTTAAAGACATATAAAGCCAGTGCGCACCAAAGAAAAGGCTTCAACAAAGATGCAGAAAGGGCTATAATGCAGGCAGAGTAAGGAGGCAAAGCATCTCTTCGACCAGGAGCAGTTCCCATCATGCTGATCGATGGCGAAAGCATCGTGGATCTTATGATTCAGCACGGAATCGGAGTTTCACGAAAACCTCTGTACCTCCTCGATATCGATGAGGAATTCTTTGCATCAAGTGCGTGACCATTACGAATTATGCTAGAAGAAATTGGGATTTCCATCGAGGAAGAATTTAAGGAACTCATTGACGAGGAGTGGGCAAGGGCGACAGCTCAGCAAGTCCTTAAGGCTGAAAATGTAACTCCTCCTTATGAGGTAAGCATAGTCTTCACCAATCCCGAGACAGTGCAAAGGCTCAATCGAGATTATCGGGGTGTGGATGAGCCCACGGATGTGATTGCCTTCTACATGCTTCCTCAAAAAGAAAACTCTCCCACTTTTGTCCTCCCCCCCAACGGCGTGACCCGGCTGGGAGAGGTAATCATTTCCTATCCACAGGCAGCGGAGCAAGCTAGAGAACAAGGGCATTCCGTTAATGAAGAGCTAGCGTTATTGATTGTTCATGGGATACTTCACCTCCTGGGCTATGACCATCAGCAGCCAGAGGAGGAAAAGAGAATGCGTGGGAGAGAACAGGAACTTTTGGGAAAATGCCAGCTCCAATAGTATAATATGATGGAATAAGGTTGAGGATAATAAGTCGTTCATTGCTACTCGATTATTGACAATCCACCACCTAATATGAGGACGCAAGTGGGGCTCAGGCTGAGGTCTCTAAAGTATTAAAAGCGTAGAGGAGGTTTAAGATGGCTAAATTTGTAATGCTAACAACCCTTACCGATGAGGGAAGAAAGACTATCAAAGAAAAACCTGAAAGGATCAAAGAAGTCAACAAAGAAGTAGAGGCAATGGGAGCAAAGGTTCTGGCTCAGTATGCCGTGCTAGGTCCGTATGACTTCGTAAACATTGTGGAGGCTCCCACTAATGAAGCAGTATCCAAGATGGCGATAGCGTTGGGTTCGAGGGGGACGCTTCAAACTATGACTATGGCCGCTATGGACGTTGATGATTTCATTGGGAATCTCAAGAAGTAATGGCAAGCCCTTGGCCTACCCGCTTGCGTCATAATATCGTGCCCTGAAGAAATCTTTCCAAAGATAGAAGGTACTCCATCTTTTTCGCATTCGGGAAAATGTTTATTCAGTGCTTAATAAGGCTAGGAGAAAAAGTGCTTTTGGCGCACAATTTTCACATAGAGGTGAAACAATGAATCAGCCGTATCTTATTGACTGGGCAATTACCGATAAGTGTAATCTCAATTGCCTCCATTGTAGGGGGATGGTCTCCCCACAGCTCGATGGAGAGAAGATACTGGAGGTTGCCAGACAAATACCCCCGCTTGAGCCAAGGTGGATTATCATTGAAGGCGGGGAGCCACTTTTACGTCAGGAACTATTTGAAGTTATTGAAATCATTTATAAGGGTAGCATCAAGATTTATCTTATCAGCAACGGTATGTTCCTCGATGAGAATATAGCCAGGAGATTAGCCGACTTTGATGTCAACCTCATGATAAGCATAGACGGAGCTGATAAAGAGAGCTATGAAAAGATAAGAAAGGGAGCAAGCTTTGAAAAGTTAAAGGAATCGGTAACCATTGCCAGTGAATATAAAATCCTTGATTCATGCCCCGTAACTATTGGAAGGCATAACTACAAACAATTGGATAAAATATTCCAATTTGTCAAGGATATAGGATACAAAAAGATTACATTTCTGGGACTTAAACCATGTACGGATTACAAAAATAATGTTTTGAGTGGCGAGCAATACAGGAGCATTTTCCTTTCCCTTGTTGAATATCAAAGGAAATACATGCTGGACATATATTTTGATGAGCCGTTCTTCAAACCATTTTTAAAGGAGCACAATATTGATTATTCCGCGGAGGGTGAAAACGGCATTATAGTTCCAGATACTTCCTCTTGTATCTTCGGCAGTTATATGTTTATTGAAACAAACGGAGACGTAAAGCCTTGCACATTTGCACCCATAGCAATTGGTAACCTAACCAAGAAAAACCTCAGTGAAATATGGGACGATATGCAAAATTCAGAATTGCTTAAAAAGGTAAAGGACTTCTCCACAAGAGAAGGTGTATGCAGGAAGTGTAAATATTTATATGAATGTGGGGGCTGCCGATCAAGAACTTATAATTTAACCCAAAGCTGGTTTGCCACAGACCCTTCCTGCCCATTGAGGTAAGAATGAGAGTAGTTGGAATAGACCCCGGGACATATAGCTTCGATCTTTTCGGAATGGAAGACAATAAGAAAGTCATAGTGGATGAAACTATAAAGTCGGAAGATGTTCTCCAAAATCCTTATATACTTGTAGAAAAACTTGAGGGGCTAGCAACATTGGATATTATCATCGGCCCATCGGGTTGGGGAATACCCTTGAAAAGCATAAAGGATATGACTGAAGGCGATATTGGGAGAATGATTCCCCTGGACACAAAGGTGGCTGTAAACGAAGGAATAAAAAGTGTACTCCTGGAGATGAAAAGGAGGGAGATGCCTGTCTACTTCACCCCGGGTGTTGTCCATCTTAACACTGTTCCTTCTTATAGAAAATGGAATAAATTTGATATGGGAACTGCAGATAAGGTTTGCTGTGTAGCACTGGGGATAAAAGACCAATCGGAAAGGTTAAATATTTCATTCGAGGAAGTATGCTTTATCTATGTAGAAATAGGGTATGGGTTTACCGCCACAATGGCTGTGGAAGGTGGGAAGATTATTGACGGGATAGGCGGAACAAACGGAAGTATAGGATTTCTTGCCTGTGGGGGAATGGACGCTGAAATTGCCATCAGATTAAAACCACCCTTAACTCAAGAAATTGTTTTTAAAGGCGGCATAAAAGATTTCGTGGGTAAAAACATCGAGCCAGCAGACTTGATAAATTTTAAGGAGGCGATGACTCTTCTGGGAGAAAATGTAGAAAGAGATGTAGCCTCAATGTTTGTCTCTGCACCCCACTCAAGAGAGATTATCCTATCAGGCAGACTTGTGGAGCACGAATTTATAAAGAGGGAGTTGCAAGACAGGCTTAACCAATACGCCCCTGTAGCAAGAGTGAAAAAACTATCAACCGTTGCCAAGGAAGCTGCTTGCGGTGCCTACATCATTGGAGAAGGACTGGCAGGCGGAGTACATCGTGAGCTTGTACAGAACATGGGAATCGGTAATATTGAAATATCAAGATAGAAACTCAGAGAAGAAATCAAAGCTCGATAACCCTGGGCCTCACGCGGCATTTCTCAGCAGCAACAATGGCACCAATTTGGCCCACGACGGACTCAAGTTCGCCCTGGCGGCTTGTTATTACATAATCAAACAGCGGCAGGCTTTCTATTTCCTCCTTAGCCTTCATCAACCTTAAAGCCAAAACTGTCACGGTCTCGCTGCTGCGCTGCCTTAACCGCCTTTCCAGCTCATCCATGGAAGGGGGAAGGAGAAAAATGAATACTGCTTGAGGCAGGAGTTTTTTAATATTGGCAGCGCCCTGAACATCAACCTTGACTATCACATCCATTCCCTTAGCTAAACCCCGGGCTACTTCATCTTTAGGCACCCCATAGTAATTGCCGTAAACACTGGCCCATTCCAAAAGTTGCCCACCGTCTATCATCTGCTGAAATTCTTCTGGAGAGAGAAAATGGTAATGCACACCATTCTTCTCCCTGGTGCGGCGAGGGCGTGTAGTAGCAGTAACAACGTAGTGGAAGGAACGTCCCAGTTCCTTCATTGTGGCCAGCACAGCATCTTTGCCCACCCCTGAAGGCCCGGAAAGAACGATCAGCAGAGGCTTATGGGCTCTCATAGAGATTGCTTCACCTCACCCGCAATGGTAATTTTCAAATTTCAACTTTTTCCTCTATCGACTCATAGACAGCAGTTAATCTATGCGCAATGGTATCCGCTGACACAGCAGCTAGAGTTATATGACCAGTATCGAACAGAATAGCAGTTTTGGACTTTCTGCCATGAGTGGCATCGACTAAAAGCCCTTTCCCTCTGGCTTCCTGTATTAAGCGTTTGATTGGTTGCTGGTCTACAGAAAGAAGAGCAACCACCCTGTTTACGGCGATAATGTTGCCAAAGCCAATGTGAACTAACTCAGTGCCCATACCATCCTCCTAAAGTTTTAATTATGAAGTTGCTTAATTTCATTAGCCATCGTGTCAACCAGCAAGATTTTGCAAATCCTGCCAGAAGGAAGGATAAGAAGCCTGCGCCGCCAGAGCATGACCGATTGTTGTTCCTCCTCTAGCTACTAAGCCAGCTATGGCCAGGCTCATCGCCAATCGGTGATCCCGGTGGCTGTCAACCTCCGCACCTACTAAGGGATTGCCACCATGGATAACCATGCCATCAGGCAACGGCTCAATCCTGGCACCCATGCGGGAAAGCTCACTGGATACCGTGGCAATTCTATCTGACTCCTTCACTCGTAATTCACCAGCACCCCTGATTACAGTTTTACCCTTAGCCATACAGGCAGCTACAGCCAGAACAGGAATCTCATCTATTAGACGAGGAATAATATCTCCACCAATCTCAACCCCTCTTAATTCACTAGATTGTATCATAATATCAGCTAACGGCTCACCAGCTTCCACATGCTCATTTCCCACCTTAAGCTTAGCCCCCATAGCTAGAAGGACATCAATAATCCCTGTCCGCGTAGGATTAATCCCACAGTCCTTTATAACTATCCTGGCGCTGGGATGAATAGCTCCGGCAACCAAGAAGTAAGCGCCTGAGCTAATATCACCGGGTACATGAAAACTAATAGATGCCAGAGAATTAGTCAAAGGGGTCAAAGAAATCAAATTGCCATCGCTTCTTAATTCGGCACCCATATGCCTGAGCATCCTCTCACTGTGATCTCGCGAAGAGATTGGCTGATGTAAAACAGTCCTGCCCCGGGCAAAAAGGCCAGCTAATAGAATTGCCGATTTAATCTGGGCGCTAGGGATGGGTAAGGAAAATTCTATGCCACACAACTCTTCCCCCCTGATAACCAGAGGAGCAAAGGAATCCTTTCCCCTCCCACAAATTTCAGCACCCATTAAGCGCAGGGGCTGGATCAATCTCCCCATGGGACGAGTACGAAGGGAGGCATCACCGGTAATAATAGACAGGAAAGGCTGACTGGAAAGGAGCCCTCCAAGAAGACGCATAGTGGTGCCGCTATTCCCCGCATTGAGCACATCCTCAGACTCCCTCAAACCATCTTTACCATCTCCCGAAATCAGCAAAGTAGGGCGATTCCGAGAGCCCTTCCAGCGAATTTTCACTCCCAGTGCCCTTAGACATCTAACAGTGGCTAGACAATCTCTGCCGGGGGCAAAATTAGCAATCTCACCTTGACCTGAAGCCAGGCTATCGAGAATAGCTGCTCTGTGGGAGATAGACTTATCACCTGGCGGGGTGATTTCTCCTTCCAAACAAGGACATGGTATAACTGTCTTAGCTATGTCTTGCTTAGCCATTGTTGTCTTGCTCTATTAGCCTCAACCAAGGCTTCTTCCAGGTGGTTATCCCCCACATCCACCAATCGGCGATATCTCCCCAACTCCTTGCTGAATTCATCAATCCAATGAAGTATAGCTTTCTGATTACTGCGGCAAATATGAGCATTCACCTGCGGATTCCCTGAAGCCAGACGGGTGAGGTCGCGGTAGCCAGAGGCGGCTAGTTTGGACATCCTGTCCCAGGAGGAATCCTTGGTAGTGGCCGATACTAGCGCCGCTGAGAGCAACATAGGCAAATGACTGATGCCAGCTACAAGATTGTCATGTTCCTCAGCATCAATAAAAAGAGGCACAGCTCCTAATTTCTTCACCATATCTGCCACTTTATTTACCGCTTCTGGTGAAGCTTTTTTTGCTGGAGTCAAGCAATAAACACGCCCTTGAAATAATTTGGCTTCGGCAGCCTGAATACCATAAGTTTCTTTACCCGCCATAGGATGCCCACCAACGAAATTTACTGTTGGTGGCAATAGCTCCTCCGCCCATTTCATAACCTCAAGCTTGGTGCTAGCTGTGTCGGTAACTATACATCCGGGAGAAAGATGATTTGCTATTTGAGATAGAATTCCTTTCACAGTTAAAACTGGAGTGGCGATGATGACCAGGTCAACTTCCTTCACTACTTCACTGAGGTTCATTCCCGCTCTATCAATCACTCCTAAAGAAAGTGCCATAGAGGCAGCTTCAGGACGGCGAACCCAACCAACAATTTCCCACCCCGGTTCACCTACCTGCTTCAGAGCAAGCCCGATAGAGCCACCGATGAGCCCCAAGCCAATGATAGCAATACGCACTTTTTCTATTATATCATGGACTTGAGGCTACTAAGAATGTCATTGCGAATGAAATGAAGCAATATCCTTACCCCTCTTCAGGATTGCTTCGGCGAGTTCCTTCGCCTGTGCTCAGTATGCCTCGCAGTGGCAGCCCCTTAAGACTAAGGAAGCTTACTCCAAACAGAAGAACAGCACTTACAGCAAATCCTATCAGGCCCATGTCTTCCTTGAGAGGAATGTCCAGACCCGGGATTTTACCCATCAGCCCTATCACCCCACCACCTATAAGTGCTGCCAGCGCTCCTTGCGGAGTCACCTTTAGCTTCGCTCTATAAAACCCGGCAATGGCCGGAACAACCAGGCCGCAGGTAAAGATAGTGTAAGCGAACAGAAGGGATGAGATCACCCCTTTCAAGGCTAAAGCAAGGCCCAGCGCCACCAGACCCAATACCAATATGCTCAAGCGGGCCAGCAAGATAGTTCTCTTTTCATCACATGAAGGGCGAAAGCGCCCGAATATATCCTGGACAAGTATGACGCTCTGGCTGAGGAGGCAGGTATCTGCTGAGGACATGAGCGCAGCAATAAGAGCAGCTAGAATCAATCCACTTAAACCCGGAGAAAGAACCCCGCTTATTACCTGTGGAAATGCTTGCTCAGCGGAAATTCCGGGATATAAAACCTTAGCAGCCATTCCTATCAATGTGATGGCAAAAGCCAGGGGGACAAATAGAAATGCAGACAATAGAGCCGACCTCTGAGCTGTTCCCTCTTCCCTGGCACAGAAAAAGCGCGTGTATATATCAGGGCCAACCACGAAAGTTGCCCCCACCAGAATCAAAAGGGACATAAACGCCTTCACACCAAATTCAGGGCTTAGTGGAAAACAAAAATAAGCCGGAGTCAGAGAAGCCCTCAAACCATCTATGCCCCCTATCCAGGAAAAGACCAGCGCTAGAGCTACAAGAATCCCGGCAAAAAGTATCGCTGCCTGAAAAACATCAGTGCGCATCACGGAATATTGACCTCCCATGATGGCATAGCTTACAAAGACCACAGTAAAAATAATCATCCACACAGTCGCAGAGCCCATCCCCACGATGGATAAAACCTTCCCCGCAGCCACAATTTGCCCCGCTACCACTCCTGTCCAGGCAATAACGATAAGAATGGAGGCCGCCAGACCTACACGGCTATCATACTGTCTTTCCACCAGCTCCGGGAGAGTATAGAGTGCCGCCCCTCGCACTTTACGTGCAAAGAAAAACCCCGAAATTAACAGACCAACGGAGCCAACAAGAAGCCACCAGGCACCTGTCAATCCTTGCCCATATCCCAGGCCAGCCATCCCCACAGTTACCGAGCCCCCAACACATGTAGCCAGAAGAGACCCAGTGATAAGTAGCGTCGTTCCACCACGGCTGGCAACAAAGAATCCATCTCGACTTCCCACCTTCCTCCTGCTCCACACCCCTATACCAATTATGGCCAGGAAATAAGCGACAATAATGAGCAACTGCAGCATGTTAACTTAAGTGGATACAATCTCCAGCGATGGCGCTCCGCAAAGAGCCATCCTCACCTCTTACTATCAGTGCTCCACTGGTATCAATATCAATCGCCCGCCCTATTATCTCCTCACCGGGTGCCACTATCTTTACCTCCCTGCTCAATGTAGCGGAGAAACTTCTCCACTCTTCAAGCAGACCGTTCCCGGTTAGTAAGGTTTGCTGTTCCTCTATTTCCTTCAGCACTGCGCTGAAAAAGGCCTTCCGGGAAACCTCTCTCCTTAATTCATCTTTTAAAGAAGTGGCCCTTTTTTCATACTGAGAAATAGAAGCATTGACATTTATGCCTACCCCTAGATTTACGAAATTTACCGCGTCAACTTCCGCTTCCATTTCAGCCAGTATGCCACATACTTTCCTCCCCGCAATCAAAACATCGTTGGGCCACTTTAATTCAGCCTTTAAACCACAAAACGTTCTTATTGTTTTTGCCACCGCCACCGAGGCCATCAAGTTTATCCTCGGTGCGTATATCGGGCTTATTTTCGGCTTTAAGATGATGGTAAAGTAAATGCCGCCTTCAGGGGAGAACCATTCTCTGTTCAAACGTCCCCTGCCACAGGTTTGAGATTCAGCAATTACAATTGTCCCTTCCTCCACCCCTTTTCTAGCTAATTCTCTTGCCACGGCCATTGTTGAGCCGATTTCGCCAAAATGATGAATCCTCTGTTCCAAATCGGGAAATTCACAGGGAAGCAGCAAATCAGGAGATGATATTAACCGATATCCTCTGGGCGAGGCTTCCACCACATAGCCATCCTGCTTCAAATTACGAATGTGCTTCCAGACAGAAACCCTGGAGATGCCAAGCTCCTTGCTCAGCCATTCGCCAGATACATAATCTCCACTCTCTCGTAAAGCCTTTAATATATCAGCCTTCATTTCGTTAACCAATTAATTATTAAGGTTAACCAACTTGCATCTTCATGTCAACCCTTCAACCTGTGCTGCTGACCTCTCTCAGACAGAGAAGTTTGCAACAACGAGGGATTGGATAGGGTTAATTAATAAAAGTTATGAGGAGGATACTGCGGCACGTAGACTCATCGTCAATATCAAGATAATAAACATTCAAGGGCAAATGCACTCATGTTACATCCTAGACTTTCTTATAGACTGTTTAGTGCTATTATTACGAACCAGCTAAATGCCTGCCATGCAGGCAGATGGGGGCTACATAGAAAAGGGGTGACGATGAAAAGATATGCCGCTGTTTTGATGGTGCTTGTGCTATTTTTGGCTGCTTGTGCTCAGCGAGATAAGCCAGAGGACGTTATACCTACAAATGTAAGGGAGTTTAATTTTGCTTTGAAATCCGAGCATATGGAGGCATTCTACACAGGTGAAGAGTACTCAGCATACAGCTTGTTTAAACCGATGCCCAACTCAGAGTTCCAAGACAAAGTTGATTTCCTAGTGATCACTGTACACAGGTTTAAGGATGAAACAAGTGCCGGAGAATTCCTCTCGAGGGTCGCTAGAAAAGGAATGACAACTACCGAGGAAATCCAAGTCGGTGATATCAAGGCGATTCTGAGATACAATGAAGAGGAGGCCGAAACTTGCGTTTTATGGCAACAGCGTAAGCTTGTAATTCTAAGTTGCTCCTATGGACCATATGATCCAAATACCCGTAAAATGACTATTCCTGATGAACAAGCCTTAAAGAATGCAGCTATTGAAGGTGCAAGGGCAACAATCCAAAACACTTATAGTTAGTAGAAAGATGTAGCATTAGTTACATAGGCGTGCACAGTTGTTTGCCTTACATTATCTTTTGCTATATCATTCATTCCAATATATCCCACTAAGGTGCCAATACTCCGCAGAGTGGAAACTTGTGGGGGCTAAAACGAGAATGTTTCTGCTGGTTGCCTTGCTGTTTGGCATCCTTTATGGCGTTATTACAGGAGTTGGAACCTGGATGGTAGCAGAGCTTGCCGGGAGCACTCATCTCCCTAAGCCCAAGGTAGGTATCTCACAGTTGGCTATCCCCAATGCCTTCGCCTTTGGAAAGACCCAACGAGATGGGCGAGTCTGCGTTACTCAAGGTATTCTAAATCTGTTAAGAAAGGATGAACTCAAGACTGTCCTGGGGCACGAGCTGTCACATGTCAAACACAGGGATATGGTAATCATAACCTTGCTGTCCGCTATACCGCTCGTTATGTACTGGATCGCCTGGGGCACGATGTGGCGGGGAGCTTTCAGTGGACAAAGGCAAGGCGGTGGCTATGCCGCCCTTATCGGCTTGGGGGCTTTTCTTCTTTACTTTATCACCAACCTGCCGGTCCTCTACGGCTCCCGCATACGAGAATACTATGCCGACCAGGGGAACGTTAAATTAGGCAATGAGCCACAGCGACTGGCTTCAGCTCTGTATAAGCTAGTCTATGGCAATGCCCGCTTTAATGGAAGAGAGGAATTGAGATTCTTCCCTTCATGGAGTTTACCCTGAGCGAAGCCACAGCTCCCCCTCAGAATGGCAAAAAACGAAGAGCTAGATTCAAAATAGCACTTTAATTTCACTGGACTAGATGAAGGGAAGAAAGTTCACAGCCTATGCCATCATAACGGACCTCCTGGAGGAGGCAGTCCTGGTAGCAGTTGTCCTTTGGCTACTACCAGGGCTCGGAATAAACATCTCCCTTTGGGGCCTTATTCTTTTAATGATTGCTCTAGAAGCATATTCATATATGACCTACCGCCTTAGTAAGAAAGCGCTGGATAAAAAACCAATAATTTCACCTGATATTGGCAGCAGAGGCAAGGTAACAATTCCACTTACCCCCAACGGTTATGTCCGTATTGGCAGTGAAAGGTGGAAGGCATCATCCATAGATTCAACTATAGACACGGGTGGGGAGGTTATTGTCATTGGCATAGAGGGGATGACTCTCCTGGTAGCCCCCTTAAACAAGGGTAATCACGAGATAGATGCCTAACGAGATTACTTCGCTCGCAACGACATTGTTCAAGGCTCTGGACAAAGCTAATAAAAAGGACTATCCTTGTACAGCCGAGCACGATTAAAGTCATGCACACCACTCACGATAATTACCGATTTTGTTATTCCAGATTATGGAAATTAGCTGGCTAGGGCATTCCTGTTTTATTATTAAAGGGAAGGAAAGGACCATCGTCACCGATCCCTGCCATCCTGACTTGGGTTACTCCTTAGGTGAGCCGGAAGCCGATATAGTAACCTTGAGCCACTTCCACCCCGGCCACAACTACATTGAAGGCGTAGCCAATAACCCTAAGCAAATAAATGGCCCAGGGGAATATGAAATGGGAGGCATATTTATCACAGGAATCGCATCCTTCCACGATGATGAGAAGGGAAGAACTAAAGGCAAAAACACCATCTACATCATAGAGATAGATGGCGTGACTTTATGCCATCTAGGTGACCTGGGACACCGGCTAACTCCAGAATTGATAGAGGAAATAGGAGCCATCGATATTCTATTTTTACCTGTAGGGGAAGCATCTACTATCTCTATCGACATAGCTGTAGAAATCGTGGGACAGCTAAATCCCCCCATAATAATCCCCATGCATTACAAAACTGATGCTGTAGCAGTCAATCTCCAAACCGTGGATAGGTTCCTCAAAAAGATGGGGGTTCGAGAGCCAGAAGTAAAAGCAAACCTTTTAATTACCAAATCCTCCCTACCCACTAATACCCAAGTCGTGGTCCTTGATTACCCAAGAAGCCTTTGACAAGACCTGCAGACCACTTCTACAATAAGCTATAACATGAGTTTGTCAGGGCAACTTTATAAATTGCAGCAGCTTGATATCGAACTTCAAAAGAAACAGCAGCTTGCAGATGAGATTACCCATCAGCTTAATGAAACCAGTGCTTTAGTAGCAGCCCAATCTGAACTAGCCTCACAAAAGCAACAACTGGAGGAGACGAAAAAGAAGCAGCAGGACACTGAATGGGAACTGGAGGACTTACAACAGAAAATCAAAGACATCGATAACAAACTTTACGGTGGCGCGATTAAAAATCCTAAGGAACTGGTCAACCTCAAGCACGAATCCGAAAGTTTCAAGGGCAAACTTAGCACCAAAGAAGATGAGCTACTAGAGCTGATGAGCCAGGTAGAAGAGATGGAAGCCAAGGTAACAGCCAGCACCAAAGAGCTTGAAGAACTGCAGCAGGAGTGGCAACAGAAGCAAGAAACACTCACTCAAGCAAAAGCCAAAACTGAAGCTACGCTGGCCAGCCTCAAAGAAAACCGTCAGGAGCTAGCACAACAAATTGACTCAAGGTCTCTCAACCTATACGAGCAAATTAAGTTAACAAAAGGGCAGGCCGTAGCCAAGGTAGAGCAAGGAAGATGCCAAGGATGTCACATCACCTTACCTATAAATCAATGGCGCAAGGCTAAGGCCGGCAACCTAGTTCAATGCAGTAGCTGCAACAGAATACTGTATGTGGAATAGCCCTGAACTTGACCTCTACCCTCGTTAACTATAAACTAGCCTGGGGGAAGTAAACCGGGTGACCGCTCTGTACTTGATGTACAGGGAGGAAAGTCCGAGCTCCTCCGAGCAAGGTGCTGGGTAACACCCAGGAGGGGTAACTCTACGGAAAGTGCCACAGAAACATACCGCCCGTCCCCTGCCAAATAAGGGTGGTGAGGAGAGGGTCTCCTCTCCTTTTCGTCCTCTATAAGCAAGGGACAGGTAAGGGTGAAATGGTGAGGTAAGAGCTCACCAGCAGCCAGGTGACTGGCTGGCTGGGTAAACCCCACCTGGAGCAAGACCGAATAGAAGGGCGTATACGGTGCTCGGCCGATGCCCTCGGGTTGGTCGCTTGACCCTGATGGTAACATCAGGGCTAGATGAATGGTCACCACCCATCCCTTGACAAATAAGGGGAGATGCTGGGAGGGTCTCCTCCCCATCTCAGGGATACAGAACTCGGCTTATAGGTTTGCTTCTCCCTATTTTACTTGTCTAGTATTTAGTAACTAGGACAAAATATTTTCGCGGTTTTATATCTGCTCAATGGCATAGGTGAGACCCAAGCCTTGACTGAAGCATTATCCAAGGCCAAAACAAGGGAATATATAAGGCCTGAGTAACCGTGAGCGAGTTTGCTTCACCCCCAATCCTCAACTTAAACTAAATTTAAGTAAATGGATTGCCCATCACCTCAACTTCGCGATTTTATTCTGTTCTGCGCCAGGCGGCGTGGCTCACAGTGGCCAATCATCTACGATGAGATGACCAAGGTAGCAGGACAGAAATTATTCCAAGGTATGGGCTACAGCGAACTAAAACAACTAGGATTATCCTTCTCTCTCTCTAACGTGGACAAAACTATTCAATTGGTAAAACAGGTTACTTCCCAAAACCAGCACTAAGTAAGAATAGAAGTGCTCAATGGGTTAAGGAAGCCAGGGAGGGTGAAAGCAATTCAAGGAATTCTTTAGCGCTTTATTACGATGGAGCCATAGCCAACCACCCTGGAGAAATCCCCCGTCATATCTCCACTGGTGGCATACTTCAACAGGCTCGCTTTTTTGGCCCCCATTTCTTTAGCTGCTACAATCGCTGATGCTACTGGCCCATAGCCACACATGGTGCAATTAAGAGACTCACGTCGCCTATATAGCTCTGCTTCATCAAGATTAATTATTGCCTCTATCATGGACTTATCTTTTTCTGCAGCTACTGAGTGAGGCTCATAGTGGGTGAAATCAGTGCTGGCTATAATTATGATATTATCACCGCATCGGGAGATAGCTTTGCCAACTTGCCGAGCCGTTTCTATATCCTGAGCCAGCATGGCAATGGGCACAATTTTTCCTTTTCCATAAAGATACTGAAGCCAGGGTAGTTGTACTTCTACGCTATGCTCATATATATGAGCTGTCTCGTCAGCTTCAATCATCCCTCCCAAGAGGCTGTGGGCAAGATTCTCGTCTATTTCCAACTCCCCGAGAGGCGTCTTCCACACACCCTCCGGCCACAAAGAAACTGGAGAGCCATAGCCAGTATGGTTAGGGCCAAGTATCACTGCCGTATCAAATACCCCATCAGCGGCGAGTTCCCTATAGGCGTGAGCTGCCACTGGCCCAGAGTAAATATAGCCAGCATGAGGAACAACAAGTGCCACAACCTCCCTTGGACCCTCATCATTCACCTGGGGCACAGCTCCTGGACCAAGCTCATGTTTGTAACACCATTCAATTTGCTCCTTAAGTCCCTCAGGAGTGCCAGCATAAAATGTGCCCGCAACGATGGGCTTCCTCACCTTCATAAAAACACCTCGAAAAAATGACTTTAATCCTTGACTTCCTTCTGCTTTTTCTCCGAGCGGTCACGAAGCCAGCGATGAATCTCATCCAGCGCCGGTGGGAAAACACTGAAAACCTCTATATCAGCGGGAAACTGCAATCTATGTCCCTCGCTGATAAATAGAAGCCCTGCTTCATTGTCCTTGAGTGTCTCTTCTATCCTTTTAATCATAAATTCATATCTCTTCTTTGAAGCTTCAATGTAGAATTCAGAAACCTTGCTGGCCACCTTTTCAGTTACAAGCCCAAGCAGCATACATCTCTCCCAATCCATGACTTCCTCAACTAGCCCTTCTTCTTCCATCGCCTCAAGGACAGCACCATTATCGCACTTGCTTTTAGCAATTTGATAGCTATCGGGGTTTAGCTTTTCCACAACCTTCATACCATCCTCCCCATGTTGGGAGACTGCCTCATGATAAATCCGATTTACCTTTCCAATCTTGGCCTCCAAATTGATTAGCTGCTGTGATACTTGTTGCCAGTAGCAGCCACATTTTCCCTTATACTCACCAGGAGCGTCCTCATTGGAACATATAAGAGGGACAAGATAAATCTTCTTTCCCTGTTTAAACTGTTCCGCAGGTGGCTTCTCTACCTTGCCTACTTGCTCAGCCATATCACTCACCTGATTCCTTTTGTTCCTGCCCCCAGTTTTGCATCATCTCTTTGATTCGCTGGGCAAGCTTAGGATTGTTCTTAAGACGTTGAGTGAATACAGGGCAACTTTGCAGAACCATATTCTGGCTCATAGATGCTATGTTTTCCAGAATACCCTCCATCTCGCCTCTGGCTGATTCCGGAAGGCTTGCTCCTTGCATCATCAGCCTAAACTGGGCGATATCCTCTGGGCTGACCTGCATGGGAGTTATGCAATTCTTATACCAAGGACATTCCTTGCACTTAATGACTGCCGAGGCTTCATCTAGAATGTCACCCATACTCTCACCTCTCCTGTAACATTCTAACAGCTTTTGGCGATAAAGAGTAAATCAAATCCCCATAATGTCTGCTGCAGTTTTCCCAATAGCCAGATTGTCAAACCAATGGGCTATCCTTTTTCTTCAACAGTAAGTCCCGCCAGTTGATCCAGCACCGCCTCTAGAGCATCCATTTCTTCTCCATAGCCGGCCCAATCACCTGCCTTAAGGTACTGCTGGGCCTTGTTGTAATGCTGCTGAGCCTCCTCAATCAGGCTAGCTACCTCAGCGGCTACTGGCTTCTCTGGCTCTTCTGGAGTGGGCGGGGTAACTTCAGTCTCAGTTGGTAGCGCCTCAGCGCCAAAGATAGCTGCCAGGCTTTCTTTCAACGTGGGCTCCATAGCTATATTGTCACCGGCAGCCACAATAACTCTCTTTAACTCTGGAAGTCCACCAGTATCTGCTTGGAGAAAGACTGACTCCACATATAGATTTGATTTGCCTAGAGGAATCATCAACAGGTTGCCACGGATAACTCGAGAGCCACCACGACCCCAAAGGGCAAGCTGCTCAGTGATGGCGGTATCCTGCTGGATTCGGTTTTCAATCTGGCTGGGGCCATACACCAACCGCTCCTTAGGGAAGTGATAAGCGAGCAACTTACCATAATTATCCCCATCACAGCGGGCAGCAAACCAGCCAATAGTGTTATTCTTATTCACCGGGGTGAAGGGTAATATGAGCATGAATTCTTCCTTATCCTCATCAGGTAGGCGCATGATAATGTAGTATGGTTCCATAAGCTGCTCGGCTCCGGCATAGATCTCTTTGGGAACAGCCCATAGGTCTTCCTTATTGTAAAAAACCCTGGCATCGGTCATGTGGTAACTTTGGTATACCGCGGCCTGGATGCTAAACATGTCCTCAGGATAACGAAGATGGCATCGCAAGGACTCAGGCATCTCTTTTATAGGAACAAATAGATTGGGGAAGATGGCCTGATAAGTTCGTATTAAGGCATCATCGGGGTCAACAACATAGAAAGTGACAGTACCATCGTAGGCATCGATAACTGCCTTAACGCTGTTGCGAATATAATTTAACCCGCTCCCCAGTGGTTCAGAATATGGATAGCGGTTACTGGTGGTGTAGGCATCCTGTATCCAGAGCAACTTTCCGTCTATCACCACCAGATAGGGATCATTGTCCAGTTGTAAAAATGGCGCCAGGTGATTTACTCGCTCGCTAATGCTTCGATAATAGAGCACACTGCTCTCAGGAGTTAATTCCCCACTGATAAGGATATTAAAGTCAGAAAATTGCCAGGCATAGACCATGCGGCGGATGAAACTGCCTATGTTAACTCCGCCTCCACCGTGGTAGTAACCATAAATATTTTTCTCCCCCATAGGATAATCGAATTCCTGAGTTTCGGTGTTCACAATCACATAATCTCCGGTCTTTTCCCCGAAGTATATCTGCGGCTGCTCTACCTTGAGGTCACCAACGGGGGGTATATCCTTTACCATCAATAGGGGGAGTCCCTCCGGGCTGATCTCTGTAACCGGGCTGAGAGCAAGGCCATAGCCATGGGTAAATTGTAGCTGGCGGTTGACCCAGGTCTGCGCTTCCCCAGCTAGCTTCTCTGCAGATAATTCTCGTGCCGATAGCATGACCTGCCGATACTTGCCATCAATGGTATAGCGGTCGACATCAACATCATGGAAGTCATAGTAGAGTCGGATGGCTTGTAGTTGGTTATAGGTATCCTTTAATGGGCGATGGTCCCAGAGTCTGATGTTATCAATAGTCTCCTTATTCTGGACTATATCCTGATAATCTGGTGCCTTCTCTGCAGGAAAGGATTCCTCCTCAATCTGGCTAAGGGCGAAGGCCTCTATGGTGGATTGGATATTGTACTCAATGTAGATTGTCTCTCGACCCAGCTCGTTGGGCTCCACCTGGAAGCGCTGTACCATGGCAGGGAAGACTCCCCCAACGATGATGGCAGCCGCTATCCATCCCCCGATGCAGTACAAGACCCAGCGAAACTTACGCCGCAACAGAGAAACCAGAATGATTCCCATGCAGATTATCACTACCACCAAAAGAATCCACTGTGCTGGGAGCTGGGCATGTATGTCGGCATAACTGGCTCCAAAGGCCACCCCACGTTTGGAGAAGACCAGTTCCCAGATGCCAAGCCAGTAACCCCAGGCGAAAAAGCCCAGAATTGCCATGGCCAGACCGCCGAGATGGGCTAACACCGGTTTGGTAAGGTCAAACCTAAGCCGCTGCGTCCCATAGCTCAGAACATACATCAATGCACTACCAATAGCAGTGAATATTAGAGCACCCAGGAACCAACTTCGAAGCATGTGAAAGAAGGGTAACGAGAAGACATAAAACCCAATCTCTTTATGGAAAACCGGGTCAACACTGCCAAAGGGCTGCTTATCAAGGAATTGAAGCACAATTTGCCAATTGCCCTGTGCCACCCAACCAAATATCAGGCTGAGCACTACTGTTCCCAGGATAACAGCTAACTTGGCTGTCCGCTGCGGACCCCGCACTATACAGGGCCAAAAATGTGCCCTATTATTGGGTGCCAGCCGTGAAGCCAGCACCAGGTTTCCCAGAAACAAGATACAAAAGATGATGGCTGCCGAAAAGAAGATTAACACCTTGGTCTTCAGGATAGTTGCATAGACACTGCCATAATCCAGGCTGCTGAACCATAACCACTCAGTATATATACCCTTTAATACATTCAGTACAATGAATAGAATTATAACGGTAGCTATAATTTTAATAGCTCTAGGGTGGTCTCCACTTCGCCTAGGTTGTACAGGCTCTTCTCCTTGACTTTCAGGAAACCAGCGTTGCCACTGTCTGTCAAATGAATTCAATCTACTCGCCTCAGCTCTCCCAACCATGGCTGGCAGAACTACACTGGCCTCTAACTTCCGTCTCATCCAGGTTATTGAACGAACCCAGAGCCAGTGTAACCAGCACGATAGCACAGCCCATCTACATCGGTCAATTTCATCTCAGCTAAAAGTATCCCAGGTAGTAATGCAGACCAATGTAGCTATCTTTAGAAGAAAAAGACAACGGTTTAGAAAGATGCGCAGCTCTCCAGTCTGCTCATCAGTTAAGGCTGCCTTCTACTTCCGCGGCAGTGTGAACAATACAGATGGTAAAAGGGCTACGAACGACAGGCATAGCCATAATGCTTTACTTCCTATCAAAATAGGGGTTCTTACCTGTTACGGATAATGGGATACCAATGATGATATCAGAATCAAGAAGGTGCAATTTCTTCGCCGCAGCCCCAACAGTGTACATAATGCGGTTGTCGACATTAAGTCCGCCAGCCAGTTTCACTGCTGAACCCAGAGCAATACCTAAGTCAATTGCCTGGAATATGCAAACAGGGCCGCTAAAGTCCTTTCCCTGTCGCTTCCTTGCCTTAAGCAACTGCTCACACCCTTTGTATCCACAGGCGCCACAGTCCAATGGTTTCTCAACCTTCTTGGGGTCGCCTACAACACCTATTAACAATACGCAACTGGAGTTTCTGACATTGCGAGCATCCCTATCAAAAATTGAACAAAGGTGAGGCGGTTGCTCTTTCGCCTTATCCTCCATAGCGCATGCCAGAGCTTGGATATCGTCACCATCGACAATCATCGTCTCTATAGCATCAATCCCCCTAGCCTTGGGGGCCGTCCTGGCACTCGAGGCCATCATCGCTGCGATCATTCGCACCGCTTCCCTTTCCACTTCTTCTGATTTGAACCGTGCCATATCCTACCTCCTTCTTCTTTTGCACCTCTTTATGACTAAGCACCAACTGGATATCCTCCCCACGAAAATCAAGGCGACAAGTCAAATATTATCACTCGTGGCTGCCCCCTGCAACAGATCGCCCAATGGGCTTAATAATGACCTGCCTCACAATTAGTGTCGTGCTAACCATTATTGTAAACCTCGTGATGCGCCTATTCAGATGAATACTATGGCATCAATGCCCCCAAAAAAGTCAGCAGCACCGCTTTGATTACACTTGAAGATGGATAAAATTGAGCGAACTCCAAATCTGGAGCTCGCTCAAGAATACTCTCTATTCGATTTCTCACCCCTACTCTTCCTTTCAGTTTCGGACTGAATAGCCTTTGCTCTTTCTTATCTAGAGCCTAATCCAACCAACGAAGAGCTCGGGGCTTCCACATGCTCCCCACCGGTGTATCTCCACTACTAAACGCTACCCCCTGGCACCAGCGGGGAGCTATTATTGGGAAATATCCACACGCACAATAATGCTTGCCGCACCGTGCCACCTCCTTTACCAAGCAGAGTTCAAACTCTACCCAGCACCAAAATATTAGCAAATATAGTCAAATAAGTCAAATCATAACTACATCTTGGACTGCCTGGTATTCTAACCGCCATTCTGCGCTGATGGCACAGAAACCTCATGGCAGTGCTCAGAGCCGATATCTGGCCTATTGCTCAGGTCAACAGTTAAGCTCAGAAATGCCCTTGCCCGCCTTTATAGATGCTGCGCCATACTTACTTCGTATCTGGTCGATAGCCTTATCCAGATGTTCCAGCTTTTCCCTTTGGGAATCAAACATACCGAGTTGTTTTTCCTTGCCACATAGTCCTGATACTTTGACACCTATAAGACGGATTGGTTTTCTACTTTGCACTATAGCTTTGTCCAGTAGCTGCAGAGCTATAGCAAAAATAATCTGACTGATGTTACTGGCCGGTTTTAAGGTAGTCTGGCGAGTAATGGTCCTGAAGTCAGCATATCTCAACTTTAAGGTAACACAGCTCGCCTGCTTATCCTGGCTGCGTAGCTCTGTGCTGACTTGCTGACATAAGTGGTGGAGGTTAGCTTCGAGAAAATGGCGCTCTAAGGTATCCTGAGCAAAAGTGACTTGCTTACTAATAGACTTAGATTCGCCAGGTGCTTCTACTTCTCGGTCGTCTATCCCATTGGCATAGCGGTGTATTACTACCCCGAACTGCCCAAAGTGTTTTTTCACCATGCTTAAAGGAAGCGAAGCTAACTCACCTATGGTGACTACACCCATCTCTTGTAATACTTGCCCTGTTTTTTTGCCCACCCCGGGTAATTTAGCCACTGGAAGAGGACTTAAGAAGTGGCGCTCTTCTCCAGGAGCTATCTCCAGTAATCCATCAGGTTTACATAAATCAGAGGCAACTTTGGCCACCACTTTACATGTGGCGAGGCCCACTGAGGCAGTGAGCCCCAGCTCCTTATGCACTCGCTCTTTTATAGCTAATGCCATTTGACGAAAAGAGCCGTAATGCCCTTCGCATCCAGTAACATCAAGGTATGCTTCATCAATCCCTAGAGGCTCAATACACGGCGAGAAATCAGCCAGGATTGCCATGAACTTGTGTGACGCCTGTCTATAGCGGGAGAAATTAGCCTGGATAAAAATAGCTTGCGGGCAGAGGCGGCGAGCTTTAGATAAAGGCATACCAGCATGGATGCCGAAGGGTCGTGCCTGGTAAGAAGCAGCGGCTACCACGCCGCGCCGCTCAGGGTCTCCACCAACAATTACCGGCTTCCCCTTTAGCCTAGGGTTGAGCACCTGCTCTACAGAAACGAAGAAGGCATCCAGGTCAATGTGGAAGATATGGCGACCCACGCTTTCCTACCTCCTGACTCCTTAACCTGCACCGGACTCTCTTAGGCTGAAATCCTGACCACCTTGGGAAACAACTGATTTTAATCTTCTGGCAAAAACGGCTCTTCCCAAAAGCACACTTCGTTGACACTTAAGGCATTTGAGACCAATATCGGCGCCCACTCTTACTACCTCCCACTCATAGCTGCCACAGGGATGTGGTTTGCGCAGTCGAACTATATCACCAATCTTTATGTCCACAGTCATTTTGCTCTTAACTGGGAAGCTAAATACGAGTTAATCTGGTTGCGTATTTTTTCGGCTGTGTTCCTGGCTGCCTGAGCAAAATCTCTTTCCCTTGAAGCATAAAGAATTTTCCTCGATACATTGATAATTGCTTTCCCTCCCTTAGCATCCACTCCATAGCTAACCGCCAAAGATAAATCGCCGCCTTGAGCACCAATGCCCGGGATGAGCAAAGGCATTTCAGGACAAATTGAGCGGATGCTCTTCAACTCCTCGGGATAAGTAGCTCCCACCACCAGACCAATATTGCCATAAATATTCCACTCTCTGGCTTTCTGGGCCACCATCTCATACAGCAGCAAACCACCAGAGCAACGAAGGCCTTGAAAGTCCAGTGCTCCCCGGTTTGATGTGCGACATAAGATAAATACCCCTTTATCCTGATAGTCTATGAACGGCTCTACAGAATCAAAGCCAAGATAAGGATTCACCGTAGCAGCATCAAAGCCGAAGGTGGAGAAAAGAGCTTTAGCATAAGCTTTAGCAGTGTTACCTATGTCGCCACGCTTGGCATCACCAATTATAGGAATATCAGCAGGCATGTGTTCCATTGTCTTCTTCAAAATAGTAAGCCCTTCAATCCCCAGAGCTTCATAAAAAGCCAGGTTGGGTTTATAAGCACATACCAGGTCATGGGTGGAATCAATGATAGCCTTATTAAATGCTAAAATATCCACATCGGGCATAAGGTCCGGGTCGGGGTCAAGCCCGATGCAAAGCAAACTTTTGTTTTTTCGGCTAATATTAAGTAGCTTATCTATGAATTTCATTGTGCCAAGTGGATAATAGCAAAGGATGACTATAAATTAAAGCCCGACCTTGTAAAATGAATTACAGCCAGGCAGAAGAATATCTTAATAGCTTTATCAATTATGAGAACATCCCTGGAATTTCTTATGCTTCACATGATTACAGCTTGAAGCACGTAGAGGATTTTTTGCATCGAATAGGTGACCCACACCTGGCAGCCAGGACAGTTCATATAGCCGGCACTAAGGGCAAAGGAAGCGTAGCAGCCATGGTTGCCCAGGTTTTGAGCACCTCAGGCTACAGGACAGGGTTATATACTTCCCCTCATCTTCACACCTTAAGGGAACGCATCAGGGTGGATGGCAGTTTAATTTCCCAATCTGAGTTTGCCTCCTTGATGGCGGAGCTCAAGCCTTATTTTGACTCAGTAAATGCTGCTGTAGTGGGACAGAGCAATGTCATTGCCAGCGAAGCGTGGCAACCTCGCCGTGAAGGAGAAGCAAGCCAGTCTCTCACCTACTTTGAAGCATTGACGGCGCTTGCCTTTGCCCATTTCAGTAAGAAAAAGGTAGATTTTCAAGTGCTGGAGGTAGGCCTGGGGGGCAGGCTCGATGCCACTAATGTAACTAAACCAGAGGTCTGTGTCATTACTCCCATTAGCCTGGAGCACACTGAGTTTCTGGGTGACAGCCTAGATAAGATAGCTCATGAAAAAGCCGGCATCATTAAGCCTGGCAGTTTCGTGGTGAGCTCTCCCCAGGAAAAAGAGGCATCCCAGATAATCAGTGATATCTGCCGCCAGCAAGGAGCAAGTTTAGTTCAGGTAGGCAAAGATGTTACCTGGCACAGGACAGCTGGCAACCTCCGTCAGCAATCACTTGTAGTCCAGACTAAAATGAGTACCCATCAACTTACCATCCCGCTCTTAGGCGATTACCAGCTGGAGAACGCCGCTACTGCCACTGCCACTCTAGAAGTCCTGGCAACTTCAGGTTTCCATATCTCCGCCGAGGACATTGCTCGAGGGCTGGCACAGGTTAAGTGGCCCGGTAGGTTCCAGATTATAAATTATGAGCCTATAGTAGTGGCTGATGGTGCTCATAATGTGGCATCTATGAGAAGGCTGGTGGAGAACATTAAGGCATATTTCAATTACGACCAAATTTTCCTAATTCTGGGAATATCCTGTGATAAAGACATACCAGGAATAGTGAAGGAATTAGTTTCATTATCACCTCAGGTTACCGTCACGCGCTCTGCACATCCTCGTGCTGCTTCCCCTTCAGTTATAGCTGCTGAGTTTACTAGCCAGGGCATTAAGTCAAAGATTACTGATGCTGTATCCCAGGCTCTTTCCCAAACTTTGTCTATCGCTGGCAGGAAAGACCTTGTTTGTGTTACTGGCTCTCTGTTTGTCGTGGCAGAGGCTTTGGATTATGTCGCTAGCCATTCCAATTTCTAAGGTTGAGTAACTAAAGGAGAGGTAAGAGCCTCCTTGGGCAGCATATTGCTTAATATTTGCTGTAGCGCCATAGTATGACTGCAGGTTTCCCACTGAGAGAAGAAATGACAGGAGCATTGCCATTTTCCATCAGCGTAGCTTAACTTGTAGTTATTATTATCTCCACGGAAGTCAGCCATGAGACTTGACAGTGTGACACGACCTGGTTCCTGAGCATATCTTTTAGCTTTTTCAATCTTACCGATAAGACTGGATCTCATTCACATACCCTCCTTTTTTGTTGTTAAAATTCACCCTGAGCATAGTTATTTATATACTAATTTAGATGCTCTCAGGCAAGATAAGTATATAACAGAGCCCGGGAGAAATCTACTTTGTGTAATCGTTTATGTGATTGGCGACATATTATCTCCTCGCCTTCCCATCACGAGGATAGTCCCAAGCAAGTGTAGAACAAGGGTCACAGCCCCGAGATTGCAAACCACCATACCCTGGTCGGGGACAAGCCCCGACCCTACGGATCAATCCGCTTCACAGGGGACGATGAAAGGGAGGGCCCACACCACCACTCCTCTTATTTGGCAAGGGACGTGTAGTGGCGGGGTTCATCCCCGCCTCTACCTCGCCAGATAAGGGGATGGTTGGGTGAGGGCTACCCTTCTTAATTCTTGCAATGGCATAAGAACTACCCCGGTGTCACTCATCTATCTGAACTAGATCATATTCCATGACTAAAGTACTAAATTATAGTTTTCCGCATAATATGTTATAAACTCCCTCTCCCTCGAGGGGAGAGCCGTGCAAAACCTTATGTAAACTTATTTGATGGGGGATGTTGCTGTCCAGCGAAAATGTCACCCTAATTGTTCAGCGAATTTGTCACCCCCTATCAATATGTACTTTAAAAGGTCTGCGCCAGGGATGGTCCGGGCCAGGCTTGATACTTCGA
>Ga0210003_1000967_pt1 | contig 25550 bp, 28 predicted proteins | sample LantaG_FD_182804 | JGI IMG/M metagenome (GOLD analysis project Ga0210003, IMG submission 182804) | Deep subsurface microbial communities from Baltic Sea to uncover new lineages of life (NeLLi) - Landsort_02402 metaG (SPAdes) (version 2) | ecosystem: Environmental > Aquatic > Marine > Oceanic >... | reverse complement strand
GAATTGAAAAATTGCTTTTAAATCTGTTAAACTGTGAACTGGATACGCCTGTAGCTCAGTATGGATAGAGCAATGGATTCCTAATCCATGTGTCGCCGGTTCGAGTCCGGCCAGGCGTACCACCTAATATCTTATGTTACAATAACTTAACCTGTTTTTTATTTTTAGCCTGATTCATTAAAACTGAGTCATTTTTAGTCATTTTGTCCACACCGTGTCCACACGGAAATATTAGTATGGGTCTATTTTCTACTTTAATTGAGCTTTTAGAGGATCCTGAGTCCGGAGTGATACCTGGATGCGCTTCTTATTCGGAGGGAAGCCGACATACTCGTCGAAAAAGTAATATCCGTTCTGTTTATTCTTTACTGGACATTCACGACGTCGAGGCATTATTTATCTATATCATAAATCCAACCTTTTTTAGCACCTTCAATAGCTATATTTCTAACTGTCGCTTCTATGATATAATAACGCTTTGCGATTTCTTTATAAGCAGCTTGCTGTTTATCTTGATCATATGGATACAAGGTTGAGTATTTATCCTGTAATTTAACCAATGCATTAAAAATTGTTCTTCTTTTAATTTCGGATATTGTCGGTTTTTTCTTGATATAAGATTTGGCAGCTTCGTATTTTCCCCAGAAATTGCGTTCCCTCTTCTCTTTGATTATCATTACAGAAACACCCAAAACAAATATCGCAATAAACAAAACAACTATTCCTAAAACTCTTTTATTATGTTTGCTTAGCTTTATCATTATCCCCCTTTTTAATTCAATATGCTTTGAATCCTAATAATACTGAATATTTTGCCAGTTTTCTGCCCGATTGCCCATCGAAAATGGAAATAAAATAAGCATCTGTGTTTTGCCAATAACCGCAATACTTAGCAAGAACTATCGCTAAATTTTCTTTTGCTTCAGCATCTAAGCCCACTCTCCACTGATATTCATTTACCCATGCTTCATGAGTGGGAGTGCTTACTTTTTTTATCACTCCAATATCTTTTCCGTTTGCAATAAGATTTTTCAATTGATTCCATTCTCCCGGATTTTTCTCTTTCATTGTTTGGGATGATTCTTGCTTTGCCTCTTCGCTGGATTCATTGCAAGTGAAAACAATCGCAATAATTACAATTAAAATAAACCCCAAAATAATAAGTTTTTCTTTCATTATCCCCCCTTATTCTTATTCAAAAATACAATTATTCCAATAATCGCAATAATAATTCCTATAATTAAACCTGTGGGTCCTAGAAGAATTGTTAAGATTATAGGAATTGTTAAAATTAAAGTTAAAAGACAGCCTATATTTTGTATTTTTTGCCTGTTTCTTCTAATTTTTTATTATCCCCCATTTCCTTCTTTTTAATTCTCCTTAATGAGAAATTTTATTTACTCTAATCGTCTCTCTAAATGAGACGCAATTTTCAGCTCTGCTGTCGTTTTAAAAAAGCGATAAGAGCATCAGTCCCAGCTTTCGATTCTGCGAACATACCTATTTTACCTGACATGAATGGAATAACCGCCACCAACTCCCATCCATTGTCGCCCATATCCTTTAATACGGCTATACTCTCATCCTCAAGACCCTGTAATAAATCTTTCCTACTTACCACTAATCCCTTTTTTTGTTTTAATTTTAATATTACAGAGGAATGTTCCCATTTGACCATTTTTACCTCCTTAATGAGAAATTATATTCTTTCTAATCGTCTTCTTAATGAGGCATTTTTCCGACTCAGCAGTCCTTCTTATCCAGTGATGAATTTCTTACTGATCCCATCTTGGACGACATTCTCTAGCTCTTGGATGTACACTTTGCACAGAGTTATCAAATCCTCAGGCTCCTTCCAGTCGTCGAACTCATACCTAGATTCAGATTTAACGGATGATTTTGGCCCTTCATGAGGTTTCGGCTTTTCTTTGATTTCACGTTCTTCCTTCACCTTGCCATTCTTGTCAGTGACCTTGATATGCACCGATTCAGAAACAGAAACCACTACAATAGTGTGGATTTTCACATGCTTCCTGGGATCAATGGGAGCAGTATGGATGTTGAAATTTCGTTTATCCCTGAAAAATTTCAACACATAACTGGATTTCATCCAGTCATTGTACCATTTTTTTCCTACGTTTTTTTTCGTCTCTACTTCTTTAAGGGCATATTGCATAACCGAGCGAGCTGCGGACAGAAAGGCGCTGAGGTTGTGCTTGAAAACCTTTCTGTCTTCTTGGTGTTTAACCATCTCGGCGTAAAAGTATCTGGCCTCTTCAAGTTTCTCCTTTTCGTTCATATCAATCCCGGGAGGCTGGGCCTGTCTGGTATACACTCGCCTCAAATCTATTTCTGCCTTTTTATAACCCAGTCCCTATACTGTTTAGCCCATTTTATAGCTTGTTCCCATGCAGCTTTTTCTTTTTCTTCGAAGTCTTGCTGGTCTTCATATCCAGAGTGCTCCAGAATATGATGAGCAACTTCATGCAAAATGCATGGTTTATTATCAAGTGGGGCATAGCTTCTTTTATTATTGTTTTCATCTCTATAAAGAGCTCCAAAAATGAAAGGCGTTATAACAATAATTCCTTTTTTTCTATCTATTTCCTTTAAGTTTATGTAACAGGCTGGAGTTAGCTTTTTGCGGGCAGCACTCAAAAGCACAAAATAAATTTCATTTTTGGCTCTATCAACGATTTTTTTGGGAAGAGCTAGAATCTCATCACAAAACATATCATATTCTTCTTCAGTGATAGTTGATTCCTTTAACTCCCTATAAGACTTGAATTTTGTTTTTATATCCTCAAAGCTATAGTATCCATTTTTCATGTATTTGTTCCCCTTAATGAGAATTTTCGTTCCCTTTATCCGTCTCTCTAATTAGGGTTTTTCCCAGCATTGCTGTTATATCATTTACTTGGAAGCTAGGCCCGTCTGGTCTCCACTCGCCTCAAATCTTGATAAAGATATAAAAATAGTCTAATTAAATACCAGATGAGATTAACAATTTTGGTCTCTAAATTATGATTCAGCGTTATGATAATTAAATAAAAGGCAAAACAATATTTTGCCCGCAATTTTAGATGGTTCTGAAAAGTAATATAATTGCCCTTTTTTAATCCTTTATAGATTCTAAATCTACTGCTATTAGAAGCCCATTCTTTGGTAGGTCTTTAATTTTTACATTTAGCTTTCTTAATTCAACCTGTATATCTGCAGGGCTTAATTTATAAGCTGCCCCGTTAATAAAATCAACAACAAGTCCTATTACACCACCGAATATTATATTTCCTACAATCCAACCATCTGTGCTCCGTCTTAGAGCAATTTCTACTGGTTCATAACCTTCTTTTTCAAAACGTATAACAATGTTAGATTCTTTTCGCTTAAGGTCAATCACAGCAGGAGTAGTTGCCATATTGACGCCTTTAACAATAACTTTAGCTGCACTAGGCTGTGAATTTACAGAAATTTCTTGTGTTGTTCCATGAATAATTGAACAGCAATTAACCTGGACTAAGAGCGCAATAATAAGGCCAAGAATAATAAAAATTCCATAACATATTTTTCCTAATTTTATCATGCATCCTCCCTAAAATTTATATATATTCTTAGTAACATATGCAATTTATTGCTGTCAAGTAAATTGCTATAAAAATCTAATAGAAAATTAGGTTTGCTATCTTTTTCAATTTCGTTACTTTCTCTTTACACTTACAATGTCTGCTATTAGATTCTTTAATGCTTACATAAGTATTTAATTTTTATGGTCACTTATAAACATCAAATGAAGCTGAAACAGTACCGAAACAAGAGCTCCCATGAAATTCTCCAGTGATTTCGTCTCCCTTATTATGAATAATAGCACTTGCAATAAAAGTACCTGAACACGGACTCGTTTGTATTACATTAAAATCAGCTATTTTATTACCAGCTATCGTGCCAGAAAGTGTTCCAGATGTTCCCCCGCTTACAGTCCAGGTGCCACTTAATTTATTACCGTTCTGTGATAAAGTCATGGTAATTGACATAGAAAAAGATATTGAATTTTGAGTACCTTCTATAGTTCCATGATAAGTACCATTGACATCAACTTTTTTGAATAAAGAACATCCAGTTATCAGCAAAAGGAATATTGAACTTAAGATAATTATTTTTTTCATTGATTCCCACCCCTTTCACGATTTTACCTTATAATTATTTTCCCTCTCAATCAACCTCTTCAGCACCTGGATCAACGGCCTCGATAAGATTTTTAGTAAGTTGATTATTAGCTTTCATTTTAATTTACTCTTTTTTATTTTTTTATCTATTTAGAATTTTGATAGTTGAATTTTATGATACAAAAAATGAATCTGAGCGAGTACAACATCTGCATACAAGGTCAAAAAGTGTAGGCAAGTCCGAGTAAAGTAATAATGGAGGTTTGTGATTGGTCTTGGGCCATGTATTGATAACGGCCGTTTACAAATAAACCTAAAGATTGCGAAATATTTATCACTAAACCTATGCCACCAAAAGCTGTTATCGGATATTTCTGATCAGGCGGTTCAATCAATGTTTCATATCCAAATTGAGACATGTATGTTTTTACACCTGCATCTATTGAGTAGCTAACTCCAGCCCCGCCATTGACGAAAAATCTCAAAGTGGAATTTTTAATAACATTAAAACCGACTGTTATAAATCCAGAGAGGTATTCATAGGTCTTGATTTTTACTTTGTCATTATCTGAAGTATCTGTTAACGTCGTCTCTCCATTCAGGTTATAGTGTGCTTCAAGTCCGAAAAAGACAACTCTGGAACCGGTGGTCACCCCGAATCCAAATCCCATAGTATTATAGGAAGATGCCAGTGGAAAATCGTTTTCCCCTGCTTTGTAGTCAGCCTCTGAACCTGAGGAATTCATAAAATTTCCTTTTCCAAATAGATAAAGATCTGTCTTGCTATAAATAAAATTTGTTAAAGAAAGAATCAAAATCGAAATCAAAATTACTTTAAAATATTTCACCAATTATCTCCTTTGTTAATATTTTCCTTTCCCTTTTTTCACATTGATTACAGTGATCTTTACAGTCTGAGATCGCTTAAATATGTCGTCTGTAACAAAGAACGTTACATTGTATTCCCCAGATTGTGTATAAGAAGGAGTCCAATCAAATAGCCTATTCGAACTTGTGAAGGTAGCTCCAGAGGGAAGCGACACAGCACTGAAAGTTAATGGATCATTATCTGGATCTTTAGCAGTAATCTGAAATGATAATGCCTGGCCTTCTTTCACGGTTTGATCTGCTATGGTGGCCATGACTGGAGGCTTATTATTTAATATACATGAGACACTCCATGCCTTTATAATCCACAATCCTCCTTTGCATCCACCCATTCGAATGCGAAAGTACCCGTTTTCACCCCAATTTGTTCCCCAGGAGTTCTTGCATATCCAGTAATTGTCTTTTTCGCTATATCCGATAAGAACAACATAATGGTCTCCTTCATAATTGGTAGTAGCAGTTTTTTCATAAACACCTGACCTGTAATTATAAAAATCAGAATAAACTTCCATATAGAATGATAAAGCTCCGTCCTGGAGAGCTGTTTTGATAGCGTTTTTATCCACGGTGGATTGAGTGACATAGCCAAATCCTCGAATCTTACACAATTCTTTTTCCCAGTCACTGCACAGGAAACAAGGAATATCATCCGCTTTATAAGGAAAACAAGATTCTGAAACAACACCGTTCGTCTCTATATACTTTAAAGCTTTCCAAGTGAATCCTTCATTACAGCTGCCTGCAGAAGAGCAGGAAATTAAATCCTGTTCAGATAAATCAGGATACCTTAGCGAAAGAATGTTAGAATTATCAAAATCGTCTATAGTTTTAAGATAGAAATCAAATTGATTGGTCTTTATATCCGCAGAAACTGGCTGGGTGGAATATAAGCCTTTTTCAATGTTATACATTGTTTCTACGACTCCACAGGTGGCGAAAGCCCAGCAGCTGCCACAGCTTCCTTGATTTTTAACAGTAGTCATATAATTCTTTCCTTTTATTGATCTCCAGTCTATTGAATTTGGAAGTTCAACTTTCTCTTGGATGTAAACAAATTTTTCTGGGTCTTCATATAGCGGTATAATGGCTCCCAATCTTTGTTTTTTTTCTTCGGGTGAAAGATAAGTAAGAGATGTTTCCCCTGCTACCCAATCTAATCCCTGGAGTCGGATCTGCAAATTAATTCTTTTGATTTCCTCTCGATCAAAATCCAGCCTAGATTGGAAACCAACAACAGAAATGGAAAACACTACAAGAAACAAAATTAATAAGGCTAAAACTAACTTGCGCATCATTTTCTCCTTTTTAGTAAATCAATGTTTTTATGAAAGTAATATAATTTGATAGCCAAAACTTTAATCTTGCCTTTAATTGATCCCTACTGCTGTTTTTTATGGTTTTATTTTATGCCCCATAAACATATCTGTCAACCCAAGGCTATTTATTTTGATTCGAGGTAAAACTTCATCCCTCATTTATCCCTTTTTAGCACCTCTCCTTCTGAGTATTTAAGAAAGCTGTAGACGAATCATTCGCTCCTCTCTTGGATTTATATGAAGTGCCGTTATGAAGGTCATAACATTATCAAATAAAATAGGGAATAAAAACAATCTATTTCCCTATAAGTAAAAGGGGGAATCAAAGAAGGCTCGGATCTATTCATGCATAACCTTTTCTTTCAGCTTAGAGCCTTCATAGAGGGCTTCTACGGAAAAAAGAATTAAAATGAATGGTATTTTAAAGGGGCAACTCATTTCTCTTTCTGAGAGCCCCTTTAAGCCCCGATCTCAGGTAGCCCTGGGTGTCTATTCTTTTACTTGCTTAGAGGGGTTAGTATTATTTTGGGAGTAAAACACTAAAAAGATGATCTAGATCTAAATTTTCACTTCCCATTTCGGCATGTTTTTTGGTTGTTTTTAGGTCCCTGTATCCCAAAAAGGCTATTTTATAGTGGATAAAATCCCACTTTTTCCAAATAACGATGGGATAAAATTTCAAAGTCGCTCTACCCCGAGAGAAGAGTTTACATAATAACTATTAGACGACATAGCAAATTCGTAGTTATCCGGGTAATAAGCACGCAAATGGCAGCCAGGAAGATATACTAGTATAAATGCGATTCAATCATCACTCATACACCCTGGCATGTCTAGAATTTGATGCAGGGGGGTGATGGGGCTTTTTGGATTTTGGTATCTCTGCAATTCATGTACCCTTGCTCTCCTGATTTTAAAAATTTCACTATAGGGATTTTTAAGTTTGCAGAGTTTGCAATATCAAGATTTAATTTTAGTGAATCAATTTAATATAGGAGATCAGTGGAGCTCCTTGTTAGGGATTTTGCAAATCACTTGTACGCTTTTAGTTCTTGCCCCAAAAGTGCAGTGCTATTAATCCATCCTGTGCCAATTTGTATTTTTCTTTGATCAAAAGCAGTTACTTTATACCAAGGATTAGTTTTCTTCCTGACTATTTCAAGAACCCTGAATCCTCCTCCCTTTGGAATCTGCTTCATCTGTTGAATGGCTGCAATGGGATCAGCAGGATTGTGAGAAGGCATGAGGGGTGTTTGTTTTGAAACGGTGTACGCTTGACCAATTTCAAGTTCCAGTGGGTTCAAACTAGGAAAGGGTGACTCCCCTACAGGTGGTGAATCCAACGGGTAGTCTATCTCAATTTCATCATCTACAACACGAATACCGTTGGATCTTACCGCTTTACCGCTAAGATTTGTGTTCCTATCTCCAAACCTAGGGTCTGGTTGGTTGATAGGAACTATCATCTGGGCTGTGATCTTATCACTGATGGATGCAACATCAAAACCAAGTCCAAGTCTGGACATCTCTTTCTGCTTAGCCCTGAGTGCTGACTTCCATTTTTCGCTGGCAATGGGGATGTTGTGTTTTGACTTCCATTTTCCGATGATGCTCTTTTCCGAGAAATAGTCAACCAAGTACGCATCGGAGTTACCCTTTTCCCAATAAGTCCGTGATACACTAACCATGATAACCGTACTGTCAGGCAGATCGGTATCTATCGAAAGATCAAGGGTGGAACCCGTAACCTTCGTGACTAACTCGAACTTATCACATACAATTTGGGTCTCAGTTGTGCTAGAAGCTTCCACCGGTTCCTTGGCTTCAACCTTTGCCTTAGCGGTTTCAATAGCCTTCTCCGTATCTTCGGCTTTTTCTCCGGAGCAACCTATCAACATAGTCATCGCAAAAGCGACCAGTACGAAAGTATATTTCTTCATGTTTCCTCCTTTTGCTTGATCCCTAACAATTACTATACTGCATGCCGTATTTTGAGAAAAATATAGCTGCAATAGCGTCTAAATGCAATGAATCCCTTTAAATATATTCTTAAAATGCAGCATTATTTTATCAATATCCTTGTTATATTACAATCCATTGTAACTCGTCCAAGATCCACCCCCTAATTTTTTTTCACCTCAAATTTAGTGTTTTGGATGAAAGACTTCTAACCTTTTTTAGTTATCTAACTCATTGTAGTGGAATTTTGCCTCATATATAACTTTCCCCTTATAAATCGTATGTTTAAAGAAGACTCCTCCTTTTATCTTCTCTTTTCACAGTTAGATTTTTCTTCTATCTCTCATCTAGCCTAAGGGTACACACGCCAAGTCCTATAATCCTTGCTCGTGCATTATTGAGCAGGTTAAAACTGGGATGCAATTTCCTCAATTGGATTTTCATGGGGCGGCGGGTTAATGTTTTATGGAGTGATATTTTATAACCGTCATACTGACAGATACGAATTTAAAAATCTGAAAGTCAAATAATAATAAAAATTGCTCAATTGAGGCGCAAGGATACCAGAAGGGCTTGGCCTCCCGGGGATGATATGACAGCATAGCGTTGATCGCCTCTTTAGATAGAGGAGATTTGATGCAAAATATTGAGTCTTGATTAACCAAAAAACTGATAATCGGTTATCACAATTAAGACTCATTAACCCCATTCTGTTTCCCAATATGAGATAACCTTCTCTTTTGTATGCATTGTTATTTTTTAAAAGCATATAAAATAAGCACAGTTAAAACTTAGTATCAATAATATTCATTCTTTTTATCGGATTTATTATTGACTGGATGTGTATTTTCCCGGTATTATCATGAATGAATCAGATCAAAGGGTGAAAATTTGATGAAATTGAGCGGAGATTGTCATCAACAGAAAAAAGAAATAATTTTGAATAATTATTATAAATTTATATTCTGTATTATGTCGAAATTTTGAGGGAGGATTAAATGACACTTAAGGATTTCAATTGTCCAATATGTGGTAAATTAACGGATTCTTTTGAACAAAAAAAAAGCGTAACGAAATCACAGAAGATTATATATTCATGTAAATCTACTGAATGTGGATCTAGGCTAATTCAAGAATATGATAGTAAAAACAAAAAATACTTTAATACAATTTTCTTAGAAGAAACGAAGAGGAAAGAAAACGAAATATGGCAATTATATAGGTATAAAAGGCTTACTCCTGAACAATGGAACAACATTGCAGAAGGCCATCTAATAGCAGGAGAAGAAAGAAAACAAGAGATTAAAGCTGACAAATGTGAAGTATGTGGAAAACCGAAAAGTTTGTTGAGAGGACTTGTTGAGCTAGGGGGAAAAGCATGTTGCCCCCAATGTGCGGAAATTTATATTAATGAAGAAATAAGTAAAATACCTATCACTACAACACTTAATATAGATGGATACAAGATAATAAAGTACATAGAAATTGAAAGTATAGAGATTGTAATTGGAACTGGGATATTTAGTGAAATAGGAGGGGGGATTTCCGATTTTTTTGGTGCACGTTCTACTGCTTTTGAGAAGAAACTTCAAAAAGCTAAACAGACAGCTTTTAAGGCGCTAAAATACAAAGCAGTGAAAAGGGGGGGGGATGCAGTTGTTGGAATTGATGTTGACTATACTGAATTCTCTGGTAACAGAATTGGTTTAATAGTCAATGGTACAATTGTCAAATTAGAACCAGATAGTTAAGAAGGTTCCATTATAGTAATGAAGAGAATATATTGAAGAATTTGAAAGTTCTCAAAATAAAAGCAAATATAAAGATTTATTAGTAACAATATTAGAAAGAGGATAAACCGTAGAGAAAATTATGACAAAGTCTATATATTAGGAATATTGAAAAGTAATGGGTTTCTACTGCGATTGGATTTTTGGGGATACTGTGAATAAAGCAGAAAAAACATATTAATATTACGTTAGTAGATAATTTTAATTAAGATAGAGTAGGTTTGAATGGGAAAAAAATCTATTAAGTTAATTCCTTTTTTTGTTATTTTATTATTTTTGACCAACGTCAACTATTTTTTTGGCCTTATTGCCTCACGAGTAAATCTTACCATAAGCGTATTGTTGCCTCAACCAAGCATCCCTTTCAGATTCTGGAAGCACTGATAGCCCTACTAAAATTGCCCGCTTAAGCCATCTATCGGTTGAATCAATCTCATCCTTTCTCTCTCTAATCCAATCTACTTGATTCGCTCGAACAGCTGCTATTACAATTTCACGTCTGACGACAGGTGAGTATGCATTATACTTCTTCGTAATTTTGTTTATATGGTCGAGTCCAGGACTTTGTGAAAATAAGTTTATAAGCAACATAGACAAGTATTTACATTGTTGAACAAATGGACTATCTAAGGCTTCACATATAGCTTCTCCAAGTTCACATATGTCACCTTTATATTCTTTGCATGAAGCTACGATATAGCGGGCAACAACTCCAATAATCGGATAAAATTGTGAAATGTTATTTACTATAAAAGGCAAAGCATTTGGTGTTCTCACTTGAGTAATTCTTCTTACAAAATTTCTTAAGCGAGAGTATTCGATAGGTTCTTCACTCAAATATGCCTCTAGAATGCCAACAAGATAAGATTCATCTAATAAAGCAATTTCGTCATCCTTTAATTTATTTATCATAATAGGAGTGTATGGATCACCACCAGTATAGTAGTTAATCATCTCTAAAATTTCGGCCTCTGCCTTATTGACTGGTTCCTCTTCTAACTTTTTTCTTGCATAATCAATGAATTGGTCAGATTCCAAAATATGGGTTTTCCTGTTTTGTATATGTAACTTCTGTTGCTTATCTAATGTGTCAGCAAGTTCAAGAAGAGCAATTTCAGCCTTGTCTCTATCTTCAATAAAAATGAGAAAATCGTCGGCATATCTCTTGAAATTATATCCTTTGGCTAGCAAACTTCTATCAATGGGGTTTAATGCCAATTCAGCAAGTAGATGAGTCGAATGTGGACCAACCGCAAGTCCTCTGCTTATCTTATGAGTTTGCTTCTGAATGAAATTCTTAATAGCTTTTTGTATTTGTTGAGGAAGTCCAGCAGCATCTAGTTCATTTTCTATTGTATGATGGGATATCTGATTGTAATAATCTGCAATATCTGAAACAGCCACAGCTCCAATTCTTGGTTTTGACGCTAATTCTATGGAATCTCTCCAAAAATCTTCCCAGTATGTTCCTGTCCCATACAGTCTTCCATCATCTGTAGGTTCAAAACGGTAAGAATAAACCCTTCTATTCTCAAAGTCGATTCTTCTATTTTCAATCTTCTGTCCGTATTTATATATTAAGGCTGTAAGAACTAAGCTATCTAGCGAATCTAATTGCGTTCCAATGCGGAAATCAAGCTCACCCTTAGGCACTAAAAACCGTCTGCCAACATTCCAGTCAAAAAGGTGAAGGTCAACTGCTGCTAATATTGTCAGAATCTCATTTAAATTGAACTTAATTACATTAATTTCAAACGGTGGTGGAAATAAGTCAGAATCTCCCTGTATAAATAGGTGCCTCATTGCCCATTGATATGACTTTTTTGGTAATTTCATTTTACATCTTACCTTCTGATATTTAATGAATTATAAAAGTTTACACAATGTACATTACACTACGCATTTCCCGCATTCTAACTACTTAATCTGCGGATTTTCAGATGATGCCGTAAAGTGCTTTCATTCAATCCAAGCTCTCGGGCATACCCCCTGATACCCTTTCTTTTGATTTCCTTCTCTAAAGTCAAAAGCTTGATATCCTTCAGTTGTGAGCGACGCTTATTAGTCCTGGTCTCGATTCCATATTCCTTGAGGGACCTGTGGACCATATCCTTTGTACATCCTAGGATTTCGGCAATCTCACGAACTGACTTTCCTTCGTTCTCGTAGAGCTTTTTGAGTTCAAATCTTTCGGGTTTTGGTCCTTTTGATTTTCTTGGCATTATATTTTCATATTGAACTGTAATTTGAAATGTTCTTTTCTAAAAACACTAAGTTCATAGCTACGAGAAGAAGATACTTAGGAAAAAAAATGATGGTCGAGCTTTTTAGTCCGGTTTTCTATATTTTTTCGTGCCGTGCTACTAATTAAGCATTTAGAAGAGCAGATTGCATTGTTGCAATAAGAGCAACCTACTGAGCCATCATTTAGTTGATATCGTTGATGTAAAGCATCAGAAAGGCTCTGAGAACGACCCTGTGGATTCCAGTGTCTACTTGTTGCCTTTATTTTATTTAATATTGCACACATCCAAGAAAAAACATCTACTAACTCTTCTTTAACATGAGTCATGTTAATATAAAGTAAGAAATTTAATGCAATTTCAGATAAATTATGTGCCTTATCTGAAATGTAGTCATTCTGATATTCTTTTAAGAATTTTGAGAATTTTGGGTCTTGTTGAGCCCTGCTTATGACAATTTTGTGAAGATTTATCCTCTTCTCACTATATATCCCAAGCTTCTTCTTATATTTATATAATTCATCAAAACATAAAATTCCATCACTTACTTCACCGACCTCTTCGAGAAAGTGGAAACCTACCGATTCTAATGATACTTCAATATGTCCTGAGGCATATATTTCGGAGAACATGTCAACCCAACTATCAATATTTGCGGCATACATCTTGACTGTATTTTGGCTGAAACCATCCTCAGTCCAGTGATATTTCTGCTTTTCTGTAAGGAAATTACTTTTATTTTTTCTCCAAAATACATCATATTCCGAATTTTCTCTATTCTCCATAATATTTCTATAGGCAGCACAAATACATGGTCGATTTCCACATGTTGGGCAAGCACCAGGGTATTTCAATAAGAGCCATTTTTCATATTTTTCTTCTCCACTGATGTAATCATCCAGGGGATTCTTGGTCAATAATTTTCCTATTGGATCATTGTTTCCAATCGAATGAGGGTCATATACATATCTTCCAATAAAAGCCGAGATACGACAGAATAATCTAGCTAACTGTGTATATATATTTACCTCAGAAGGAAATTTTGTCCTTATTATTTCTCTTCTTATTGTCTCCCCAAGTTGACTAGCATCGTTTACAACTTGTAGCCATAAATCAAATGGCCCACAAGTTATATTATGATCTTTATATATGCAATAGAGAATTATGACCCAATCTTCTAGTGTTCGTTGGTTATATACCTTTCTCAGAGCTATTTTTCGTTTTTTCTCAAGTTTGGTCATATTTCCTCCCTTTTAGAAAACAATATATAGAAATGCACGTCTTTAGTCAAAGCAAAATGAAAATGTCCGGTTCTTAGCAACGTGAAAATGTCCGGTTTACTCATTTACTAAATCCTCTCTAGATAGCAGTATGGTAAATGTCCTTGCCTTTTGCACGAGACTCGAACCTTCCACCTTCTGTGTTCCTAATGAAAGTGTCTCGAATGCATTATATTATAGTAGATTGATAGAAATGATGAGATAATAATTATAAAGATATATTTTTTATCTGATTACAAAATTAAAAAAGCATTGATTTCCAATCTTGTTGGGCCTTATCTTTATATAAATCTAGTCTTCAGGAAATTCGTTTGGGATATTTCCATATTGCATGGAAGCATCGTGCAACGCAATTATCGAATCAGGATGTTCTTGAACAATGTAAGGATTACGAGAAAATATAGTAATTACATTTTTCCCGGGGGCTGGTTCATCCTCACGCCCATAGTGTTGAGGATGATTAGTAAAAATCAACAAGTTAAATCTATCCTTCCCATTCTTCGTTAATTTTATTCTATTCATCATTCTTGATATTTCATTAGGGGGTGGCATCTTAAAAACATCTTTGGCGACCAACGGAGACAAGTTGACATCAATAAAAACCACTAATGGATACGTGTGGCCCTTTTCTAATGCCTTACTTAGAAGACTTCCCACTCTTAACTTCATTGATTCATCAGATATTTTCTTACCTTTATATCCTAAGACACCTTTCCGGTGTTTACTTTTTGCTTCGACCGATATTTTTTGTCCTGAAAACTTATGAGTTGCAACAAATTCAACGTGCTTCTTTATTCTATCAGCTTCATCTTCAAATTCAATATCAAAACCAGCCCTTATGCACGTCGCAGCAGTAAACAACTCATATCGGGCACCTTGAAATTGGTCTGAATTCTTTATCCTATCAACTATTTCATTTTGAAGTGTTGTGTGGTGCCTTAATATATATAAATCATAAGCTAGAAATAGATAGGCGACGAAAGGCCCGTTAGGAACAGCTTCGTAGATGCCCTCTTTATTCTTTACTTGAGATTGTTGAAATCGACACATTCCATCATACCATTTCAAAACCTGGTGTCTCTCTTCGTAGAGCTTTTTCAGTTCTGAATTTCCCCAATCACTTCCAAGCACGCTTTTTATATAATCCAATAAAAAATCAGGAAAAGTTTTCCAATCTTTTGAGTAGAGCAATTGGTTTCCTACTGCAACCCATTTGTATCCATTAAAATCTGCATGAATGATAGGTCTTGTCTTGCCAAATGATTGTTCCAACACAGCCCTTTCTTGTGTTCGTTTCTGAATCTTTTTGAGAATTTTCCTCCCCCTCATCCGTCTATTCCAATGAGGCGATTCTTCAGCCCTGATGGCCTTTTCAATTTCGGGAAGCCGGGACTTTAGGAATTTTGGCTTCCATTCGCAATATTTAATTTTCTTTACTTATGCACATTCTGATTCTATACCAATTTTGCCCTTAGTTTATCTCTTGTATAGCGTCCTTGAAAAATCAATACAGATGTGGGTAAAATCCTTCCTTTTTGTTCGTTAAGCCAATTTTCTGCAATAAACTTCAGGTCACTTGCGGTTATAAGACAGAATGGGATATAAGGTTCAATCTTGATTTGTGAAAGTATATCCTCAACTTTGTCAGAAAAACTCTGTGCTATGAGAATAAAGCATTTTAATGCAGTTTTAGCATGGGGCTCAAGTTTATCATATTGGTCTTTTATATATCTACGAAATTGGTCACGATGTGCTATAGGCAATTCATAAGGTGGGGATAAGACAGTTTTGCATTCATACAATAGTATATTGTCTTCTTTAATTATGCCATCTGGTTCCTCTCTGCCCGGGGTCTGTGTTTTTACAGTAAGTCCAAAAATTGACTCAAAGATGTATTTGGTTGCTCTCTCAAAATCTGCGGTTATAGTCGGCAAGGAAATCTGCGTATCATCAATTCCAATATCTCTGTAAGCATTTTTGTTCTGCTTACTTAAATCTTCATAGATAGAAAAGAGTTCTTTTGGTGTGGCCTTGGTTCCTTTTATTTGATAATTTCGAAAAAAATGAACAATTCTCTCAATTAATTCTTTTTTCCTTCCTCTTGGAAGAAGTTCATATAATTTACACAAGTTAATCAATTCGTCCATTTTTAAGCTGTCTAAAGTAGTTACAAGTGAGTATATACTATTTACAATTCTCTCAACTCTTTGATTCTTAGTCCCAGATATCCTGAGATTCTTACTCGAAAGAACATGGTGTAACTGAGAGTTGCTAAATTTGGATAGAGCTTCCTTAAATGCCTCATCTGTAACTAATCGTGGCTCAGGAGGTGGAACGGGTTCTTCCTCTTGCTCCTCTTCTATATCTTTTCCTCTTTTTATATGACTAATTATAGTAGGAACCAACTCATCCTTTTTATATCTGCGGGGGCATTTGCTTTTATCCGCTACTCTAATTAGGTCGCCTACCGTTAGAGTTTTCAATAAATCAGAAGGTTTCACTCCTTTTTCCAAAACATGTTTGATTCTTGTCTCTTGGCTTCCACTTCTTGTCAATTCTAATCTACCCAAAGCTGAATACAACTGGTTACTGGTCAAATAACTTAACAATCGCTTATATGGTTCTGGATCAAGCTCAATTCCCCATACTTCTTTTATCCGTTCAACTGTCTCTTCTGGAATTACATAATCTTTCTCATGTGTAAATATTATGCCTTCTCTTGCAAAATATTCGATTTCTCGACTGAAAGAAACCTGGCTAAATTTAAATACTTCGAGCTGGGCTTCTAAAAGTCTATGTTCACCTCGCGTAATGTTTAAATATTCTCTTAATGCACTCAGAAGATTTGCTTCTGGAGGCAAAAGGTCTTCCTGAAAATCCCATGCAGTTTTGAGCATTTTTGCGTATAAATCATATTGCTTATTTTCTATTAGTCCTTTTCCACTTCGAGCTTCTTCTATTACATTCTTTATCTCTTCTTGAACGATGCTTTTTATCTCCTGTATAGGGACTGAAAAATCTTGTCGATTTACAATAATGTCTAAGATGGTATAGCCAGGAGGTTTCCTGAATTGTATTTTTCTCTTTATGTGGTCATATGTAGTTAGAACCTTACGAAGCTCATCTCGAAGGATATCTATTGGAAGTCCCACATAATTAGCAATTTTATCTTTAGCAAGGCGATTAAGGTCAGACCTTTTATAAGTAGCTAACACATAACAGATTTTCATATCAGACCCTCCCTTTAATTATTTCTATCCTAAAATTCTACTCTTTTTGAGAACAAATTGTCAATTTAATGACTCTTTTACCTGTTTATAAATTTTATTTAGCTGTTTCTAATCAGCACTATATATTCAAGTGAGATTTATCTCATTTTGATCCACCAGTGGAGGGATTAGACTGTTAGACCTATGAGAAAATATAGAAATGAGAATCGTTATTTAGAGGTGGATTAGTGTCCTGAAGTACTTTCAATGTTTGGAAGCCAGAGCTTCAGGGTCTTTGGCTTTCGGTTGGTTCAATTCTACAATTTCTTCTTCTTATTATTAATCTTAATCTTTCCAGAATATGTTCCTTTTATCATAGACAGCAGATTTTCCTGTTTTTGGACAATGAAAACACTAAAACTGTACTCAGAGGAAAACTATTGAAAAAATAGAACCTTCCCCATCCTGATACAGGAGAGCCAGCAGAGGGAGTCGAACCCTCGACCTACTGATTACGAATCAGTTGCTCTCTCCATTTATTCCCTCTGGTATATGGGGTAGTCAGTAAAAATCCTTTTAGCCAATTATAGCCGGAATTGGGCGTTTTTAGTCAAAATTTGTTACGTATTTGTTACATGGAGAGAAGTTTTCCATCTCTCATTTGAATCCCCTTTTCCTTTGTGATATAAGTCAAAGTGTCACAGTTAGGGGGCAATACAATATGAATCCAGAAGAAGAGAATGATTCATGAAAAGGCAAAAGATTTTATTCTAAAAAATACTTCTAAAGAGGGGCAAAGTCAGGGGTGGAATATTCATTTTTGAGGTAATATTGAATACATGCTCTCTGAAGAAAGGCCAAGTGTTAATAGGTAAATTTATTTCTTTAAATATTTCGAAAAATTCTTCGGTAAATTCTTCATTGCTTTGTAAATCTAAACCAAAAGTACACTCAATATTTATACATCTCTTATTACTCTCTTTGTTTATTACATGTAATTTATAAGTATGAGATAATCTGACAAAGTTTTTTGATAGCACATCAAATTTTGCATTTTTCGTTATTTTTATGTCTGAATTTTGGGAGAGAGCTTCTCTTGCTATTGAAAACTTCCCTGTCACATAGTAAATATCTTGTAGTTCAATCCCCTTAAGAATCTTATTGTATAATTTTCTTGAAATAATTTCTTTTTCTTTTTTAGGCTCCAATTAATTTTTTCTCCCTTTTAATAATAAAATCATTGACATATTTTTCTTCGATTTTTAGTGGAGAGGGTGGTTTAAGCCAAGCGGTATCCCAAAATTGTTGAAAACACTGAGTTAGCAAATCGCCTATCATATAAGTTTGGAGATTTTTTGTAAGTAAATAATTAATAAATTGGTTAAGGCTCACCGCATTTTTCTTTGCCGTATAATATAAATCTTCATGTAAATAAGTCGGCATTCTTAATAAGAAATCACCTCGAAATTCTTTTTTTGGCTTTTCAGGTTCGGGAATTTCTATCCCCTTTTCTAAAAATTCTTTGAAATATTCTATTTTTGTTTCTTCTAAATTCTTTAAAGCCTCATTAGGGGTGTTTCCATAGCCTATAAACGCATATTTACCTAATTGAGGAATGGATACTTCAAAACCTCCACCCATTTCTTCTGGAATTGGTGTGATTTCAATTTTATAATGCAGATTCATGAAGTAATTTATGTCTTTTTTCATTTTTGCCACTCCTCATAAAGTTCTATAATTTTTACCATATAAAGTAGTCGTTTTATATATAATCCTGGTACTGTTCTTCCACTTTTAGCTATTATCTGAAATGAACCGTCAGGAGCAACTTTATCATCTCCAGTATTTAATTTCTTTTTATAATATAAAAGTCTTTCATCAGTTACTTTTATGTGAGTCCCGCTTTTCCATTCGTGATGCTGGAAGAAATTCTTAATAACGCTTATGACTTTACGAACTCTTTCTTCTTTTGGTATTGAATTCTTCCACTCTTTTAAGATATCAATCCAAGCCATTATTAATCAAAAATAATATCATATATAATATTATTGTCAAGTTAAATATCATATAAATATACGACTTTAATATCCATTTTGTTTCAAATATAGTAATAAATAAATGAATTATCTTTACAGAGGCAAAAGACATTTTTTCTTTTAGTCATCCTTAACCACAATTAAGCAAGTTTAGCCAAAAATTGTGACGTAACTGTGACGTCGTACGGGTATGGTCTATTTTGATCTTCTCCTTGCTTTCAAACGTGTCCTGGTTTAGAATTAGTTCATGATTCCACGAGGGGGTTTCAATGTTCTATGTCTATGAAAATTGGAGAGCAAAAGGTCATTACGCCAAAGTCCATAGAAACACATGCGGATGCTGCAATGACGGACAAGGAATCACTACGGGGACCAGAGCAGACAATGGCAGGTGGATGGGTCCATATCAAACTTTTGAAGAAGCCTGGAATGTTGCAGCGGCAACTGAGGGGGAAGCATCTGTCTGTGGAAATTGTCTGAGATTTCATAAGAGGAGGTATTGACATGCCAAGGAGTAGAAAAATTGAGCCGTTTTACTTGGTAATCATAGATGAGGATAACCACATTTTTAACGTGGTAGGCCCTTTAACAAGCGATAGGGACTGGAACAGAGAGATAATTGAACTAAAGGATACAGGAAGAAATGTCAGATGCTATTCCAGTCCGGCATCCCAGTCAAGGGAATCATTAATCAGTAGAATTTCCAGTGGCGGGAAACATAGATTCTCTGAAAAACTGATTGTAGAAGAACCAGAGGATACATCAGCGGTGTATGCAGGAAAATTGCCTGCTTATGCGAAAAGTGCAAATAGAAGAAGAGTCGTCAGAATTTTATGTAGAGGCCGATGTGGCGGTAAGAGTAGATGGGCTGAAATGAATGATGACTATCCTGGCAATGATGAGTTGAAGAATTCACAAGCATACTTCACCGCTAGATGCCTAAAATGTGGATATGTGGCAAGGGACCCATACAACTGGTACAAGTAAATGGATGAGGATGATTGATAATAAGGCAATTTTCGAGGCTCTCCAGAAATTCGCAATTAGCATCACTCAGAAAATGACTCCTCCATTCCGAGGAGAACATGAAGATCAGCTCCGCGCTCCATTCGAAACTTTCATGCAGAATGTAGGACATGTCCTTTCAGTGAACCTTGTCTCCAAAGGAGAAACTCATCTTCCTGGCCGGCTAGGCAAACCTGATTATGGAATACTCGTTTCGGGACTCCTGGCAGGCTATGTTGAACTGAAAGCTCCTGGTGCTGGAGCGTAGCCGGATCGATTTAGAGGTCACAATCGGGAGCAGTGGAAGCGATTCAAAAGACTTCCTAATCTGATCTACTGTGACGGCAATGAATGGGGACTTTACCGCGACGGTAAGAGAATCCGTCTGATAATTCGGCTGAGTGGAGATGTAGTCACTGACGGGAAAACTGCGATCTCAGAAAGTGACGCGAAAGCAATCGTTCCGATCCTGACAGACTTTCTTTCTTGGAAACCTATCGTCCCAAAAAATGTCAAGGAGTTCGCTGAACTTCTTGCTCCTCTGTGTCGAATACTACGAGATGATGTTTCCGAAGCCCTGAAGGATGCTCAATCTCCACTCGTTCAGTTAGCTCAAGATTGGCGGCAGTTATTATTTCCTGATGCCACTGATGAGCAATTCGCTGATGCCTATGCACAGACAGTGACATTTGCTCTTTTACTCGGAAGAAGTGAAGGCGCTGATCCTTTGACCTTAGACACCGCAGAGAAGGCTCTTGCTGCGGATCATAGTCTTCTCTCTCGTGCTCTTCGTGTTCTGACTGATCCCAGCGCTCAGGCCGAGATTTCTGCATCCTTAAGCTTACTTCTCCGAGTTATAGCAGAAGTCTCACCTAAAGCTCTAATTTTAAGGGGACGTTTTAAAATATTGATTTTTCTCATTATGGAGGGAAAATGAAAAAGCACAGTCAAGTATTTATTTTGTTTTTATGGATTGTCCTAATTTTCCCAAGCATTGTAAATTGTGAAAATCTTGATTTAGAGAAAATGAGGATGGTAATGAGGTATCAAATGCGGAAGATGGATAAGAATGTCAGGACTGATATTAAGAAGAGGGAATCAGGAGAAGTGGATTTTTATGTGGATTTTAAAGGTCATCATGACATGAATAAAGTTTCCGCTATTATGGTATACTCCGCTGAGGTAGTTTCTGAATTAGCAAGCACATATGATTTAAAGGGAAAAGAAATGAAAGGTTATTTATATTATCTACAAGGCGGGAAAAAACATTTAAGAGTAGGAGTGATTTATTGCTCATTTGTTGCGATAGAGAATACCCCTGGTGAACAGGCAGAAGTTTTAGGAGGGCATCTCGAAGCAGTTAAATGAGGCGAGTGGAATCCAGACGAGCCTGGCTTCCCGATTCATTGAAAAAGACGCTGCACATAAACTAGCGAGATTGCGCCTCGTTGATATAGACATAAAATTTCAGTAAAATTCTCAATGTGATAATGGGAACAAAAAATTTAGCAAAGGAAATCAGCAAAAAAGTCCGAAACCATTTGAAGATGAATATATCATTCTTGTTATCAAAAACGTAAAGGACGATATTGGATTTAGTATATAGATGAAAATTAATCGTTTCAATCCAGCAACACACAAAGGAACGCAACCAATAAGGGTATTACAATATAATGTCATACAATGGTTTGAAAATTCAGACTCTATCAAAGAAATGAAAGAAGTCATTAATAAACAAGGGCTTCAAGGCGGAATAAGTTATTGTATAAATGAAAATCCAATTATTAATTCTCAAGATGATTTTAATCATCAAATTCCATATATTGATATAAATAAAAAAATTGTTATTCACGAAACCTTTTTATCATATCTCTGGACACTTTGTTATAGCGTATTTGTATTATTTGATGAAGCTATTAAGAGGCCATTATTGGAAGGCAGTTATAAGAGAGTGCTAACGAATCAATCGAAATTGGCCAGAAAGGCATTTTTACTTTTTAAATATGGTATTTCTTTAATAAGAATATATTCTAAATGGGATAAAATAAATCTACCTAATCCTGAGGAATATAATGAACATGAAGCTTATTACATTGAAAAAGCCAATTCGGTATTCCTTTTTGCTACCACTTTTATTTTATTACATGAATTGGCTCACGTTAAATGTGGACATATTGACTTTCATAGAGAAGCATCAAAAAAAAACATCTCTATTCCCAATAATAAAATTAAAAAAGAAGAGTATGAAGCTGATGAACTGGCAACAAAAAGTATTTTAAAAAAAATAACAGGTAATAGAGAAAAGATTAATATAGGGATAGGTCTTCTTGCAGGGCTATGTTCTCTACTTTTTTTCGGAAGTGTTCTTACTTCATCAAACCACCCAGATAGTGATGAAAGAATTAGACTTTTACTAGAAAAACTAAATTTAGAAGATGAAGATAATATGTGGGGTGTGGCATGTTTAGCTTTTAAACTGTGGGATAATTCGTACAATATAAATTTAAATTGGCCAAAAAAAGTAGATACATATAAAGAACTTTTTTATTCTATCTTAAAACAACTAGAGAAATATAAATAGATTTCTTGCTGTCAATTAACTGTTGACAATTAATGATGTTTCCTTAGCGATAGAATGAGGCAAGTGGAAGCCAGAGACCTTAAGGCCTCGGCTTCCCAGGATTGAAAAAGACAGCATAATGCGTAAAAGCACCTCAATGAGATAGACGATTGAAGGGGAAAGGAATTTTCATACTGATAAAGAGAGGAAGAGGAGGGCTGTTGAAGCTTTAGAGAAGATATGGTCATAGAACCTGAAAATTGCTATAAGTTAAAAAAAAGAATAAATTGTAAAAGCTGCATTTATGCTTAAAGAGGGACCTAAATTATTACATTGGAATTATTTCTTGGCTTTGGAGTCTGATTTAGACCGAGTATCAAGATATGTTGAGTTTACAACATACAACTACACAACATATTCTCTGGAAATGGCCCATTTATTGTTAGCTGCAGGTTCAGAGATAGATGTGGTTCTCAAAAGCTTATGCAAAAAAGTTAATCCAACTATCGAGGCAAGCAATATTTTATCTATCGTGAAATTTTAACTCCCAAATTTCCTAAACTATGCTCTATGAATGTAAGGATTCCCCGATACAACCTAGGTATAATTCCTTGGGATAATTGGCAAAATAATAAAACGCCTTATTGGTGGGATGCGTATAACAAGGTGAAGCATGAAAGAAACAAATATTATTACAAGGCCAATCTTCAATATACAATAGAATCAATAGCTGGGCTTTTTACATCGGTACTATATTTATATCAAGAAGAAGCAGAAAACGGTTCGCTTGTTTCTTTACCGAAGTTGATGAGTCCTCCACCAGAATGTATAGGCAATTTGAAAAAGACTAAATATGGAATTACAATTGTTTATAAATTGAAATTTTATGAATTACTCTTATCAATGAGCAATTATGAGATTTAAAAAAAGACAAGAGGTTAGCCTCAACGATTTTTGCCGTAATTTTTATGAAAAATATATTATAAGTCCAATGATTGGGGGAATTGTTGACGCCGGCGCAGTCTACAACGATACCATAAAACGTTCTATCGTTGAGGCAGATCATAATTTTGCTAATATCGATTCGCAGAGGTTTGCTGCTGAGGTAGTAATTCTAAGATTTGAGTTATTCGCACTTGCATGGTTACATAAATTTGGAGATAGACTCGCAGTTGCTCAAAGCACTTTCACGAAGCACTATTTGCACGGAAAAAAACGAGACGATATTTGGAATGATTCAGAATCTTATAATCAAGCAATTGCTCGTTCTAGTACTGCCGGCAAAACATCAAAAAAAGCGTTTGATAGAGTATTTCTTGTCACTGTTTACAATACGAGATTTGATTTATTTAATCAGTTTTACAAAGAAGGCCATGATTCAGAATGTATCGCTCGAGCACTGAACCGACTATTTACTGAGGAGGCTTGGAAGAAAGGAGTCACAGCAGGTTTTCTCATGTTTGTTCTCTGTGATCGTCTTGGCTTCGAATCAAATTTCGAGCCAGATAAAGAAGCAAAGTTTCGCCTGGAGGTAGTTATCCGTGGTTTTTATGATGGGGCGCGAGAGTCTTTAGAAAATATAAGGATCAAAAATTAAAGGGGTTCTTCCGGATTTGAGGCAATGGGAAGCCAAGCGGGCTTGGCCTCCCGGGGATGATATGACAGCTTAGCGTTGATCGCCTCATTAGAAAAAACAGTGGAGGAAAGGGGGAAATTCTCAGATAACCAGATTTTATGTTAAAACTAAGGGGTGTTGAGAAGGTTGACATGAAAGATTTATTAAAATAAGAAAAAGTAGAGCTATAATATTTATAAGGAGTGATAAAGATGAAGTTAGTATCATTATTTATCCTTATTCTAATGTTAACATCTTCATTTAATGCTTATGGAGAAAAACCAGGAGATTTATGGTTACAGATGTCTAAGTCTTTAAGAGTAAGCTATTTGGTAGGATATGTTCAGGGAGTTGATACTGGCGTTGATGTGGCAGATGTGTATGACGGGATTATGTTTGAAGGTCTCTTCAATTCGAGTCCAAAATTCAGAGGAGCTATTTTGAAAGAAACTACAGAGCTATATAAAGATAAGGAAAATAGGCTTGTAGATTGGAAGTCGATGATTCTTTTATCCTATTTGGAACTACAAGGAGAAAGTAAAGATATTATTGAAATGCGTCTTCGGATGTTAAAAGAAAGTCTTGACCCTTATTTTGGAAAAAAGAAGATAAAACAGGGAGATTACTGGTTTCAATCGTCTCAAGGTGATAGGTGGGTATATTTAGATGGACTTATTGAAGGAATACAATTAGGAATGCATATTGAAAAGCAGAAAGATACAAGAATTATAACTCTGTTTGATGGTATTTTTAATTTAGGTGAAGAAATAGAAGCAGTAGCTGATGTAGTTACCGAGATTGTAAATGATGAGGCAAATAGAAAAATTGCTTATCGCTTTCTTTTTCCTTTGGCATTTATGAAGTATTCAAAAACCGAAGAATCAGTCTTAAATAAATTTCTTAAAGAGATTAGAAAGAAAATGGAAAAAGAGGAAAAGGAAATAAAGGAATAAGTTTGAGCTGACTGGAAGCCAAATAGCCCTGGCTTACTTGTATTGAAAAGGACAGATGAGCGAAATAACTTATAAATGATTTTATGGGCAAAAAAGAAAAAAGTTGTATGGAAGATACAATATTTCTTCTAAGATAAAGTCTCTCTAATGAAATAAACCACAATTATTTACCCAAATTTCTGTTGGAAATAAGAGAAATCAATGAATTTCTAGAGTATTACTTTGTATGCTATCTTATTTTCAGGGAGAAAATAAGTTATGTGCAAGAAGTATTGCTAGGATAACGTGACCCATTTAAAGTATCCTTAATCATCAGGATCTATAGACTCTTGAAGTGAATATTTTTAAGCTTCTTTTCTGATCCTAAAATATTCTTTAAGGCTTCTTTCATCTTCTTCTGAAAGTACAATTGTAATGTTCCTGGAATCCTCTTGAATATCAACTTTATTTGGAGCATAACCGCCATAAATTTTAACAGCCATATCGGTGTAAGCTCGCCGGTTAAAGTTATCTGGTTGGTTAGGAAACTGAGG
>Ga0210003_1000966_pt1 | contig 25553 bp, 19 predicted proteins | sample LantaG_FD_182804 | JGI IMG/M metagenome (GOLD analysis project Ga0210003, IMG submission 182804) | Deep subsurface microbial communities from Baltic Sea to uncover new lineages of life (NeLLi) - Landsort_02402 metaG (SPAdes) (version 2) | ecosystem: Environmental > Aquatic > Marine > Oceanic >... | reverse complement strand
GATCGAACGGCCGACGCTCATCTGCTCGGCGTACTCGAAACGCTTGCCGTAGGAGTAGTCCAGCAGCGCGTTGCTGCGCCGGACGATGCGGGTGTTGGGCAGCGCCATCGCGAACGCACCGACCCAGTAGCCGTCGAGCTCGGGGGCGATGTCGCGCCCACGACGCCACCGCGCGTCGGGTTGGGCTCCGAGTTCCGGTTCCGCCGAACGGTCCGGTGTCAGCGTGTAGGGGTCGTTGAGCAGCCGTCGCGCCTCGGGATCAGCGGATGCTTCCCGGAAGAGGTTCGTCATAGACGCGACCGTGCCGCCGGAAACACCGCCGGCGAATCGGCGTACGACGAAGTTGGTGTCGCCGAGCTGACCGGCGCCGTCCCGGTCGGCTTGGCGGTAGAGCGCGAACACCGTCAGATCCGACGGGATGGAATCGAACCCGCAGGCGTGAACGATGCGCGCACCGGTGTCGACGGCCTGCTTGTGGTAGAGGTCAATACATTCCCGGACGAACAGTGGTTCGCCGGTCAGGTCGGCGTAGTCGGTTCCCGCGGCCGCGCAGGCGGCGACCAACGGAAGGCCGTAACGCATATAGGGCCCGACCGTGCTGATCACCACCCGGGTGCGTGCCGCCATCGCGTTGAGCGTCGATGGCTGCGACGCATCGGCTTCGATCAGCGGCCACGACTGCGCCGCTTCACCGAGGGCCTCGCGCACGGCCACCAGGCGGTCCGTGGAACGGCCGGCGAGGGCGATACGCGCACCGCCGCCCGCGGCGGCGAGGTAGTCAGCAGTCAGTTTGCCGACGAAGCCGGTAGCACCGTAGAGGACTATGTCGAACTCGCGATCGGCTGCACTTTCTGGATTGCCCATGGCTCCTGACGCTACCTGAGCGAGTCGGGAAGGCCGACGTCTCGACCGGGCAGATGCGGGGACGGCTCGGGCGTCCTCCTCGGTAGCCATGATCTCAGCACCTGGGAGGTTCCGGTATTGCGCCCAAGATTATCGTCGGCGCATGTCCGTGCACATCACCGTGATTGGCGCCGGCATCGCCGGCTTGGCCACTGCTGTCGCCCTGCGCGGTGCTGGACACGACGTGACGGTGATCGAGCAGCGCACGGACATCACGACAGGCGCCGGCATCAGCATCTGGCCAAACGCGCTTGCCGCCTTGGACGAAATCGGACTGGGCGATGCGGTGCGACGCGCTGGCGGCAGCGTGACGGGCGGCGCGATCCGCTGGCGCGACGGCCGGTGGCTTCGCCGCCCGTCGGCTCAGCGGATCGTCGATGCACTCGGTGAGCCTCTGGTCGTGGTTCGCCGGTCAGCATTGACCGACATCCTGCATGGTGCGTTGCCTAACGGAGCTGTCCAGACCGGGTTGACCGCGACGGCACTGGTGCTGACCGGGTCCTCGGTAAAGGTCACACTCTCGGATTCCCAGATTCGAGAAGCTGACGCGGTGGTCGGCGCCGACGGCGTCAACTCCGTGGTGGCGCGCATGCTCAACGGTCCGTTACTCAGCCACTACGTCGGATACACCGCATGGCGCGGAATCGCCAGCCATCGGCTCGATCCCGCGCTGGCCGGCACGACCATGGGGAATGGGACCGAGGTCGGGCACGTGCCGCTGGGTCCCGACCACACCTATTGGTTCGCCACTGAGCGCGCACCGGAAGGCAGCCATGCCCCCGGTGGCGACCACGCCTATCTCGCGACAAAGCTGGCCTCGTGGGCCGAGCCGATACCCCAGCTGATTGCCGCCACGGATCCCACGGAGCTGTTGCGCAACGATCTCTTCGACCGCGCCCAACCCAAGCGCTGGTCACGCGGACCTGCAGTACTGGTCGGTGACGCCGCGCACCCGATGCGTCCCCACCTCGGCCAGGGCGGTTGCCAGGGACTGGAGGACGCGGCGATTCTGGCCCGTTTTGTCGAACTGGCCCCAGACCTGCCCACCGCCTTTGCGGCATTCGGCCGGTTCCGCAAACAGCGGGTCCGCCCGTTGGTGCGGGAATCGGCGACGATCGGCAGGATCGTCAACATGCGTCCGTCGTTCCTCAGCGGTGCCGCAAGCCGGGCGACCGCCCTGATCCCTGAGCGAGCGGTGACTTCCCATTTGGCGTCCCTCGCCGCCCGCTCGGCCTTCATCCTGCCTACTGCGGCCGACGCCGCGGGCTGAGATCAGCCGGTCAGCGCGCCGAGCGCGGCGCCAGCAGGGCTGTGCACATCTTGCGCAGGTCGATGATGCCACCGAAAGCCAAGGTCGGCATACCCGCGCACCCGTTAGCCTTCGCGAGGACGGCGACAGGCGCGGCGGGGGCAGCAACCGCGCCCTTGGCGCCGCACGTCGGCCACGCCTTGATCCCCTGCGACCGCAACACGCGTTCGGCCACCCGAATCTGCTCGGAACGCGACGCGGCCGCCGGGTGGCCCACGCCACCGTGGGAGGTCCAGGTCGTCTGCTTGAACTGCAGGCCGCCGTAGTAGCCGTTGCCGGTGTTGATCGACCAGTCGCCGCCCGACTCGCATTCGGCGATCGCATCCCAGTTGACGGAGTCGGCGTGCGCGGTGGCCAGCGGACTGACTGCGACGTCGAGTGCCATCGGGACAACAGCCAGCGCCCCGGAGATCGCGGTGGCCACCAGGCCGGTGGTAACACAGGTACCGATGTTCATCTCTGCGGTCCTTCCCCGACCGTTGCGACTTCGAGGCCCGGAAGTGACCGGCTCTCAGGCTGCAGTTTTCAAGTCTGCCGGGTGATGGACGTCACTTGTGACGCAAGTGACCAAAGTTTTAGTAGTTGCTTATCTGACGTAAGAGGCCACTGAGGAGAAAAGGGGGCCACCGGATACCAAAGAGGCGGTGCCGGCATCAGCCGGCACCGCCTCTTGCGGTACTACCTCTGGTCGTACGAGGGCTCTGGTCGTACGAGGGCTCTGGTCGTACGAGGGCTTGGTGGTACGAGGGCTTGGTGGTCCCAAGACCCTCCTTTGGTGGTGCTTACGACCGGGCGGTACTTAAGACCGATCAGCCGCGCTGACCGCAGGTCGGCCATGCGCCGATGCCCTGCGACTGCAGAACGTTCTCGGCCACCCGGATCTGCTCGGAACGGCTAGCCGAGTGCGGCATCCCCGCCCCACCGTTGGAGCTCCAGGTGGAGGGGTGGAACTGCAGGCCGCCGTAGTAGCCGTTGCCGGTGTTGATCGACCAGTTACCGCCCGATTCACACGCGGCCACAGCATCCCAGTTGACGCTGTCGGCGTGCGCGGTGCCAGTCGCCAGCGCCATCGGCGCCACAGCGAACGCCCCGGCGATTGCGGCCATACCAAACGTCTTGCGGATGTTCTTCAACTTCGATCCTTTCGACAAGCGCGCGCCAACACCACCCGCGCGCGATCACGCACGCGATTACTGCCTGGACTCAGGCGGGTTGGTTGGGTCGGGCCTTCTAGGTCAGGCACGACAGGGCAGGCATGCGATCACCTGGCCGGGTCTCAGACCCGGCGGCCACCGGAGGCGATCAGCCTCCCGCAGTCCCTACACACGAGTTTCGTTGGTTTTAAATTAATTGCTCCAAAGGAACTGCCTTAAAAGGTACAAAGCGATTCGCGCAATGTCATGTCGATGGAGAACGTGTCGCGAACAGATCACGGAATGATCACGGCCACGATATGCAATCGTCCATGCAGGTCAAATGGCCATTTCGCGCCGACCTGGAAATCCGGGCACTCGCACCTCAACGTGAGCTGAATCACACACATTTAGTGACCTGGGACACCCGAAAAACTGGGAGCGGATGGCTGGCTATCGCCCGAAAACGCATGCCCAAAACCCAACAATGACCCCACTGGCCCTCTGCAGCGACCCCACTGGACCCTCTGCAACCGCCACACTGGCCCTCTCCAGAACGTGTCGGATTCGCCGGGTAGAAAACCTCCGCTGTACTCGCATCTGAGCGGGTCTGACCTGGTCAAATAGCCGGGATTAGAACGCTCTCGAGAGAACAGAGAAGAAAGCTGACTCGGCTTTGGGCCCACGCTCGGGGCCGAGTCGACGCTGGCAGTGGGCCCGCCCTGCCCACGCTCGGGGCCGAACGTGAAGGTGTCTTCACGCCCCGGCGCGAGCGTGACGACACCTTCACGTTCGGTGCTGGCGCAGTCCAGTACCTAGCGCCGAGAGGAACCGGCTGGGCTGCCACGGGCACCGCGACGGGCCGTTTGGGCTGCCAATAGCGAGGAGACGGAGCATTTGCGCTGCGACAGGGATTTTCGCTCTGCGATGGACCGGCAGGGGGGCGCCCCAGATCGCTCACACCCCGCCGCGCGGAAGGATCCACAGCGAAAAGTGATCAAATTGGCACTCTCTCATGCTTGCTGCCGCTCAATATTGTTGTTCAACAACACTTTTGGGCGTGACGCCTGACCCGCCGCACTGCACGCCGCCTGCCACCCGCCATTGACTATCACGATACAACCTGGACACAATTCCGTGCCGTGAATAAAAACCTATGGCGTTCTAATTCGTCGGCGCCGCCATTCGAATTTGCTAGAACAATCTCGGCAGGTCCTAGAACAGATCTCGGTAGGTCCCAGAACAATCTCGGCGGGGCTTTAGACCAATCTCGGCGGGGTCACGGCTGCCAGATCGGCCACGGTGTTCACGTTCGCTAACGCCGACTGCTGGGGCATCACTATCCGCTGAGTGTCGACCGAATCCACCAGGGCGCGCATGCTTCGCTGGCCGGCGTCGACAAGCCCGGCAACGGTGGTGAATAACGCGGTGCGGTAGATGCCGGCCAGATAGTGATCGCGGCCGTCCCACGGCACGATGGCGTCGGCACCAAGCCGTTCGGCGGGTCCGGTCAATGTCTCGATCAGCTCGGTGGTCAGCTCCGGCATGTCCACAGCACAGACGAACGCGTGGTCGACCCCAGACTCCGCGGCCGCCCGCAACCCACGCCCGGTGGCCAGCAAGGGACCTACACCACGCACCTCGTCGCGAAGAGTCACTGCAGGCAACTCCGGCAGCGCCTGACCGGGAGCGGCGATGACGTACACGGGCGCACAGCGTGCGGCGACGATGGACACCGCCCGCTCGACCAGGGTGGTGGGACCCGTAGGCCCGTCGATAACCAATGTCGCCTTGTCGCGGCCCATCCGCCGAGATGCCCCACCGGCCAGCACCACGGCGGCCAACGGCAGGGACGACGTCACACCGGTGACGTTAGCGCACTGGGTGTTTAGCGCACTGGGTGGTTAGCGCACTGGGTCGGCGGTCAACGCAATGTGTCGACTGTCAGTCACGTCAGTCACGTCAGTCACGTCAGTCACGTCAGTCACGTCAGTCACGTCAGTCACGTCAGTCACGTCAGTCGACGGTCCACGTGTCCTTGCCACGAAGCAACGACTGCAGTGCCGCCGTGTCGTGGGCGTTGGCTTCGCGTGCCATCACGAGTTGCTGACGCGCTGCATCGTCGTAGGTGGGCTTGCTCACCTGACGGAAGATGCCCATCACCATGTGGTCGAGGTTCTGCTCGGACAGCCGCGACAACGCGAAGGCATACGCCGGGTCTTGGAGGTGCGCGTCATGGACCGCAATCTCGTCAACCGACACATCGGCGGTTTTGACGACTTCCAAGCCGTATCCCGATTTGACGACGCAGTACTCACTTTCGGCGCCGAACGTGATCGGTTCGCCGTGGCTGAGGTGGATCAGCCGCTCCTCGGCACCTTCTTTGCGCAACGCATCGAACGACCCGTCGTTGAAGATCGGGCAGTCCTGCATGATCTCGACCAATGCTGCACCGCGATGCTGGGCGGCAGCACGCAGCACCTCGCTCAGGCCCTTGCGATCGGAGTCCAGTGCCCGGCCGACGAACGTCGCCTCAGCGCCCAGCGCCAGCGACACCGGGTTGAACGGGTAGTCCAGCGACCCCATGGGAGTGGACTTGGTGATCTTGCCGACTTCGGACGTCGGCGAATACTGCCCCTTAGTCAACCCATAGATCCGGTTGTTGAACAGCAGAATCGTCAGGTTGATGTTGCGTCGCAGCGCGTGGATGAGGTGATTGCCGCCGATCGACAGCGCGTCGCCGTCACCGGTGACCACCCATACCGAAAGGTCCTCCCGCGCCAGTGCCAGGCCGGTAGCGATGGTCGGCGCACGGCCGTGAATGGAGTGAAAGCCGTAGGTCTCAAGGTAGTAGGGGAATCGGCTCGAGCAGCCGATACCGCTGACGAACGCGATGTTCTCGCGGCGCAGACCCAGCTCGGGCAGGAAGTTGCGAATGGTGTTGAGAATGACGTAGTCACCGCAGCCGGGGCACCAGCGGACCTCCTGGCCGCTGGAGAAGTCCTTCCCCTTCTGCGGTTCGTCGGTCGTCGGCACCAAGCTGGTCTTCGTCAGCTCGGCGGGGATCAACCCCAGATCGCTGCCGATCAACTGGTTCAACGCGCGATCCGCATCGCTTCTCGCTGTCGTCATGCGCCTGCTCCTACACCGGTGAGGTCGGTCCCTGTGTTGGCTGCGACGTCGATGGTGGCCGCTGCGAGCCGGGCGAATTCCGCCTTCTCAAGTTCCTTCTCACCCAGTGTTCCGTCGAGCGCGGACTCGATGATCTCCTCGACCTCGTCGGCCAGAAACGCCATGCCCTCCACCTTGGTCACCGACTGAATGTCGACCAGGTACCTTCCGCGCAGCAACAGAGCCAGCTGGCCGAGGTTCATCTCCGGCAACACGACCGTCGAGTATCCATGCAATATGTCGCCCAGGTTGGCCGGGAACGGGTTGAGGTTGCGCACATGGGCGTGCGCGACATTGATGCCCTTTCTCCGGGCCCGACGACAGGCCTCGCCGATGGGGCCGTAGCTACTCCCCCAGCCCAGCAGCAGCAGGTCGGCTGCACCGCTGGGATCGTCGACCTCGACGTCGGGAACCTTGATGCCGGCCACCTTCTCTTGGCGCAGCCGGACCATCAGGTCGTGATTCTTGGGCTCGTAGGAGATATTGCCCGAACCATTGGCGGTCTCGAGGCCGCCGATCCGGTGCTCCAGACCCGGCGTCCCCGGGATAGCGAACTGGCGGGCAAGGGTCTGCGGATCGCGCGCATAGGGTGCGAACGGCTCGTCGGCCTTGGCCATGGTGTGCACGATCGGCTCGTATGAGCTCACGTCGGGGATCTGCCACGGTTCGGAGCCGTTGGCGATGGCGCCGTCGGACAGGATCATCACCGGGGTGTGGTACCGAATCGCGATGCGGGCTGCCTCGACTGCGACGTCGAAGCAATCCGACGGCGACCGAGGCGCCAACACGGCGACCGGTGATTCGCCGTTGCGTCCGAACAGCGCCTGCAGCAGGTCGGCCTGCTCGGTTTTGGTAGGCAGGCCGGTCGAGGGGCCGCCGCGCTGGACATCGATGACGATGAGCGGCAGCTCGGTCATCACGGCAAGACCGATTGCCTCGGACTTCAGCGAAATACCGGGCCCTGACGTGCTGGTGACCCCCAGCGCTCCGCCGTAGGAGGCGCCGATCGCCGCGCCGACACCGGCGATCTCATCCTCGGCCTGGAAGGTCAGCACGTTGAAATTCTTGTGCTTGGACAGTTCGTGCAGGATGTCGGACGCCGGAGTTATCGGGTAGGTGCCAAGCACGATCTGAATGTCACCGAGGTGACCCGCGGAAACCAGGCCGTAGGCCAGCGCGGTGTTGCCGGAGATCTGCCGGTACTCGCCGGTCTTGAGCTTGGCCGGCGACACCTCGTAGGTGACGGCGAATGCCTCGGTGGTCTCGCCGTAGTACCAGCCTGCTTTGAGAGCGAGCACGTTGGCTTCGGCGATCTCGGGCTTGCGGGAGAACTTGTCGCGAATGAAAGATTCGCTGTGCTCGATCTCGCGGCCGTACATCCACGACAGCAGGCCGAGGGCGAACATGTTCTTGGCGCGCTGGCCGTCCTTCTTCGTCGCACCGATGGACTCGACTGCACCGAGCGTGAGCGTGGTCATCGGGACGGCTTGTACGACGTAGTCCGACAACTCCTCGCTCTCAAGCGGGTTTGAGTCGTAGCCGACCTTGGCCAGATTGCGTTTGGTGAATTCGTCGGAGTTGGCGATGATCAGCCCGCCACGGGGCAGATCGGAGACATTGGCCTTCAGCGCAGCGGGGTTCATCGCCACCAGCACGTCCGGCCGGTCCCCTGCGGTGAGAATGTCGAAATCGGCAATTTGGATCTGGAACGACGACACACCGGGCAGCGTGCCCTGCGGGGCACGTATCTCTGCGGGGTAATTGGGTTGGGTGGCAAGGTCATTGCCGAACAGTGCGGCCTCGGTAGTGAACCGGTCCCCGGTGAGCTGCATACCGTCGCCGGAGTCCCCGGCGAATCGGATGACGACCTTCTCCAGCTTCTGCCGGCGCGCCCCGGCCGCGCTGCCGTTGTCTCCCACTCGCTTGCCCTTCGTGTGCTGGTTGCACTGTTCATGGTGGACACCCGCCCAGTCGCAGCCGACGCGACGCGCCGTGGACGGACGTCCACCAAATTTTGGTGTCACTGCCAGTAACGATTATTGCACTTCTCTTAGGCGGCCCCGGGCGGCGCGCGCAGCGGGCGCGCTGGCACCCGCACCCCGAACGCACTGTTCAAAGCATCGAGAACCGTTCGATTGAGACATGTTTGTGTTATTCGTCACGTCTCGGGCAGATGTCATTTCTAAGAATTGGTTACCGGTCAGTAGCTGCCAGCTAGCACTGATGCCGAAACTACGAAGGCGGGCTACCGGTGTGACGATCTGGCTGGGACCCGGCCGGACCGCTGTTGAAATGGGGCACCAATCACAGCAACACTAGCTGTCATCTCAACCGGAACGAACGGAGAAACCCTTGACCACCCTCGGCCTCATCGGGCTCGGCCGCATCGGCGCGTTCCACGCCGAGACCCTGACCAACCTGCCGGAGGTATCCGCACTGGTCATCACCGACGAGCGGTCCGACATCACCAAAGCGCTCGCAGCGCAGTATGGGGCCACACCAGTTGATTCGGTCGAGGCGCTGTTGTCGTCCGGGGTCGACGGCGTGGTAGTTGGCGCGGCCACGCCGGCACACGCGAAATTGACGCTGGCAGCCATTGAGCGTGGCCTTCCCACGTTCTGCGAGAAGCCGATCGCGGCGACTGCCGCCGAGAGCACTGAGGTCGCCGAGATCATCACTCGATCTGGTGTGCCGGTCCAGGTCGGCTACCAGCGTCGGTTCGACGAGGCGTTCGCGGCCGTCAAGCGGGCGGTCGACAATGGATCGCTTGGCGCACTGCACACCGTGCGTAGCACCACCATGGATCCTGCTCCGCCGCCGATGGGCTACATCCAGGTCTCCGGAGGCATCTTTCGAGACTGTGCGGTTCATGATTTCGACGTGCTGCGGTGGGTCACCGGACAGAATGCCGTCGAGGTGTACGCCACGGGCAGCGTGCAGGGTGATCCGTTGTTCACCGAATACGGTGACGTCGATACCGCAGCGGTCGTGGTGCGCTTCGACGGCGGCGCCCTGGGAGTGGTGTCGGCGGCGCGCTACAACGGCCGCGGCTACGACTGCCGGTTAGAAGTGCATGGTTTCGACGACACGATTGTGGCCGGTTGGGATCGGGGCGTTCCGGTGCGCAACGCAGACCCCGCCTTTTCCTCTGCCGACGAATTCCCCGCCGGACCGCCCCACCAGTTCTTCATGGATCGGTTCGCCGAGGCATTCCGCACCGAGTTAAGCGCTTTTGTCAAAGTTGTTGAAGGCGGAAAGATTCAGGGTGCCACAGTTGCCGACGCGGTCGAGGTCGCGTGGATCGCGGAGGCCGCCACCGAGTCGCTGCGCAGGGGCGTCCCAGTCGCGGTCGAGTCGGTCCGGAAGTCGGCGCGAAAGGGGACTCAGAAGTGAAGATCGCGGGTGCGCCGATTTCGTGGGGGGTGTGCGAAGTTCCCGGCTGGGGATACCAGTTGACGCCCGAGCGGGTGCTGGCCGAGATGCGTGACACCGGCTTGTCGGCCACCGAAACGGGCCCGGCGGGATTCCTGCCGACCGATCCCGAGGCGTTGACCGCCCTGCTGGACTCCTACGAGCTGAGCTGCGTCGGCTCGTTCGCCCCCGTGGTGCTACATGATTCAACGCACGACCCGCTGCCAGACATCGCGGAGCCGCTGGCCGCGTTGACGGCGAGCCGAGCCGAAGTACTGGTGCTCGCGGCGGCCACTGGGGTGCACGGATACGACTCGCGGCCGAGTCTCGACAAGGCACAGTGGTCCACGTTGCTGGAGAACCTGGACCGACTGTCCGCTGCGGCCACCGAACGCGGTCTCGTCGCGGTGCTGCATCCGCACGTCGGCACGATGGTCGAGAACCATGCCGAGGTTCGGCGGGTGCTGGACGGTTCGGGAGTCCAGTTGTGCTTGGACACCGGGCATCTGCTGATCGGCGGGACGGATCCGCTGCAGCTCGCACGAGAGTTGCCGGGCCGGATCGCGCACACCCACCTCAAGGACGTCGACGCAACGATCGCCGCACGGGTACAGGCCGGCGAACTCAGCTACACCGACGCCGTCCGCGCGGGCCTCTATACGCCGCTGGGCACCGGTGACATCGACATCGCCGGCATCGTCATGACGTTGCGCACCAATGGTTTCAACGGCTGGTTCGTCATGGAGCAGGACACCATCCTCGACGGCGAACCCACCGACGGAGGTCCTATCAACGATGTGCGCATGAGTGTGGCTTACCTGCGGGACGCTTGCGAGCGAATCAACAACAGATGAGCCTGCGCACAGGGGTACTGGGCGCACGGCGTCGGGCGCCTCGTGGCGACGCCCGACTAGCGGCGACCTTCGGAGGGCGCTGCGCGGCGCTCATGCCAGCGCAGCCGCAACAGCAACAATCCGCGGTGTGCACGCCACCCCGCCGCCAGCGGGTCGCGCCACACGGGCATTTCCGTCGGTGGTTCCAGATCCCTTTCCACACTATTCATTGTGCCGCGGTCGATCGCCGCAGGCCCGTCGATGTCGGGCGCGTCACCATGTCGAGACCATCACAGCTTCGTGAACAGTCCGCATACACCAGCGGTCGCTGCTGGCCGCCTAGGTCGAATACTGGTGCTGCATAAGTACTTTTAGTCTTTGGTAGCCCGCAGCTCGTGGGACAGCGCCGCCAACTCGTCGCCTCCGGCCATCTCCTGAGTGAGGCGCTCGAGGGTGATGTCATCGTAGGAACAGTCCAGCTTCTGCCTGCCACGGTTGAGCAGGACGAAGTGATCACCCACCAGGTGCGCGTGGTGCGGGTTATGGGTGATGAACACCACGCCGAAGCCGGCTTCCTTGGCCGCGGTGATGTACTTCAACACCACGCCGGACTGCTTGACCCCCAACGCCGCAGTCGGCTCGTCCAAGACGAGCACCCGGGCGCCGAAGAAGACAGCCCGCGCGATGGCGACACACTGACGTTGACCGCCTGACAGGGAACCGATGGGCACGTCAATGTCAGGTAGGTCGATGCCCATTTTGGACAACTCAATCAGCGTGGTCTCACGCATCGTTCTGGCATCCAACGCAAATGGAAACGACCTCTTGCGTAGTTCCTGTCCGAGGAAGAAGTTGCGCCACACCGGCATCAACGGGATCACGGCAAGGTTCTGGTACACCGTCGCGATGCCCTTGCTGAGCGCATCTCCAGGCGAACCGAACTTCGTCGGCTCACCGTCAACGAGAAGCTCACCCTCGGTCTGCTGATGAAGTCCGGCGATGATCTTGATCAGCGTGGACTTGCCCGCACCATTGTCTCCCAGGATGCCTGTCACCTCACCGGCCTGCACGCGCAGGCAGATGCCCTTGAGCGCGGTGATGTTTCCGTAGGACTTGCCGACGTCCTTGAGTTCGACGAGCGGCACGGCGCGGTCTGAAGAGGCTTCTTCGCTTGGCTTTTCGACCGAAATTGTCATCAGATCATCTCTTCGCTGCGTAATTGCGGAAGGCGTTGTTGGCGATCACCGCGAGTAGCAGCATCGCACCGAGGAAGAACTTGAACCAGTCGGGGTCCCAGCCCGCGTACACGATGCCCTGGTTCGTCATACCGAAGATGAATGCACCGATAGCGGCTCCGATCGCCGTGCCATAGCCACCGGTTAGCAGACAGCCGCCAATCACCGCGGCGATGATGTAGAAGAACTCGTTACCGATGCCCTGGCCGGACTGCACGGTGTTGAACGAGAACAGCAGATGCATGCCGACGAACCACGCGCAGAAACCGACGAACATGAACAGCCCGATCTTGACCCTGGTGACCGGAACACCCACGGCGCGAGCGCTGTCCGCGTCGCCACCGACCGCGAAGATCCAGTTGCCGATCCTGGTCTTGAACAGCACCCAAGTCGCCACCCCGGTAAAGATGACCCACCACACCACGGTGATGCGGATGCCGACCCCGAAGACTGTGAACGACGAGGCGAACACCGCACGTGCCGAATCCCAGCCCTGCATATCGCTGACACTCTGGGTGGCCACCTGACCGGCGACCAACTTGGTCACCGCGAGGTTAATACCGGCGAGCATGAAGAAAGTGCTCAGCGTGATCAGGAAACTGGGGATCTTGGTCTTCATCACCAGGAAGCCGTTGAAGAAGCCCACCGTCAACGCCAGGATCAGCGTCAGTCCCGCACCGGTCCAAAGATTGAGGTGCAGGTTGTAGGCCAACATCGACGCCGCCAGTGAGCTGAAGGTGACTGCCACTCCGGTCGACAGGTCGAACTCGCCGCCGATCATCAGAACTGCCACACCGCAGGCCATGATGCCGATGGTCGAGCTGGCATACAACACCGTGGCCAGCGATGAGGCATCACGGAACGGGGGCGCCACGATCAGGAAGAGAACAAAGATTGCAATAGCGCCGAACCCGGCACCCACCTCGGGACGGATAAGCAAGCGCTGCAGACGGTTCCGTTCTTCAATGCGCTCGTCGTGGACTGCCTTGGAGGTGCTGGCATCGACCTCCGAGCGGGTAGTCATCTGGTCCCGGCTTGTGCGTACTCGGCCACCGCATCGATGTTCGACTCGTCGATGAATGCAGGACCTGTCAGCGTCGGTTGGCCGCCACCGATGATGTTGCCATTACTGAGGTAAAGCCACAGGGAATCCACCGCCAGGTAACCCTGTAGGAAAGGCTGCTGATCGACAGCCCATTGCACATCACCGCTCTCGATGGCATCGACGAGAGCGGCGTTCGTATCGAAGGTCCCGATTTTGGCGCCGCTTCCTGCGTTGCCAACCGACAGAACCGCGGCCAACGCGAAGGGGGCGCCGAGGGCAACGACGTAGTCGATGCCGGGATCCTGCCGCAACTTGGCGGTCATGGTCGCTTCCACCGACGGCATGTCTTTTCCGTTGACGTTCAGGATCTCGGTCGCCGGGAAAGTGCTTTTGACCCCGGCGCAACGCGCCTCTTGATCGACCTGACCCTGCTCATGGTTGACGCAGATGGCCTTTACGGCACCTTCGGCGCGCAGCCTGTCGCCGAGGCGCTCGCCCGCGATATAGCCGTCCTGACCGAAGAACTCCTTGACGCCCAAGTCCTGCCAGGAGTCCATACCCGCGTTGAAGGCGACCACCGGAATATCCTTGCCTGCGGCGGCCTTCACCGCGCCCCGTAAGGCGTCGGGTTTCGCGAGGGTCAACGCGATCCCGTCCACACCGGTGTCGACCGCCGACTGCACCAGGTTGGCCTGGTTGGGCGCCTCCGGGTCATTGGAGTACCGCAGCTCGATATTGTCCTTCTTCGCTGCCGTCTCAGCACCCTTGCGAACGAGGTCCCAAAATGAGTCGCCCGCCGCTTCATGGGTGATCATCGCGACGGTCATCCGCGGGGTATCCACGGTGCCGCCGCCCGACCCGCCAGCGGACCCTCGGGGGGCTCCTCCGGTGGCCGAACACGAGACGGTTCCCGACGCCAGAATGCCGGACGCCAGAATGCCTGCCCCAGCCAGCGCCGCGAGCCGCTTGAACGCCATCGCTTCTCCTTGTCCTCGAGATCTTCGATGTCCCCGAGATCTTCGATGTCCCCGAGATCTTCGATGTCCCCGAGATCTTCGATGTCCCACAGACCTCCCTGCGCGCTCATCGACCACTCCCGGGAATGTGCGGGGTGACCCACCTGACAGCTGATGTAATACGGCTCACACGCCAATGTCAACAGTTTGTCCTGACATTAGGACCGCATGTCATGCGGGGTTGCGTCGTAGAGATGTGAGTTCCGCCGACTCGGCTCTCAGTTGACACAGGGCTCCCACTTGACGCAGGCCTATCAGTTGACACGGGCCATCAGTTGACACGCCTATCAGTTGACACAGGCCATCAGTTGACACAGGGGATGTCACTGCTGTCGATGGGGGCGCCCTGATCCGGGCTGGATTCGCTGCTGAATGGGCTGCCATCGTCGGTAGAGGCTGGGTCGGTAGAGGCTGGGTCGGTAGCGGCGTCAATAGAGGCTGGGTCGGCGTCGGGGGCCGTCCCGTCGTTGGCGATCGCCGGGTTCGGCGGGGGGTCGAACGCGGCTGCCACCTCGGCCTTGATCGCCACGGGATCGACAATGTTCACGTCCTGGCCGTCGATGGTCTCGTAGCCGACGACCGGCAGTGTCCGGAATTCGACGTCACCGCTGGCCAACGAAGCCAGCTTCTTGAACTGGGCCTCACCCCACCCGTGGGACAGCACGAGGTTGCGTCTGGCGACATCGATGACGCGGGTGAACTCACCGAGGTCGGTCAGGGAGCCGGAGTCCTCCAGTTGCCGCATCACCGAGACCAAGAAGGCCTGCTGGCGGTGGGTGCGATCCAGGTCTCCATTCTCCAGACCGTGCCGCTGCCGGACGAATGCCAGGGCTTGTTCGGCGTTCAGCTTTTGACGGCCCGCGGGAAAGTCAGCGCCGGAATACTCGTCGTAGACCGCGTTGTTGAGGCAGACTTCGACGCCGCCCAGGCTTTGCGTCAGGTCGTAGAAGCCGACCAGGTTGATCTCGGCGAAGTAGTCGATCGGCACCCCGGTGAGCTTGCGCACGGCCCGGATGGTCGCGATCCGCCCGGCATCGCGCCCCTGCGTCTCCAGGTGACGCTGATCAGTCACGCCCTGCTCGATCAGCCGTTGCTCGGTGACGGCTTTGGCGAGCCCGTAGGCTTCCTTGATCTTGATGTGGTTGTAACCGGGGATATCGCTGACCGCCACGTAGTCATCGCGCGGAATGGAGAATGCGACGACCCTGCCATCGGCGCTGACTCGAACCAGAATGAGCGTGTTGGCGTTGTAGCCGCCAGACTCGGAATCGCCGGCATGCAGCTTGTCGAGAACTGCCGACGGCAGCGCGTTGCCGTCCTGGTCCCTTCTCGAGTCCAGGCCGATGAGCAGGATGTTCATCGCGCCGCCGGCAGATCTCGGTTCATTCGCACCCAGCGCCGAGGATGTCATGATCCCGCTCAGCACACCGTGAGTGACCAAGAACCCGACACCGGTCACCACCATCGCGGCCGCGGCCCCCAACGCCACCAACACCTGAATAATCCGGTGCGCTACCCGTGGCTGCGCGTGTTGCGCGCGGTGGCGGGGGGTGGGCCGTTTCGGCGGCGCCGAGTCCATACTCTCGAGTCTGCCCCTCGCCCGCGTCGGGCGGCAGCGAACCGCAATCTCAACGCCTTGATCTCAACGCGCTTGCCGGGAAGACCCCGAGACGCCGCCGAGATGGCATTCCAGCAGAAGTCCTTCGAGAGAGCGCCTGCCGGAATGCCATTTCGGCGGAGATTGTTATTCGACGAGCGTGGTCTCGAAGTAGTAGCGCGATGCCCGGTAGCAGTGGCTGCCGAATTCCACCGCCACCCCGGTGTCGTCGAAAGCGGTCCGCGCCATGGTCAACAACGGCGCGTTGGACTTCTCATCGAGCAGTTTCGCCTCGTTGCGGCTTGCGCCCCGGGCACCGATTCGCTGTCGCGCCAACCGGATATGCACACCGCGGGCCCGCAGCGACTGGTACAACCCGTTTTTCTCCAGCCCCTCCGGGTCGGGCGCGATCTCGGCCGGCAGGTGATTGATCATCACCGCCAACGGCTCCCCGTTGGAGCAACGCAGACGCTGAATCGAGGCCACCTCGCGGCCCTCGGCCAGGTTGAGCTCCCGGGCGACATCCTCGTCGGGAGGCCCGACGCGATAGTCAAGCAATCGGGTGGTGGGTTCCTGGCCCGCGCGGGCCAGGTCATCGAACAGACTGGTCAGCTCGACCCTGCGGTGCACTGGATTCTGGACCACCTGCGTGCCGACACCGCGCTTGCGCACCAGTAGACCCTTGTCCACAATCTCCTGGATGGCGCGCCGGGTGGTGGGGCGTGACAGCGTCAACCGCTTCGCGAGCGCGAGTTCATTTTCAAAACGATCGCCGGGCGCGAGTTCGCCTTCGCGGATTGCCTTTTCGATTGCCTGAGCGAGCTGATAGTAGAGCGGAACAGGGCTCGACCTGTCGATCTCCACCGTCAGCGGCACCTCGGGCTCCCATCGTGGATTGGCCACACTCGTGAGTTGGCCAGACATTTGAGCTGAACAAACTCTTGCGCCGGCCAAACGCAATGGCCACACAACGAGTGACCAAACCTTAGCAGCCTATGATCGAAAGACAGAATGTCCGGACAAATTGTTGACACAGCACCGTCGCGGGAGGCACAGTCGTCACAGCCACCCACCTATCCGTCGGAGTGACTTTGATGATCGACCAGCCATATGACGTGCTCGCCATCGGGCGCTGCGGCGTTGACGTGTACCCCCTGCAGGTCGGCCTGGGCCTCGAAGATGTCGAGACGTTCGGGAAGTTCCTGGGCGGTAGCGCCGCCAACGTCACGGTGGCGGCGTCACGGCTGGGCAACCGCTCGGCGTTGATCTCCGGTGTCGGCGACGATCCGTTCGGTCGGTTCGTCCGTGCCGAACTCGCCCGCCTAGGTGTCGACAACCGTTATGTCAGCACCTACGGCGAGTTCCCGACACCGGTGACGTTCTGCGAGATCTTCCCGCCCGACGATTTCCCGCTGTATTTCTACCGCAAGCCCAGCGCTCCGGATCTGCAGATCGGCGCCCAGGACATCGACGCCGATGCGGTGCGATCCGCGCGGCTGTTCTGGTCGACGGTCACCGGACTCTCCGAAGCTCCAAGCCGTAGCGCACATTTCGCCGCGTGGTCAACACGCGGCAGGCGCCCTCTCACTGTCTTGGACCTCGATTACCGACCGATGTTCTGGGCGTCGGCCACCGCCGCCACTGAGCAGGTACAACGCGCGCTCACCCACGTCACCGTCGCGGTCGGCAACCGTGAGGAGTGTGAAGTCGCTGTCGGCGAGTCCAATCCGCACAAGGCTGCTGAGGCACTGCTTGATCTCGGCGTCGAGCTGGCTATCGTCAAGCTGGGCCCCCGCGGCGTCCTGGGAAAGAGCCGCAACGCGTCGGTCACCCTGCCACCCAACACCGTTGACGTCGTCAACGGCTTGGGAGCTGGAGACGCCTTCGGCGGAAGCCTGTGCCACGGGCTGCTCAGCGGATGGCCACTGGAGAAGATCCTGCGCTATGCGAATGCCGCCGGCGCCATCGTGGCCGGCCGGCTCGAGTGCTCGACTGCCATGCCGACCGCCGCAGAAGTCGCCGAACTGGCCGAGCAGACTGCAGTAGGAGCCGCCAATGTTTGATCCGCCGTCTGAAACCGCTCTGTGCAAAGACTATTCCGCGATCACCGAGCTGCGTGCCAGTGATCCGGGCGCCGTCGCCCGCGCGTGGGAGAGCCGCGAAACGCGACCGATGATACGTGGCAACGGACGCCTGATGATCGTCGCCGCCGACCATCCGGCCCGCGGTGCGCTCGCCGTCGGGTCGCGCTCTACCGCGATGAACAGTCGCACCGATCTACTGGATCGCTTGCGCGCGGCGCTCGCCGACCCGGGTGTGGACGGTGTGCTGGCAACCGCCGACATTCTGGACGACCTCGTGCTCCTGGGCGCACTGGAGGACAAAGTCGTGTTCTCCTCATTCAACCGGGGGGGTCTGGCGGGATCGTCGTTCGAGCTGGACGACCGAATGACCGCTGCCACAGCCGTATCGACCGCCGCGGCAAAGATGAACGGCGGAAAGATGCTGTGCCGCATCGATCTCGACGACCCCGCCACGGTCGCGACGCTGGCCGCGTGCGCGCAGGCCATCGACGAACTCGCTGCCCACGGCCTGATCGCCATGCTGGAACCATTCATGTCCTCCCGAGTAAACGGAAAGGTGGGCAACGATTTGACCCCCGATGCGGTGATCAAGTCCATGCACATCAGCCAGGGCCTGGGCGCCACATCGGCGTTCACCTGGATGAAGCTGCCGGTGGTCCCCGAAATGGACCGAGTGATGGACGCAACGACCCTGCCCACGCTGCTGCTCGGCGGAGATCCGGCCGATCCCGACGAGGCTTTTGCGAGCTGGGAGAAGGCACTTGCGCTGCCCTCGGTGCGCGGCCTGATCGTGGGCCGCACAATGCTGTACCCGCCCGACGACGACGTGAGCTCTGCAGTCGCGACCGCGGTATCGATGGTGCGATGAACAGCGACTATTATATTCCGGCGAACAGCGCCATATCGGCTGAGGGCAAACCGTTCACCGTTGCGGTCACCCCACAGAGCGCCGGATGGTCGGAAGCCAGCCTGCACGTCGTCGACCTCGGCGACGGGCAAGAGGTATCCCTGCGCACCGACGAGACCGAGGTGATGCTCCTGCCGCTGGCCGGCGCCGGAACCGTCGAGTGCGACGGTGAGTATTTCGAATTATCGCAGCGAGCTTCGGTTTTCGAAGGTCCCGCCGACATGGTGTATCTAGGGATCGATCAGGCCTACACTCTGTCGGGCCGCGGCCGGATCGCGATCTGCGGCGCGCGGGCGGCCACGTTGTTCCCCAACCGCCGAGTCGCGGCCGCCGATGTCCCGGTCGAGTTGCGCGGCGCGGGCAACTGCAGCCGCCAAGTGCACAACTTCGGGACCGCCACCACGTTCGAGGCGGATTCGCTGATCGCCTGCGAGGTGATCACCCCGGCCGGGAACTGGTCGAGCTACCCGGCGCACAAACACGATGAGAACACCGAGGTGGAGACTCAACTCGAGGAGATCTACTACTTCGAGATCGACGACAGCCCGGACGGTACACCAGGATTCGGATACCACCGGGTGTACGGCACGCCTGAGCGCCCGATCGAGGTGCTCGAGGAAGTCCGGTCCGGCGACGTCGTACTGGTCCCGCACGGCTACCACGGCCCCTCCATTGCCGCGCCGGGCCACCACATGTACTACCTGAATGTGATGGCCGGCTCCGGCCCCGCCCGCGCCTGGCTCATCTGCGACGATCCCAACCACACCTGGCTGCGCGGCAGCTGGGAGCACCAGGACATCGACAGCCGTCTGCCGTTCAACCGTTCCGCCGCATCGCCAACGCCGGCTCCGCCGGCTGGATAGGACACCGACCCTGTGGCATCCACCGCTCCGAAGACGACCGGGAAGCTCACCGACACCGAACCGACCGTCCGGCTCACCGTCGCACAGGCGACTGTGCGCTTCCTGGCCCACCAATACGTCGAACACGACGGGCAGCAGCACAAGTTCTTCGCCGGCTGCTTAGGAATCTTCGGCCACGGCAATGTGGCCGGTATCGGCCAGGCGCTGCTTCAGGACGAGATAGACGCAGCGGAGGCATCCACGGAGCCGGGGCTGAAGTACGTGCTGGGCCGCAACGAACAGGCCATGGTGCACACCGCGGTGGCCTACGCCCGCCAGCAGGACCGTCACCGGGCCTGGGCGGTCACTGCCAGTGTCGGCCCTGGCTCGACCAACATGCTCACCGGCGCGGCGCTGGCCACCGTCAACCGGCTCCCGGTATTACTGCTCCCCTCAGACACTTTCGCGACTCGAGTCAGCTCCCCGGTGCTGCAGGAACTCGAACTGCCGGACAGCGGCGACGTCACGGTGAACGACGCATTCAAGCCGCTGTCCCGCTACTTCGACAGGGTGTGGCGTCCCGAGCAACTACCGGCGGCGCTGCTCGGCGCCATGCGGGTGCTCACCGATCCCGCCGAAACAGGGGCGGCGACCGTCGCCCTCCCCCAAGACGTGCAGGCCGAGGCATTCGACTGGCCGGAATCCCTGTTCGCCGAACGGACCTGGCATATCGCTCGGCCACTGCCGGAGCCTTCGGTGATCGCGCGCGCCGCCGAAATGGTCCGAGCAGCCCGCAAGCCGTTGATCGTCGCCGGCGGCGGCGTCATCTATTCCGATGCCAACAACGCGCTGGCAGAATTCGCCAGTCAGACCGGCATTCCGGTGAGTGAGAGTCAGGCCGGCAAAGGCTCACTGCTGCACGGGCATCCGCAAAGCGTCGGCGCTGTGGGTTCGACCGGCACCACCGCGGCCAACGCACTGGCCGGCGACGCCGACGTCATCATCGGTATCGGCACCCGGTACAGCGATTTCACCTCGGCGTCACGGACTGCGTTCAACAACCCCGACGTCCGGTTCATCAACATCAACGTCGCGTCGCTGGACTCGGTCAAACAGGGCGGTATCAGCGTGGTCGCCGATGCCCGCGAGGCCATCGAGTCACTGAGCGCCGCCGTGGGTGACTTCCGGGTCAGCGATGAATACCGCACGCGTGTCGATGAATTGGCAACCGAGTGGAATGCCACGGTGTCGGATGTCTGCCGCGCCGACGACGGCCAACCCCTGAACCAGAACCAGGTGATCGGCCTGGTCAATACCCTCTCGGACCCGCGCGATGTCGTGGTCTGCGCGGCCGGATCCATGCCTGGTGACCTGCACAAGCTCTGGCGGACGCGGGATCGCAAGGGCTATCACGTCGAGTACGGATTCTCCTGCATGGGCTATGAGATCGCCGGCGGTATCGGCGTGCGGATGGCAGCGCCGGACCGTGACGTGTTCATCATGGTCGGGGACGGTTCCTACCTGATGATGGCCACCGAACTGGTGACCGCGGTACAGGAGGGCGTCAAGGTCATTCCGGTTCTGGTGCAGAACCACGGCTTCGCATCCATCGGCGGACTGTCAGAATCGTTGGGGTCCCAGCGCTTCGGAACGTCCTACCGGTACCGCAGTGAAGATGGCCGCCTCGCCGGCGACAAACTTCCCGTCGACCTGGCCGCCAACGCGGCGAGTCTGGGTGCCGACGTCATCCGCGCCACGACCGCCGCCGAATTCTGCGATGCGGTGAAGGCCGCGAAGGCGAGCGACCGGACTACCGTGATCCATGTCGAGACGGATCCATTGACCTACGCACCGGACAGCCACTCCTGGTGGGACGTTCCAGTCAGCCAAGTATCTACGTTGGCATCAACGCAATCCGCCTACGCACGTTACGTGGACTGGAAGAAAGTCCAACGGCCGCTGGTAAACCCGTCGGACCGGTGAGGACCTCCACGCCCAGTCCCCCCAGTCCCCCTAGTCCCGCGAGCGCGCGTGTCTGAACACAGGCGCGCCGCAAACTGCGTGCATTTTGCGCGCGCTCGCGGCCAGATGAGCGTGCGTGTCGGTGCGCCGACGCGCCGGTACTGCTGGCATTTTGCGCGCGCTCGCGGGCTGGTGACCTTGCGACTCAGAGGATGTAAAGCATCTCCTGGTAGGTCGGCAGCGGCCACAGGTCGTCGGCCACCACACCTTCAAGCGTGTCGGCGGCGCCACGCACCGCCTCCATCAGCGGCAGCAGGCTCTGCGCGTGAGCGGCCTCCTCGGCGGCGCTGTCACCACCATGTGAACCCATCGCCGACGTGAGCGCTGCCAATGCGGCGGTCAGCTCGGAAATCGGCGTGGAGACCGTCCGCAACAGCGTGGTGTCGGGTTCCATGCCCGCGGCCTTGAGCGTGGCGACATTGGACGCCAGCTCGGTTTGGTAGCGCATCGCCGCAGGCAGGATCACCGTCGAGCCGATCTCCACCGTGAGCTTGGCCTCGACCGCGATGGTCAGGGCGTACATCTCGTAGCGGACCTCTTCACGACTGTGAAGCTCCCGCTCTGTGAAGACGCCGTACTTCTCAAATACCTCGATCGCTTCCGGAGTCCCCAGCTGCGGAATGGCATCGAGGGTGGTCTTGAGATTCGGCAGACCGCGATCGGCCGCCTCGATCTGCCAATTCTCCGAATAGCCGTCACCGTTGAACACCACCGCGCCGTGCTCGGTGATGATCTCGGTGAGCAGTTTCTGCACGGCCATGTCGAAGTCTTCGCCATCCTCGACAGCCTTCTCCAGCCAAGTGGCCATGTAGTCGAGCGAGTCGGCCATGATCGTGTTGAGGACGATCATCGGCACGTTGATGGTCTGCCCGGAACCCGGCGCACGGAACTCGAAGCGGTTACCGGTGAAGGCGAACGGGCTGGTGCGGTTACGGTCGCCCGGGTCGGTCGGCAGGATCGGCAGCGTGTCGACACCGATGATCATGCTGCCCTTGCCCTTTGACGAGGTGGCCGCCCCCTTGGCGATCTGTTCGAAGACATCGGCGAGCTGGTCGCCGAGGAAGATCGAGATGATCGCAGGCGGGGCCTCGTTGGCGCCCAGTCGGTGATCGTTGGTCGCCGAGGCCACCGACACCCGCAGTAGTCCGGAGAACTTGTGCACGGCACGGATCACCGCGGCGCAGAACACCAGGAACTGCGCGTTCTCGTGCGGCGTGTCGCCCGGCACCAGCAGGCTGCCGAACTGCGAGTTGCCCATCGAGAAGTTGACGTGCTTGCCCGAACCGTTGACGCCGGCGAACGGCTTTTCGTGGAATAGGCATTCCATGCCGTGCTTCTTGGCGATGGTCTTGAACGTGGTCATCAGCAGCTGTTGATGGTCGGCGGCAATGTTGGCGTGCTCAAACATCGGGGCGATCTCGAACTGCCCCGGTGCAACCTCGTTGTGACGGGTCTTGGCCGGGATGCCGAGCTTGAACAGCTCGCGCTCGGTGTCCATCATGAAGCCGAGCACGCGTTCGGGGATCGCGCCGAAGTAGTGGTCGTCGAATTCCTGACCTTTGGGCGGCTTGGTGCCGAACAGCGTGCGGCCGGAGTTGATCAGGTCGGGGCGCGCCAGGAAGAAGTGCCGGTCGATCAGAAAGTACTCCTGCTCGGGACCGCAGAACGACACGACGTGATCGAAGTTTTTGTGCCCGAAAAGCTTCAGGATGCGCTCGGCCTGCCCACCCATGGCCTGCTGGCTACGCAGCAGCGGGGTCTTGAAATCCAACGCTTCACCCGTCATCGAGACGAACACCGTCGGGATACACAGCGTGTTGCCGTTCGGGTTCTCCAGGATGTAGGCCGGGCTGGTGACATCCCAGCCGGTGTATCCGCGCGCCTCGAAGGTGCTGCGTAGGCCCCCCGACGGGAAACTCGACGCGTCGGGCTCACCCTGGATCAGGGTCTTGCCGGCGAACTCGGCCAGTGTCTGGCCGTCACCGACGGGCTCAAGAAAGCTGTCATGCTTCTCGGCGGTCAGCCCGGTCATCGGGTAGAAGACGTGCGCATAGTGGGTCGCACCCTTGGACAATGCCCAGTCCTTCATGACCGAGGCGACGGAGTCGGCAACCCCTTGGTCCAGTTTGGCGCCTTTCTCGATCGTCGCGACGACGGACTTGAACACCGACTTGGGCAACCTCAACCGCATCTCGGCCAGGCTGAAGACGTTCGCGCCAAAGATCTCGCCGGGCGCCTCGGCGGGGTCGAAGCTGATCGCTGGAGGCACGTAAGCCTCGACGTTGTTGATCGCCTGTAGGCGTACGACATTTCCGCTCAATGGACTTCCTATCACTGCTGGTTGTCCGCGGCTTGCTCAGCGGACCATTGACCGGCCAACCGTAGAAAAGCCACGTTCCGGAATTGTTACGCCGACGTCACCGGCACGATGCAGTTACTCCGGAGCAATTTTCGGTCGTGACCGCTCAGTCGAAAAACTGCACAGTCTGCAGTCCGCAGAATTCCGCGATGACCTGGTAATCACGGTCGCGATGGGCCACGGCAACATCAAGGCGCACCGCCATCGCCGCAACCTGGCAGTCGATCAGATTTCGTACCGTCTTGCCGCCGCGGCCTCGTCGGTCGTACCGATCAACAACTCCATGAGGACGATCTCACCTAGCAGTGTTTCAGCACGCCTGCCACTAAGGTCGGCCTACGCTGGAACCCATGTCCACGCGTCGTAACCCTGACCGCGACATCGACGCCAACATCGACGAACGCGCAGTGATCGTCACCGGCCGCGCGCACGAGGCAGCCGGCGTCAAAGCGGTCATGGTGTCGCTGCAGCGCGGGCTCGAATCCATGGGCGCCCTGCGCACCATCGCCGCGCTGACCAAACTCAACCAGCGTCACGGGTTCGACTGCCCCGGCTGCGCGTGGCCTGAGGAGCACGGCGGCCGCAAGGTGGCCGAGTTCTGTGAGAACGGCGCCAAAGCCGTCGCCGAAGAAGCCACCAAACGCGTAATCACCCCAGAGTTCTTCGCGCGGCACACCATCGCCGAACTCGAAGCCCAGCCAGAGTTCTGGCTCTCTCAACAGGGCCGCCTCACTGAGCCGATGGTGCTGCGGCCCGGTGCTGAGCACTACCGGCCGATCGCGTGGGACGACGCCTTCGCGTTGATCGCCAACGAGTTGCGCGCGCTCGAGAGCCCGCATCAGGGCGTCTTCTACACCTCGGGGCGCACCAGCAACGAAGCTGCCTTCCTCTACCAGTTACTCGTGCGCAGCTTCGGCACCAACAACCTGCCGGACTGCTCGAACATGTGCCATGACTCCTCATTCACCGCACTGGTCGATGCGATCGGCATCGGCAAAGGTTCGGTCACCGTCGAGGATCTCCTCCTGGCCGACCTGATCGTCATCGCAGGGCAGAACCCCGGCACCAACCATCCCCGGATGCTGTCGATCCTGGAGAAGGCAAAGGACAACGGCGCCAAGGTTATCGCCGTCAACCCGCTTCCGGAGGCCGGGTTGATCCGGTTCAAGGATCCGCAGAAATTGCACGGCGTGATCAGCGACGGAGTGCCGATCGCCGACGAGTTCGTCCAGATCCGACTCGGCGGCGACATGGCACTCTTCGCCGGCCTGGGCAAATTGCTACTGGAGGCCCAGGACAAGGCCGGCCCGCACGCCCAGATCGTGGACCGTGACTTCGTCGCGACGCACACCGCCGGGTTCGAGGAATACGAGAACCATACGCGCGGCGTCGATTTCGACACGGTGCTCGAGGCAACAGGTATCGACGGCGAGCAACTGGGTCGCATCGCCGACATGATGGCGACCTCTGAGCGCATCGTCGTGTGCTGGGCGATGGGCCTGACCCAGCATAAGCACGCCGTGTCGAGCATCGCCGAAATAACCAATGTGCTGCTGATGCGCGGCATGATCGGCAAGTCCGGCGCAGGCCTGTGCCCGGTGCGTGGACACTCCAACGTTCAGGGCGATCGCACCATGGGGATCTGGGAGAAGATGCCCGAACCGTTCCTGGCCGCACTGGACGACA
>Ga0210003_1000965_pt1 | contig 25561 bp, 32 predicted proteins | sample LantaG_FD_182804 | JGI IMG/M metagenome (GOLD analysis project Ga0210003, IMG submission 182804) | Deep subsurface microbial communities from Baltic Sea to uncover new lineages of life (NeLLi) - Landsort_02402 metaG (SPAdes) (version 2) | ecosystem: Environmental > Aquatic > Marine > Oceanic >... | reverse complement strand
TTTTCCTTAATGTTCTAAATAACATATACAACAGTTAACAAATTTACCGAATAAAACTTATATTTTATTCAGTATATTAATTTTTTATATTACCAAGTATGGGTAATATAAATTCCAACTTTTTTAAAAGCTCGTTCTAATTCTACAAGATGTGTTTTTTTAACACTAATTTCATTTAAAGTATCTTCTAAAAAAGAAGCCCCTGAATAAGCATGAAGAGATGAATTTTGTCCATAATTCATCCAATAAACTAAAGCAATTCCTATATCTGCTCCATTATAACCAGTATCATGATTAATAGACATATGGTGGTTAAATCTTTTCATATGTCCATATAATTGGAAAGTAGATTCTTTTGAAATAATCTTTGTTTCATCAAAAAATATCTCAACTTCAACTTCATTTCCTACTTGTGCCACTTCTTTTACTGTAATAGAGTTAAGAACCTCAAATGTTCGTTGATAAAACATAGGGGAACTTACATTATACCAATTTTTCTTTAAATAATTTTGTAATATTTTTTTTATTTTTTCACCAACAAACATTAACCCATCTTTTGTTAAACTAAGAAGAGATGATTCTAGTACATCCCAATATTGTATTTCAATCATATAACATCATTATTATTACTTGTGTCATATCTAAATAAAAAAAACTATATGTTATAATATTTTTTAAAAATTTATCTAAAAAATTTTTGACCATTTATTTACCACCTATCTTTTTAATCAAATTTGGCATAAATTTCATAATTTCAATATCTCCAAGATTTGATTTTGCTTTTGCTATATGATAACTTGCATTAATACCTTCAATCCAAATATCACTATATTTTGAATTTTCTTTTATTATTGTTTCCCATGTCCCAGTTATTTTTTTTGGATTATTACCAATATTATGAATTAAAGTTGGAAGATTTGCCATACAATTTAAAGCTCCTAAATCATATCCTAATTCTGCCATTTCTCTTTTAGCCTCAATACCTTGTATCCAATCGGCATCTCTATTTGTATATTTTTTTATAATTTCTTCCCATGTTAAATTTTTATTTTCAATAGTCGTAATAGTAGTTGCTCGTAATTTTATAGGTAATGATAGTTTTTTCTTAAAATCAATCCAATTTTTATTTACAACAGGAGTATTATCAACTAAAGGTACTTTACCAGGACACATTTTTCTAGTAATATCCCAATGTCTTAGAGTCATTGATAAACCAATATCGTATTGGTTATTTAAACTTCTTGCTAAATTAATAGCGTTTTCTACTGCTTTTTCAATATTGCTATCCTTATTTACACATATTTCAATAGATATTGAATTTCTATTAGTAACATTATGATAATATTTTCCTGTTGGTCTATCTCCACAATGCCAAGTATAATATTTAGTTGGGTCATTAATTTGCCAAATATCTTTATCTGTCACAAAGAAATCAGCAGAAGAATTTCTATTTTTTGCATCAAAATATTTTTGATGCATTAACCCATTTGCTCCAAATTTAATATTTCCAGTATCATGTACCACATCAGCAGATATGTTCTTAGCTGTTCTTTTAAGCGGTGTGATATTAAATTCGATTTGGTCAAAATATAAAGGGATATTATTAATATATTTTATAGGTTTTATCATAATATTAGTTTTTCCTTTCTAATAAAGAATAGATAGTTTTTTCTGTTATTAAAAACCATTTTAATACAGGTTTTGGTATAGTATTTGGATAAGTTTTATCAACATTTTCTAAAGTACTACCAAATTCTTTAAAATAAAAAGCAAAAAATATAGCTCCTATTATCGGAAAAGTAACACCTGATAATATAATTATATATTGTATTAAAATAAATCCTATTAACACAATACATTCTAATATTTTTTTTAAAACACCATCTTTTAACTTTTCTCTGGAAAATAATTTATTTTTATATGAACAAATTATACCAGTTATTATATCTATTAATATAAATATTAAACCAATTATTAAAAATTCAACATTAAACCCTAATATGAAACCCAAAAGTCCACCAGTTGATAATAATATAATTCCTTTTATTGCCATTATACATCCACCTTTAAATTTTGAATGCTTACTTTCAGAATTATCTTTTGTAATAGTTGTTAATTTATTTTTTCGTCTTTTGATAATTTTTGTACTTTTTTTATTATCTCATTAGATTCATTATGAACCATTGCTTTTTCTAGTAATTTTCTATTTTTTGGTTCTAAATTAGTTAAAAATTTAGAAATTTCATCTGGTTTAAATTCAGGTATTTTTGTAGAAAGCTCATCTAATTTTTTACTCAAAATAGATTCGATTGAATTTATATATTTAATTTCATAATCTATTGATTCTTTTAAATCAATATTATAATATTCATATAAATTTAAAAATTTAGGTTTAATTAATTGAAATAATTCTTCCAATTTTATAAGAGTATCTTCAGATATAATAGAGAGCGTTTCTCCATCCACAATTTTTTCTATATATAAATCATCTAATTCTTCATTAAGAAAATACTTAAAAACAATCACTGGTTCATATAATTTTTTAAAAAATAAACTATATTTATATAACTTAACATCTTCATCTAAGAAGAAACTATGAAACACTATTTCCTCAACAATATTTTTTTGATCAATAATTGTCAATTTATCTTTGAAAATATCTTCATTGATTTTTTCTTGCAATTCAATTATTTTCATTATCATCATCCTTTAATTCAAAAATTTTAATTTCTGTTCTGGGGTTATATTTATCATACTCAAAATTATCAAATTCTAATTTCAATATATCACCACTATCATCAATAAAGACCTTTTCTTCAACAAAACCATCATTTATTAATTTGGGTGAAGTACACATATTATCTATATCTCTTCTACGATGATCTTTAAAGTAAAACTTATATATTATTTTAGCTTTTGATAAATTTAAATTATTAATTTTATAATGTCTTGCTATCCACGCTGAAAATTCTTTATATTTTTGTTTAATAGAATTTTGTTCCATTCTTTTTTTTGATATAAATCTATTTAATGTTAACGCTATTGGTTTTTCAATAGGTGGTTTTTTTCTTTTAGGATATTTAGAAAAATAATATAAATTGTATTCTTCTAATAAATTATAATCTATAATTATTGTATACATATATTTAATAAGTAAATCTTATATCATATGTAGTTCCAATAGTATTTACAATAAATGTTGTTATATGTACTTCATTTGGGAATGTTTGAAACTTATATAATCCATCAACTAAATCTACCATTAAATCGGTTTCTAATGTTGTTGAATTTATTTTAATTTTACCAGACCCTGCGGTTTGAAAATATATAGATTTTAAATTAAATGATTTATTTTCAGTATCACCATTTAAATCTGTTTTAGTTTTCAAATAAGTCATAATGTTCTCATTTGCACTTGTTGTAGTAATCCCAGTTAATTGAATTATTCTATTATTCATAAAAAAACTCCTTTTTTATAACATTTTTTAAATTTGCAACATTATTTACAACTATATTTGCTCCGTTGTTTATTAATGTTTGTTTGTTTGAAACACCCCAAGCTACACCTATAGATTTAATATTTGCATTTTTAGCACATAATATATCATGTATACTATCACCTATCATCACCATATTTTCTTTATCTACATTTAATTTCTCAGAAATTAAATCAAGACTTTCTTTATGTGGTTTGGGATATTTTACATTATCAGGACAAACTATAATATTAAATAAATTTTCAATATTAAATAATTTTAAAATTTCTAAAGTTCTAATTTTATCTTTTCCTGTACATAAAGCTAATAAATAATTATCAAATAATTCTTTTAAAAATTCTTCCATTCCTTTAAAAATAGTTATTAAATGTAATTTTTCATTAGCTAATTTTTTATAAATTTGAATCATTTCTATAGGAAGATTCATTTTTATAAATGTATTTTCTAACGAACTTCCACTATATTTACAAAATTCATTAAAATCAGGAATTAAACTATTATTAAAAAATTTTTTATAACTTTCTATAAAAGCATATTTTTGATTATTTAATGAATCAATGATAACCCCATCTAAATCAAATACTATACATTTATTCATTAAATTTACCTTTTTCAACCATATACTTATATACAGCATTTGCAATTTCAAAATCATCTGGGTAATTAATATCAATAGACTCTATACTTGAAACTTCACATAAATAAGGGTTTATCCCTATTCGAGCATTATATTTTTCAAATACTTCTTTTTTAAATACATATAAACCAGTTGTTTCTATACAAATAAATGGTAAATCTTGTGATCGAGGTACATGAGATAGAGAATAATTAATAGGTTTTTCATTATCCCATAAAAATTCATGTAATTGTTTTATTGTAAAAGAAGAATCATAATTATCATATAGTATTGAATTTATAGATTTTATAATACTATTCTTTTTTAAAAATGGAGATGTCGCAAAAGCCATAATATAAATATCTGATTTAATAATATTAGAAAACTCTTTAATTATATCAGCGGTAGTAGCGGTTTGCGAATCAAGATATTTAGGTCTTTTTAAAGAATATATTCCTTTATTTTTAGGAATATATTTTTTAATTTTTTTATCACTACAAAAAACATATATCTCATCTATTAAATTTTCTTCTTTTACTTGTAATAAACTATTTAATATAAAATAAATCAAAGGTTTACCATCAAAAAAACAAGAAATATTTTTATTTGGAACTCTTTCATTTTCAAGTTTAATTGGTACAAATGCTGTTATTTTACCTCTCATCTAAAATCACATCCTATATTTAATTAATTGTGATATCATTTCGTTTTTTAAATTAGTTAATTCCAGACCACCATTAAGTTTATTAATATAAAGATAATATTCTGTTGATAAATTACCATCTTTATTTTTTCCACCAAATCCTGATAATGTAATATCTATAAAATCAACTTTATTTTTTAATGCAATTTCATTTAAATTTTCAGCGGTTCCATTTTTATTATGTAAATGTATACCTACTTTTATACCTAAATCATGACAAATTTTAATTGTATTTTCTACATATTTTTCAGTCATTGTGCTTTCAGTATCTGCAAAATATATACATTTAATATTATTAATTTTAGCAAATTTTGCGAATTGTTTATTTAAATCTAAAGAATTATTACCTGCTAAAGTAAAATTTATAAAAACTTCATAGTTTTTATTTTTAATTACTTTTACTAATGTTTCAAGTTCTTCAAAGTTAGTATTATTAGATCGTGTAAGAATGCGAATTGTATCAATTACTGTATCTTTTTTTTCAATTAAATTAACTAATGGTTTTTTTTGTAAATCTATCATTGCTGAAATTTTAACATTTTTTGTTTTTATATCTTTAAAAATTTTATTTATAAAGATATAATAATTATTACAATATCGTAATTTACCTAAATGTATTTTATCAAATTCAGGATGTGTTAAAAAACCAAGTTCTAAATAATTTATAAATTGCTTAGTTGCAAAATTATAAAGATTTTTACAAAAATTATCATCAAAATTCCAGTTAGTTTGATAACCAAGTTCTCTTAATGTACAATCAAAAATATTCATTTCAACCTCCCAATAATTTCTTAATTTCATTTGTAATTAAACTTGCACTTTTATTTAAAGTGTCCATAGGATAAATTTTATTTATAAATTCTTTTTGATTTTCTTTAACACCATATTCAAATGCTCTTTTTATAATTTTTTCTAAATTTTCAGATTTCTCTATATGATATCCAATTTGCTTTTCAAATACATCCCCTTCATAAGAATCTTTAAAAAGTTTAATACAAAATTCTTTAGATATAAAATCAATAAATATAACTGGTTTATTAAGTAACATTGATTCATATGAAACAGAACCAACATCACAAATTACAATTTGTGAACGACATAGATTATCAGTAGTAGGTATATTATTTGTACTATTAAAAGGATGTGGACTAATTATAATATTATATTTATTTTTTAAAGGTTCTAAATATTTAACAAATAATGGATAACTTGAAATTGTATCTTGTTGATTATTATGATTTGGAGCATAACAAATTGTATTTGATTCTACTTGTATAGTTTTTTGTAATTTTTGTAAATAATCAACTTTAAGACATCCGCATAATTTTATTTTTGACTTATTAGCACCCATCATACTATAATCATCAATCCATTTTTGAGTTGGGGCAATAAGTATATCTGAATTATTAATACAATATTTAACTAAATGACAAGTTGAATAATTTTTAGTACTCATTCCATGAACTATAATCATAGATTTTCCTATTCCAAAATCTTTACTTTTAATATAAGTTTCTTCTAAATGTGTAAAAATATTAATAGAGTTTTTTTGACATTTATCAAATGTTGTATAGTTGATATTTTGTTTGTTTAAGTCTATTTTAAGTTCATTAAAAAAAACATTACATAATTTATCATAACATGTTTTTTCTGGACTTATGAAATTTACACTATCTAACATAATTATCAAATCCCCTTAAAATATTTATACATAGCTAAAAACAGTCTATCATTTGATTGTACTATATTAATATTTAAATTTCTAATTTCTGTAGATAATATAATTAAACAAAAACCACCAAACATTGTTTTTTTAACTATGCTACTTGCACTACAATAATCTGTATTTATATATTTAACATAATTATTATTATTAAAATTTGTACTACAAATAGCTTCTCTTACTGGAGGATACCATGAATCATGTAATAATATAAACATATCATTTTTAGGTTTTATATTAAGAACATTTTGTAAATCTATTTTAGCACCATTATAAGAATGATCACCATCAATTAATATAAATGATACTTCTTCATCTGAATTATTAATTTTTTTAATTAATAAAGGTATTGTTTCTTTAGAATCTCCTAATAACCATTCAACATTATTATATTTAGTTTTATCAATTCTATCATGATTTATATCGCATGAATATGTTTTATCAAATTTTTCTGATAAAATATTTAAAAACCCACCTTCAAAACTTCCTATTTCTATTGCTACTTTTTTAATAGGTAATTTATCTATTAAATAACAAGCAGAAGCTCTTTCTTCTATTCCCATCTGCCAATTACATTTATCAATTAAAATTTCATCAATATTAAAATTTTTAGATTCTATTAAATTTGTTTTAGGTTCTAATTTAGTCCGACCAATCCAACTTCCCATAAATAAATGAACAGAATATGAATTCTTTGTTGGTATAGGTTTTAAATTTGTATGGTCATATGAACAAAAAGTTTCAATCGGATAAATAATAGTATTATCATCTAAATATGTATAACCATTTTCTTGTTTAATTATATATGGTTTAGTTATTTTAGATATTGTAAAAGTATTTGCAGATTCAATTCCATTTGCTGAATAAGTTAAATTATTATAATAATTTAATAACATATCAATCCATTTAGTTTTTGGTTTAGACCCCATTGTTGCAGTAATAAGCAATTCTTTTGTTTCATGACCTGTAAAACACTCGTGTTTTAAAAATTCATCAAAATTCTTAAGTACTTTCACATCAGCATCTAAATATAAACCGCCAAATTCATGCAAACACCATAATCTTAAATAATCATTAATAAATGCATATTTTTTATCAGCATAAGCATTTTTAATATATTCTACAGATTCTATATCGAAATTATTTTCATTCCATTCTATTATAGAATATGCTTTAAGATGTTCTTTCCAACTTAAAATACAATCATTAACTAAATCTGGTTTTTTGTTACCACCAAACCATGCATAATGTATAATTTTGGGGATATCGGGATTTAGTTTTAATATTTCTTTTTTATATAAATATTCATATTTAGCCCATAAAATATAATTATTACAATTATTATATTTCCAAGGCTTATCTCCGGCATAATGAGCAATTATTATATTTTTTATTTTAATTAATAATCCTGTAGATAATGAAACATTATATTTATTATCTACATATTTTATTTTACCCTGACAAGTAATATTTAAAATATCTTGGTCGTGTGCATTATAAAAAGTTTCATTACACATTTTAATCCATTTTTTATAAAGTTTTAATTGTTTTATTTTTTTTAGATTCATAAGACAAATACCAGCATTTATATATTTACTATTTTTACTTAACCCTATATTAGATTTGTGGGATTTTTGTAACCCTATATCTTCAACTCCAGCAATTAAATTTTGTCTCATTTGTATATTATATAATTCTAATAAATTATTATTCACAATTGTATCAGAATCTATATATAATATTTTATCTTCATTTATTAATTCTGGCAATATAAGTCTATATAATGTATATTTTGTAAATCTAGTATCTACATTTATATCTGTTTTTATATATTTTGGATATATTTTTGACATATTAATATATTCATAAGTACAATTATCAAAATTTTTACAAATTAAATCAAACATACCTAAATTATCTTTTGTAAGATTTTCAGACATCAAATATATTTTTACATTATTATTATTTTTAAAAATAGCATACATTTGTATTTCTATATATTTTACCCAATCTGGACTAAATGCTAAACATATATTCATAATTTAAAGTCTCTTTTCTTCAAAAATTTTTGTTATCATCTGTATTATTTTTCTATCCCATATTTGTTTACTAAAAGAACATTCTATTAAATTTCTTCCGTTTTTACCCATAATTTCAATTTGGTCTTGATTTAAATAAAACCATTCTATTTTATTAATTAAATCATCAACATTATAATTTAAAGTTCTATTTGTTTTATTAAAAATAGTTTTAATAGTTGTTATTTTACCATTAAATCCGTCATGAACTATATCTGATAAACCACCAACTAATGTAGATACTATCGGTATTTCACATGCTAATGATTCTAAAGCACTTAAACTTGTACCTTCTGCACCTATTGTTGGAATAACTGATATATGATTTGAATTGTATATTTTTGGCATTTCATTATAATTTACGTCTGTAAAATTTATTCTATTATTAGATTCAACCATTTTTTTATATTTTAATTGATCATTTCCAAAACCTCTACCACAAACAGTAAATTCAATATCATTATATTTTTCAGTTAAACTATTTGCCGCTAATACAAAAGGTTCAGTTCCACGTAGAATATGTATTCTTCTTGGACATAAAACTTTAAAGTTATTATTTGTAACAATTTTATTTTTTTTAAATAACTTTATGTCTACAAAATTTGGTACAACCTCAATTTTATGTTGATGTTTTGGTATATATACTTGTGCTAAATGTAAAGTATTTGAATCAACAGATATTATTTTATCAAGATTTAAAACCCATTTTTTATAATTATCTAACCATTCAACTGGATTATTATAATAAATATCTGTATCCCACCATATTCCATGTGATACTGCAATTTTTGGTTTATCTTTATTAGCATAATTAAAAGCATTGAGATTCATTGTCATATAAAAATAACCATCTATATCATTTCTATTTGTAATATTATGAAATTTTTTATTAGCTTCTTTATATTTACAACCCAAACCATTAATTTTTATATTATTAAAATTAATAGAAATTTCCTTATCTGAATATTGATACACTTCTGTTTTTATTCCATTTTTATTTAATAATTTTATAAGTTCTATTTGCCATTTTTCACCACCTCCACTCAAAAAACCACTAGGTTTCATATCAAATTGCAAGATCATTTCCGCAAATATAGCAAGTTTCATCTTCAAAAATCCCTTCAATATATTTTATAAACATTTTCATGTATAATTATATCATAAATAATATTTTTTGTCAAATGGATTTTTTAAATATTTTTCAAAAAGTTCTTTTGACATAATATGGCTTTGATATAAAGAAATATCTGTATATATTTTATACCCTTCTTTTTGTGCACATTGACACCAATAAAAATCTTCACCTAAAAAAGTTTCTTTATATTTTATATTAGGATTTTGGTAAATTTTTTTACTTATAAGATAAATGGCTCCTGTTAAATCTGACTCAAAAAGTAATTCGTCTTTTTCTAACATTCTACGTATTATTGAATTAGTAATACTTTTAAATTTCATATTATTACAATATCCAGTATTATAATATTTAAATGGATTTTTTGAATTAATAATATAACCATTACATATTAATGCACCAACAATATCTTTTTTATGACTTATAAGTTTATTTAATATTTCAAAATCTGTAATTATAATATCACTATCTATACTAAAAAAATAATCAGTGTTTTTTATTAAAGAAACCATATAATTTCTAAGTTTGCTAATATATACATAATTTTCAAGTCTTTTTAATTTTCTATTATCTTCGGGTTGATCTTTAAAATCTTTTGTTTTAATTTCTATTTTATTATAATTGGTATAATTTTCGGATTTAAATTTTGTGAGTATTTCTTCTGAATTATCTGTATTGTTATTTAGAATAAATAATAAATTTATTTTTAATTTATCATAATTTATAGATTGGATCCCTTTAAGGAAATGAGAAAGAATCCACTGTCTATTTCTACAGAGAACTCCAATTGTTATTGTTGAAATGGGTACCACCTCATCTAAAATATTTTTTTTATTTATTTTTTGATATATAATTTAATTTTTACATAGATAAGAAATAATTAATTATATTTCTTATCTATGTAAAATAAACTCATGATTCAATATTTTTTTTAATTTTTTTCTTATTTTCAAGAATTTCTTTTTTTGCTTTTTCGTATCCTTCTCCAATTGCATCTTCTCTTATGTCATTGATTATATCTAACATTGTTAACCTTGGAATATATAAATAAACAACATCGTTTATTTCAAAAATTCTATTTTTATCAGTTGATTTCATCCAATTTTCTTTTTCAGATAAAATATTAAAATTTAATATATCGTGCATTTTATCATTTTCAAATGTCTTAATTCGCAAAGGATGTTTTATATTAAGTTTTTTTGCTTTATCCATATTATCACCATCTTTTTTTTCAGCTTGATTAGTTATATATTTTTGAAAACATTCTACACTACAAGCAACATTTTTCCATTTAAAAAAATTCTTATTACAATTTACACAAGTATAATATTTTTTTCCACATATTTTACAAAATGTATTTGATTTTGGCATAAATTACCTCAAAAAAATTAAAGGGTTGGTATTAACAACCCTTTTTTAATTAAACAGATTCATCTTCATCTAAGATGAATATCTTAGCCATATCTGTTGTATTGCAATTTTTCATACCTTCACAATTAACACTCATCGTAGCAGGTTCCCCAGCTCCAACAGTGGCAATATTAAGTTCATTTGTTAGTTTAGCTTTATAAATTATAATCTGAGCTAAATAATCAATCTCATCACACACATCCCTGACAACACCACGCAAAATCAATTTAACAGCTTTACTAAACACATCAGATTTCTTTTCTAACATTACAGTAGAAACTCCAGCAGTATATCTATAATAAATTAATATTTTACCATCGTCAGCAACTTCACCCGTATCTAATGTAATAGTTTTTGTACCTGGTGTATATGAAAATTTACCAGAACTTGCTACAGAATCTTGTGTAAGTTTTGTTCCTTGAGAACCATCCGCATTTACAATATAAGCAAATTTTAATTCTGAACCAGCAGTACCTAAAGCAGTATATGTTGATGTTGCTGCATCTGATGTTACAGTACGTTCTTCAATATTATATATTTCTGTGGTTGAACCAACGATTGGGGTTGCTCCTAAAATCATACCCAAAGCCCCAAATTCAAACAATCCAGAAACAGCTTCAACATCAACTGTAGATGAATGACCAAAACTAACTAATTTTTCACCAGCACTACCCATAGTAAAAACATTAGTTCCGTTAAACTTAACATTACAATTTTGTAAATCTGTAAGATAAGCCCATATTTCATCTGTAGCTAAATCAAATGCTGTCATATTTAATGATTTATGCCATGCGAATTTTGAAAATCCTAAAGCCATATATATACCTCCATTTCATATTATAATTTATTGTGTAACCAGTCATATGTATTCATATGTACTTGTTTTGTATCACAATTTCCTGTATAATATGCAAGTTTTATTTCTTCATAATTTTTTATTTTACTAACCGTTTTTATCCCCAATTTAAATTGATACAAAGTCATATTTAAAATTTCATCATAACTCTTGTTAGTTCCCCAAACTAATTTAGTAACATAATCTAATAAAATGTTCATTTTATTCTGTTCTATGTTTTTTCGTCTTTTTCTTTTGTATCTTTCATCTTTAACAAGTTCTGTAACTAAAAGTTTTTGGAACTTTTTTTCCTTAGATGGATTAATTTGATCTTTTAATGGAATATCATTAATAATTTTTAAGTATATAGATATTTTCTGATATAATAATTCATCAATAATAAAATTTTTTTCTTTATTATATAAAACTGTTTCACCATTTTCTTTTTTATATGGAATGAAATCATAATTACCAATAATTTTTTTATAAGAATTCTCATATACATTTATACTAAGTAAATTTACAAATAATTCCCAATTAGTAACTTCGGGATATAATTTACCCATATCATATAACTCCACCATATAATCATATGGTGTTGCAACAAATATATGAATTGCTTTATTATAATTTTCTTCTCCCATATCTAATACATCTTTTATACTTGGATGTTTTATGATAATATTATTATTAATCTCAATATCTTTTCCATTTATTAATTTCCATTCGTTTATAAAGTTATTATAATTAAAATCCATCTAAAATCATCCCTTGTTTATAATAATCTAGTTCCTGTAATTCTAAGAGCAGGTGTTCCACCATCAGCTATATAATATAATGTCGAACCTTTTCCACCAACAGGAAGTTTAATTGCTTCTGCTGGATATCCAGATTCTTTAACAGATAATATAATTTTTTCAGTAGCTGTTGTTGTTGATTCATCAAAAGCAACGGTTATTGTATTTGTTGCATCTAAATTATATAGTGTAATATCTTTCACCGATGATAAATCGACACTATCCTCAGTAACACTTGTTTCTATATCTTCCATAAAAATATTAGTCATATTTCCTCCTATATCAATTATATATTTCCCAGTATACATAATTTTTATTTTCTTAACATCCTAAATAACTAGATTCTACAAAATGATAATGTAAATAATAACCACTTATATAATCTGATATATTTAAAATATCTCCATATTTAAAAGTAATTTGTCTTGTAGATATTTCTTTTAAATATATATTATTGAAAAGTTTATCAATTTCGTGGAATATTCGTAGTGGTCTAATATCAGAATCTATCATCCAACAATCCTGATGAGACATTATATCAAAACATAATAAAGGTTCTCTAAACCCAATATTATTTTCAAATTTTTTAAAGTCCCTAAAATAAATAGATAATCTACTTGTTTTCTCAGTCTCAGCCATACTGTATTTTGGCATAGGATATATTTTATTCATAATTAAAATACTTGTATCTGTAATATCAGATTCATCTAAAGGATTATTTGTATCATAATAAAGTAGTTTGCACAAATTTTGAGACCCTAAAATATATTCAATTACCTTATTTAACTTTTGTCCTAAATCACCAAAATTTTTACTCATATTATCACCAGAATCCTTTTAGTTGAATATTATAATTTTTACTAGTAGTAGTTGTTTGATTAATACATGTTATTACTAAATCGTTTATAGTATAGGCTTTTAAATTAGTAACTACAAAGCCATTATCTGTTGTTAATAATGTATAATAAATATCTGGTGTTAATACTCCTGAACCAGTAATAGTAAATTTATGTGTTTGAATAACCCCATCTATATAAGCATAAACACTATAAGTTTGACTTTGACCTTGTTTAACAGTTTGATTATCAGGACTTATTACAATAATCTCTGTAGATGGTAAAACACTATTAACTGTAATATTAATGGTATCATAAATTGTGGAATTATCTTCTAAACTACATGTAATTATAGCACTTCCAGTATTTATTAAACTAATTACACCTAAATCAGTTATCGTTACTTTATCAGTATCACTAGATGTCCAGATAACATTTTTACTAACAATTTCTTCATTTAATTCAACCGTTGATGTTAATGTTGTTCCATATCCTATGTTTTGAGTTAAATTACTTTGATCAATGGTTAAAACATAATCAGTAGTATTATTGTAAGCAATTTGATTAATAAAATCATCTCGAATATCAATATTATCTTTCTGCATAATTAACGACATAAATGATGTCGAAACATAATCAATAAATGCATTAATTTTAAATGCTTGTTTTCCAAAAAGAAATCTATCATTAATTGATAATTCATTAGTAATCAAATTTCTTTGTAAGTATACAATAATTCCTCCTTGAGGTATTATTATATTTTTATTTTGATCTAAATCTGAGTTATTTATTTTATTATCTATTACACAAGAATATTCTCTTGTTACATTATTTGAATCTATCCACTTAACAATATTATTACATTTTTTTATTTTACCTCGAACATTATATAAAAATTGATTATCAACTGAAAAAACCAACCACTTATTTGAATCCCAAATTACATAATCACCAGAAAAAAGAATCTGAGTATCATACGGATAACATATTATTTTTTTATACCCAATTAATTGTTTATCAGTATCATAATCAAGAATGAAAGTATCATAATTTATAGAATTAGAATTTATTGTAATTGATTCATAATTTGGAGAATTTTGAAAACTTCCTGCTAAAAACAATTTATAAGAATCTTCAAAATTTTCTAATATCGTTTGCGTTTTTATTTGTTTTCTTATCGATAAACTAGACATATGGAGTTCCCACCAATCCTGTTAAATCATCAGGATCATTTTTATAAGAATATTCAGTAATTCTAACTCTCCATAAATTGTAAAAATCTTGATATATTTGGTTGTTTGTTTTATTGTGATTAGCTTGTGAATATAATCCAATACTATTTCCATAAATCATTTGGTTTAATTGTTTAGTAGTAAAAAGATTTTTTTTAACTAAATTTAATGCAATTCCTTCAGCTAATATTTCTTGCTCTTCATCTTCTAAAGTATCTGTAAATGCTCCTATTGTATAAGTTCCAACATAAATTTCAGAACTTAAAACTGGTGCAACCGTAAAACTAATTGTTCCAGCAAGGTAAGTATAATCAGTTGTTTCTACGTCATCAATTGTAACATAAAAAATAGTATCAGTTGGAATTGGAGATAGTACAAAATCTGTTTGTGCTCCAGTTCCAGTAAATTGATAAATTTCTTGATTAAAATCTGTTCTGTCTGTCAAATCAAAATAACTAGTTTTTCTAAATTGAGCAATTGCCCATTTTAAAGATAACCACATTGAATAATAATACAAATTATCAGGTAAATCATCTAAACTATTATCAGTTGAATAATTTTCAACTGATCCGTATATTGAATCAAAGGACGTTGCCATAGAAGGCTATCACCCCCTGTTTACAAAATTTCATCTACTAAAGCAACTAAATTTTCAAACTTAGCCTCAAAATATTTTTCTAATTCTGAGCTTTTTTCCCATTCTAATTTTACTTTATGCCTTTTAATCATTTGAGCTGTTCTATACATCAGCTCATGTAATACTATTTCATCTTTTTTAAATTGAGATAATTCATTAAATTTATAGATTGTGTTTCCTAAAAGAATTTCTTTAAAATTTTCATCATTTAATGGAATTGGTTTTATAATTCCAAAATGTTCATACCACTCATTTTTATCAAATGATAGTAATCCACACTCCAATTGACTTTTATATTTTTCATTTATTACTAAATCATTTGCTTCTGCCACACCTATTGTATAAGTTGACCCAAGTTTAGGAAAAATTATTGTTTTTTTATTTAACACAAAAGCATTCCTGCCTAAAATATAACAAGTTAGTTTTATTCTACTATTAAAATCAATTTTAGATGTTTGGTTAATACCAGTTCCACTTATGATTAAATCTATTTTTTTAGATAAATCATCAACTTGATTTTTTAGATTTTTATTTTCAATTTCTAATAATTCTGTTTTAGTTAATTTTTTAGGTTTTGTAATAGTTGTCATTTTTTTATTTTACCATCCTTATTCTAATTATTTTTTTAAAACAAAGAGGGATTTCTCCCCCTTATTTAAATTAAATCATTTGTATTCCATAAACTCCGCTCATGATATATCCAACAACCCAAGAATCATTCATTGTGTATACTTGATTCCATAATGTTCCTTCTATACCAGAATCAGAAGTAGCAAACATATAATCTTCTTTTACAAGCTTAACTGGTTTATCACCAATTGAACTCATAATAACCAACCTATTGTTTGGCACTCTAAAAGTAGCATTTGCAGAACTAGTATCAACTGCTTGAGAGAATTGGTGCATTTGAACACCATACGGATTCATGATCAAACCAGTTTCAACTTTTTGGTCTTGAACTCTCCAACCAGTTGCTATATTATCACTCATAGAAGCAAGTCCTAATTTTGTGCCATAAACTCCGGCAGTTATACCACCATTTACAGCTTCAATTCTGCTAACTAACTCTAAAAATGTAGGTTTAGCAAAATTAGCTTTATAGAAAACTGTAGAACTTACATTTGCTACTGTAAATAATGTGTTGACCACATCAACATACATAGCAACTCTAAAGCTTTTTGCTAATTTACCTACTTGTTTTCCAAAATCATAACCAACTGGTGTCATTTGGGCAACATTAAAAGAAATAGAAGCTATTTTAGGTTTTGGTATTAAAGTTGTTCCAGACCTTAGTTGTTCTTGATATACACTATAAAGATTACCATAGGCTCCGTTTTGAATTTTATATAATTGCTGTGAATCCATTTCAAAAGTAGCTGAATCACCTAATGCCACATATGAAACATTGGCACCAAGCATTATATCTTCAACTTCTGTTTTTGCGTTAACAATCTGAATTATTTTTGCTACTATAGCAAAATACATTTGTCTAAAATTAGTATCTCTCATCGCTGTTGCCACATTTTCTTTTTCATCCCAATTAATACTACCATCGGGTTTCTTTTTAATATTTGGCATTCCACAAATAGGAGAATAAAGAGCACAATAGTTATAAGCATTTCTCATAAATTCAGCATTGTTTTGTGGAGTATTCTCAAATTTCAATCCACTATATTTTCTTAACACACACTTACTATCCGTTGATTGATTTAAACTATATTTTACTAAATCCACACCAACAGTAATTATATTTGCCATTTTATTATCATTAATTCTTGTATTTTCTGAAAACGTCATTTTCATATTATTATTTCACCTCTCTTCTTATAAACCTAATTGAACTCTAGCAACTGAACCAGAGGCAAATTGAAAACTATTTTGTCCTCCAATACCTTCGTCATGAGTGGTTTCAACTATTAATGCTGTCACACAAGTTCCTGCACTAGCACTTGTAATTAAATCATAATCTCCAACTTGTGGTATCATATACACACCAGCCGCAGGAGCTAAAACATCTGTGTTATCTACACAATCATCGGAAATATAGAATTTCATTCCTTTTTCTAATCGAATTGCTGTTAATGTTTCTTCGTTTGCCCATGTATAAGTACCTATATTAGAATTACCAGTAGGTCTCCTACCATCAGTTAGCGTTTCATATCCCTGATTGATTAAAATACATGGATAGTCTGCAGTAACATCAGATATAGGTGTTGGTGAATATACTTCTAAATTATCGGTAATACTTGTTGCTAATGTTTCAGCCATAACGATTTGTCCTGGATAAAAAGTAGAATCTGCAGCTATATCAATTTTAGCGACATGTGTATTTAAAACTTTAAACAATGGTCTACATAATCTTGTTGCCATTTATTTTCCTCCTTACACACCTTCATTAATAAAAGATGATATACTTGTTTCTGTATTATTTGTTTTATTCTCTTTATTTGTTATACTAAAGAAATCTAATCCTGTGGTATTTACATCTGGTGTTTTATAGTTTAATTTTGCTCTTATTTTTGGAAGAATTATTTTATTAACTTCATTTTCAAACGTTTCAAAACTATTGACAGTAAATAACATTTGATTAAATGTAGTTATTTCTTCTTGATTTAGAAAAGCTTTATTATCTTCGTATAACTTGTCAGCTTTAAGTTGTAAATCTTTTTTAGCATATACAGTTATTTGATCTTTAAGATTATTTATCTCAATTTTTAATATTTCATTTTCTTTAACAACTGTAGCAAATTCAGATATGCTAAACTTATTATCCTTATTACCATCTTCTTTAGAATCTTTAGAATCTTTAGAATCTTTAGAATCTTTAGAATCTTTAGAATCTTTAGAATCTTTAGAATCTTTAGAATCTTTAGAATCTTTAGTGTCATTGTCTTTAGTATCCTTGTTATCTTTATTGTCTTTTTTTTCAGCTTCATATAATTTTTCAGATGCAAAATTTATAGAATATTCTTTATTATTTTCATCAACAGAATATTCATAGGTATATGTTTTACCTTCTATTTCAGCGTAAATATACTTTTCGTCACACTTAAACCCTGAAAAAACTTTTTTAATTTCTGCAAATTTATTTTTTAATTTATTCAAACCAGTTCCTTCCTTTCTTTCATCACTATTATTTAGCAATGAAAAATAAGCAATATTTAATTTTTTAATATCTTCATCCTGATTTGAAAACTTAACAATATTAACATTAGCTCCTGGGATAGCCTCAGAATAATTTTCGCCAAGCAAACAAATAGCAGTATAAACATATTTATCTATTTCTAAAAGCCTATTTTCTTCATTTTTATGGCTTTTTAAAATATCAATTTCCATAGAAAGTTTAGTCTTTCCATTTTTTTCTTTATGATTTAATAATGTTCGTAATATCTCATCAGCATATGTTTTCCATATAATAATATTTATTTTTTGCCAATTTTTACCGTCTTTAAAAACTATAACTCCTTGATTACTTTCGGGAACCATCCCGATTTTACTAACTTTATTTTCATCCCAATGATTTCTAGCATGTTCTTTAAAGTCAAATCCATCATACATACATACAACAGGAATATTAGCTATACTAGGAAAAGCGTCATTAATCGCATCTAAAGAAAAATATGTATTATTATAATTTCCACCTTCACTTACAATATATCCTTCTAAAATCATTACATATTTATTTTCTCTCATAATTTGTAAGTAATCTATTGTAAAATACATTTTGTTTTGTTTTATTTTATTTTTTTTTACAATCAAATTAACTCACCTAATTTCTCATTTTGTTTTGGTATAGCAAAAATACCTTTTAATTTATTTTCTTTCCATTCGTCTAAACAATTTTGTAAATCATCACATTTTATAAAAACAATAAATTTAGTTCCTTTTTTTCTATGCACACCTTCATAAATTGGAAACAGGTCTGTTTTTAATTTTATAAATTCACACAAATTAGGACTATAACAAAAAAATAAAGTTTCCTTATCTATATTATCTAAATTCATACAAATCATTATACTCACCCAAACTCAGAATCAAATATTTGTAATAAAGCCTTATTTTCACCAATATTTTTAATTTTGTCTAAAAACGTGTATGCTTTATCCGTTTCTTCTATTTGTTCCTGCAACATTTTATTTTCTATAAATGTCATAATTATTTTAGAATTTCCTTCAACACAAGACTCTTCCAAACATTCATCTAACATATTATTTGTTTCAAGTTCAGTTTTTAATACTAATTCTGCTAAACTAATAACAGATGAGTTTTCAATTATACTATCTATTGAAGAGATATTAAAATCAACATATTTATTAATATTTTCTAGAAATTCTTGAACCCATAAAGCATGTGTTTTTTCTTCATTTGCCCAATCTTTAAAATATTTTGAAAGATTTTCAAATCCTTGAACATTTAAAATCATTGATATTTTTTGGTATTTATGCATATTTGAAAATTCATGTTCTATTTGTCTTTTTAATAAATCTAACATTTTTTGTGTTATTTTCATTTTGTCACCACCTTGCCCGAAGTTTTATTTGAATCATAGTCTTTTGTAATTACACCAGCATTTGTTTTATTACTATCATTTTTTTCCGGAGTTCCAGTTTTTGTTTCACCAGCTCCCTTGGTATTAAAAGCTGATAAAATAGGAATTAACTGATCTTTAATTTGTAATTTATTTTCTTGATATAATAACCCATCAATTTCGTAAGGTTGTATGTCGAACCATCCAAAAAGTGGAGATACTGGAAAGTTTTGTCTAGTACAAGCTTCTATATAAGCATTTCGATCTTCAATCTCGGTATATCTATTACCATATAAAGATACTCTAAATTTCATTTGCTTAGATGTTAGCAATAAATGAAGATTAACAAAATTTTCACACTGTCTATACAAATGTTCTACAAATCCAAAATCAGAACGCAATGAATTAGTAACAGCCACTGCTGTTTTTTCTGCACCATCAAGAATTGCACCATTTATACCAGCACTTCTATAGAATAATTCTTCGCCCAATCCTACAATATTATTTGCAGATTGAGAATTGTTGAAATTTAATTCTTTTGGTTCAAAAGGTGATGTATAAGCTATACTTCCGGCAGGCATTACACTTTGTATGGTTGCGACAATTTGAGCTGCACTTTTTGCTTCTGCAACTAAACTATCATCTTTTTTTCTTGGAATTACATGTGCTATCATCTTCCACGTATCTAATTGTGTTTTTTGTTTTAATAAATTTTTATATTCTAAAATCGCTAAAGCATCTTTAAAAATTCCAGTAAAAGGAGGAATTAATTCTGCTCTATAAGAATCAAAAGTAAACACAAAACCTTTATCTACAGGAACTGGATAAAATTGATATCGAGTTAAATCATTACCTTTTAATCCATGTTTTCGAGCTTCAACAAAAGTTTTATAATATTCATATATTTCCGGAACTGTGTTTTCCATTCCAATAATTCTATCGAACCATCCAAGGTCTATAGCATAAGTGAACCCCAAATCAAACTTACCTGTAATATAACAATAATCTGAAGGAATTTCTATTAATGTATTAAAATCATTACCTTCTCTTAAATATGTAAAAATACCACCCTCAACAATAGATTTGTCAATAATTGCTTTAAACTGATATTGTAAATTAAATTTTCTCAACCAATCTAAACACCTTTGATATCCATTTTCCCAAGCAACTGTTTCTTTTTTGTTTTTCGGAACATTTAATCCAGATAATCTATTTTTAAATAACAATATTGATGAAAAATGATCCATTGTTCGTTTATACTGATTAATAGTATTCTCTAGATATTGTGATACTCTACGTAATTGTTTATCATATACAGTAGGAGATTCTAACCAAGTTGTAAGGTCTGCTTGTGTTGGAATTACTGAACTTATATTTATTTGTTGTGTAAAACTTTGTCCAACAGGAGGCATATAATTACTAAGAGGTGACATTTGAGTCAGATTTGAGAAAGCTAAATTGGCATAGTCAGCAGCAAATTTTTTCCAGTTTGCTTCGACATATCTTGCTTGCTCTATTGATTTTTGTTCCTCGGAAGTTATTTTTTTATTTGCGATTTAAATCACCTCTCCTTCTATGTAAATGATTTTTTTCCAAAAGCAACGAAGCTTTTCCAATCATCATTTGAACTTTCTTCTTTTAATAACTCAGCATCTAATTGTACTCCAAACCAACAACCGTAAGAACAAGCACTATATCTGTCTTTACGATTCATTCGACTAGAAACATCTACTGTTATTTTGCCCGATTTTTCAACTTTCCATTCTAAAGCAACTGTTTCAGAAATTAAAGCAGATGTTTGAACGTATGGAGATATAAATTCAATTTTTTTATCAATATCAATTAATTCTTCTTCGGCTTGATTTTTATTTTTTTTACTTATATTATTTTTAAACATATTCCCGGCTTTTACTTCATCTACAAGTAATTTAATCATACTTTTTTGAAGATTATCTCTAAAAGCATTTGCGATATCTTCATTTAAAACACTTCCTCCACCAATAATTGGGTATATTATTGGTTTTGCATTAATAGCAAGTGTTCTTTGTGTTAAATCATCTATAGCTTTCTGAGATATTGTATGATGAGGGAAAACAGTATAAGCATCATATTCAATTCCTCTTAATTCATCATAGGTTATACTTGTAAGAATATCATAAATAGGTTTACCTATTCCATTCACATCCATTACAATATAATGAGATTCAAAATCATTATAAAGTCTTTTAAGATATAACGCTTGTAATTGTGAATTAACACCATTCATACTAGTAACATAAACTAAATGTTTTTCATATCCTCTATTTGTTGGTAAAAATCTCCAACAACACATAACAGTATTATCATTATCTTTTCCTGATGTTACTGCAGAATCTAAGCTTACAACTCTAATTTCACCTTCAGTATATTTTATATTTATCCCACCTTTAGAATTATCATCAGGTGGAGGTAAAAAACATTTTTTTATTGTTCTTGCTCTATCTAAATCATCATATTTAAAATAACTATGTTCATTTTGTCCGAACATAATATTTTCATATTCCATTAAAAATCCTATATCAGATAACGTTTCTTTATCTTGCATTATTTGTTCTTCGGATTTTATACCTGACTCAATTACAATTCTATAATCAAATCCAATAAAATTTACTTTTTTACCCGCATAATGCATATTAACACATTTTATTAAAAACTCCCAAATCCATGTTGATTTATACCATGCACTAGAAATATATAATTGTTTACCCTCTTCTCGATAAAAAGAATCATTTGCATATTTTGCTTTACTTAAATAAGGGGGAATCCTACTAATTAAAAATGGAATAAAAACAGTATCTATTATATTTTTATCAATCATTCTAAATTCTTCAAAAATTATAATATGCGCTCTTTCTCCCCTTGCACTATCATTACTTACTTTTACAATAATCCTACTACCATTATGAAACTCAACTGTAGCATTATCCTTATTGGTTGATATTTTACTTATTTCTCTTCCCATTAAAGGAAATTGGTCACACAATTCACCTTTAATTTTTGCACCTATTATGATAGAACTTTGATCTTTAGTTGCTGATGTAATAACTACTATTAACCCTGGTCTTAAAATACATTGTCCTACAACAAAAGCTGCTATTAAATATGATTTTGCTGCTGCTCTTGCTGCTATACATACAAAAATATTAGAAACAGACATTAAATAAATTATTATCATCTGATACAATTTTAATCTCATGCCACAATAATGATTTAAAAATCTATGAGGATTTAAAATGTAATAAGTATGCCATTTTTTTAGTTGTTCTTTTTTCTTTTCGTCTAAATCTTTTTTCGTATAAATACCTTTAATTCTTTTACTTAAATCAGCACTTCTATTATACTTCGACACATTAGTTTGAAATTTCTTATAACTACTCATCTAGATCGTCAGTGTCAGAAACATTAAAATCTCGACTACCTAATAATAGATTTTTTAAAGATCGTAAAACATGTTTTTTAAGTAATTTTACAATATTATCAGAATCAGTATATAATGGAACTAATTCTTTCACAATAGCAGGTTCTTCTTCTTCTATTTGTTTAATTCTCATACCATATGTGTCTATAGCATCTAAACTATCCATCTCTCTTTTGCTCTTACTATCTAATCCAGCAGTTTTTAATAAATCTTGTAAACATTTTGTTAACCCCTGCATATTCACAATATCTGAATTATCTGCTCTAGCTTTTCTAATTCTTAACTCTGTATGACATATTTCTTCAACTAAACTTTCCATCGTCCTAATATCAATATTTATATGTTGACAATATTCAAGATATCTTGTATTTAAAAACTCATATTCTTCTAAATTAAAATGAGTTCCCCATTTATATTCAATTTCTCCAGTAACACGAAATATATTTTCATCTTCTTTTATATCTAAATTTGAATTATAATCAGTTTCACCATCTTCAAAACAATTTAATATTAATTTTTTTTGTTTTCCAAAAGCTTGAATTTTACCTAAATAGTTTACAAAAGGATTTTCACCATGTTTTTTTTCAACATATTCTTTTGTTGCTCCTTCAGACACACATTTTTTATATGCATAATTAAACAATCTGCACATTAAAAATACACAATAATTATGATCTATATTTTTTTTATAATAATCATTATATTGTTTTGCACAACATTTTTTACACTGAGGTAGTGTATGTGTTATTTTATTTGTAATTGCTTTGGATTGATAAAAATTAGGATCGCCGGTTTTACCACATCGCCAGCACGTAAGTTGCACATTATGAGTTCGTGGTCTATTTGTAAGACTTGCAGTTGCCATATTTATCACCCTATCTAAAATTTTATATACAAAAAACGCCTTTAATCGGCGTTTTCAGAGTCTCCATCTACACATGGTAGTTAAGTCAAATTTATTTAATTATAACGGAAGAGAAAGGGCTTGAACCTTTATCAGAATATTTCACCTACACTTCATTAGCAATAAAGCCTCTTACCAATTAGAGTACTCTTCCAATAAAAATATTTACATAACAGCCTTGTTGACACTCTTGGGTTTATATATGTACACCACTACAATTAATCAAGGATTTCATAATTTTTGAAATTTAAAAGTTAAATCTTTATTTTTAATATTTTAAATTTTTATTTTTTAATCTTAAATTTTTATCCTTAAATTTTAAACTTTTCTTATCATCTGCATCATTTTTTCTTTTTATCATAAAAGAATATTTAATTATATATTTCAATTATTTAACCTGTCTGAAAAAACAGGACATATAATTTAAGAGTTTCATTATGTAAATAATATTTATATTTTTTAATATTCTATATTAATTTTATTTATTGCATTTGCTACCGAAATAGCTGAATCAATTTTTGAATTTAATTCATCAATTTCTTTTTCAAGAGAATCAATAATTTTTTGTAATTGATTTGGATCAACAATTTCCATAGTTAATGGTTTGATATAACTATCTCTTGCTGTTTTTACATCTGTCGGGTCAGCTTTCTCTTTATTTCCATAAAGTTGTGAAATGTAATTATCAGCAGTTACTTCTAATTTATCATTATGGATATTAACACCATCTAATGCTTTACTTAGTTGTGTCTTAATCTGATCGAGAAGTCTTTCTTTTATTGGAATACCAATTTGTTTCATATCAATAGCTTCAGCTAATGTCATATTATAATTCCCAACATTAATTTCAACTAAAGCATTTTGAACTACTAACGCAGATTTTATAGCATTCCTTCGATTAATTAAATCATTAACAGATTGCATATTTGATTTTAAATTTCCTTTAAAATCTTCAATGTTTAATCCATTAATTTTAGTATTGATTTTTTTGTTCATTACTATAAAAGGTTTTAATATTGCACTATCTATCCTATCTCCAAGTATTTTTAATTGAGATAAAGCTTCATGCAATGTCATAGTTTCTTTATTCAAAATATACACCTCATTCTAATTATTTTTTAATTTTTAACTATTATTATTATATACTAATTAATATAATCTGTCAATAGTTTTTAT
>Ga0210003_1000964_pt1 | contig 25573 bp, 33 predicted proteins | sample LantaG_FD_182804 | JGI IMG/M metagenome (GOLD analysis project Ga0210003, IMG submission 182804) | Deep subsurface microbial communities from Baltic Sea to uncover new lineages of life (NeLLi) - Landsort_02402 metaG (SPAdes) (version 2) | ecosystem: Environmental > Aquatic > Marine > Oceanic >... | reverse complement strand
CCAACTCGCTCCATCATTTCTTGCTGGAGGTTATAATGGAAGTGCCTATGTTAATTCGTCTGAAGAATATGATGGAGCGAGTTGGAGTAGTGGTGGAAATTTAAATGCCCTTCGTGGTCTATTAAGTGCTGCAGGAACTTTAACAGCAGGACTAATAGATGGTTATGGGTCTACTACATGTGAAGAATACAATGGAACTTCTTGGGCAAATGGCGGATCTATGAGTCTCAATGGTAGATATTATCCATTTGGTGGAGGATCACAAACAGCAGCTTTATTTGGAGATGGATATATTGGCGGAACTCCTTGTAATACGTGTGAAGAATATAATGGAACTGCTTGGTCTTCTACAAATGGAACTATTATACGTTCAGATAATTCATCAGCAATAGGGGCATCAAATGCTGCAATGCTTGTTCCTGGTGGATATAATGGCAGTTCAGTTACAAGTACTACACAAGAATATAATGGAACTGTATTTTCATTATCTAATGAAATGACTAGAGGATATTATATTCATGGATGTTTTGGATTGCCAACTGCTGCTGGTGTTGTTCAAGCAACATGTGAAGAATATGATGGATCTAGTTGGAAAAGAGCAAATTCTCCAAATAGTTCATCATCTTATAGATGTGGAAGTGGAAGTCAAAATTCTGCATTAACATGTGCAGGAAGTTCCATTAATACTGAAGAATATGATAGTATAAACATGAACGAAGTTTCTCTCTCAGGGGAGATGATCCTAAACATAACCGTGATTTAGGGAATTAATAAACTTATAAATAACCGTAGGAGGAAAAAACATGGATTCAACTGCTTATGTATTTGTTGTAATTGACAAAGTACAAAAGGGTGTTATGACAGCAGCTGATAGAGGAGTCTTCTCTGGAGTAAAGATTTTTAATTCAGTTGATAGTCACACAATTGTGGTTCGTTTGCTTCACAACGACAACAATTATTTTAATAATTGGGTTGCAAGAGTTGGTGGTCAAGTTCTTAGTGGAAGAACTAAAATGAGGACTTTCATTGAGGAAGCAACTGGTGATGCGAAAGATAGAATGGCAGATGGTTTCAAATTTGCACAACTCCTTCTTTACTCAGTTGCAAACATATATGAAAACTCTACAGCGACTCTGAAAACTGCAATGAATGCTGATGTTAAAGCTGCTCTTGATGCTTTCATCACTTTACGAGATGCCAACTCAGAACTTTTCAATGTTGACTTGAAAACTTCTTGGGCGGATGAAATGGTAAAAATTGTAAACAGAGAAAAAGATGTCAAAGACATCATTAAGACTGTTGTTGCAGAAGAAGAAATATAATTTAATTTCAGGAGGGTAATCTCTCATGGGAGTACTTACTTATAGTGCGTTAAGTAAAATTGGAAAAATTCTCAAAGACCAATATAGCGACGCAGACTCATCCAAGATAATTTCAAAAGAAGTCACTGTTGATTATAGCGAAATTAATATTGGTAATGAGTTTACATTGAATCTCGGAGAATTACCTGAAGATAGTATTCTGGTTCACAGTCAAGTAAACATCAACACCATCTTTAAGGACAGTTCCGATAACTGTCCTAAGATGAGTGTTGGTCTTGAGAATATCGAAGATGATGAAATTGATTTTCCAGTTGATAATTATCAACATTTAATTTTTGAAGATTTGTTTTTAAACAACACTGGTGTTATTGATGCTCAAGGAACTCTTCTTTCCTCTTCATCTACATCCAAACGAATCAATAAATATATCAATAATCTTATTGTAAGATTTAATATGATGGGCGTGTGGAGTTCTGGGGGAGATCTAAATACCACTAGACGTGATTTAACAGGATGTGGAACTCAGTCTGCTGGATTAAGTATTGGTGGTTATACTACTTCAAGGGTAGGAACATGTGAAGAATACAATGGATCAAGCTGGTCTGCTACAGGAAGTTTAATTTTGCCCAGACATTCTTTATCTGCATGTGGAGATCAAAATGCCGGATTGTGTTTTGGAGGCACTTGGTCTGGTGGTGGTTATAGAAACGAAACTGAAGAATATAATGGTGCTTCTTGGAGTGCAGGTGGAACATTAAGTCTTGCAAGAGATTTAATGGGTGGATGTGGAACTCAAGGTGCTGCCTTAAGTTTCGCTGGAAGAGGAGTCATAGAACCATCAGAAAGAACAGAAGAATATGATGGAGCTTCTTGGAGCAATTCTAATGATGTAAATATTCCTAGTTTGGGATTATGCGGATTTGGTTTACAAAATGCCGCAGTAAAAGGTGGCGGGCATGATGGCAGTGCTAATATATCTTCATGTGAAGAATATAATGGAACTACCTGGGCAATCATTAATAATTTAAATACCGCAAGTAAATATCCAACAGGGCATGGAAGATCCTATGCCGGTTTATCTAATGGTGGTTATTCAGATACATACATAGGAACAACAGAAGAATTTGACGGAACTAGCTGGATTTCTAGTAATGATTCTAATTCTTATGGTGCAAGAGGTGGATCTGGAAGTCAATCTGCTGCTTTAGTATTTGGTGGATATGATGGAAATAACACCCCATCAACAGAAGAATACGATCCTGCTAGTTTATTAGATCTAACGCAAGGATCTTTATCATTATACGTCACTTATGCATACTAGATATCGGAGGATACCAATATGTCAGTTTTAGGTTATTCAGCATTAAATAAAATAAAGAAGACATTAGATACCGAGTTTGGTGAAAAAGATGACGTGTCTATTATCTCCAAAGAAGTCGTTATTGATTATAGCGATCTTGCTAGTGGAAATAAAAGAGAAATAAATATAGGACCTCTTCCTGAAAATTGTGTTCTCTTACATAGCAGTTTAGAAATAACAATTCCATTTTTAACATCTAGTAATGAAACTCCCGTATTTAATCTTGGTCTTGAAAATGAAGAAGATACCTTCATGGAATATCCTTCTTCAAGGATCTATAGATTTTTGATTTTTAATCAATATCCTTTAAATGTGGTTGATACCGTTGACCATCAGGGAGAAACAAGTGGTTCTTCAGATAAGTTATTAAACGAATATTCAAACTCTCTAATGGCACAATTTGTAATGAGAGGAGTATGGAGTTCAGGCGGATCCTTAATTACTGCTAGATTTCTTCTAGGAGGATGTGGTACCCAACCAGCTGGTTTAAGTATGGGTGGATATGTCTCAGGAGGTGTAGCTACATGTGAAGAATATTATGGGAATACTTGGTCTAGCGGAGGAAGCTTAAATACTGCTAGATATGGTTTAGCGGGTTGTGGTACTCAAACTGCTGGATTATGTTTTGGCGGAGTGGGAGGATATGCAGTTACTGAAGAATATGATGGCGGGACTTGGGCAGCTGGCGGTTCAATGAATACATTAAGAGAACAACTAGCAGGATGTGGAACACAAACTGCTGGATTAAGTTTTGGTGGTTATTATGCTCCAAATTCCTTAGCAGATACTGAAGAATATAATGGAGCAACTTGGACTGCAAGTAATGATTTAAATTCTGCTAGATATACTTTTAGTGGCTGTGGAACACAAACTGCTGGATTAAGTTTTGGTGGTTGGTCAGGTATTATAGTTGATCGTACAGCAACTACAGAAGAATATGATGGAACTAATTGGAGTATTGGTAATACTTTAAACTCTTCTTTATATGGTGGAGCTGGATGTGGTAATCAAACTGCAGCTTTAAGTTTTGGAGGTGAAGGCACTGCTACCACTGAAGAATATGATGGAACATCTTGGTTTATTAGTAATGATTTAAGTACTGCTAGACATTATTTAGCAGCTGCTGGATCTCAAACCTCTGGTTTAAGTTTTGGTGGTACTACCGGATCTGCCTCAGCAGTAACAGAAGAATATGACCCAGAAAATTTATCAGATCTTACTCAAGGATCTTTATCTTTATATGTAACTTACACACATCGTTAAATCAGGAGGATATTTTATATGTCAGATTTAGCATATAATCCATATAACAAAATTTATAAGACTTTAGTAAATCAGATGGGAGCTCCTGATGCGACAAAAATAATTTCTAAACAAGTATCTATTGGTGCCTCTGACATTGGAATTGGTCATACATCAATGCTTACCATAGGAGATATTCCTGCCAATAGTGTTATAATGCATGGGCAGGTAAAAGTCAATGTACCATTCTTTGCAAAAGGTCAATATGGAAATACAGGAATTTCTGCAACCATGAGTCTTGGTCTTGAAGATGATTCCTCTCTCTATGATAAAGAAACTGTTTTATTCAATAGAGTTGATTTGGGATCTGTAGGGGAAACCCTTTCTCCATTAGAAGGAAAGATTAATAGTTCCGATGATTCACTGACTGCATATTTTAATCTTGCTGGAGTATGGACTTCTTCTAATGGATTAAATACTGGACGTTATGGTATAGCAGGATGTGGATCTCAAAATGCTGCATTAAGCATGGGAGGTTATACAACCACGTACTCAAATGTAACTGAAGAATATGATGGATTAGTATGGACTGCTTCTGGAACTTTAAGTTTGGCAAGACGATACCTATCAGCATGTGGAACCCAAACTGCAGGATTGTGCTTTGGAGGATGGGCAGGATCACTGTCAGATTTTGGAGAAGAATATAATGGTGCTTCTTGGTCTAATAGCGGACTACTAAATACTGCAGTTTACACTCATGCAGGGTGTGGAACTCAAACTGCTGGTCTTAGTGTTAGTGGAGTTACCGGAGCAGAAAATAGCACACCAACAACAGAAAAATATAATGGAACTTCTTGGTCAGTAAGTAGCGACCTAAATACAGGAAGGAATTCTTCGTTTGCTTGTGGAACTCAAACATCAGGACTTATTTTTGCTGGATATCTTAGTGGGGTTGGATATATTTCATCCACCGAATACTTTGATGGAGAAACATGGACCATGTCAAATGATCTTAATCAAACTATTAATGCCCACGCCGGAAGTGGAACTAGCAATTCAGCATTATCATTTGGTGGTGTTGCAGTAGCAGTAACTCTCACAAGTGAAGAATATGACGGAACAAATTGGTTAACAGGCAGCAACATAAATTCAGGAAGATATTATTTATCAGGTTGCGGAGATCAATCATCTTCCTTGAGTTTTGGTGGAACCACAGGAGGAGGAACTCAATCTACAGTTACTGAATCATACAATCCAGTAACTATGGCATCTCTTATTTCTACTTGGAGTATCGGAGGAGATTTAATCGACTCAAGATATCAAATGGCAGCCACTGGAACACAAAACGCTGGACTTATTACCGCTGGAACTGATGGTACATATAAAACTTCATCTGAAGAATATAATGGAATTTCTTGGGCTGCAGGAGGATCAATTCTCAATAGTAATGGTTCTCGAGGACCGGCACATTCTGGAACTCAAACTGCTACATTTTTTGCTGGTGGGTATAATAGTCTTGGTGATATAAATAATTGTGAAGAATACGATGGGTCTACTTGGTCAGCAGGTGGAAATTTGGCAGCAGGAAAGAGTCATTTGGCTGGAGCTGGATCTCTAAATGCTGGATTATCATTTGGCGGTAGAATAGGAAGTACTGCTCAATCTACTACTGAAGAATATAATGGAACAGCATGGTCTTCTGGAGGAGCATTAAACATTGCAAGATATCAATTAGCAGGATGTGGTAGTCAAACTTCTAGTATAGCATTTGGTGGATCAGATGGATCTGGTCATAATAATGAAACAGAGGAATATGATGGAACATCATGGTCTGCAGGCGGATATATGATTCAAAGATCTGGAGCTTTAGGTGGAACTGGAACAGAGTCAGCTGCATTAGCAATAAATGGTTCTACTTCAGTAGGAAGTGGATTTACTAATAGAGTTGAAGAATACAATGGAACTAGTTGGTATTTAGTAGTTTCATCCTTAATTAGTTGTTATGGAAACTCAGCATTTGGAACACAATCTGCTGCGGCAAATACTGGTGGCTGGGGAGGAAGTTCATATTTAGCTTCGACTCAACATTATGATTATGCTCAACCAGAAGGTTCATTAACTTTGTCATTAACATACTCATATAAGTAGGAGAAATATATATGTCTATTTTAGAGTACAGTGTAGCAAAAAAGATATACAATAATCTAACAGGTATTTCCCCTGCTCCAGATGAGATTCAAATTATATCTAAAAAGGTTGACGTTGAATATACCGATTTATCAGGAACCAATTTCGTAATTGATATTGGAAATATTCCTGAAGGGTGCGTTCTTATCAATAGTCATTTAGATATAAGTATTCCTTTCATTGATGCTTCAGAAAACACATGCACTATGAGTGCTGGAATAGGAACTATGGAAGAGAGTTATATCGACTATCCAATTCCCAATGATTATAGAAAACTTATTTTTGATCAATTGGCATTAAGTTCAGTTGGAGTATTCGCCATTCAGGGAGAAAAATCTGGAAATAGCGATGATAAAACTTTAAATGCACAACTTAACTCTATCGCCCTTTTATTCAATATGCCTGGAATATGGAGTGCTGGTGGTGCCCTGTCAGGAATAAAAGCTCAAATGGATGGGACCGGAACAACAACAACCGGAATCATTGCTGGTGGTAGAGATGTTGGAGGAAGTTACTTAACAACTACCGAAGAATATAATGGGTTTACATTTTCTACAGGCGGATCGTTAAATACAGGACGTGGAGTTCTTAGACTTGCTGGTGCAGAATATGCTGGTCTGTCATATGGCGGAGATACCGGTGGAACAAGTGCTGTTACTGAAGAATATAATGGAACTGCATGGACAGGATCTAATGCTCTTAATACCGGAGTAGATATGCATGCTGGTTGTGGCACTCAAGATGCTGCTCTTTCTTTTCAAGGAGATCCAATAGCTGCCGTAGAAGAATACAACGGATCTTCATGGACAGCTCAAAATTCAATGATATCTGGATTGTATAATTTAAATGGAGCGGGCACTCAATCTGCTGCGGTAGCATTTGGCGGATATAATGGGTCTTTATATTTTACAACCACTGAAGAATATAATGGATTGAACTGGTCAATGTCAAATGACATGAACTCAGTAAGACGAAGAGGGTCAGATGCTGGAATCCAAACCAGTGCATTAATGGCAGGTGGTTATGATGGAGTAACTGTATACTATTCATGTGAAACATATGATGGAACAACTTGGTCATTTGGAAATGATATGTCCAGAGAACGAAGACGAGCTGCAGGATTTGGAAGTTCTAATGATGCAGTAGTAGCAGGTGGAATTGAACAAGCAGGCGGTTATGCAACAACATCAACAAGTGAAGAATATCATGCTGTAAGTCTTACCGATCTAACCCAAGGTTCATTAACTTTTTATGTTACATACACTCATGTTTAAAGGGGAGGTTTTTATATGTCTGTTATACACTATGGGATAGCAAACAAGATTTTAAAATGGACAAATGGAGTGTATGGCGATATTGAAGATACTCAGATAAAATCTGTATCTTTAAATATTACCGGAAATGACATTGCATTTGGTTCAGAATATCCTGTTGTATTATGCCCTCTTCCCGAAGGATCAATGTTAATGGATGCAAGTCTTAATATCACTACTCCATTCTCAGATACTTATCTTGGAGCAAAATTATCATTAGGCATCGGAACTGATGAAAGTGATATTGATACTCCAGATAATTATGATTATAAATCTCTTATCTTTAATAACCAAAATCTTAATACTCCTGGAATTTTTACCCCTCAAGGTTATTTACAAGAAGTTAACTCTCAGAGTATGAACAAAAATATAAATACCCTTGTCGCTTACTTTAATGTTATGGGAGTATGGTCTGTAGGTGGTAATGCAATATCAGGTAGATATAATCTTGATGGTTGTGGCACTCAAAATGCTGGATTAGCTTTTGGTGGTTGGGAAGGATATAGTTCAGATAATACCGAAGAATATGATGGAACCTCATGGAGTACTGGTGGAAATTTAGGTACTCCAAGAGCAGGCATTAGTGGTTGTGGAACACAAACAGCTGCAATATCATGTGCAGGATGGACTACAACATATGTAAACACCACCGAAAAATATAATGGAACTGCTTGGTCAGCTGGAAATGCTTTATCAATAACCAGGAGAGATACTGGAGCTTGTGGAACTCAAACTGCTGCTTTATGTACAGGTGGATATAATGGTTCTACATTTTACGCAGATACTGAAGAATATGATGGAATATCTTGGTCTACTGGAGTAGATTTAAATACAGAACGTTCAGGACAAATAACACTGGGAACTATCACTTCCGCTTTAGTAGCATCTGGTCAAACTACCGGTTCGGTCAATATAAAATCATCAGAAGAATATAATGGCACAACTTGGTCAATAACAAATGATATTAGTGTAGAAAAAAGTGGGTCATCAGGAGCAGGATCCCAAAGTAATGGGTTGATTTTTGGTGGAAATGATGGTGGTTATATTTTAACTACTGAAGAGTATAATGGAACTAATTGGTCTATAGGAAATAATACATTAGAATTAAGAGGATATGCTGCTGGATTTGGAACTCAAACTGCTGGGGTATGTACTGCAGGATGGGATGGTAGTTATATAACAACTACTGAAGAATATAGTCCAGGCAATCTTGCCAGTCTTGTTTCTGCATGGTTTTTAGGTGGAGATCTGAATCTATCTGATGACTATTCTACTGGATGTGGAACTCAAGATGCTGCTCTTAAAATAACAGGAATTAATGGTGGAAGATATTGTGAATACTACAATGGAACCTCTTGGACTACAACAGCGGATCTTACTCCGTTACGTGCATATCATGCAGCATGTGGATCGTTATCTGCTGCTGTAACATTTGCAGGATATTGGTCATCTAATATAAATAATACTGACGAATTTAATGGGTCTTCTTGGAGCACAAGTGGTTCTATATTGGTAGCTAAAAGAATGAACGGCGGATGTGGAACTCAAACTGCCGGTCTTTCAATTGGTGGTTATACCTCAACATTTATTACAAACTGTGAAGAATATAATGGAGCAACCTGGTCTGCAGGTGGAAATTTAGCAGTTGCCAATAGAACAATGGGTGGAGCAGGAACTCAAACATCTGCATTATGTATTGGTGGAGATAGAGCAGGAAATTATTCTGTTGTAACTGAAGAATATGATGGAGCTGCATGGACTACTGGCGGAAGTCTAAATAATGGACGAGATAATAATTATGCTACAGGAGAATCATCTTCAAGTGCTATTACTACAGGTGGTGCTATAACAGGAAATGCATTCACATCAACAACTGAAGAATATAATGGAACTGCTTGGACTGTGGTAAATAATTCTTTAAAAGCATCAAGATCTGGAGGAACAGCTGGAATTCAAAGTAAAGCATTAATTTTTGCTGGTTCAGATGGATCAACAATGGCAACAACACAAGAGTACAATATTCCAAGTCAAGGGGACTTGGACCTTAACATAACGTTTAGTTATATTTAATTTAGTGAAGGAGACATTTAATGAGCGAAAAAAAGCAACAAAGTGAACCTGAAATTAAAGACCTTATGATCTTTAATGAAGATGCTATTGCAGTAATTGAAGAAACACCATTATTTAGTGAAGATGAGAAACGAGAACTTATAACAGCTTCTGAAAATATGGAAAATTCTTTTTTCAATTCTCAAGTCTTCAGGACAGATACCGAGGCAAGAATCTCAGTATTAAATGATGTTAAGTTTCCAACTCCTGCTTCAAAGTACTATCAATCATTAAGAGAGATGAATGTTCATCAATGTGAACTTGTAAATCTTCTTTATGACTATGAAGAAAAGAAACAAGATCTTAAAATTGTTCGTGCTGATATCATGGATCTTGACGAACAACTTGGCAACTCAGAAAGAGAATCAGATAAGATTCGATTCGAAGCTGAACTCAAAAAGAAAGAAATCGAATTGGCAAAAACTTCTTTCTCTTTGAAAACTATGAAACGAATGGCAGATGGTCGAAGAAAAGAAATCATGCAATGGGATAAGATTTTGAAAGAACTTGATCCTGCAATGGATGAACTTAAAATTCCTAAAAATGACCCTGATGCCCATCAAAAGATTTCTTATGCTGTTCGTTTTATTAGACAAGCACGAAATTCATTCTTGTCTGGTGTTCAGATGGGAACTGCCGAAGCAAATAATCTACTTGGTCAACTTACAACCAATATGAAAGTTATTCGGGAAGAAGGTCTTGAAGAAACAGTAGCTGCGAATCTATCAATCGAAGAACAACAATTTATTGTTCAGAATAGACTTGTTGCTATTGAAAAGCTTCCGGAGAATAGTAAAAATCTTCTTCTGGCCATGAATCAAACACAACAACAAATACCCAATAAATAAACAGGACTTACTATATAAAATGGGGAGGCATGAAAATGTCCTCCCCATTTATTTTCACATAATGATGAAAATGTTACTGATTAGGAGATTCTTATAAAATGGCAAATCCAATACAAACTGCCCAAAGATTTCTAAAGGGGTTGTACGAGAATGAAAATTCGGTCACAGTATTAAATCAGTTACTAGAAGAATTGGAAAATAAAAGTGACCCAGACCCGAATGAAATAGTTCTTGTATCCCAATTATACTCTTTGGTAGAAAATCTAAAAAAAGTAGAAGATAATCTTCAAAGTTATATTGGTGAAACTACGAATCTCCGCGGAAGTAAATTATCTCAGTTATGGGAGGAACGAAACTTAGATGGTTATCGAGCATATTAGTGAATCGAAAGGAGGGTATAAAAGTAAGACTATTTCCCTCCAATAATCTACAGTGAGGTGAATATCATGAGTCGAAATCTCAATGCATCAATTCCTGGCGCTCCAAATTTTTCATATGGAGAGTTCATAAAATCCGCAACCGCATTACGTCATGGAATAAACAATGTCCCAACCGAAGATCAATGGAAAAAAATTGAATCCCTTGCCAAGCACATCCTGCAACCTATAAGAAATCGTTTTGGAAGATTAAGAATAACTTCAGGATTTCGGTCCGTCGAGTTATGTATTAAAATAGGGAGCTCAGCTACCTCAAACCACGCAAGAGCAGAAGCTGCTGATATAGAGCCATATGATCCCTCTATTACGTTAGTTGAGATTGTAAAATGGATATATACAAATCTTGAATTTAGAACTATTATCTTAGAATACGCTCCAGATGGATGGGTCCATGTTGATTACAGAAAAGGTGGAAATTTGAAGCGTCTTAAGTTGAAAGATGATAATAATAACTATACGGACGTTACCATCGAAGAGTTAGAACGTCTTTACGGATAATAAAGGGGTAGTGCTCATGGCAGATGCCGAAGGAACATTCCGAAAAGAAGATATGTTTATGCTTCTCGAAGCATATAAAAATCAAGTAGATTCTAATCGGACATTAATGGAACAACAAGGAAGATTGCTTGACCAACATAATTCTATTCTTGAAAAACAAGCACTTGTAGCAGAATCAGTCAGCGCTCTTCTAGATAAACTTGGTGTATGCAATGATGGTTTAAAAGACAAACTGGTAGATTCAAGAACTGACTGCTTGAAAGAGCACAACGGGTTAAAGCAACGAATGTATGTTGCATATATAGGAATGGGAACTCTAATTTTAGGATTGGTCGGTTTGTTAATTACATCATATGAAAGGACAGCTCTTGTAAAAGAAACATCTGAAGCGTTAAATCTAATTGTTACGCACCTTGGAATTGGAGTATAATATGTATTGTGATATATTGATAATAGATGATGATGAGCATATTTTAGCGACAACAAAAGCTATGGTTAATAGCAGATTGCCTAAATGTAATTGTGTTACCTTCTCAGTCCCAGATGAAAAGTTATTTCAATATATCAAAGATAGTGGAGATAATATTAATTTGATTATTTGTGATGTAAAGATTCCTGGGTTTGATATAGCTACATTAGCAAAAGATCTTTATAACCATACCAAAGCAGTGTTCTTATTTATGTCTGGGAATTATTATGAGTTTGAATATTTTGAAGAAATTCTTGGAGATAGTTGCGTTTTTGACTTTATTGCAAAACCCTTTTCAATGGAGCCATTTATTTCAAGATTAAAAACCCTTCTTAATGTATCAAGATCAAGCCAGAATGTAAATAAAAAACTTGACCAAACAATTGACAAACTAAGTAAAGCAAAAAATAAACTCTATGCAATTACTCAACACAGCGCTGATATTATTATTGTTTTAGATGGTGAAGGAAAAGTAAAATATGCTACTTCTTCTATAATAAAGTTCACAGGTAAAGATGCGGAAGACTCATATGGAATACAATTTACAAAGTATTGTGCCAATGATAATTGTAGAAATATATTTCATAAAACTTTTAATGAGTGTTTGGGAAAACCAGGACAATCTTTTCTAATAACAGGCATTGAAGTTGAAAATGATATTGGTGTTAAAACTACATTTGATTATAGATTAACCAATATGATTGATACTCCAGGAATTGAAGGCATAGTAGTCAACTCAAGAGAAACGACAATTGAAAGTAAATTGAGAAATTCCATTTGGAATATATTCAATTACTTGAATTTTATAGTTGTTCTTCTTGACCAAGATATGAAAATAGTAGTAGGAAACTTTTATCTTGCACAATTTCTTGGGTATGATTCCGAAGTTGATATAATAGGAATTGACTGGTTACAATTTCTTCCTGATGATGAGAAAGCTATAGTAAGTCATGTTCATGAAGAAAACATGAAAGAACCATCAAATGATGAGTATACTGAGTTTATTAATAATCTTTTAAATAAAGATGGAATGCCTGTTGAAGTTAGATGGTTCAATTGCCCAATAGTAAATGGGGTAACCGGAACTTTTAGCATTGGAATTGTTGGAAATCAAATAGAGTCAATTGATTCTATGAGGGCGTATTGGAAGGATATAATTCAAAAGGATAAAACTGCAATTAAAGCAATGAAAAATATGTTCAAACAGAAAGATTCCAAAGAGAGGACTAATGAATGTTAAGAGATACTGTACGTAAGTCTGGAGGAGGAACTACCTTCAACCAGACAAGTGATGGAATCCTCCTATTCTATGATACCAACAGAACTAAATGGCTAAGTACATCGAGAGAGGTTTTCTCATTTGGAATAGATCATAGAAATATAACTTCAGAAAGATATATGGAAACTGTTGGAGTTATTACATCATCTACTGGAATTAGAATTCCAAGAAATGCTTCAATAACTTCCATAGCTGTTCAAACATCAAATGTAGCAACAGGAGTTTTTAGAATTAGAAAAAACGATGTTGTTACAGATATCGCAACACTATCATTAACCAGTGAACAAGGAAAGACTCAAGATAATTTAAGTCTTGATATTGATAAGGATGATTGGATTCAAGTTTTGGCAAGTCCTGGTGCTGGACAAATAGACTTTCCAGTATTAACTTTAGAAATTGCTTGGAGATAATAAATGAATTTGGTTGAAGGATACTTAGATGTTATTCAAGAAGAATATACAACTGAAATTATTGTTGCTGCTATTATGGCAGCGATTGTAGCATATAGAAGATATCTAAGTGCTGCCGCCCAAAAATGTAAGAACACAAAAGGGCAAGCAAAAACAATATGTATTATTCAAAATCAAATTGTTGCCTTAAAGAAAAGTCTTAAAGATTTCTCAAAAGCTTCTTCATCGTGTAAAGACGACAATTGTAAAAAATCCATAGAATCCAAAGTTGAAAAAATAACCAATAAAATTAAACAGCTTGAGACAAAACTAAATACAGCAAAAAAGGGGATGTCTAAAAGCGTGTGGAAAAGGGACATAGTAATGGCATGAGACTTTTAGAATCATATTTACAATCATTGCATGAAGCACCAAAACGAACATCGAGGTCGGTAGTAAATAGGCAAACAAAAATAAAACGAGCGATCTCTCAGATGAGCACTGCTCAAGCAAGAAAAAAGAATGATTCCTTATACAAGCAAATGAAATTTTATTGTGATAAATGTAAACTCTATAGACAGAGAATACATAAAAAATATGCATCCAGGAATCGGAGTAGAGCTAGAAGATAAAATTGGTGCTGAGTGTCATACCGAAAAAGGAGGCACAATGACTAATGTTATGTTCGACTCAAAATCTTCAGCTGATCAATATTTTTTAACCACTGCAAGTATTATTGCTAGTCAATATAATTGCGAAATCGAAGATATAGACTTAGATAATTGTGTCGTTTTTCTCAAAGGTCCGGATGATAAACAGGTAGATTGTTGTAGGGCATTAATAAATGCTCTTGAAAATTTTCTGAGGTGAAGCTATGAATAAAACTCTTATATTTGTAAGTATTCTTGTTGGAATTAGTACGCTAATTGGAGCAGGGTTTGCTCTTGACTCAAGATGGCATCAAGAAGAAAAAGTTGTTGTAATAGCAAAGAACCTTGCAAGTAGCCAGAATAGATTATCAAATCATATAATCTCCGATCAAGCGGTAGATATCCAAAAAAGAATGTGGTCTCTTAAAGATAGACATGGAGAAGACCCCACTAAATTTCCAATTTCAGCAAAAGAAGAATATAGAAATCTTAAAGAAAAATATAAATCATTACAAAAAGATTTAGATAGAATAAAAGAATATCAAATGAGAATGGAAAAAGGAAAAGTTCGGTGATAAAAACACAAACTTATTTAAATGAAATTCAGGATGATAACTTCATGAAACGATTTCCTCCGTGGATAGGATTTGACCTTGATGGTACTTTAGCTTATTATGTTCACGGGTATGCCTCAGAAGATAAGATAGGACCCCCTATCGCAGGCATGATTGAGGTCATGAAAGATTGGATATCTAAGGGTTATACAGTAAAAATAATGACTGCTAGAGCGGCAGTCAAAGAGCAAATCCCTCCTATAAAGGAATGGTTAAAAGAGCACAACCTCCCTGATATAGAAATAACAAATGTTAAAGATCCTGGTATGGTTATTCTTTATGATGATAGAGCAGTTCAGGTAGAAAAAAACACTGGTCGTATCATGGGAGATCCTTCTGTAATCACAGTTGAGTAAGTAAAGAATTGAATAAGGAAGGAGGACCTATTGCTTATAGGAGTCCTTGATGTAATATCAAATAAAATTGACAATAGCTATTATTCTAAAATTCTTAACCCAATTAAAGCATCTATTGGTGCTCAGAGTGTTGCTTGTTGGGCAGAAGAACTTGGACATAGAGTACGTTATATTTCATTTACTGGAAATGAAAATATAAATGAAATTTTAAACCAAGAGTTTGATGTTCTTTTTATTTCATCATATACCTTCTCTATATATATAGCAATTGCTATATCTGCTCACTATAGAAAAAAAGGCACTATCACAGCTCTTGGTGGACCACACGCTAGAGGGTTTTCAAAAGAATCTATACCATATTTTGATTATATATTTGGATTCTGCGATAAACAATTAATTGATGAATTTCTCTCGACTTCCCATCCTAAGGAAACTGGTCTTTTTATATCAAATGAATCACAACCTAATGAATTACCAAGCATTCAACAACGATGGAAATATATAGTTTATAACTATAAAAAAATTCCTCGTTGGGTAAGATTCCCTAATATTATACCAGGAATTACAAGTACTGGATGCCCATTCTCATGCAACTTTTGTGTGGACTCGACCATAAAATATAAATCATTTGATTTAGAACAACTCTCAGAAGATTTAGAATTTATTAATTTAAAAACAAATGGACGTGGAACAGGAATTCTTTTTTATGATCCTAATCTTGGAGTAGGATTGAAAAAAAGAATTGAAGTAATTAAAAGATATTCCAAAGGAACTATAAAGTTCTTTGGAGAGATGAACCTAACAACTCTACTAGAAGATACAGTAAAAGAGTTAGCGGACATTGGATTCTATGCTGTAGCTCCTGGAATCGAATCCTGGTCATCATATGATAATAAATCAATCCAATCTTCATGTGGTTCAAAAATAAATAAAGTTTATAAAACAGCAGGTCAAGTAAATATGGTCTCACGTCATATTCCTCTTGTTCAAGCAAATATGATTTTTGGTCTTGATTGTGATTCTGGAGAAGAACAATTTAGTCTGACAAAAGAATTCATCAAACAATGCCCACAAGCAATAACTAATTTTCAAACTCTTACTGCATTTGGAGCTTCCCCTTTATGTAAAGAAATGGAAGATGAAGATCGTCTCCTTAATATTCCTTATTTTTTAATAGATGGATATTCTTCATCAAATATAAAACTAAAATGTAATCTAAGTGACTTTTATTATAACTATAGCGATATGGCAAAATATGCTAATTCTCTTTCAGTTTACTTTAAAAAATTATCTCATTCTAAAAAATATCAATTATCTCTCTTTTACACCATAAGACAATTAGCAGGAGATAGAGGATCATATAAGTATTATAAACAATTAGGAAATGCAATGACTACATCTGAGTTTGCTTCTTTCTATTGCGGAGAATCAAAAGTTCCACCTAAACTGTATCACAAGATACTAAAAAAACAATTAGGAGTACTGTATTCTCTATTACCACAAACAGTAATAGATTATTTCGAAGGGAGAATTTATGAATGAAGCACTAGAACTAGCTAAACAAAATTTAGAACAGTTTCTTAATGACCATCCCCATATGAGAAAAAATCAAGAAGAGATTGATGCTGTCCTTAATAAAGTCCCCGAAGAACAACGCATTGCAGCAATAGGGATTATGACTGCCACATCCCTTTTAACATTATCAAAAAAATTGGCTGAGTTAGCTCTTAATTTGGAGACCATAAATGAATCTACTTGAAAATTATATACAAGAAATTAATAATGACCCTCAAATCAAAATAAAATTTCTTCATAAATATGACGTTATGGTAACTCCCGGTAATGATAATGAGTGGAAATTAAAATTAAAAATGATAGAAAAGTTATATGGAGCAATTACATCAAGAGTGGCTTCCGTATTATATCCTATTTTTAAGAATCAATGTCTTAAAGTAGAGCTAGATAAATCAAAATGTAAAATATCAAAAACTGAGTTTCTAAAAAATATCCCTGTTAAATATATAAGATTCTTCTCTGACGACACTTCATCTGGAGTTCATATTATTTTTAATGTGGGGCAATACTTTGAAAATCCATATGCCAGAGTTAATATAGATTCTAAAATGAATATTAAAAAAGCAGATGTTAGTCTCGAAGGAGCTTAACTTATCATATAATAGTTAGAACAAAAAAAAGCTCACTGTCATAGATACAAATATGGACAGTGAGCATACCCGGATTTTTACGCGCGGAGAAGTTTAAGAGTTTCGTCATCAACATCAAATATCTTTTTGTCCCAAGGACCATAATGACCAAACTTTAACGATTCTACCACCGCTTCCATTGGAGTATATTTTTTTGTATATTCCACATTACCAACACGATAGAATAACACTTTAGGAAACTCTTTATCTGTCTCAGAATCATAACACCATTCGATTCCATCCCTTTCAAATTCAAGCCACGCATGTCCATATTCAAGACCTTCTAATTTTCCTTTTGTGCCCGTTACTATCCCATGAACCAAAATAGGATATTTACCGCCCATATTATTATAAGCAGAATAATAACAATTGCCTATTTCAAGAGTTTCCATCTTCCGCCTCAAACCTCCCAACACAATCAAGAACTTTGTTTAATAATTCATTCGGAATTTCATGATCTGAATTAGTTTTACAATATACAGTTCCTCCAGAATTATCATGATCCTTAAAATCAATTACCTTACCATCTGAATCAATCTCATGGATTGCAACACCATCTCTTGAATGTTCGTGTATTAAAGTTCCTTTACAAACTGGACATTCTATTTTCACAATTCCTCCTTATCAAATGGACACCCATCTTTTTCTTCAATCATACATCTGTTATAATGAGAATATCGACTAAAGGTCATCCAATATTTATGTTTATTGCAATAATATTTTCTCTTTCTTTTTCCCTGTCCCCACTTCCATAAGAGGTGCTCACAGGAGATGCAAACACCTCTTATTCTTTTTGATTTATTTTTGCTGTTCATTGCCCAAATGCTCATGCAGAACTTTTGATAAAGTTTCCATTTCAAATGGTTTCTTAAGGAATGCCACACATCCCATATCTAACATTCCTTTTACACTTTTCTCTGTGTATCCGGATGCAGCAATTACTTTCTGAGTAGGACATTTCTTTTGGATAATCTGCATAACCTGATCTCCTGATAAATGGGGCATCACCATATCAAGCAATACAATATCAAAAACTTCGGGTTCAAATACATCTTCCACTTGACGAGGATCATTAATAACTGTTACATCATATCCAAGTCTTTTAAGCACCAAGCTTGCAGGAACTGTAAGGTCTACAGTATCATCAATTAATAAAATATTTTTTTTACCATCACTCATCACAAGGTCTCTCTTCTTCACTATAGTGTCCTCCCCAGTAATATTATCTATTGGTAGATAGAAAGAAAATCCAGTTCCGTCTGCGATATCATCCAAGACTAAAGTGCCATTATGTTTTTTGGCTATCCCATATGCAGATGCTAATCCCAGTCCACTTCCTTCGCCTGCACGTTTTGTTGTAAAAAATGGTTCAAATATTTTCTCTTTTATTACATCAGGAACTCCCCTTCCCGAATCTAAAATATTAATTATAATATAATTCCCTCCATCTATATTCAAATTATTTGATATAGTAACCGATTCAAACCTTATCCTTAAAGTTATTTCCTTTTTATACCCTTCGTTAGTTTTATGGGTCACAGCATCTACAGCATTTAATAAAAGATTCATTACAGCTTGTTGAAGCTGACCTTTATCCGCAAATATTTTTAATTCAAGATTATCAGGAACATGAACTATAAATTCACATGCCTTGTGAGTCTTCTTTACAATTTCAATTATACTATGTAAAGTGGGACCAATTAAAATCATCTCCTTCTTAGTTTCACCTCGTCGAGCAAACCCAAGTAGTTGAGAAATCATTATCTTGGATGTATTAATCATTTCTGCCATTGCATTTAAAAATTCATTCTTCTCTGTGTCAGTTGTTTCTGCATCTTGTAAAAGTGAAACATATGCAGACATCGCACCAAGAGTGTTATTGAAATCATGGGCAATTCCTCCTGCCAACTCTCCAATTGCCTCTAATTTCTGACTTTGAAGTTTAGAATCTTTTGTGATTAGAAAATCACTTATATCCCTATTAATCCCAATTAGTCCAAGTGGGTTTCCGGACTTGTCCCTATACAAAGAGGCATGAACCTCATGAGTTACTTTGTAATTACCTTTATGAAAATATGTCAAAGTTAATCTTCTTACTACTTTTCCTTTGTGAGTTTTTCCTTCTTCTAATGCATCACCAAAAACCTTCATACCTTTTTCAACAGACTCGTCTGTCATAATATCCGTAGGATGCATTCTAATAAATTCTTTTATATGATATCCAAACATTTTTGCCATGTTTGAATTCATATAAATATTATTCCAGTTCAAATCAGCGACCCATATTCCGTCGGGAATACATTCAGCAATGTGTCTAAAATTCATTCTATCTAACTCATTCCCTTTTACCATTGGTATTCCCCCCACATATCAAAGAATTAATAACATCATCTCCCTTTACTATAAGCATGAGATCGGTCTCTTCTTTTATCATTTACATTATTCCAATATTTATCCTTACACCCTTTATGACAAAACTTCTTATTGTAAGTTGTCTTTGTTATAAAGATACCACAAAATGGGCATTGCATTTGAGACCCTATTTTTGCTTTTTCTGTAATAGCATATCTCTGCTCCATATTATAGAGCTCTTCCATATATTCCTGATCTCTACGCTCCTGATCTAATTCTTCAGCACCGTAATCTCCTGGGTTCATTCCAAGTGTTCCGTCGCCCATATATCACTCCTATAATAAATCATCTTCAATTTCAATTTGATATATCTCGCATTTAGGATTATGAAGCATTAAAATTAAATCAAGCAATCCTTCAATAACACTTGGAGATTTACCTTGAAAAAAACTTACATATACATATGTGTTGTTTTCGTCGTCTCTCATATCTGCCCAAAGAGATGCTACTTTATTATCCACAAAATCATGAATGGTTTGAATTAATTTAACCTTATCAACTTTGTTAATTAACACACCCAGTTCTTTTTCTTCGCCTGTCATCTTAACGCCAGAAATAGATTTTCCATCATCTGACATTATAAATAAAAAACATTCTTGATCATACTCAACTCTTGCAAATACTCTAGATCCTGTCTCATAATCCGTCATATCTTTTTCCCCCCTATAAGTTTAATTCCAGGTTCTATTTCAGTTTCCTCCGTTTGCCACGTTCCATCTATGAATGTCAAATCAACTGTTTTATCATTTAAAGGATGCTTCGGGCATTCCGTACTAGAACAACTTGCGCAGTCTGGTTCTTCATTATGCGTTCGATGAATCATATCTAACAAACTTCCAAGTCCTCTTCCCATAAAAATTCGCATAACTCCTCCCTTATTTTTAGACATTCATTATAGGATTGAGAGAGTGCTCAATCCTTTCTTCTTCGCTCCTTAATCAAGAAAAAATTTAAGTCCTTGTTTCTCACCTTCTTCTTTAAACATTATATAACCACATACTTCACATTGATAATGCTCACTTCCTGCCATATGCGTTTCTGGGATCCCATGAGCACATCTATGCTTATGAGAATGCTCAGTCTCCTTTTTACATTTTGGACAATCCATACATTCCTCCTACGGAAGATCAAAATAAAATCTTCCGGTTGTATTTTCAATTTGTGATTTTTTATATTGCTCAGAAAATGGTTCAAGTGGCGTTACTGAAATTCCTGCCCAATTTCCACCCACCTGATCCCTCGTAAATATCAAAAGATAACTCTTCCCTTCCTCAGCTACCTCAATTATTCTAAATGGATTATATACTGTAAATGATAATTTCTTATAAAGAAAAACTGACCTAAATGTCTTCTCAACCTCATCTGGAATTTCAGCATATAAATCACATTGGTTTTTAAAATCCAGAAGACGAATAATATGTTTCTTCTCATCTTCAATCAATGCATTAAATGTTTGATATACCTGAGATGTAACCTTAATTATTAAACCATTAAACTCGCTCATATTACCTCCGTCCATATGTAAAAATAAACTAGAAATCCTCTTTGGTTAATTAATATATATAGTACCTTACTGAAGAACATATTTAAAAGGAGTTCCTATATAATGACAATTGCCAAATATCTTAATATGATTCAAGAAGGTTACCTTCTTTCAGACAAAAATATTTCCGTCGATTTAGCTAAGTTTGAAAGCGGGGAATCAAATAAATTGTTAGTTGTGGGATTGATAGGGTCAGGAAAAACTACATTAGGAAAGTATTTAGCAAAAGAATATAAAGCTAAATCGCTACATACCGATAAATGTATATCATGGAGTCTTGATGAACATCCTCCTAATGAAAAACAATTTAAAGAATATATGTCTTGTGTTAAACAAATGATTTCCTCCAATACAAAAAGCGTAGTTGAAGGAGTCGGTCCTCTTGGTCTTTTCAATATGAATCAAAAGGATGTCTTAAACCATCCTATGATTATTATTGGAAAATCAGTTACAGCAAGTTCCCTTCAAGCTATATTAAGAAATAGAAAAATCAAAGAATCTCAATTCTGGAAATTGCTTTTCACACAAACAAAAATGAATCTTACTTTATTCCAAAAACAAATATCCGCCATAAGAAAAGCAAGAGTCAATATGCCTGGTGCAATCGTCAAAGAATTTAAGGTGCCTAAATTATGAATATAGATCAAATAAATAAAGACTCAATTAAAAAAGTCTCCGATAAAGAATTGCTCAATATCCATTATCGTATCCATCAATTATATTCAGTTGCCAAAAAAAGAAATAATAAACCTCAAATGAAATTGTTCGAAGCTAAACATACCATCGTTGCTAATCAAATGATTGCCAGAGGAATGAAACATAAATCCCCTATTAACACTTCTCTAAAAAAGGTCAGATCAATGTATAATATAAAAGAAAATATAACAGTTATTGAAAGTATTAATTGCTGGTTAACCGAATCTCTTCTTTCTGAAAAATTAATAAAATCAGTTGTATATAAAATTGTTCATGAGCATATTGGAGTTAATAAATATAAATCAAATAATCAAATAAAAGATAACCTAAATTTGAAAAAAGATTTATATATGGATGATGAAGATAAATTAGAAGTTCTTATGAAAGTAGAAGAATTCTTCTTGATAAACCTTCCTGATAGAGAAATTAAAAAATGGAATGTTGTAAAAGATATAATTAAAACTATTACATCTAAAAAAATAAATAAAGAAAAATGGGAAAAAGAAAAGAAGAAAAATAAAAAAGAATATTCTGATGTATTACAATATGGACCATATGATAAGGACACTTTCTAATGAATACTATAATTGAATCAATGGAGTCTTGGAAAACATTTATAGATTACGCAAGAGATAAAGTCACTGAATATGCCCTTATTGTTTCTCTTAAAAAAAATAAAGGAACTATCTTTTTTGAAGTAGATGGTGTAGCAGTCGATATAGCGGACCTATATTAAAAAGGCGGGTGACACGATTCAGATTTAAAACTACTATCTGAATCGTGCCAACTATGATTATGCGGTAATATCGGCAAGCTGCTGTTTTGTTTAAAGTCTTAAATCATTAATCTTACTCTTTAAATCTCCAAGATTTGTCCGTAGTGTTTTCTTTTGTTTCTTGTTCATCTTTAACTTCTCAAGTAGAGATTTTGTATGTGCCAACTCTTGGAATAATCTCCTCACCTCTTTCGTGTTGGTTTGCTTGAGTTCATAAATCTCAGTCGCTCTGGCAGAGAGAGATTCTCTGGCTGATTTAAGTTCTTTTTTGAGGGAATCAACTGTACGTTTCATCTCATTATGCTTTGTTTGATATTCCACAACCCTCTTGTTGGAAGATGAAACCTCATCTATAAGACTAGTAATCTCAGATTTATTACAGACAGACTCCGATACTGTCTTCTGCAATGAAGTTATTAAATCAACAATAGTCGACCCGATATCCTCAGGTGTCAAGTCGAAATATTTTAACTTATCCTCCATTGACATCTCTCTCGCCTCACGAATATCAGGAAGATCTTCATCAGGAATAACGCCAGCAGGAATAACAGGATCTGGAATATCCTCGTCCTCATCATCTTCTCTAAACTCATTGAGCAGCTTTTTAGACTTCTCGTATGTAAGTGTCCTACCGTCATTTTTTTGATTAGCAAGGCGGATCAAATACCGCTCCTCTACCAGAAGGGTATACACATAATCCTTCAATGTAGCAATAGAAATAGAATCATCAAATCCAGACCATCCAATCAGTTCTTTTAATGTAAATGAGGGGTTAGGATATTTGTATATCAATCTCAAAATATCAAACTTTACTGATCCAACCCCATAAGGATTTTGGTTTGAAAATGTGGTCCTGATTTGGTTCTCAACTTCGAAAAAATCTTTTGTCTTTATCCAAATCGCACTCCTTTTAACAAATGTTTTTGTTTTTCTCATCCCATTGTTTGCTTCAAATATCCCAAATATCCGATATACAGCACTGTTTATCTTGTGGTCATTTGGAATATCCATTAGTTTAGCAACTTCGTGTGTAATTACTGGAATAGTAAGAGGAATGTCAGATGGACTTGTTGCTATGGCATCCAGTATATTGTGTTTTATAGCAATTACATCTGGCGTGTTTCGTTTATTTTTCTTCGTATCGGGTTTATATTTCTTGTTTGTCATAGTTCGTAACCTCTCCAATCCCAAAGAATATTGTTCCTCCGGAATGTTAAGTGTATGTAATTTCATGGCATACTGGCAACTTCTAACGCTTAATGTAACGTGCTTTTTTAACCATTTCACCCATGAATATCCTTCCTTCTTTATTTCTATCTTCTTCTCAGTTAACCACCTACCAAGATCAATGTAATTTTTAACTATGGTGACTCTATCTTGACCAAATTTAGATAGAAGTTCTTTGTCCTCTCGACTAAATTCATTATGCATAATTCCCTCCGGATTCCCAAATACTTCTTTGTGCATCCGGGATATCTCGTCCTTTGTATAAACTTTTACAGGACCTGGGTCTGTGCAGTGTTTCTGCTCTTGTCTAAACTTTCCAGGTGGTCGGGTATCCTTAAATAGTATTCCCGGCATTCTATCTATTATTGACATAATAATTTCCACCTCCGTAATTGTAATGTTAAAGAGCGCATCATTGAATGGGGAAAGTGTTAGTATTCCTTATTCATGGAATCATCCCCCATATCCAAGTCAGCGCCCTTTCATAATGACTAACATGCATTATGAAAAGACACTGAGCGCTTGTCGTTAATAGTCATATCGGTTGATATAATTCAACCCCTTTAGCCATTCCATGTTTTTCTTGTGGTGAGTAATCTTTTGATAATCAATCTTTCGCAAATCAATTATCGTCAAATCTCGAACATCTTCAATATCCACCAACCAGGCGCATCTATCCTTCTTAGACGGTTCCAATACAACATAACCATCCACTGTCGCCCGCATCCTACCCTCATATGATATTCCAGTAGGATATATTATCTCAATGTTTAATCGTCCCTCAAGTACCCTTTCTGTAGGTATCCTCTTTATTTTACCATCGCTCTCCTCTCGAACCTCATCCAAATCTCGTGGAGTGAAGATTCTTTCTTTAATCTTATCATCCGCCCATACCAAATGATCCGGATGAAATGGTTGATCTTTGAAAAAGAAGTACATTATCTTTTCCAGTTGGGTCTTATAACCATGGTACAAAGCAGTTTGTAACATCTTCTCTTCAGATATTTTATCAATATCTTCCTCGGTTTCAATGATTCCTCCAGATTCGTCTATTTGTGGAAAGTCTTTTAAATTGGATAGTGTGTAATAATTGAATTTCCTTTTGTCTGGAATTTCTTTCCTCTTGCTCTTTTTCTTTTTAGTTTCGATTACAATCCGTGTCGGTACGTTTTCTTCCAGGTGTTCACCACGTGATAGCACCATCCAAGTGTTTAATATCGAAAGAAGTTGATGATTATATTCTCTCGCTAAATCCTCATTAAATCCAGGATCTTCTCTAAATATGGGAATTGAATATATATTTGATATTCTACTCAATATCTTCTCTTCCGTTGTTATTTCCTCAATCCCATGAATATCCACATTCCCTTTTATCCCATTTGAAATCTTATAATTCTTTAAAATTAAATGCTGTTTCTCTTCTAATGTAAAATCCCTCCCTAGTATTATGTGATATAATATCGGAGATATAAACCATTTCTTTGTCTTGTTGTCATTCAACGGGTCTGAAACTCGTGATGCGCATACTATCATCATAAATGGTGACCCATTCAATTCCTTACTCTCTATTAATAATCCACTCTTTGTATTCTTATCTATCGGTGTCTCTTCTGTAAAATCAAACCATGTAAAGTCTTGATCAA
>Ga0210003_1000963_pt1 | contig 25591 bp, 37 predicted proteins | sample LantaG_FD_182804 | JGI IMG/M metagenome (GOLD analysis project Ga0210003, IMG submission 182804) | Deep subsurface microbial communities from Baltic Sea to uncover new lineages of life (NeLLi) - Landsort_02402 metaG (SPAdes) (version 2) | ecosystem: Environmental > Aquatic > Marine > Oceanic >... | reverse complement strand
TGAAATTGGAGGTGGCAAAATAAAACGTGGTGCTGATCGCCACTACCCCCTCATGAAGTCCAAGGACATTATCAATATGTCCGGCATGGTCAAAGAATTAGCCGACCCCAATGGGTGTCACCTATACCTGTGGGTGACCAATAACTTCCTACCTGTGGGTCTGGAAGTTATGCAAGCATGGGGTTTTAGGTATATCACGATCATAACGTGGTACAAAGATCGAATGGGTCTCGGTCAATACTTTCGGGGTAATTCCGAATCTTGCCTTTTTGGCGTGATGGGGAAACTTCCATTTAAAATAGTTGACGGGAAACGTCAACAGGGGAAGACATGCTTCCAGGCACCACGATCAGAACACTCCAGGAAGCCCGAGGAGATGCGTAGGATGATTGAGAAGGTGTCATACCCACCTTACCTTGAACTCTTCGCAAGAGAGTCTACAGAGCGTGTTTTCGACTCACTATTCTGTACAGAGGCCGAATGGCATTATTGGGGAAACATGGTGGAGGTCACAGAAGCAGTAGCGGGTGCCATTCAAGAGGTGCCAGAAGAACATAAGGCTCTGGTGTTACCCACAGGTGCTTTTAAAGGAGGTTCCAATGAAGATTGAAGTTTACAAACATGGTACCCTTGTGGGGGAAGCCACTTTTGAGAATGGTCAGTTCCTAGATGACCCCGCGTCAAAAGAAGCGGAACAAATTATCTATCAAGTTTTAAGGGGGAATCACCCAACTCCCCAAAGGTTGATTGATGATCGGGGTACGGTGGACTTATACAAAGGCTTGTTTGTGGGATTGTTTGATGTTATCAGGGAGGAAACCCCATGGGATCAGCAATCCCTAGAGATGTATGGAAAACAAATCCCGTTACCCCGACTGACAGCATGGTATGGCGAAGATGAATATACCTATAGTGGTGTTACCAATAAGCCTACTCAGTGGACCCCAAAGCTGTTGGAGATCAAAGAGGTGCTACAAAGGGTGACAGGTGAAACTTTCAATTCTTGTTTGTTGAACCTGTATCGGGATGGTCAAGATAGTGTGTCCTGGCACTCCGATGATGAATCAGAATTAGGGGATTCACCCGTGATTGCGTCAATTTCCTTGGGTGACCCCCGGAAATTCCAGTTGAAAAAACAAAATGAAAAAAAGTCAGAGAAAGAGCAACGCATTTCCGTATTATTGGAAGACGGAGACCTTTTGGTGATGGGTGGTGAACTCCAAAAACATTGGCTGCACCAGATACCCAAAACCAAAAGACCTGTGGGACCCCGGATTAATTTAACTTTTCGTAACCTGGAGTGAAGGTATGTTATTCCAAATTTGGGAATACGTGGATGAGGATGGGGGCTTGGCTCAACCTTGTTTCCCCGCAAAAGACCTCACCAAACATCAGTGGATGTTTTCGGGTGATCCAGAACCCCGTTTGATTCACGAATTTGAAGCCAAAACCTGGAATGAGATGGGTCAAAAACGTTATGACTTCCATGGATGGGGTGCCTATCCAGACCTCCAGGATGGAGACAACGTTATATTCCCAGAGGAGGAAGAGTGACAGACCGGCTTGAAGTCCTTCGTAAACGTTTTGAAGAAAAACGCCAAAACCCTTCTCCCAAAAAAAGGGTGCGGCCCCTAGTTGTGTATGATGAAAAATTCTTTGAGGTGGCTGCATGGGTGGACTCCTTGTCCTTTTCTGATAGTTGGGAAGAGGCTTATGAAGCCTGGGAGAAAGAAAAAAATGGCCGCGATCACGGAAACAAAACCTGACCCCAAGACCACATACACCCAATGCACTTTAGTGCGAACGGTCAATGACACCAATCACCGTTGTCCACATGAGGATGTGGGGGAACAAACCACCGCATGGATACCCACCAAATTTGCCAAAATGAGTGGGGTTGTCAAATTGAGGGAAGAAAAAACAGATGTTTGGATGGATGGTTGGGTAATCATTCATGTGGGTGCCACACGATTGGATCGTCCACATTCCGCCTCCACGATCACGGAACACCGCAAAAATACGGGTGACAGTTTGCCCAAAAACCAAAAGAAGTAGGAGACCTCAGATGGGATATCAAACCTCGTTTAACCTAACAGTTACCCCCATGCCTCAGTCCCAGGAAAACCTTAGCGACCTCAACGCTCAGGTAGAAAAACTCAAAGCACAAATTGCGGGTGCCTCAGATTTGGGAAAACTTACCCCCCTGGTAGGTAAACTCCAAAAACTCATGGGTCAAGTGACAGGCCATGATATGGACCAAGTGATCCCAGACTTTCGGAAAAAGTTTACGGGTGCCAATTACGCCTTGGAGGATGCAGGTACCACTCGTGATACCTGCAAGTGGTATAGTTATCAAACAGACATGGCCGAATTTTCCAAAGAGTATCCACAGTACCTCTTCACCCTGGAGGGTGAAGGAGAAGAACAAGGGGATCATTGGAAGCTGTACTGCAACAATGGAAAATCCCAACTCTGCCTAGCAATTGTTACCTTTGAACCGTTTGACCCAAAAAAACTGGCCTAACCCTCCCTTTGTGTATTATACCAGAAGACAGAAGACAAAAACCTATAACCAGAACTGGAGACTTCTATGACTACGTTGTACCTTCTATTCCTTGTGGCCCTTTTTATTGGGGTCACTGCCTTTGTTGAACATGAAAAAGACTTGGGGACTTTGATCACCCTTGCCCTGGGTGTTTTCACCTCCTACTCAGCATTCGAAACCCCCATTCACACCTACTTCCTGAACAGTTGGGTCACCTACACTATTGGAATCGTCGGATATTTGTTAGTAGGTGCCGTCATTTGGTCACCACTACGTTGGCGTATCCATCTAAAAGATTTCCGAGACAACCACCTCGCGGATCTTTTAAAGTTCAAAAAACGGGCGGAATGCACCTCCACCCCCGAAGATTTTGGTTGGACCCCCGAAGTAATAAGTCGCGTTGAAGCGATGACCCAAGAATTTAGAACTCTTAAGTCCAAGAGGATTAAAGCCAGAGAAACACTCTCCAAATTTTACGACGTAGATGATTTGGAATCTTTGAAGAATTTGAACTCCTCCTATGAAGATCAAATTCCACCCCTGCACCAAGACATGGCCGATGAGTATATCCAAGGGGTAGCTCGGGGCCTAGAACTGGATAAAGAATTAGAGTCTTTACAGGCCATCCGAGACGCTTGGGAAACAGAAAAAGAAGACATCGAATATGCATCCAACAAGCATTACCGTTTGATGTTTGAAACCCAAGTCTCCGAAAACAAGGGTCGGATCACACGCTGGATCACCTTTTGGGTGTTTGATCTCTCTTGGCAAGCCTTGAAGAATCCCATTAAAGCAATGGGTCGCCTCATGTATCACCTTGTGGAGGGTTGGTACCTCAAGATCCGAAAAAGTATCCTGGGTGACCTGGAGCTACTTCAAATCGAAAAGAAGTAACAACACCCCTTCCTAGCCTTTCTACTAAAAACCCTACATGATAAGGATTTCCAAATGGACAACCAAACACAGCACACAAAAAGTTGGATTTTTCAGACATGGGTTGCTTTTGCAGCTTCACTTGGGGGTATGTCTTGGGCCATCTACACCCTCCCTGCGGTAAGCAACAACACCAAAATCTTCATGGGTCTATGCCTCCTCTTCGCGGTTAGTTCATCACTTGCGCTGGCAAAGACCATGCGAGATACTCATGAATCCGAGAAGGTTGAAAACAACGTGGATCAACAAGCACTTCTCCAATTCCTCAAGGAGAATGGACTTCTACAAAAGGAAAAGAAATAATCCCACCCCCGGATTTTGAGGAGAATACCTCATGGGCCTGAGTTATCGTGGTGTCACCATCATTGGGGTCAAAGTATCCTATGATCGTATGTATGAAGTGTTCCTGGAAAAGTTCCAGAAGGCCGGTTGTGAACACAACCCCACTACCAAGTTTTGTGGTGAGTGTGGGAAACCCGCTACCCTATTGGATGATGAACATGACACTTTTGAAGAGTGGACCAACCTGGAAAAATTCAAGGGTTATCCCGTACACCTGGATTGGGAATCCGAAGTAGCTTATTTGGGATTGGTAACCCATAGTAATTGGCACAATGAGGACTATGAACCGGATTTCCTCCCTATTGATTTTGACCTTTTGGAATACCGGCAAGCCATGCTTGATTCCCTGGTGCCTTTAGGTGTTTGGGATGGGGAAAAATTTGGTGTACACACCTTTTTAGAGGTGATCTGAAAAAATATCTAATCCCCACAAAAAAATCTACATAAAAAACCCCCCAAACGTGTAAATCAAAACAAGGCAACCCTAACCCACAACCCCCTTAAGGAGAGTTAGTCATGGGAGTTTCTTATCGAGCATACAACATTATTGGGGTACCCATTGATTCACGGAGGCTTAAAGAAGCCTTGACAAAACCCCCCGTCAAGCAACGGGGTTGCAGTCACCCCCTGCCAAATCAATCCTTTTGTGGCATATGCGGGTTCCCTTCCTGGGTGGAAAGTGAAGAAGAACCTATTGAGGAATTGGAAGACATCGATCACATGGGTTTTCGAGGATGGGGTGTGGTTTCTATCCCACGTACCACTATGTTGATCATAGGTAAGTACAAAACGGAGGCTACCATTTACGACCCACATTCCTCCATCCACCTCGGTACTGTACATTTACATGAGCTAAAAGCCCTACTCCAAGAAACGCTAACCCCCTTGGGTCTATGGGATGGGTCCAAATACGGATTACACACAATCCTTGATTGTTCCTAATCATCATACACCCTCTGTATAATGAACACAGACTTTAACCCCAAGTGAAAAGGAAACAAAAATGTCCACCAAAAAAACACCCAAAGAACCCCGTGAGAAAGTGGTAGCTCGTAACATTGGGTCTATCGGCCAAAACTCACAGGGTTTTGTGTTTGAGCATGGGTCCGTGGGTGCGGTGGCTTTTGGCCCCGGTGCCAAGGCAACGAACCATGGCAATGTCTCTACCACAATTACCCCCAACAGAGTGGAAACCCTGTTGACCACGCAGGGTAACCAAATCAAGGTAAAGGGCCCCATTGAGACCTTGAAGGTGGATCAGGATGGTGTATGGGTCAACGGGGTGAAAATGGATGACGCCCAAAAAAAACCCGCTGTGATCTTCCAAATTGTGATCCAGGGCAATGTAAATGGCCCCATCAACGTGAAAGGCGATCTGGTAGTGGAGGGGAACGTCACAGGCCCCGTCAATACCACGGGGGACATCACCTGCATGGATATTAAGGCCGAAGAAGTCCAGTGTCAGGATTTGCATTGTCGCGATATCCATGGTGCTGTTCATACTGAAAACGCCACGGTTTCACAAAATGTGATGGAAAGCCTTTATGGCAATGGTGACGTGAAGGTGGTGGGGGACGTCCATGGGAACCTCCACGGACAGGATGTTGAAGTCGGGGGAGACGTGGCAGGTTCCGTGAAAGGAGAATGTGACATCCTCGTCAAGGGTAGCGTTGAAGGTGGGGTCTATGCTGAGGGTGATGTTGCTTTAGAAAATGTGACCGGGGATGTGACTTGTCATGGTGACCTGGAGGCACAGAACGTCACAGGCAATGTGGTTTGCCATGGAGATATGAACACCCATGTGCATAAAAACGGCTAAAGGGGTCAAAGGTTTCATTTTGGGAGCGGGGTTGAACTACCCACCTGTTTTTTTTCGTGTATATGATGAAGAAGGTGGATTCAAAGACTACAACCTCTTGCACAATGATTTGGAAATCGAGATCATTTGTGATGACGCAATATTGGAAGAAAAATCCGAGGGGGGTAACACACTGGATTACACCCACGCCATAAGAGGGGTCAAAAAACCTCTGTAGCCCCCTAGAAAAATAACCCCAAAAAAAGAGACCCCATCATGAGCAATATCCAGAAATATTTTAAAAATCCCTGGTACCTCAAGGAACACTTCGTAAATCACCTGATGGAGGATTTTGTTGAACATCATGGGGACCCGACCTCTGGTGCCGAAGAGGCACACCAAAAACGTGTGGATACCCTGACCAAGTTGGAAGAGGATTGGGCCCCTTATGAGAAAAGAATCGATAAATTCATCCATGATATGGTCATGGAATCTGGTGATCTTCCCCAGATCATTGAAAAACTCCAGGCCACCACCAAAGAGTCCTGCCCTCACCCCATAGACCAACTGGAGTACCGATCCCGTTACAGGGAGGGTGGTTATGATTACGCGGAGGTTACCACACACTATGTTAAATGTGTATCCTGTGGTGTAGAAAAGATAATGGATCAAGACTAAAGAAGGAAAAGAAAATGGCTGAATGGCAAGTATCCAGGCAGAAAATTGAATTGAAAGAACACCCCAACGCAGATAGTCTTCAATTGGGAGACGTGGGTGGATATCAAGTTGTGGTCCAGAAGGGTTTGTACCAGGATGGGGACATTGTGGTTTTCATCCCAGAGAAGTCTTGTTTGCCCGATCATCCCCGTTTTGAAAACTTCAAGCCCTACCTAAAAGGCACCAACAAAGACCGTGTGGGTTCCATCCGGTTGAGGGGTGAGGTCTCCCAAGGTATCCTGATCGCTGATACCGAAGCCTTTTCCCAATATGACATCAACGTGGATTTTGCGAGTGATCTTGGAATTTACAAATACGAACCCCCCATTCCGGCCCACCTGTCAGGTAGCGTAGCTTCCACAAATACCCTGGAATTGGGTGAAAGCACTCTGAGTTACCATGATGTGGAACAATTTGGAATTTATGCTGATGAGTTCCAAGAGGGTGAAGAAGTGGTGGTGACCGCCAAGATTCACGGCACCCAAGTCAATATTATCAGAACACACACCGGGCAACGTGCTTTGTCTTCCAAGGGGCTGGTGAAGCGGGGCCTTCTCCTCAAAGACGAAGAAACCAACACCTATTGGCAAGCCATGCACAATACGGGGGTATTCGACCTGCTAGACAAGTTTTATCCCGGTGTGCATGTCCAGGCATTCGGAGAGGTGGTGCCGGTCCAAAAAGGCTTCAATTATGGCTTCCAGAAGCCTTGGGTGTTGCTGTTCGACATCCGGGTCAATGGTGTATCGGTACCCGTGAATGAAGTACCTCAGGAGTTTATGGCATGGAAACCTGAATGCCCCTGTGGCTTGTGGACCCCCATTTTGTATAGGGGTCCATTCAACGTTGATGAAATCAAAAGACTTTCCTTGGGCGATGAAGAAGTCACCGGGAAGAAACGTCACAAAAAAGAAGGCGTTGTGGTCCGACCCTACATTGATCGTCGTGCTAGTAAAAACTTCCGACTGATGCTCAAAGTGATCAATCCCAAGTACAAAGAAACCGGAGAAGAGTTTAACTAATGGAATGTAAGTGGTGGCATAGGTGGGAATACCAATCCATGCATTCCCGAAAAAAAGCAGAACGATTTTGTGTGGACTGTGGTCAACATGAAATTGCCATTTCTTCTTACGCCAACATGTCCCTTCGTTGGACTTCTTTTGGGAAAGTACACTCCCTTTGGGAAAAAGGCATATTGCAAGACTTCTATGCAATAGAAACTCTCCACCGTGTGGAGAGGTCCAGAAAGAGAAGACAATGAGTACCCCTCAAATGGGTTTTCATCTCTTACAGAAGAGACCACGATCACAGAAACCCTAAAATGGGAAAAGAGCGTTTAGGATGAAAGAATATCAAGTAGACGTAGCAAGTCTGATACAACTTCGCAAAGTGACCAATGCAGGTATCATGGCTTGCAAGAAAGCCCTGTATGAAACAAATGGTGACATAAACGCAGCCGTAGAATTGATCCTGAAAAAATGCTCACCCCTTAGGGAACGTCCCAAACCCACAGAGGGGGCCGTGGGTTACTACAGTCATATGGGTGGGAAAATTGTGGCTATCGTAGAAGTCAATTGCGAAACAGATTTTTGCGCTAGAACAGAGGAATTCCAAAATTTTATAAAGAGGTTGGCTATGCATGTAGCAGGTGCCAATCCTAAATGGGTACATCCACAGGAAATACCTACGGAAGTAAGCATGAAAGAAGAATTGGAGGTGTTACACCGGATTTTATCGGTTCGTTCATTCCCACTCCAAGGCAATCCAAAATTTGTATACGATCTGGTGAAGGATCAAATGCAGGAGTGGTATTCCAAAGTTTGTTTACTGAACCAAAATTGGATTGAAGACGAAAAATTGACCGTACAAGAGTATATCAATACAGTGGTATTGAAATTAGGTGAAAACATCACCGTCAAACGGCTCACCCGATTTCAAGTTGGTGAAAACTCCTAAATTTCCTTGAGGCTCCCCATGAACCCCATCACTTCGTTCCAAGATCAATACCGTTTCCTTTCCAACTTTTGGGCGTCACCTATCCTGTTTGGTGGGGTTAATTACCCCACGGTCGAACACTATTACCAAGCACAAAAAACCCACAACATTGAGGATAGGTTGAAAATAGCCAATCTTCAAAAGGCTTCCCATGCCAAACAAGCAGGTCGGGCTGTGGAGGTGCGTCCCGATTGGGATGCCGTCAAAATCCCCCTGATGCGGGTGGGTCTCTGCCAAAAGTTCCATAAGGGGGTGCTGCTTCGGGATTTGCTTCTTACAGGGGACGCCCCTTTGGTAGAGGGCAACACTTGGGGTGATAAGTTTTGGGGTGTCTGTAATGGTGAGGGTCACAATCACTTGGGTGTCCTACTCATGGAGATCCGATCCGTACGATTAGGGCAACTTACGGTGGCCCTGGGTTACCTGATGGACCGCAATGAGCATGTACCTCGTATTGTGTCCCGTCTTATTGCAAATGACCTCAAATGTGCAATTCGCATAGCGGATGAATGTATCCGCACCAACCAATTCGATAAAACCCCTGAGATTCAAGCCATGTTGGAATCCACAATTATACCAAAAGGGTAACCCATGAAAGATTTTTCTGTTCTGGTAGAAGTATTCCTCAAACCTGGGATTCGGGATGTTGAGAGTGAATGTATACAAGACGCGATCAACCAAAATTTGACAGAGGTGAACCTGTCAAATTTGGTGCAGACGAAAAGCTATTGTTTTGTTATCCAAGCACCCGATCATGAAATGGCCAATACCAAGGTCAACGTGATCGCCAAAAAGGTTCTGGTAAACCCTCAAATCCAAACCTTCATGTTTGAGGTGGAAGAATGTTAAGATTTGGTATCATCGTCTTCCCTGGGACCAACTGTGACATGGACACATACCATGCCCTAAAACATTTTCCAAATGTGATGGTGGAGCGGGTTTGGTTTGATTTACCTAAGAGACAGTCACTCCACAAATTTGATGCCTTGATCCTGCCAGGAGGTTTCTCCTACGGTGACATCCTAAGAGCGGGTGCCTTGGCAAAGTTGACCCCTATTATGAAAGACCTCCAAATTTACGCCCAAAGCCAACGGGGTTTGATCCTGGGTATCTGCAATGGATTTCAAATCTTATGTGAAGCGAGATTACTCCCAGGCACCCTGGTGACGAATGACTCTGGCAAGTTTGTGTGCCGGAACCAAAAAATCAAAGTATGGGACGATCAAAGCCCTTTTACCAACCAAATGAAAAAGGGTCAAATATTAGAGATGCCCGTGGCCCACCAACAAGGTAAATACCTGGAAGCGGGACCGGCATTTTGGACCTTCTCCTATGAATCCAGCCCCAACGGTGGACTGATCGCGGGGGTATTTTCCGACGACCAACGGGTTATGGGCATGATGCCCCACCCGGAACGAAATATACGACCGGGCTTTGGCAACGGTGATGGGAAATTGATCTTTCAATCTATGATAAACTTTTTGTGGAAGGAAAAATCCCGATGACGACTCGGTTTGGCCTAACGGAAATGGAATGGGAAAAGTTGAATACCTTGCTGGAACGCAACCCCACCGACCTGGAGATGCAACTTTTTGCAGCACTTTGGTCCGAGCATTGCTCCTACAAGACATCTCGATTCCACCTCAAAAGATTGCCCACCGAAGGGGATCACATCCTATATGGACCCGGTGAGGGTGCCGGTGTGGTTGCAATAGACGAAGATACATGTTGTGTCTTCAAAATGGAGTCACACAACCACCCAAGTGCAGTGGAACCTTTCCAGGGTGCCGCTACAGGTGTTGGTGGAATCATTCGAGATGTAATCTCCATGGGTGCCAGACCTGTGGCCTTGTTGGATTGCCTACGCTTTGGGTTACTGGAGGGGCCTAACGCGGAACGCCAAAGGTACCTGTTGGAACATGTGGTGAAAGGCATTTCCTCTTATGGGAACTGCATCGGGGTACCCACGGTGGGTGGTGATATCGAATTTGACCCCTGTTATGAAAATAACCCGCTGGTCAACGTGATGGCCGTAGGGTTGTGTGACCCCAAAGCGATCATCCCCAGCGTGGCCGAAACAGGAATTCTTGTCCTATATGGATCTGCCACGGGACGGGAAGGTCTAGGGGGTGCCTTTTTTGCCTCCCAAGATCTGGATCAAGACAACCAAGAGAATGACAGATCAGCGGTCCAGATAGGCAACCCGTTCATGGAGAAAAACCTGATTGAAGCCACCATGGAAATTGCCCATATTGGCAAAAAACACGGTTGGCTACGTGGTTTACAGGACTTGGGTGCCGCAGGTTTGATGGGTGCCGCAAGTGAAATGGCCCACCGTGGTAATTGTCGAACGACCCTCTATCTACAAAATGTCCCTTTACGTGTGAAGGACATGGAACCCGTTGAGATTCTTCTGAGTGAAACCCAGGAACGAATGCTCATGTGTGTGAGGGATGACGAAGAAATTATACATACACGCTGGCAAGAGATTCTTGAGAAGTACAACATACCCTACGCGGTGGTTGGTAAAACCTGCAACTATGGGAATGCGACTTTTGGAGTGACCCTTAAAAATGAGGAACTTTTGGAGTTGCCGATTTCTATTTTCGGTGAGGTGCCAGACCGTGAGATCAAAGATATGGAATCGGGGTATAGGTCACCCGGTTACCAAAGTACCATGAGTGAAACCTACCAGACTTCCGATTACCAATTTGGAAGTCCCTCCTACATCTATGACCAGTTTGATCATATGGTGGGTACCCAGACTCTTATCGGCCCTGGGGAAGCAAGTGCCGCTGTGATCCAACCACACGGAAAGAAGTGGGCGTTGGGACTAACCACCTCAGGGTTACCCCCTATCCAATATAACTACCAAGATCGTGCTGAACATATGATCGCACAGTGTACCAGGGATTTGATTTCGGTGGGTGCTAAACCGTTGGCAGTGACAAATTGCCTGAATTTTGCATCTCCCAAAGATCCCCGTGTGCTGCATGACCTCCGTAGCGTGATCGAGGGAATGCGTTCGGCGTGTTTGACGTTCAATACCCCGGTCACGGGTGGCAACGTTAGCCTTTACAACCAAACGGGCGAGAAAGGCATTTTACCCACCCCTATTGTAGGCATGGTGGGGGTGATTGAGGACGTGGAACATGTGATGCGTCCAGGGTTCACCACAGAGGGCCACCCCATCTATATAGTGGGGAGTGATCAATGGCCCCAACGTGGGTTGGGTTCACTTCAAGTGACCAATGAAACGGTCTTGGAAATGATCCAACAAGGGTGGGTAGGTTCCTGTCAATCCATTAACCATAGTGGTGTGTTGAAAGCGTTGTTGAAATCCGCATCTAGAGGTAGCCAAGGATTCCAGGTAAGAGACCCCCAATTATTTGCAAAGGGTCATTCTTATCTGTTATCCATCGAACCACAAAGTATTTCATTCGTTAAAATGCTTTTGATCCGTCGCGATGTACCATTCTGCCACATTGGTGACACAGGGGGCGAGGTGTGTAAGTTCGGTTCGGATTTTGAGATATCTCTAAGTGCGGCGCGAGAAAACTTGAATTCTTCCCTCGCTAAAAAGATGCTGGTATAGTTCAATGGTAGAACACCTGTCTTGTAAACAGGAAATGTGGGTTCGATCCCCACTTCCAGCTTCCCTCTTTTCCTTCTATACCCACCCCTAAATGTAATTTTGCTTATTGTCCTGGGTTCTCAACCGAGGAGTAAGATCTATGCTTACACGTTGGTACGGTTTTTTTGGTTGGCTATGGAGTCTACCCGCAGCCCTGGTAGTTTTTCTTTTTTACATTGGACCCTTGTGGCTTTTTCGGCAATACCGATTTATCCGCAGGTACGGTTGGGTTCTAGAATTTGAGGTGGTACCCGACTCTTGGGTACGTCGTAAATTCTGGGATAAATGGGCTGGGGTTTGCTGTGTTTCGATGATTGTGTACCGATCCGAGTATAAAGATAACGAACGAACGGTGTTGCACGAAAGACAACATGCAGTTCAAAACTTTTACGGTGGCATTTTCCATTGGATGCTTTATCTTGGACATTCAGTGTTTATCTTCATTTTCCAGAAAGACAAACACGCTTATGCGGATAATTGGTTTGAAAGAGATGCTAGACGCGCTGCGGGTCAAAAAGTTGATCTCACCAGAGATGAATGGTATTGGGGACCCGATGACCGTTGGCCATGGTGGTGACCTAAGTTACTGTAACTAAAAGGAAATTTAATGTTTGACCTATCCCCCCACATCCCCCCTACAGATGTTTTGGCAATATTACACCCACTTTTCGGAAAATAGAAAGGAGTTCCTTTATGTGGACCAAAGAATGGCCTGTTGAAGTTGGTAGTTATTGGTTTTTTGGTTACCCCCACGGAAAAAGTAAGTTATACCCACGACCCCCGGAACTCTACTACGCCCGATGTCGATTGGATGGTGGCAAAAAACCCGTTTGTTTTACTCCCAACTCTTTTATCTACCAGGATCAGGCGGAGGGGGTATGGTGTCCCGTGGAAAGCCCCAACTTAGAAGATGCACTAAAACTACTGGAGGATACCCCATGAAGAAAATTTTAGTTATGGGTTCTGGGAATGGTAGTAATTTCGAGGCCATCGTGAACCACCTGTACCCCTATGATGTTGAGGTACACCTTTTCTGTGATAAACCCGAAGCCACGATCATAGAACGCGCTAAACGTCTCGGTGTGGTTTACCACACCCTTTCTAAGGTGTCTGGGGCAACCAAGGAAGACGTGTTCAATACGATTCGAGATTTGATCCAGGCACATGAATACCACTTGATAGCCCTTGCTGGATTTATGTTGATTCTCCCCCCAGACATTGTTAGCACAAACAAAGTGGTCAATGTACATCCTTCTCTCCTACCTGCCTTCCCCGGACTCCATTCCATCAAACAAGCCCACGACTACGGTGTGAAGTTTACAGGGGTCACTGTTCATTTGGTAGATGCCGGGATGGACACGGGGCGAATTCTTGACCAAGAAGTGATCCCCATTAACCCCAAAGAGACCCTGGCTCAATTAGAAGAACGGGTTCATAAAGTGGAACACCGCATTTTCCCCCAAAATATTTTGAACTTACTCCTTTACGCATAGGAAAAACAGTATGTGTGGTCTTGCTGGTGCCATTAATGTCCCCGACGCATCTCGTTATGTACATGACTGTCTCACCCTACAGGTTCATCGTGGTGAAGATGGTGTGGGGATTGTGTCACGAGGTCATGTAGACAAGGCCCTGGGAAGCATTCGAACTTTAGAGTACCAGGAAAGACCTGGAGACACTTCGATTGGTCATGTGCGGTACACCACAAAGGGAGGTGCTAAAAATGCTGCCAACATACAGCCTTTGGAAGTGCGTGATGGACTTTGGTTTGCCCATAATGGCACCCTACATGGGCAAAGTACGGACGTGGATGCCTTTCGAGATGACATGGAGAGGGGGGGAGTAGACTTCAAGACTGACAGTGACACTGAGGTTTTTGCTCAGTGGGTCGCTACTTTTGATGGGGATTTGATAGACGGTATTCGTGCTGCATGTGAAGAGATACCTCTGGCCTTTTCTTTTTTGATCTGGGATAAGAATTCAGATACCGTGATCGCTATGCGGGACAAATATGGTGTCCGTCCCTTGGGTATCGCCAAGATTGGAGAGGGTTACTTGGTTTGTTCTGAGAATTACACCTTTGACCAATATCCCGAATGTGAATATGTCCGAGAAGTGGAACCCGGAGAGATGGTCATTTTCCAAAATGGTCAAATGTCCCGTATCCAGTATGATGAACCTCAGGAAAGTTTCTGTGTGTTTGAGGGGATCTATTTTTCGGACCCACGGACACGGTACCAGGGTACCTACCATGAAGATTTCAGATTTGCCTTGGGCCAAGAGTTGTACAAAGAAAATCCTGATATTATGGGACATTGTATCATCCCCATATTAGATTCTGGAAAACAAGCGGCATTGGGACTGGCTAGAGCATCCGGCATACCCTATGAAGAATCCTTCAAGAGGCAACATAACCCACCCCGTGCCAATCTTAGATCCTTTACGTCACCCACCTTGGAAGAGAGAGTCAGGACGGCATATCAAAAACTCCACCTGAGAAAAGAAAAAGTTAGAGACAAAGATGTGGTGATCGTGGATGATTCCATTGTAAGATCCACCACGATAGGTATCATCTGTGAAAGACTTCGCGGTGCGGGGGTACGATCCATCACGGTGTGTATTTCATGCCCACCTATAAGTAATATCTGTCCCTTTGGGATTGATTTTCAGACCAGGGATCAACTTATTGCCCATTTCAACACCATCGAACAGATTCGGGAAAAGATAGGTGCTGATAGACTTGTGTATTTATCACTTGAAGGACTACACCGTGTAGTCAATAGCCAATATAAATGTGGTGTTTGTTCCGGTTGCTTTGGTGGTACCTATGCAGGAGAAGAACATGATAATCATAGTAGATTGCGGTAGTCAGTTGACCCAAAACATCGCCCGAAAAATCCGGGAATTTGATGTGTTAGCCAAAATAGTGCCGTACTACACCGAGGCCCAAACTATTTGGGATCAAGAACCCAAAGGGATAATTATATCCGGTGGGCCTTTTTCCGTCTATGACGACAACGCCCCTTTGTACGACCCCGAGATCATTTCCGGTCGCGTTCCCGTCTTGGGTATATGCTATGGTCTGCAATCCATTTGCCATCTATTAGGTGGCAAAGTAGAACCGGCAAAACACCGTGAATACGGTGGTACCCATATTAGAGTGATACGGGAAAACCCCCTGGTGCTACCCCTTAAGGGTAGTCTGGGTGAGATGAAAGTGTGGATGTCCCATGGGGATGTGGTGACCCGATTGCCCGAAGACTTCGAGGTACTTGCCACTTCACATGGTGAAATCGCAGCGATCCGCAAGGACAATATTTACGCAGTCCAATACCACCCCGAAGTGTCCCATACGGAAACGGGACGCAGACTGTTGTTTGAGTTTACCCATACAGTCTGTGAATGTTCTGGGGATTGGAACCATTCCAAACGATTTCAGGATATCGTGGAAGCTACCACAGGTCAGATCCAAGGCAAGGTGGGTATTGCAGGTGTGTCGGGTGGCGTGGACTCCACAGCTATGGCTGTCCTCATAAGCCAAATCGACAACGAAAACTTCCACCCCATCTTTATCAACAATGGTCTTTTGCGTGAGGGTGAAGCTGAGGAGGTTATGGGGATCTTTTCTCAACTGGGATTGAAAGTCCAATACGTGGATGACTCCCATGTCTTCTTAGAAGCACTCAAGGGTGTAACAGACCCAGATCAGAAACGTATTGTGATAGGGAAGCAGTTTATTGATTCCTTTCGGAATGCCTCCAAAGACATCGCTAACGTGTCTTATTTGGCCCAAGGTACCCTGTACCCTGATGTGATCGAAAGCCAACCAATTTTTGGCTCCTCCGCTAAGATAAAGAGGCACCACAACGTGGGTGGCCTACCCAAAGATATGAAGTTAGAGTTAGTGGAACCTTTTCGCGACCTCTTTAAAGATGAAGTTCGAGACTTGGCCCGTTGGCGTTTGAAGATCCCCAAAGAGATATTTATGCGTCACCCTTTTCCTGGACCCGGCTTGGCAGTTCGGATCATAGGTGAGGTGACTCAAGAAAAATTGAGTATTCTGAGACAAGCGGATCACATCTTTTTAGAAGAATTAAAGTCCCGTGGACTCTATCACCAGATTAGTCAAGCTTTCGCGGTACTGACGGACACCTCTTCTGTAGGTGTGATGGGTGATGGTAGCAGCTATGAGGGGATGATTGCTTTGAGGGCGGTGACCACCCAAGATTACATGACCGCTGATTGGTTTGACTTTGATGGTAAAGACCTGAGAGCTATATCTAACCGAATCATAAATGAAGTCAAGGGTATCAATCGTGTCGTCTACGATGTTTCTCAAAAACCCCCTTCGACTATTGAATATGAGTGACAAATAATATGTTGGAACGATTCAAACGTTGGTTGGCCGATTTCTTGTTTGGAAGTCAAGTTCTGTATATGGACCGACTAGGCAGGGAATGGCAAGATCGGGATATAATTTTAGAAGAAGCTTGCCGTCAAATCCTAATTGACTTTGTGGAATTGGAAGAAAATGGTTATGAGGGTGGTATAGAAGAAAGGTACGCCGATTACCTACCCGTAGGTTCCAATACCATGTTAGAATATGCTTCTATGCATCGGCAAATAGATAGGGAAAAACAAATATTTGAGTTATATAAGTGGTTCAAATATGAGCAACCCCGGCTACAGTTGCGCATTATTGAAATGCATGGACAAGTACCCAGTGCTACCATCTCAAAAATGGAAGAGGATTACCGAGAAGTTCTAACCGAGAATTTGAAAACTTTGATGGAGGTTAGAGGTTCCCTTTGGACTTAGGAGAAATAAAATGTCAAAAGCATCAGGACTCAGAGTAATTAAATCTAACGTGGTGGAATTGGAACCTGTGGTAGATCCACAAGAGGAGCAAGCCCTACGTCGATTGGAAGAAAAAACTTTCAAGCTAAGGCCCCTTGCGGAATATCCTGATATGGATCGAGATACCTGGAACATTCTCAGAATGGTGCAGGTGTATCCTGACATTGCCATTTTGAAGTCCCCGGATTGGTTTGGGTTGGATATCCCGTGGACCCTGGATGAAATGACCCCCGAAGAAAATGCGGATGTTCTCACAAAGATCACCCATATACTATTGACCCTGTGTGTACAGTCCAAAAAAGATTTACTTCACCGGATTCAATATCAGGATATCCCCTATTTCTTATCTGGTCCTAATGTCACAGGTTTCTCAAAGGAAATGGTGGATCAACATGGTGGTCAAAAATGATAGGTGTCACTTCTGCACCGCACTGTTAGGGCGAACTTATTTGGTTCATGATAAAGAAAATTTTTGTAAACCGGATTGTCTGGACAATTACGTGATCCGTGAAATGTTAGCAGACTTCCAGGAATACGACCGCGATCTAAACTGGCAATCCTATGTGCCAGACCCTACCGAAGGTACTATTCAATAATTCCTGGTTTATATATTTTCCCCCTTGGTATATTAAATGTGAACACAACACTCACCTAAAAGGAATTTGCATGTGTGGTATAATTGGTGCCTATGGTATCCATGATTTGACGAAGCAAGCAGCCTCTCTTACCCACCGTGGACCCGATGAAGAAGGTCACCACAAAAATGACTTTTCCTCCCTAGCCCACAAGCGTCTTTCTATTGTGGACCTCAGTACAGGTCGCCAACCTATTAAAGGCCGTGGAGAAACCTATGTGATTCATAATGGTGAGATTTACAACCATGAGGATCTTAGGAAGGGTTGCAAACACCAAGATTTCCATACCACCTCAGATAGTGAAGTGATCGTTCGCCTTTATGAGGAAAAAGGGGTCACTTTCCTAAATGAATTGGATGGTGTTTTTGCCTTTGTACTCCAGGATGGGGATAAACTATTTGCCGCCAGAGACCCCATTGGGGTCAAACCCCTATTCTATGGTTTTGACAACGAAGGGAACATATGGTTTGCCTCGGAGATGAAAGCCCTATCCCACCTTCCTAAAATTTGGGATTTCCCACCGGGACATTACTACCTCACAGGCAAGGGGTTTAATTCTTATTATGAACCCCTATGGAGAACCCAACCCCATAAGGGACTCAAGGTACATAGCAACCTCAAAGACCCCCTGATCAACGCGGTATGCAAAAGACTGATGGCGGATGTACCTCTAGGGGTTCTGTTATCTGGGGGTCTTGATTCCAGCCTGATCGCCTCCATTGTGTGTCGGTATAGCCAACACAAAGTCAAGTCTTTTTCCGTCGGGGTTGAAGGGTCACCCGATTTGAAAGCGGCCCGGTTAGTTGCCGATTATCTGGGAACCGAACACCATGAGATTATTTTCACGGTGGAGGAAGGGGTCAACGAGATTTACAATGCCATTCATTACATGGAAACATATGATGTAACCACGATCCGATCCGGTACACCCATGATGCTAATGGCCAAATACATCCGAGATCAGGGCGTGAAGGTAGTTCTATCTGGTGAGGGGGCCGATGAAATCTTTGGTGGGTATCTGTATTTTCAAGAGGCACCCACCCCGATGGCGTTCCATGAGGAAACCATTGATCGCGTGGGTAGACTCTACAAATCCGATGTACTACGTGCTGATAAAGCTATGATGGCACATGCCATTGAAGTCCGGGTTCCTTTCCTGGATCGCCATTTCTTAAATGAAGCTATGAAACTCCATCCGAATCTTAAACAAACCAAGGTAGAGAAAGAAATCCTACGTGCCACCTTTGCGGGTGGGGGTTGGTTGCCGGATGAAATTCTGTGGCGGCAAAAGGAGCAATTTTCGGATGGGGTGGGTTATTCCTGGATCGATGGACTGAAAGATCACGCGGAAAAGTTATACAGTGACCTATTTTTTGTGGAGGCAAAGAGTATATTCTCTGTGAACCCACCGGAGACTAAAGAAGCCCTCTGGTACCGTTTCATGTTTGACAATTTGTTTCCCGCAGGTCGCGATCAACTGATCCAGGTCTGGGAACCTAAGTGGCAGAAAAACAAAGACCCCTCAGGTCGTGTTTCACATGCCCACCGAGAAAAGAAATGATTTTATTGGATGGTGCCGCACTAGCCAAAAAGTTGTACTTGGAACGTCAATCCAAGACCCAACCTTTTGCGGGATTGAGTGTGATCCTTGTGGGTCAAGACCCCTCTTCCCGTATTTATGTAGAGCGTAAACGCAAAGCATGTGTCGCCAACGGTATCCAATCACAAATCCACCTACTCCCGGACCACACCACCCAAGAAGAACTCCACACCCTGATACACCAACTCAACCTAGACCCCAAGGTAACAGGTATCCTGCTACAGCTACCCCTACCTCAACACCTGGATAAATTTCAAGCGGTCTCCCATATGGACCCCACAAAAGATGTGGATGGTCTACACCCAAGAAACTTAGGTTACCTGACCCAAGGGATTCAAGCACCACACGCCATTTGGCCCTGTACACCGTTAGGGTGCATTCGCTTAGTAGACTCTATTTTTTATGAACTGCGGGGGAAACATGCCGTAGTAGTAGGTAGCAGTTTTTTGGTGGGTAAACCCATGGCCACCATGCTTACCCTTAGAGATGCCACGGTGACACTTTGCCACAAATACACCGAGAACCTTGAGTGGCATGTAAGAAGTGCAGACCTCTTGGTGGTGGCTGTAGGCATACCTCACTTGATCCCTGGAAATTGGGTCAAAGAGGGTGCCGTCGTTTTGGATATTGGGGTGAATCGCTTACCCGACGGTTCCATAGTGGGTGACGTCGAGTTTGAGGTCGCCAAGAATAAAGCTTTTGCTATAACCCCAGTCCCAGGAGGTGTTGGACCCATGACGGTTGCAATGCTAATGGAAAATACTCTCCGTGCCGCACACCCCCTCATAAATAGGCCCATTGTGGGCCTATCAGAGGAGGTAACCTATGGAAGAGATGATCGAGTACGAACCTTACCAAGAGAAGAAAAGAGAGCGACGGATACGTGACCGAAACCGTATGATAAAACGAGCCTATCGTTTTATTCGTCGAGATTGGTACCCCGACGAATGCAATCCCAATTTGGAGGTACGCAGACCTTGGGATAAAGATGGTCATGACCCCGAGGCGATGGCCTGGAAAATGGCGAGAAGAATCGGGGATTACCAAAAAATTTGTTCCTGCCACTCATGCGGTAACCCAAGGAAATTTTTCGGACATATCACACGTCAAGAAAAAAAAGCTAAAAAAGTCACCGACACCTACTAACCCACCCACAAACAACCCCCTTACCCCAATAGACCCCTTGTATTTGGTATATATTTTCTAGGATTAGATAGGTATCCCATCTCTTATGAGGAGGTTGTCATGAAAACCCACACCTTGCTTTGCTACTTTTTGATCTTCCTCTTGTATCCCATAACACATGCTTACGCTAACCCACCCCCATCACAAACACCCGAAGGTAAATGCAGTAGCACTATCTTACAAGGTTCCCTCTTACTCGGACGTAGACGTGTTTTTTCTAGTATCTTCCAGGATCACCCACCCCCACTTTACCAGATATCAGAACGGTTGAATTACTTTGGTTTTGAACCCATGCACACCTTGTTGGATGCTGCTTGGAGGTATACCAAACCCAAAGGGGGTGGCAAGGAAATGGCCTATCTGATCCAATTAACCCTCAACTACTGTGGTATCCATGATGCCCAACTTTTATTAGAGGGTGGCAAGATCCATATATATATCCCTAAATTTGATGTGAGTCCCAAAGAAAAACCACGACTTTTGAAGGTCCATGTGTATAAGAGGAAGAAAATTACCTCACAAAAGGAGATCACACATGGTAACTTTTTTCGGTGGATATGCCCTCTTCCTTGCACAGGTGTTTACTCTAGGGTTCCTTCTGGTGGGTATCCCCCTCTTGCTCAAATCATCCTTGAAAAAGGATGATGACACAGAAGGCACACTTGAAGTCGTAGACCTCAAAAATGAATACCACAAACACGCCCTCACCCTTAAAGACAAAATTGCCCCACCCCAAGACAAGAAAGAAACACAGAACCGGAAAACGGAACGAAAAGAAGTCCAGGCAAAGTCACAGTCCAGTTCCCGTAAGGCCAAAGTGTCCCCCAACAAAAAAGTGTTTGTCCTAGATTTTAAGGGTGACCTTTTCGCTTCGCAAAACAAGGCTTTGAGAAAAGAGATCAATTCTCTTTTGTATGACCCCACTCTGGCACCACAAATACAGGAAGTTGTGATCCGACTGGAAAGCCCTGGTGGAACAGCTATGGATTATGGCCTGGGTGCCGCATTGATAGCAGCTTTGAAAGATGCAGGTATCCGTGTGGTGGTTTGTGTGGATCTGGTTGCTGCATCCGGTGGTTACATGATGGCCTGTGTTGCGGATCAAATCATAGCAGCACCCCACGCTATTGTAGGTTCCATTGGGGTGGTTATGGAAGCACCCAACTTTTCACCCCTTCTTGGGAAAATTGGTATTGACTACCACCAATGGACCGGGGGTAAACACAAACGCCCCTATAGCATGAACCTACCCCTCACCGAAGAGGGTGACGAACACCTGACCCATAAAATTGAAGACTACCACCAAGAGTTTATCGATTTTGTGCAGGGCTATCGACCACAAGTGAGCGAAACTGCCACCACAGGGGACCACTGGACGGCTAAAGAGTCTCTGACTCTAGGGTTGGGTCTTGTAGACCATATTGACACCTCAGACACCTATCTACGCAATTCCTCGCGTGACTTTGATCTTTACAGCCTCTCCTATAAAGAAAAGGAAAAATCCTCATTTGAAAAAATGATGGATTGGCTACCACAGAGTTTCGCCCGGTGGACCCGTAGATACCTATAATTTGGAGATTTCCCATGGCAACCCATTATAAAATTCGTCGAAAAACGGATGGTTTATTTTCCACGGGTGGGGGTGACCCCAATTTCACTACAGGTGGGAAAACCTATACCACCATGGGTGCTGTACAAAACCATATCAGCACCATCTCGAAACGTACCCGAAGGGTCCCTCCCCATAGCTACCAGGGACAACGGGAACCGTCATTTGAAATTTATGAAGATTGTGAGTTGGTGGAGTTTGAATTGGTCGAAACGGCTACTCAAGATGTGATGCCCCTTATCTTGGGTAAGAAACAGGTCCGCGATCAAAAAGAACAAGAATACAGGGAGAAACAAGAACAACGAGAAAAATTGAAACGGCAACAATTGTATACCCAACTCAATAAGGAATTTGGAGATGTCTAAACGATATGAGGAATGGCCCTATGCCATCATTAGAAAAGGCCCTGATTACGGCAAAAGAATACGTATTATCAAGTACAACCCTGGAATGAGGTTTCCTTCAAACATACGGGTCATTTTTGAAGAGGATGGGAAAGAGTATCGGTATCCCAGGTCATCACTCAGAAATGACCCCCATGGGAAAGTGAAACCCCAAGCGGACCCCTGCAAATAATACCTTTCCTATCCTTTGGTATGGTGTATGATAACTACCAACAAAGGAGTCTCCTCATGAAAATCGTTTGTATCTCAGACACACACAACTTCCATTCCTACCTGGACATGCCCGACGGGGATATACTGATCCACGCGGGTGATCTCAGCATGACAGGGGACGAAGAAGAACTGCGTCCAGTGTGTGACTGGTTAGCTTCTCTTCCCTATGAGCATATTGTAGTGATCGCAGGTAACCATGATTTAGGCTTGCAAAATGACCCTCAATTTTATGAACCCATGTTCCCACCCAACGTCACTTACTTGAGAGATTCGGGTGTCACCATTAATGGGTTGAAGTTTTGGGGTTCACCTTGGCAACACCACTATAAGGAGTGGGCGTTTCACTTGGCGGGTGAAAGCATCAAACAAAAGTGGAGTCTAATACCTGATGACACGGATGTTTTGGTTACCCACACACCCATGTTTGAACGATTGGATTGGAGTTTGTACCAGTGGGATCAATGGGAGGCTAACACCCATGTGGGTTGTCACTCACTCCGAGAACGGGCAGACCAACTGAATTTGAAGTTACATGTTGCAGGGCATATACATGAAGCCAGGGGTCAACTTTTAGAAAAGGGTACCCTTTTCGTAAATGCTTCGATTTGTGATCGCACCTATAAGCCGGACAACCTGGAAAAACCCATAGTGATCGAGGTACGTTGATGATACAAAACATACAAGACATCCAAAAATTGTTAGTCCAGGGATTTACCGACTGGAAAGAGTTGGGACAGGTCAACGTCCGGGAACGGGGTGACCTGCGCATTTTCAATTATGCCAACGCTGCTCAATATGAGGCACGGTGGAACCCCTTCGAGGTAATGAGTCGGGGTCTGATCCTTCACTCCAAAACGGGCGAAATCGTAGCCCGGTCATTCGACAAGTTTTTCAATTGGGGTGAGAACAACCGATTCCCTCAAGGTGGTATTCGAACAGCCATGGAGAAAATGGATGGTTGTCTGGGTGTCCTATATCGGGAAGAGGGGTTGTACCGAATCTCCACCCGTGGCAGCATGGAAAGTCCCCAAGCCCATTGGGCTACCGAGTTTTTACAAAATAACTACGATCTAAAAGGTCGGATGCCAGAAGAGTGGACCCTTATATTTGAGGTGATTCACCCCTCCTATAGAATCGTGGTGGATTACCAGGGACGCAAGGATCTGGTTCTGCTTGCGATCCGAAATCGATTCACGGGTGATTTCCTGCCTTGGGAAAGTGTCCAAAAGGTAGCGGAGACCCTAGGTTTTGGGTTACCTCAAGTGTATCAATTTGGTACCCCAGAAGAGATTCTGGAGGTGTTGCCTACCCTACACGCCAACTCCGAGGGTTGGGTGGTGGAATTTGATTGTGGGTCGCGATTCAAATTTAAGGGTCAAGAATACAAGAATCTGCACAGGCTGATCTGTGGTCTAAGTTTCAAAAACACTTTGGAATGCATGGCCAATGGTAACCTGGATGAACTTCGATCCCTGATCCCTGATGAATTCATGGGTGAGGTGGATGCCTGGGTGAAAGAGATCCAGGAGGTGGTACAGGACACCGAACAGCGTGTTGAGGAGGCATACGCGCTGGCACCAAAGGAGTCTCGCAAGGAATTTGCACTCTGGGTAGTGAAAGAACATCCCGATCTAAAGGGATACCTGTTTGGCAAATTGGATGGGAAACCCATTCTTCCCATGATCTACAAGAGTGGCTTTGACCAACAATTGAAATTCCATGCTCAAGACGCAATAGAGGAACATTCAGAATGAAACTTGTATTAATCAGTGACACACACACCTACCATTCCCATGTACCCCTTCCAGAGGGTGACGTTTTGATCCATGCGGGTGACGCCACCTGGAGAGGTACCCTGCCAGAATTAACACCCTTCCTCAATTGGTTTGGGAAGCAGCCACACAAACATAAGATTTTGATCGCGGGTAACCACGATCACCTCTTCCAAAAAGAACCTTCTTTGGCGCGTAACCTGATCCCCAACAACGTGACCTACTTGGAAGATTCCGGGGTCACCATCAATGGGGTCAACTTTTGGGGTTCACCCTGGCAACCCTGGTTCCACAATTGGGCTTTCAATCTGGAAAGAGGGCCTGAGATCCGAAAAAAGTGGAAAATGATTCCAGATGACACCCATGTGCTGATCACCCATGGACCACCCATGGGAATTTTAGATGAAGTGGCCTCATTCCATAATAATTCTATGGTATTGGAACATGTGGGTTGCGAGGAGTTGCGTGACAGGATCAAACAAATGGCCCACCTTAAACTTTCGGTGTTTGGGCATATTCACGAGGCACATGGGATAATGTCTGTGAATGGAACCACATTCGTTAATGCTTCCATCTGTGACCACAGTTATAATGTTGATAACTTACGACCTCCTATGGTTGTGGACATACCACATAACACCTCCATTTTGGGGGTGAGAAAGTTTGGCCCCTAATGAAAATCGTGTGCATCTCCGATACCCATACCTACCATAACCAAATCAAGATCCCTCCAGGTGATGTGTTGATCCACGCAGGGGATGTTTCACACGATGGTTCCATTGAACAGGTTCAAGACTTTTTAGATTGGTTTTCACGACTTCCACACAAGGATAAGATTTTCATTGCGGGTAATCATGATCGTATCCTACAGGATGACCCCGAATGGACACGGGCCATGGTACCTGATGGGGTTACCTACCTCCAGGATAGTGGTGTTGAGGTAGAGGGTTTATACTTTTATGGGTCACCCTGGACCCCTAGATATGGTCGCCACAGAGCCTTTGCCAAAGAACGTGGTACACTACGGGATAAGTGGAGTCTCATACCGGATCAGACCAGTGTGCTTATTACTCACGGCCCCCCTATGGGCATACTGGACATCACCCTGAGACCCCCATGTGAACATGTGGGTTGTCCTGAGTTATCCCAACGGGTAAGACAAGTGCAGCCTAAACTGCACGTTTGTGGTCATGTACACGAGGGATGGGGTATAAAGAAACACGGGCATACGCATTTTGTAAATGCCGGAATTTGGAACCATAGGGCTGGGGGTCTGTTACAAGACCCAATAGTCATTAATATTTAGGAGATGCCCATGTATCTACAATTTACAGATGGAGACATTCTACAAT
>Ga0210003_1000962_pt1 | contig 25592 bp, 12 predicted proteins | sample LantaG_FD_182804 | JGI IMG/M metagenome (GOLD analysis project Ga0210003, IMG submission 182804) | Deep subsurface microbial communities from Baltic Sea to uncover new lineages of life (NeLLi) - Landsort_02402 metaG (SPAdes) (version 2) | ecosystem: Environmental > Aquatic > Marine > Oceanic >... | reverse complement strand
GTCGGCCGTTCGGGAAGCAGGAGGGCCGAGAGAGCACCGTGATGGTATTAGCAGCGAGGTTCATCTATGCACGAAGCGACAACTCCTGAGAGAACAGACCTGCTGGCACTGGCGCTCGGCTACGCCCAGGGCGGGCTGTCTCTGCTGCCGTGTTCCTCGAAGAATAAGAGGCCTGATTCTCGGTTGCTGCCGAGGGACAAGAACGGCAAACCAACTTGGAAGCCATATCAAATCGCACCCGCAGATGAAGCCACTATCCGGCGATGGCTTGAATGCGGCTGCGAGGCATTGGGGGCCGTCGGCGGGAAGGTGTCCGGCGAACTGCTGGTCCTGGACTTTGATGTGCCGGGATTCTACGAGCGCTGGTGCGAGAAAGCCGGCCCTCTGGCAGACGCTCTGCCGGTCCAGCGCACCGGAAGCGGTGGCTACCAGGTGTGGCTGAGGTGCCCCGACCCCGGCCGCAACATCCAACTGGCATGGGCACCCGATGAAATTGAAAAATCGGGCCGAACGGTGGCCATTGAAACGCGGGCCACCGGCGGCTACGCGATCCTGCCCGGAAGCATTCATCCCAGCGGGAATCGCTATGAAGTGGTGCAGGGGAATTTCGCGTCGATACCGATGGTGTCGCAGGACGTGGCAGACGCGCTGCTTCTGGCGGCACGAGCACTCGACCAGTGTCCGCTCACTCTCCAGCAGCAGGAAAAGGAAACCAAAGCCAAAGACAAATCGTGGAGGCAACGCGGCAGCCGGCCCAGTGTCATTGAGGGCTACAACGCCGCCGTCACGATTCATGAAGTACTAGCAGTCTACGGCTACATCCGCCAGGGGGAACGGTACATTCGCCCCGGCGGCTCTTCAGCAAGTGTGAGCATTCGCGACAACAAATCCTTTCATCATTCGTCCAACGACCCGCTCTCCAACGGCCACTGGCACGACGCCTTTTCGGTCTTCTGTAGCTATGAATACAATGGCGATATCCGAGCTGCGGTGAGGGCCGCCGGCGAGAAGCTGGGCATCGCCCCAGAGCCCAAAGCCGCTATGGCCGGGCCTCGGGGGGACGAGAGCCAAGGGACGGCCAACTTCTGCACTGACTTTGGCAACGCCGAACGGTTCGTTGCCCAGGTCGGAAAGGATTGCCGCTACTGCGGCGGGTGGGGAAAGTGGGTTATCTGGAATGGCGCCCGATGGAAGACCGACGATTCCTTCGCGGTGGTCAAGAAGGCCAAACAGGTCGTGCTCTCCATCTTCAATGAGGTACAGGCCGAGACCGACGTGAAACGCCAGGAGTGGCTCGCGAAGTGGGCGATCAAGTCTCAAGCTCGCGACCGGCTCTCAGCCCTCGTTGATCTGGCTCGATGTGAAGTGCCAGTTGCCGTCGAAAACCTGGACGCCAATTTCTGGCTCCTGAACGTCAAGAATGGAACGCTGAACCTGCAGACCGGCGAGTTGCTGCCTCATCGGTGGGAAGACCTGATCACAAAACTCGCACCAGTGAGATACGATCCCGCTGCCGCCTGCCCGCGATGGGATGCATTTCTCCACAGGATTATGGAAGGCAATCAAGAGCTGATCAGCTTCCTTCAACGCCTTGCCGGGATGTGCCTGACCGGGAGCGTCAGCGAACAGTATCTTTTCATTGCTCACGGGGCAGGCGCGAACGGCAAGAGCGTCCTGCTCGACACGCTCACCGGACTCCTCGGAGATTACGCAGGCGAGGCACCGCCAGATTTATTCGTAGTCCGCCGTTCGGAAGAGCATCCCACCGAGATCGCCGACCTGTGCGGCAAGCGATTGGTAGTCGGCTCCGAAACCGAAGAAGGTCGATCGCTTCGGACACAACTCCTGAAGCGCCTGACAGGTAACGCAAGAATCAAGGCCCGATTCATGCGGCAGGATTACTTCGAGTTCAGTCGGACACACAAGCTGGTCCTTGTCACGAACAACCGCCCGAAGGTCACGGAATCAACAGGCGCAGTCTGGCGGCGCATAAGGCTGATACCATTCAACGTGGTCATTCCGCCACACGAACAGGACAAAGAACTCGTGGGCAAACTGAGAGCGGAATGGCCGGGCATCCTCAGCTGGGCACTTGCCGGCTGCATTGCCTGGCAACGCGAAGGGCTTCAGTTTCCTGCCGAGGTGATGGGTGCGACAGATAATTACCAGCAGGAGCAGGATGTTCTGGCCGAGTTCATTGACGAATGCTGCACCCTATCGCCTCATGCGTTTATCACTCGTAAAAACCTCTTTTCGACTTATCAAAACTGGGCAAACACGGTTCACGACCGTTTTCCGCTGGAGCGAACTGCGCTCTACGAACGCATCAGACGAAGAGAAGGAATCAGAGAGGAACAAAAGAGGATAAACGGTTGCCCCGAAAGGGGTTACAGCGGCATTGGTCTGAGGCAGCCGGAAGACGAATATGGCAGAGTGTAGCAGGGGTAGCAGAGCGTAGCAGGCTCTCCGGTTTAAGCGCCCATGTGTACCTTCGCGTAGAACTTATACCGGAAAGCCTGCTACAGTCTGCTACGCTGCTACGCGGTAAGTGCCGGCGGCACGAAAAGGAAGCAAATGACGACCACAAAAACAACTCGACGAACGACCAAGAACCAGCTTCGTTGTCTGCTGTGCGGCCGGCCGGCCAGCATCGAAGCCATCTATTTTCCAGACCCGCAACAGATTGCACGCGGCAAGATCATCCGGTATCGATTATGCGATCGGTGCTATGCTCGACCTGGACATGCTGAGGCTGCTGAACGCTCCATCGAGCAGCATCTGATCGGAATGAACTGAGAGGACTAATGGTTCCTTCCCGGCCGAAAACGAAGCTGATGCCTCGCGAACTAGCCACGGGTTATAAGAGAGTTTGTTGCACGCGCACTGCAGATGCAGTAATCGTTCGCACGTGTGCCAGCAGGAGTGAACCGATGACATGCAAAGCCCTTCGACTGAAGGAGCTCTTTCCCGAAGCCCGCGACTGGATCGACGCCGGCAGGATGATGCATCGTCGGCAGATTGAAGAGCATATCGAGCGTGTCAACGCGCAAGCGGATGCGCGGTGCCGGCTTGCTTTTCCCATGGGAACCGCCTCCGCAATGGCCATAGTGTGTGATCTGGGCTTCGATGCCACGCGAGGGCACTTCGACTATTTCATTCGCCACAGCCGAATGCAGCTCCCGCCGAAGAACGGCAGGCTTCTGTCGTGGGGCATTGAGAATGTGATTGATTTCGCAATGCAGCTTCAGCGGATGCGGTATTGGAGACACGGACGCCACGATCAGCGGAAGACGTTTTGGGAATTGCAGAACGAGTATGGGCCGCACAACATGATTTGCACCATCCCTGACGGAACCGAGGTGCAGGACATGGATGCCGATCAGGCACTCGATGTGATGATCGATGCAGGGTCTGTTCAGTGTCGCGCCGCGACGGCCGACGCTCTGGCCGAAGAACTGGAGGCCGCCGATGCATTCGCGGAGATACTACTCGACCGGATCATGGAGGAGCCGTCGCCCTCCGCCTTGGAGCCCGCGGTGGGCAAGCACGTGACCGATATGCGTAAGACGGTGGCAACGAAGGACACCCCGGCGTGTGCCGGGGTGCGCATGAAAGGTGGTTCTACGAGGTGAACTCAGCTTATCTTGTTCAGCGCGAACTTGCCTCGGTCGGCCTTGGTGAATCGGCTGGCATCGCCCTTGTCGCGGATCTCGCGGAGAATCGCGGCGTAGAGAGTGCTGGCCGGGGTCTTGCCTGCCATCGGCTGCCAGAGGCCCCGCTCGGTGGCGGCCTTGACCAGGTCGGGGCAATTCATCGCCGCTCCCTCCCCGGCGTCCTCGAGCACGCGGATCGCCGCCGACACCAGGCCCAGGCGTTTACCACCAGTCGCACCCGGTTCGCCCGTGTCGCCGCCGGCGGGTTGCGTAGTATCGTTGGCCAAGGCCGGCTCGGCGTCGCCGCACGGTGCGACGGGGGCCGCCGTGGTGGCCTCGAGCGAAGGCTCGGCCTCGGCCGGCAAGGCGGGATCGTTGGCTGCCAGGTCGACGGCCTCGGGCGCGGGTGTGAACGCCTGTTCGATGGCAGGCAGTTCGGTGGCCTCGGCCGGTGCGGCGAGGTCGGTTACCTGCTCGTGCGGCAGGAGGCCGTTGCGGCTCTTGACCTTTCGCTTGGCTTGGGGCGAGTCCGACTGGAATTTCAGTGTGATCTCGGCCTTGCTCTTCGGGCTGATCTTCTTGCTGCTCTTGCTGGCGGTCTTCGCGTTCTTCTTGCTCTTCGACATTGCTTTGGTCCTCGTGCCCGCCGGGCCGCGGCCGGCAGGCTTCTTGGCTGGCTCCGCGGCAGCCTTGGAGAAAAAGTGCTACTTCGTTTCGATCATCTGGGCTTTCTGGAAGTCGATGGCCGCCTGGAATACGCGGTCCTTGATCTCGGCGCTGCGGCCGAACCAGGCGCCGTTCAGCCGGCTGTCGCTTGTGCGCGTGCGATGCTGGTGGTCATAGTAGCGCGTTACGGCATTGACCGCCCCGAAGAGCGTGCCCTTCGCGCTCGCGAGTTCGGCGCCTGGGCCGTCGTGGTAAAGCTCCATCAGCCGGCCCACCAGGCGGCTGGCGCCTGTTTCGGAGAACCAGGGCCGCGAGCGGTCGAGGCCGGTGAAGAGGTTCGTTTTGTAGAAGTCCTCGACAAAGGAGTCGTCGAGGGGGCCGATGAAGGTCAGCGATTCCATCGTCTTGATGAATTCGTTCCATTCGCCGTCGAGTCCAAGCTCGCGCTTGGCGGCTGTCGGATTCCACTCGTGCATGTGGATGGTTCGCAGTGCCTTGTTGGCGAGGCTCATCCGCAGCGTGTTCATGCAGACCACTCGCACCGAAGTCTGCTGCACCGTGGTAGGCATCGAGAGGTCGTAGCTCGTTGCCAGGAGGAGGTAGCGGGCGACTACATCGTTGGTGCCGATCACCGCCGCCTTCGGCGCCCTGGCCAAGGCCCAGACCTTCTTGCCGCCCTGGAGTGCTCCGGCGGTCTCCAGCTTGAAGCCGCCGATCTCGGTTTTGAGGTCGCGGAAGAACTCAAGCACCTCGGCGGGCTGGACAGGCTTGTAGTGGCGGCTTACGATGGAGAGCGGTTGGTTGGTGTCGCTGCGGTAGAGCATCATGCGCTCGGGCACCTGGTATCGGATGTTGCTGGCAAGGCCGGGGATCGCGTATTCGAGTTCGGCGGTGCGAGCTTCCCATTCAATCTGTGCTGCCTGCCGCCATTCTTCGATGCTGGCGGTTCGGGGAAGTTGGAATCCGAGGCCGTGCCAGGGAGTCTCGCCGGTGTATGCCATCGCCGCCGTGCCTGTGGTGAAGTCAATCTCGTGCGCCATCTTTCAGTCTCCTTTTCTGCGTCCTATGTTGTTGTCTCCAAAGCACTTACGTCACTGACATCATACGATGATTTCGGCCGGAAGTCAAGCGAACCGGGCAGAATTCCTGCTTCTTTTGATCATCTTTCTTTCCCACCACGCTGTTCTTCATCGGGCATCCTTTTACCGCTCCAAGCCGAGTTCATCGCAGGTCTTCTGGTGTTCGACGGCGCCGCCAACCATGTTCTCAAGGATCGTCGCCAGCCAGTCGAGCTGCCGCTGCGCGCGCTTGTCGTTGGTGATGGTTCGCCGCACATCCCAGGCGATGGCGGCCACTGCTTCGGGCGAGAGTGCGTTCTGCATGGCGTTCTCGATCATCGCCTTGTCGTCCCGCGCACCATCGCTCGTCGCCTGGCGTTCAGCCGGCGCGGGCCCCGCCATCTCGATCATCGTTTCGACCACCTGCAGGATGGCCTTGGCGCCGTACTCGTTGCCGTCGAGTTCGTCCGCCAGGTAGCAGGCCTGGCGGCAGCGCGTCGCGTTGCCGTCGGCATTGTAGTCGGGCGGGAAGGTGAACTGGTCGCTGCGGCCGTTGGCCTTGAACACATCGGCGTAGATATAACCGCGTTCGGCGGGCCGTTTAATGACTGCCACCGCTCGCGGCATCGCGCTGTCCGGAAGGTTCGTGCCGGCAAGGTCTACTCGTGTGATTCTCATTGCCTGGTCTCCTGTCCTATGTCCTATGTTATTGCTGTTACACCAGTTACGACACGCACATTAAGCCGTTTTTCACGCGGGACATCAAGTTGTTTTTCGAGGAATCCGATCTTTTTCTGAGGCGTTTATTCGACTATGAGGACTTAACCATGCCTGACCAACAAGATGCGCAGCGGAAGCCCCTGAGAATTACTGCCCTGTCCGTGGCCGACCTTGCCAAGCTCTTGTCCGCGGCATCGGGCCGCCAGATCACTGAGGAGCTAGTTCGCAAGATTGCCGAGAGCTACGATCTCATCAGAGCGGACGGCACCGTCAGCCTCCTGGAGTATACAGCCGTGCTGGCAAGGGATGTGTGAGCGAGGCCGCCTTGTACTTCCGGTTCCCCTCAGCGAACACACCTTCCGCTGGCGCCACGACACCATCGGCACAGCGGAAGATCCGAGAGGCTTTTTCGGAAGCCTGTGGGTTCTTTTCTGCCCCCGTGGTGGCCGATTCTCACTGGCTCCATCGCTTCGGCATCGTGAAGGCTCATCCTGTCGGTAGAGGCCCGTGGCGTGGCCGTGCCCGCTTGAATACCACCACGGCAACCCGCAAATCGCCACACTGACCTACACTCCCTATGGCTGTACCGGATGCTTCAGCCTCAGCAGCCGCTTCTCACATCCGACCTGCACCCGATTTCGGGATTGACAACCGCGACTGAATACTCTAAAATAGACGGCCGTTGCTCGAACCTGGTATATCTTCCTGTCAGTGAAATTGGACGTATGCGGTCGATACTCCGCAAGTCAGGCCGTAGTCCAAAGCGTAGCTTCGGCGGCTGTTGGTGTTCTGAAGAAGCATGACCCGTCACGTATCCAGGTGGATATCGCAGTAGCACAGAATGATCGCCATGGCAAGGAGGAGTCAGGCATGCCCGAAATGCTCTTGCCCGGAACTGAAGTTGAAGCTCGGGGCCTGCAGTGGGAGGTCGTCTCATCGCAGCAGCTCGGCCCGCAGACGCTCTATCGGCTGCGTGGCCTTCTGGGGGCCGTGAAGGGCCGCGAGATCGATCTGCTGCACCCCTTCGAGGGCATCACGCCCATCAGGGCTGACCTGTGTCCTGAACGCGCGACAACGATCCGGAACTGGCTCGTCTACCACCAGGCATTTCTCCTCGAACAGGCCTTCGGCCCCGACACGCTGCTCGCCGTCCAGCCCGGCCGCCTGCGCCTTGAGCCGTACCAGCTAGTGCCCGTGATGCGGGCTCTGCGGATGAGCCGTGTCCGGTTGCTGCTGGCCGATGGGGTTGGGTTGGGCAAATCCGTGGAGGCGGGCCTCGTCATCACCGAGCTGATGGCCCGGCGGCTGGCCCACCGGCTGCTGATCGTGTCACCGGCTGGCGTCTTGCTCGAACAGTGGCGAACCGAAATGCTTGAGCGGTTCGGGCTGCGGCTGGAAGTGATCGACCGGGCGAAGCTGGAAGACGTGCGCCGTCAGCAGGAACTCGGCGCGAACCCATTCGACTTCATCCCCCTCGGCCTCGTCTCCATCGATTTCCTGAAGCAGGAGCGCGTGCTACAAACGCTCGAACGCGCCAGCTACGATATCATCGTGATCGACGAAGCTCACCACTGCGGCGAGTCTGGTGCCGGGGCGGATCGTGACGACACCGAACGCCGCCGCCTCGCCGCTGGCCTTGCGCGTAGTTGCGATGCCCTGCTGCTCTTGACCGCCACGCCGCACGATGGCTACGACCGCTCGTTCTCCTCGCTGGTGGAACTGCTCGATCCCTCGTTGATCGATGGCCGGGGCAATGTGCGTGGCGACCGCTACAAGAACCATGTCATCCGCCGCCTGAAAAGCCATCTGGGCGACAAGTTCAAGCTGCGGCACGTGAAGCCGATCCCCGTCACGCCGTCGGACAAGGATCATCCCGATTTCGTGCTCCTCCAGCGGAAGCTCCTCGATCTTGTGGCGCCGCAGTTGCGGCGGGCTTTCCATAATAAAGAGTACAGCGAAGTCCTCAGCTTCATTTCGCTGCTGAAGCGATCCGTCTCCACCGTGGCCGCCTGCAATGAAACGCTCAGCGTGATCGCCACCCGGTTCGAGGAAGCGTTGCGGGCGGGGGCCGAGGAGCAAGTGAGCCGCCGTGAGCGCCGCCGGGCGCTTCGTGACCTTCGCCGTAAGGTCGAGCATTTCGGCATGGTCAGCGAGGAAGAGGAACGTGAACATGCCGAACTCGAAGCCGAAGACTTCGCCCACCAACTGGCCGACATCGAACTGGAGATCCGTCGGGGAACCTACCGGATCGAGAAGGCTGCCAGCGTCGCCGAGGCCCTCAGCGAACTCAGCGACCTTGCCATCAGGGCCGCTGCACAAGACCCGAAGCTCGCAGCGTTGAAGTCGGAGATTCAGGACATCCGCAAGGAATCCCCGAACGCCAACGTCCTGATCTACAGCGAGTACACCGACAGCCAGGAGGTCATCGCCAAGTATCTCACGAACGCCAAACTCGGCACGATCCTGCGCCTGAGCGGCAACGACAGCGACAAGGATCGCAAGAACGTCACCGAGCTGTTCCGTACCCGGGACGGCCAAGTGCTCGTCAGCACGGACGCCGCCGCCGAGGGTCTCAACCTGCATCAGCGGTGCCACCACCTTATCCATGTGGAGCTTCCGTGGAACCCGAATCGCCTTGAGCAACGCAACGGCCGCATCGACCGCTACGGGCAGGAGCACGAGCCGATCATCCGCTACCTGTATCTCCGGGGCACATTCGAGGAACGCATACTGCTCCGCCTCATCGCAAAATATGAGCGGCAGCGCGAATTGCTCACCTTCGTGCCCAACACGCTCGGCATCACCTCGACCTCCGACGCTTCCGCCGCCCGGCTGCTGAAGTGCTTCATGGACGAGGACACGAAGCTCTTCACGCAGGAGGAAACGCTCTTCAAGTTTGGGGCGCCCGAGGAGAGCGATCCATCCGATCCGGCCACGAAGGAACTGATAGAGGAGATCGACCGCAGCCTCCGGGCGTTCCAGCAGGCGTCCCGCACCAATGCGTGGCTCGGTGTGCAGGGCCTAAACGCCGAGAAGCGGCTGCTCGACGAAGCCGAGGCCGCCCAGAAGGTTGGAGAGAATGAGTCGGTCGACCTGGCGGCGTTCGTCCTCGATGCAATCAGGCTCGACGGCGGCAGCGTGGAACGGGATGGTGGCATCTTCCGAGTGAAACTGCCGTCCACGTGGCTCTACGGCCTCGACGAGATTCCCGGCTACGATTCCGACGAGCACTGCATCAGGCTGACGACCGACATGGACGTCACGCGCGACGCCAGCAACAACACTGTCGGCTTCCTGGGCCGCGCCCATCCGCTCGTCCGCCGTGCACTCGATCGTGTTCGCACCATCAGCTTTGGCGGCGAGGCGGATCGTGGACAGGATCAGCGCGTCAGCGCGGTGAAGGCCGACGTGGCCGCCCCGCAGCTCCTCGTCACTTTCCTCGGACGGGTGTCGAGCGGGAAGGGCCGCGAGTTCGAGCGCGTCCTTGCCGTGCGAATGGGCAAGGCGGGATGCATCCAGTGCTGCACGTCCTCCAACGAGTGGCGGTCGCTCGCCGACCCCGACAACGGTATCTCGACGCGCGACGTGTGGAAGAAGCGCTTTGCTGATTGGGGCGACAGTGCACGGGCGGCGGCCATGACAATCGCTTTGGATGCCTTCACGCCGATGGCTGCCGAGTTCACTTCGTCCCGGGGGAAAGACTTAGAAGACGAGAAGAAGCGGCAGCAGGAATGGCTTGCCCAACGATGCGAGGAGATCACTGCCGCCGCCGGTGCCGAGCCACCGGAAGCTCAGCCCGGGCTGTTCGACGACAAGACTGCACCGGTGCCGAAGCAGGATTGGCGCAGGATGAAAGACCCGTTCGGGAAGCTGTCGGCCTTTGCCTCTGAGCGGGCCGGCGAAGCGACCTTCGGCAAGTATCGGCGTGAGGCGGAGACCGTGCTTCGCATCTACCGGAAAAGGATTGCCGACCTCAACGCCCACCTCAATCTTGCCGCTCCCGAAGTCCACCTGCTCGGTCTGTTGATGATCGTGCCGGCCAAGGAGGTGAAGAGTGGCTCTTGACTTCTCCACCTGCTTCTTCACGGGTCCGGCTTTCCCTGATCCATTCGTGAAGTTCGACCTCGAAATCGAGCTTCGGAAGGCCAAGCTCCTGCCCTCGGTCACCGGCCCCGACGGCTCAGTCCTCAAGGATGCGTGGGAAGCCTATCGCCGGAAACTCCGTGAGCTGGTCGCCACGGGCGGATCGATCCGTGTGTTCACCCACGTGATCGAGCCCCTCCTGCCGCTGCTCGGCTACCAGAAGGCTGAAACTGCTGATGCGGTGGCGACACGGCTCGAACCCAAGAAGGGCGAGAACGGCGGCTGGCTGCTGACCACCGACGACGGGCAGTCGAAGCTGCGCGTGTGGTCGACGAGCCTTGACGAAGATCTCGACGCGCCCGCCAAACGCGGGGCCGCCTATCGCTACAGCCATCTCCGCATCGCCCAGCGTGTGCTGCTGGCATCCGGCGAGCGGATCGGCATCCTCACCAACGGCTCGCAGCTTCGCATCCTCATCTCCGATCCTGCACGTCCAGACTCCGAGATCACCATCGGCCTCGAAAGCTGGCGGCAATATCGCGCCCTGCCCGACAGCTTCCTCCTGCTGCTCGCGCTGTGCCGTCCCGAGGGCGTGAAGGCCCTGACTGCGCTGGTCAACGTTGCCCGTCTGAAACAGACGCGCGTGACCAAAGAGCTGCGTGTTCAGGCGCGGCAGGCCATCGAGTTGTTCGTGCAGGAAGTCCTCGATCATCCGGCCAACCAGGAGAAGTTGGCGGCGATCCCGGATCGGCAGAAGCTCGCGCGTGACCTCTGGCACGAGGGGCTGGTCATCATCTACCGGCTGCTGTTCGTGCTGAAGGGCGAGGCGAGCGACGACCCCGCCACCGGCTTTTCGTTCTCCAGCGCCAGCCTCTGGCGAAACACCTACTCGCCAAGCGTCGCCCTTGCCCCATACGCCCGGGTCGTGCTCGATGACGGTAAGGAAACCGGCGGCCTGCTGGAAGGCGGCGTTCGGGCGCTCTTCAGGATGTTCTGCCACGGCCTCGACTGTACCGATCTGCACGTGAAACCGCTTGGCGGAGCGCTCTTCGGCGAGAAGGCAACGCCGCTGCTCAGCGACTTCCGCTGGGGCGAGCGAGCCGTGTCCCATCTGCTCGACCGCCTGCTCTGGACTCCCCGGCGGCGCGGCTCCGAAGCCCGTGAGCGCGTCCACTACGGCCCGCTCGACGTTGAAGACCTCGGCCGCGTGTACGAAGCACTGCTCGAACTGGAACCCGGCATCGCCGCCGAACCGATGTGCCGGCTGCGCCGCGCCAAGCTGGAGGTCGTCGTCCCCGTCGCGCAGGGCGAGAAGTACCGCCCCGCCCAGCCGCGAGCCGAAGGCGACGATGACTCAGACGAAGCCGAGGAGGACGACGCGGCCGAGGAGGAAGAGGACGAGCCGACCACGCGCAAGAAGACGAAAGTGGAATGGATCGACCTGATCCAGCCGGGCAGGTTCTACCTGCGTGTGGGGCTTGGCCGTAAGTCGAGCGGCAGCTACTACACGCCTCACTCGTTCGTCCGCTTCCTCGTGCAGGAAACGCTCCACCCGCAGATCGAGGAGCGCAGCCCCGCCGCCAAGCCCAATCCCGCCGCCATCCTCAAGCTCAAGGTGCTCGACCCCGCCATGGGCAGCGGGCACTTCCTCGTTGAAGCCTGCCGGTTCATCGGCGAGCATCTGTATGAAGCCTGCCGTCTGTGCGACGAGAAGGCTTCCGCCGCCGAGAAAAAGGCCGAGGCCGCGCGGGCCAAGGGCGACAAGGACGCCGCCGAGAACGCAGCCAAGGAGTCGGAGACGTGGCGGAAGCAGGTGCTCGATCTGCCAGACCCCGACGACGAGCTCCTCCGCTATCTGCCCGGCAGCGCCCCGGAAGGCGAGGAGTCCGGCCTCTCGCAGAAGAAGGCCCTCGCCCTCTGCCGCCGTCTCGTGGCCGTGCATTGCCTCTACGGCGTGGACAAGAACCCGCTGGCCGTTGAGCTTGCCAAGCTCTCGCTCTGGCTGGAGTCCAGCGCCGAGGGGCTGCCGCTCACCTTCCTCGACCACAGGCTGGTGGTGGGCGATTCGCTCACCGGGCCGTTCTGGGATCGGCTGCTCACCAAGCCCAGCAAGCCCGCGCAGAAGGAGAAGCTGGAAGACATCTTCACGCGCGGGCTGTCGAACGAGTTCATGACGGAACTGGCCGAGGCCCTTGAGAAGGTGCGCAGGCTCGAAGGCACCGTGGGGGCAACCGTCGCCGAGGTGGAGAACAAGCAGCGGCTCAAACAGGAGCTTGATGCGGCCCTGCTGCCTTTCAAGGTGATCGCGGCCGCGTGGTCGGGCGGCGTGATGCTCGGGCCGGAGCAGTGCGACGATCACGCCTACGCCATGCTCGTCAAAGCGGTCTGCGAGAAGCACCGGCTGCCTCACAGGATCGACAGCGACCTGCTGCGGAAGATGATCGCGCGAGGGCTGGGCATCGACACGATTCCGGCCAAGTCCGATAAGCTTGCCGAGATGATCGAGTCCGGCGGCACCGTCCCCGCCCTTGCCTATGATCTCACGTTCCCCGAGGTCTTCTATGCGGAAGGCGCACCGTGGAAGCCAGCGGGTTTTGATGCTGTGCTCGGCAATCCGCCGTGGGATGCTATCCGACCCAAGGCCAAGGAGTTTTTCGCCTCCTATGATTTTGCGATTCTTGCCGCACCGACTAAGCGGGAAAGCAGCGTAACTGAGAAGAGGCTGTTGAACGATGAGCGTGTTGCGGCCGCATACAGCAGATATGAAGAGGGCTTTCAGGAACAGCACCGAATCCACAATGTCCTGTTTCGGTGGCAGGTGGTCGAACTGACGACGGGGAAGACTGGGGGAGACCCTGATTGCGCGAAGCTGTTCTTGGAACGCAACGACCAACTGCTTCGTTCGAGCGGCTTGACAGGTGTTGTTGCACCGTCCGCTTTCCATGCCAGCGAAGGAGCCACTGGCATCCGTCGGCTTTACCTTGAGCAGATGAGCCTCCGGTGCTGCTACTCGTTCGAGAACCGGTGGAAGCTTTTCGAGATAGATTCGAGGTTCAAGTTTGCCGTCGTGATTGCATCCGCGACTGGGCCAACCGGCAAGTTCGGATGTGCCTTCTATCTCCATGATGACGAATGGTTGGGGCAACGTGGGGATAACGAGTTGATTTACACGCTGGACTTCGTCCGACGCACGGGAGGGCAGTATCTGACGCTTCTGGAACTCCGTTCACAATCGGATTTCTCAATCGCGGGCTTGTGCCTTCAGAACGGAAAACTCTTCGGCTCAGTCTGTGTGAAACTCGGCATTCGGCTTGGGCGTGAACTCCACATGCGGGACGATTCGTGGCGTTTTACTCCAACACAGACCGTGATGCCGGAGTCTCGCGATCCCAGAAGCCCGGTGGTAATTCCGGGGATTCACAGTGATGGCTATCTTTTGCTGCACGAAGGGAAGACGTTTTGGCAGTACGACGACATCTGGGAAAGTAGGCCAATGTACTTGGCAAGCATCGGCTGCCTTCGCGACAGGGAAGACTGGCTGAAGGCGGTTCCCTTTTTCCGGATCGTCTATCGGGCAATCGCTGCATCAACAAATGAGAGAACGGGCGTATTCCACCTCATACCGCCGGGGGCAGTGACAGGCCACAGCGTAACGGCTGAGCGAAACCCTTCTGAGTCGCCCAGAGGAATAGCGCTGGAGTTGATTGCTGTGGCAAACACGTTCGCGTTTGATTGGAACGTGCGCATCCGAACGGGTTCAAATATAAGTCAGTACCTGCTTTTCGCCTCTCCCCTACCGGACTGGAGTCGCAGCCGTGTCCTGCTTCGTAGCTCAGGGTTGCGTCTCATCTCGAACCATGTGGGTTACGAGAGAATCTGGCGCGAGCAGCTCGGCACCGCGTGGCGGGAGAGCAAACCGCCGTTTGCGTGGCCCGTGCTTGAGACGGACGACGAGCGGTGGGAGGTGCGGTCGGCCATCGATGCGGTGGTGGCTGATGCCTACGGCCTGAACCGGGAGCAGTATCGGCACGTGCTTTCCACCTTCAGCCACAAGAGCTATCCGAAGGCGCCCGAGCTGTGCCTTGCGAAGTTCGACGATCTGAAGCGGATCGGCCTCGAGGCCTTCACGAAGAAGCACGATCCCTACTGGGATATCCCGCTGAACGAGAACCTCCCCCAGCCCGACCCCGAGGTTTCCGCCGCCATCGAGAAAGCCCTCAAGGCCGCCAACAACGGCAAGGAAGGCAAGGTCGATCTCTTCGGTAATACCGTCCCCACCGACCTCTTCGGCAATGAGACGCCGCCCAAACGCAGGAGGAGAAAAAAATGAGCAAAGCTAATCCCACCGTCTTCATCTCGTCCACCTGCGATGACCTCGCCGATCTCAGGGCCGAACTGAGCGATCAGCTTGTGAAGGATGGCTTCACCGTCAGGCTCTCCGAAGACACGGAATCCGGATTCCGCGTCGATCCCGGTGCCAACGCCATAGAAAGCTGCCTCGAAAACGTCCGCCAGAGCGACATCGTGCTGTTCATCTTCGACCGCCGGTACGGAAACCCGATCAGCGAATACGGCGGCCTCTCGGCGGTTCACTTGGAATTCAATGAGGCGCAGAAGCACGGCAAGGACTTTCTCAACTTCGTCCGAGCAGGAACGGTTCAGCAATACAATGCCTGGGTCAAGGCAGGATGCTCAGGGGAAGAGGGCACGGAGAAGAGCAGGCTCTTCAGACTGATCAAGGAGGTCATCACCCTGCGCAAGGGGAAAGGCCCAAACAACTGGTATGAGGAATTCCGGGCCAGCCCAGATCTCCGCAGGCTCATGACGAAGCGGCTACAGGACGAGTTCCCTGTGCTGGCTGGCGGCCGGGCATTGACACGAGAGCGAGTCGTTCGCCTCACCTTCACGACCAAACGGGAAACCGACGATAGCAACACCCTATGGGTCATAGCTTTTCGACTTAAGAATGCCGGGTTAGGTGTGGCCACTGATGTGAGCATCGTGCTTCAGGTTAACGGTACCGATACCGATCAATCGTGTCCTATCTCGGCAATTCCCGTCGGTGATGAATCCGAAAGAGTGACATTCAAGCTGGAGAACAATCGGGATTACACCGTTGTTTGCCGGTACTCCAACCTATGGGGTGACAAATACGAGATCAGCAAGTCCTTCAATTATGCATCCGGCCCTTCGGACGCAAAGTATGGGCCTGAGCAGTTCCGAGTCGTACAAGCGGCTGAGTAGCCAGCAGATACAGGACATCGAATATGGCAGTCTCTCGTGAAGAAGCTCGAAACGGTCTGCCGGAAGACCTGCGCCCGGTTTTCGACCAGCTTGTCGAGGAATACCGCTACCACTCGACGGTGATCCACGGCAAACCATTCGTCTCTTTCGCAGTGCTGGCAGAACTTGTGAGGGATGGGTGGAGGCCCCCAGAGTTCCCACAAGAGAAGGAGAAAGGATAATGCTTCACCCCATTCATGCTCTGAACAACGTGATCGATGAGTATCGAGACTACCTGCTCACCGAGTTCCACGCGAAGGACAGGAGCCTGCGGGAGGCTCTTGAGCGGGAGCTGGACAGGCCGGGCTTCTTGGCGCAGGAACCGTTCTTTCAGGCGCACAGGTCGTTCAAGCCGGGCAAGCGATGGGCGGAGCTTCCGCTCGATCCACAGATCGCGCACGTGATGGCCGAGCGCACCCGAGCCTACGGGTCAGCCGATGCCGAGTTCGCCTTCCTGCACCAGTCGGACTCGATCAGCCACCTGCTGGGGCCGGAGGCGTCGCCGCTGGTCGTGACCACCGGCACCGGCAGCGGCAAGACCGAATGCTTCCTCCTGCCCGTCATCCAGAACGCCATCGAGGATGCCACAAGGTTCAAGAAGTCCGGGCTGACCGCCATCCTGCTCTACCCGATGAATGCCCTCGCCAACGACCAGCTCACCCGCATCGAGAGCTACCTTGAGGGGTCGGGCTTCGAGGGGGCGGTGCGGGTGGGCAAGTACGACCGCAGCACGTGCGAGGCCGACCGCCAGAAGCTCCGAGCCAACCCGCCGCACATCCTGCTCACGAACTACATGATGCTTGAGTATCTGCTGGTGCGGCCGAAGGATCGGGAGGACATCTTTGCGAACCACCGCTGCCGGTTCCTCGTGCTCGACGAAGTGCACACGTATCGGGGGACGCTCGGCACAAACATCGCCCTCCTGGTGCGGCGGTTGCAGGCACACCTTGCCCTGGCCCGGCAGGATTGGTTTACGAACGTGCCGGAGGCAGACCGGCCCCGCCGCTTCCCGAAGCTGATCGCCGTAGGCACATCGGCCACGATCAAGACGCCCAGCGAGGAGGGGATGACGCGCGAGCAGGCCCTTGCCGAGCGCGACCGCGAGGTGCGGGAGTTCTTCGCCAAGCTCACCGGCGCCGATGTTGCGACGATCAAGGTGCTCGGCGAGGAGCTGAAGGACGTGGCCATTCCGCCCGAGGCGGCATACCCGGTGTCGATCATCCCGGATGTCCTGTGCGATCTCGCTTCCCCGGAGGCGGTTCACTCGGCGCTCTGCTCACTCGCCGGTGTTTCTGCGAAGAGCAGTCTGGCCGAGGCCGCGCACCGTTGCCGAATCATGTGGGACTTGAACCGCTGGCTGATCCGCAAGCCGATGTCGGTGGGCCAGATCGTCGAGGCGGTGAAGTCCGAGGTGCCCGCGCGGGCGAGCCTTCCCGATTACGAGCTTCGGCGCGAGGTGGAGGCGGCGTTGAACATCGGGGCAGCGCTTCCCGATGGGACGCCCGGCTCATTGCGGCTGCGCGTACATTCCTTCATCCGCGGCGGATGGCAGTTCCACCGGTGCCTGGACCCCGACTGCGGCAGGCTGTATCCGATGGGCGAGCAGGACTGCGAGTGCGGCTACCAGACGGCCCCGCTCTATCTGTGCCGCAACTGCGGCGCACACTACCTGCGGCTGATCGGCGACGAGAGTGCCGAGGAACTCAAGCCCGGCAAGGCGGCGATGATCGGCCAAGAATGGATGCTCTATGATCCGGCGCTTGAGCCGCCGATTGACGATGAAGACGCCGACGCCGACGATGAGACAAAGCAGGAGCACAGGCGGCAGGCGGCCCGGATGCGTCAGCCGACGCAGATTCGCAAGCTGCCGGTGATGCACGGATCGTTTGACCCGAAAGCGGTCGCCTTCAGCTCGAACCCCGACGACTACGACCTGAAGGTGTCACTCGCGCCGGCCCGTGTGCGGTGCCTCTGCTGCGGCGGGACGGCGGGTAGCCGAAGCGTTCTGACGCCGGTGGCTCTTGGCACAAGCGCCGCCGTGAAGGTGCTGAGCGAGGGGCTGGTGGAGTCGTTGCAAGAGGCCAATCAGGATCGGCAGGACTACGATGGCAAGGATCGGCTGCTCGTGTTTGCCGACAGCAGACAGGATGCGGCCCACCAGGCGCGGTTCATCACGTTCTCCAGCCGCTTCGACCGCATGCGGCGGCGGGTGGCGCAGTTGCTTGAGCAGCACGGCCCGCTCACGTTGCAGCGGATGGTTGAGCTGCTCGGCGATCTGGCTGTGCAGCACGTTGACAATCCCAACGTGCTGCCGGGGAAGGACTGGCTTACCAATGAGGAACGGAACCGTGTGAGGGCGTGGGAAGAGGCGCCGCTGCTGGATGAGATCGCCGTCAACGCCGGATACCGGTCAACCGTGTTCAACCTCGGCCTTGCGATGGTCGATTACGAGCGCCTCGGCGAGTACGTGGAAGCCAAGGGCGGAGAACTGGCGGCACGGCTCGTGGTGGACAAGGAGAAGCTGGAGTATATTTGCCGGTGCCTGCTGGACGAGATGCGGGTGCGTGGCTGCCTTGATCGGGAGATGCTCAGGTATCACCCGGCCCATCCGAGCTGCCCGCAGCACATCGGGGCGGCCGACTGGGAACGGCGTGTGAAGCAGCCGAGGGGCGTGTCGGCGGACGTTCACGGCAATCCTATCCCGTATCTGGAATCAACGGCGGTGCCATCCGGTATCACGATCATGAACCTGTGGCGGCGCGGGAAGAGTGGCGGGAGATCGCCGAGCCTCCAGCGCATCTTCCAGTACCTGTTGGGATGCTTCGGCGGCGGAGCCGTCTCCGGGGAGGAGCTGGTTGCCCTTCTGGATTTCCTGAGTCACGGGCAGTTCATCAAGCACTCGGAGCTTTACGGATGGAAGCAGTCGCACCGGCTCCTGCAAGTGAACTCGGAGATCGTTCGGATTTATCCAGTGGCCGAGGCCACTCGGCTGCGCTGCGATGTGTGCGGGCGGATGCAGGCGGGCGCGAAGGCTGGTTTCCCCTGCCCCCGGTGCCACGGGAAGCTGAGGCCGTTGCCTGATGCTGAAGTCGAGCCATCAAGGACGGTGCGCCGCATCCGGGCCACTTCGCTGCCGCCATTGGTTGCGGGCGAGCACACTGCTCAAGTGACAACGCAGGGTCGCATCGATCTTGAGAGCAAGTTCAAGGCCAAACCAGAGGAGTCGCCGACCAATCTGCTGGCTTGCTCCCCGACGCTCGAATTGGGGATCGACGTGGGCGGCCTTGACGCCGTGGTGATGCGGAACATCCCGCCGCGCCCCGACAACTACGCCCAGCGTGGCGGTCGTGCCGGGCGGCGATCTCGCGTTGGCCTCGTGGTCGGCTACTGCCGAAGCACGCCGCACGATCAGTATTTCTACGACAAGCCAGAGGAGATGATCGCAGGTGAGGTGCCGACGCCATCGCTGGCCCTCGGCAACCGTGACGTGATCCTTCGCCACCTCAACGCCATCGCCTTCGGGGCGGCTGACCCGGGTCTGAGCGGCCAGATGGTCGCGTACGTCACGCCGACGGGCGACGTAAAGCAGGAAGCCGTGGATGCTCTCATTGCCGCATTGAAGGCTCAGTCAGGGCATGCGGTTTCTCTGGCCCAGCAGGCGTGGGGACAGGACATTCTGGCTGCATCCCAGATTAGCCCGGAGGCTCTGACGGCAGAGCTGGACAAGCTGCCTGTCAAAGCGCAGGACTTGGTGAACCGCACGGCCCGGCAAGTGAGGGAACTGCGGATTGCCTTGGACAGCTTCGCGGCGGAGCTCAAGGGCCGACAAGCCGGAAACCGAGCGGCTGACCTTGTGGCGCGGCTGCTCGGCATCCAGTCTGAAGGCCGGCGCGGACAGCCGGCTGAGCAGGCGGATGATCGCTCGGCCGGATACCCTCTACGGCGATTTGCCGAGTTCGGTATTCTGCCGGGATACGAGTTCCCGAGTGAACCGGCATCGCTGCGGCTCATCGGCGATCCGCACGAGGACGACCCCATCTCGACCACACGGCGGTTCGGCATTGGCCAGTACCAGCCCGCTGCGCAGGTATACGCTAGGGGCAGAAGGTGGCGGGTGGCGGGCCTCGACCGGTCGTCGCCGTGGAATCCCCAAGGGGACGGGCAAGCGCTCCAGTATCGTGTCTGCGAAGACTGCGGACTGCGCTACGAAGCTGATCAGCCGCGCTGCCCCCGGTGTCGGAAGTCAGAGCCGGGGCAGGCGTGTCCGGCAATGGAATATGCGGGCTTTGCGGCAGTGAAAGACGAGTCCCCGATCATGGACGAGGAGGATCGCTTCGCCACGAAGAACTTGGTGGAGGTCTACCCGCAATGGGATGGCGATGTGGTGGGCCGTTGGACGGTCGGCCCGGGGTGGGGACTACGTCTGAGTCGGGAGGAGAAGGTGCTGTGGCTGAACGAAGGCTTGCCGCCGACGGAGGATGCCGCGCCGAAGCTCCACGACAAATGTCGAGGCTATCTTGTCTGCTCCTCCTGCGGGCGCACACTGAAGCCCGCTGAGCCGGAGAAGAGCAAGGGGCGACGACAGCCGCGCACGGGTACCACGGCTGCCGATCCATACGGCCACGCCGATGGATGCCAGCAAGCAGGAACGCCGCCTCGATCCGTCGCCATTGCGACGCTTGGCAAGGCGGAGATTCTTCGCCTGCTTGCCATCGTGCCGCAGGGCGAGTGGAACATGGACGACTGGGGGTTGTCGCTGGGTTACGCCTTGCGTATCGGGATGCTGCGGCACTACGCCCTCAGCGAGGATGATATCGATTTCGAGCTCGAGGGCGCGTGGAGCGTGAAGCCGGGCGAGATCAGCTACCGGCAGGTGTCGCTGGCGTTCATCGATCCGAATCTCGGCGGCAGCGGCTATCTGGCTCGGATCGCCGAGAACTTCGACCGCATCGCCGAGACGACCTTGCAGCATCTCGATCATCCGAGCTGCCAGACGGCTTGCTACCGGTGCCTGAAGTCCTACCAGAACCAGCGGCACCACGAGCATCTGAAGTGGCCGGGCATCGTGGGCGACCTTGAGGCCCTGAAGGTCATGAATCCGCAGCGGCGCCCGCCTCAGACCGGCGACATCGACGATCCGAAGCCGTGGCTGGAAGCCTACGCGGCGGGTGTGGGATCGCCACTGGAATTGAAGTTCCAGCGGCTGTTCGAGAAGCACGGTCTTGCGGTGGACAAGCAGGTGGAGGTCTCCCCGTCGGACGATCTGCCGCCGATCTCCACCGCCGACTTCGTCGTCACCGGCAAGTGCATCGCCATCTACATCGACGGTGCTGCCTTCCACGTGGGCCGTGTCCTCAGCCGGGATCGGTTCATCCGTGACCGCCTCAGGAATGGCAATCCGCCGTGGAGAGTAGTGGAGCTGCGGGCGCAGGATTTGGGGAGAGGGGAAGAGGTGGTGAAGGAGATTCGGAGGCTGGCGTAGAAGCGGCAGCAGTACCTCGCGAACTGCGGTAAGCAAAAAGGGCATTCGAGAGCGTACGTGCGGCACGAAAGGAGGGCATCAGAGGAAACAGCCGGTCAACGCGAATGACGGAGACGCACCTGTCTACGTCACGAAGAGCGGTAAGAGGTTTCACCGACGCGATTGCCAGTCGTCTTCTGCGGCGCTGAAGGCGATGGCCACGGAGTAGATGTTGCTTCTGAAAGAACCGGAACAGCAACTGATTGAGGACGCTTGACCCAGAATGAGCCAATTCATCGTTTCCTCCAATAGGGATGCATGTGCAACAATCCGAGGCTACGTTTACCAGGTCGATCTGACGATCGACCGCTGGCTACGGCTGCAGCCTGGGCAAACCCTCGAACTGGAGCGAGGCGAAGACATAGACATTGTTCAGGGGGTGCTATCGTCCCCAGAGGAAGAACAAACGAGGGTCTTGGAGCAGGTTAAGAACACTCATCGATCATTGACACTGCACTCTCCGGAAGCAGTCAAGGCAATCGCGTATTTCATCCGGCACCGCTCTGATAATCTCAGCCTTGATCTCTTCTTCCGATTCACTACTATAGCACACGTTGGAAAAGAGAGGTCATCACCTTTTCCCAGCACTCCAGGCATCGAAGTGTGGAAAAGCATCAGCTCCGGTGCGATGGCGCCTGACCAACTGGAGCAGGCATTGGGGGGCATCCGCGAGGTCCTGAAAGATGCGAGTCGTCCCCCAAGGATTGATGATTCGACGTGGCAAACCCACTGTACATTCGTCCGCGAAGCGTCCGACGAGAACCTCCGGGAACTGATATGCCGCTTCCAGTGGTCGACCAGTGCTGAGCCAAGCGACAAGATTGCGAAACGGACTCGATCGTACCTGATTGAGACGCAGCAGGCAGGAGATGTCCGTGAGGCCGAAGAGAAGTACGAACGGCTTTTTCTCCATGTCTTCAGGCTTCTCTCTATTCCGGGTCTGAAGATGCTGTGCCTGGAAGACCGTGACCGGGCACTAGGTTTGCCGGTCCTTGGTGAGTCGGACAGCAAGCTGCTTGAGGTCGTTGCACAGGTTCGAGCACTATCGGAGCGGATGAAGGCGACTGAGCAGGATGTTTCCCGCTTAAAGGAGGACCTCGAACAACTTGCAAGGAAGAGCGGTATAGATGCCACGGTCACCTATGCATTAGAGACACCCGTGCTCTCAATGCCGCCGGCAATCGCGACGGCTGCCCCGAGGGTGTCTGCAGTCAAGGCAGTTCGTGAAGATCTTGCCGCTCGTGTCTGGCTGAACCTTCACGGCGGCACAGGCACAGGCAAGACTCAATTGAGTATTCTGGTGGCCCGGGAGATGGGGTCCCGTAGGCCGTGGATCGCTTTCAGAGACCTAACGATCCCACAAGCCTGCTTGCGTCTGGATAGTGCACTCAGTACCTTGACTGGCAAGACGGCGGCCGGTTCGGACGAATTGTCCTACCTGGTTTCCGCGGAACTACCGACTGGATCGCTGGTCGTGCTGGATGACCTCCCTCGTATCACGGGTGAGGATGAGCTGTCACAAAGGCTTATTCGCTTGGCACAAGACTTCGCCCGCAGCGGGCTCAAACTGTTGTCTAACAGTGCCTATCCGATCCCGAGTAAGGTGACGGAGCAACTGGAAGGTACGCTCAGGCAAGCTGAAGTGCCACCGTTTGCCGATGATGACGTAATGGAGGTGCTGCGATCCTACGGAGCGCCGGGAAGACTGCTGACCTCCCGCTTTGCCAAGTTCCTGAATGCACTGGGCCAAGGACATCCGACATTGGTAACCGCAATGGCCCGATACATGAAGCAGCAGTCTTGGCAGTTCACTGATGAATCCCTCCAGGCGATCGTAGGTGGCAGTTACTCGAGAGAGCTGTCTGATCATGTCGTGGCGCGGCTCATAGAGACCGTCGAAGACCAGGACTCGAGGGAACTCCTGTACCGTCTCAATCTGGTGTTGGCCAGTTTCAGCGTGGACGACGCTGATGCGCTCGCCGCTGTAGCACCCCAGATCGTGCACCCAAGAGAAAGGCTGCATACCCTCATGGGTCTCTGGGTGCAGGAGGATCCTGGAGACCGTTTCTCCCTCTCGCCACTGGTGAAAAGGCTTGGAATTGCCGATCTCTCCTCCGAGACCAAGAAGGATTGCCACGCTCTCTTGGCTGAGCGGATAGTCCAAAAGAGGCGACTGAACCAGTTTGATGCCCTAGACGCCTGGCTGCACCTATTCCAGGCAGAAGACTATGACAGGGCTGCATTGCTCCTCGGGCGGGCTCTCATAGCGTTGTCTGACTCCAATGCCAAGGCGGATGACTGTGGTCTTCTGCTGCTCTGGGGAAAACTCCAGCCTCTGCCACCGAGCATGAACGTGGGCTTAAGACTTTTCCTGCGAGCAACTCAGGTAACGGCCCTGAAGAAATATGGAAAGGACTACTCATTCGCCCTCAGTGACATCGATGCCACACTACCCCATGTGAATGAAACTCATTTCTTGGGACTCATCGCAGTAGCGGTTCATGTGACTATCGCGATTGGCGAGACTGATCCATCCCGAGTTCACTCCTATCTTGAGGCAATTCTGCCCCTGATCGGCAGACGCTCGGTAGACGTGGAGAAGCTTTTCCCAGAGCGTGTGCGTCCCGAACAACTTATCTGGTCCGCGGTACATGGGATCAAGACTCCGGCACAGCTTCAAGGATGGACCAAGCTGGTATCAAGCTTGTCCCCAAGACAGCGATCCATAGCGTTTGCATCCGACGTTGCCGAGGATGCAAGTATGACGGTAGCGAACTGTTTGTGGCTGTCGGAGATTCTCAAGCCCGAGCACGAGCGAGACTGGCCTATCGTACTTCTGGCCATCGACGAGCTTTCCCGACAGGCGGATGCTTGGGGGCAGGAATTCCTGTGGTGCTGTGCCATACGTGCCCACATGATCATTGTGGCTGAGTACCAGCACAACCTACAAGATGCACAAGATATGGCCGTGGCATCCCTGAAGCGTGTTTCATCCGATCCTCGGGTCAGGTTCCTGTTGGCTGATTACATAGGTCGGCAGCTTTTCCGGGCTAAAGACCCAGTAGCCCTCAATTGGCTGCTCGACGCAGCATCACAGGAGAGCACCTGTTTTCCTCTCATCAGGATGAACTGCCTCCTGTATGTAGCCGCCTCGATTTCCTCACAGTCCCCCAAAGATGCCGTACGGTACTCCGCGCGGGCGGTGGAAGTAGCTGAGAATAATGTGAGCGTCCCGGAATCTGAGCTGGCCAAAGCGTTGGCGGAACTAGCCGTGGCGCATCTGGTAGAGACCGGGCCAGCGGCCGCCTTTGAACCCTGGGACGCGGCGGGCCAGCACGTGTTTGCATGCAAGGAAAGCACGGTTCGGTGGAAGGATTTGTTTGTTCTCTACGGTCACATCACGGGTTACTTCTCAGCATTGGCCGAGACGGGGAAGCCGCCTACCTTCCGGGACGGCAGCAGCTTTAGTCCTCCATATCCGGGCGTTTTTCTTACAGAGGATGATAGGCGAGCAGCACGCTATGGCGAGGTATATGGAGCGTCAGGAGACGAGATCGTCATTGCGCAGCTTGTTCAGTTCGCGGAGGCTGTCCAGAACACACAGCGAGCCACGTTCTGGGCGCTCCGCGGGTTGGAAATGGCAGAGAAAGGCGGCAACGCGCAAGTCGGGGCAATTCTCAGCCCCCACGCTATCTGTAGCATGCTTCAACGGGACAAGTGTGAGGATGCCGTTGGCGTGGCGCTGAGCGCGTCCGTTGTCCTGAATGTCAGCAGAAATGAACATGAGGAGGGGCGAAAGCTTCCCCGAACAGTAGCTACCGCAGAGGCAATAATAGGGCCCAAGCCCAGTGCCCAATGGAACACAATAGAGAATAAAGCTGTCACCTATGGTCTTCTCCCAGTGATGATTCATCTATCATCTATCAGCCTAGAGGACCAGGCGCGCGCAGCGCATCTGGGAGGCAAGATGGCCTCATTCTGCAGGAGAACCATGGAAACAGCTTCCGACAGAGCTCTCTGGCAAAATGCGGCGGGGCTCTTTGATCCCATATTCGCCTACGCTTCTCCAGCTAAGGATATCGTTCAACGAGGCAACGCTTGTGCTCCCAACGAGTCTCTCCGAGCGATAGCATACATCGGCGCATCGATCCAACAAGACGTGCCCCTTGAACACGCCTTCAGGCTTCACGTGTCGGTCATCCGATACTTGCTGGTCGATTGCTTTCAGTCAGCATTTCAGGTGTTCCGCCCCCTTCTGCTTACACCATTCGTATGCTCCTATTGGAGCAACGTGTTTGCTCGGACGCGCTTTCGGTTCTGTGCGCCTCAGTTGGTGGAAAAGGAGCTAAACGCGGCTATCCAAGAGCCGGAGCCGCGACGGATACATCGTGTTCTGGGGGCCGTGGCCCTTGGTCTGACCGCCACACTGAAGCCAGGAGATACAGACTGGTTGCAGGCTGAACCCTAATGAGAGGTGGTCGCTCTCGATCCCGATTTCCTAACCCGGACAAGCCGGAGCTAAAAAGGTCTTGCATCCGCGCCGCGAGCAGTGCATGATCAATGGGCAACCTCACCACAGGAGAAGCCCAGATGCCAGAGCTATTCACC
>Ga0210003_1000960_pt1 | contig 25640 bp, 19 predicted proteins | sample LantaG_FD_182804 | JGI IMG/M metagenome (GOLD analysis project Ga0210003, IMG submission 182804) | Deep subsurface microbial communities from Baltic Sea to uncover new lineages of life (NeLLi) - Landsort_02402 metaG (SPAdes) (version 2) | ecosystem: Environmental > Aquatic > Marine > Oceanic >... | reverse complement strand
GTTTGACTTTTGCGATAACGATGTCGCCGGTCATTGCATCGGATTTAGCTGTTGGCGGTATGAATAAATCGCCATGCGAGTTCGGTTCGAGAGGAATGATAAAACCGAATCCCCTCGGATTGGCTCTGAACGTTCCTACGATCTGCCCTGCCAAAGCGGGCAGGCTAACCAGATTGTGCGCACCAACCACCACATGTCCGGCGTGTCGCAGTTGGTCGAAGGCATCTTTGAATTCTGGATAATCTTCTGAGCTGACGTCTAACGTTTTGGCTAACTGCGCCAGCTTGAGCGGCTCGTAATCGGTGTGCTTCAGCAGCTTGATTATTTGGTTTTTGAATATTTCCGGCATATTTTGTGAAGCTTATCCACCAAACAAGGGCAGAAATGTTCGCTTCATACCTTCCTTGAGCTTGACACTTAGCGCTTCACGAAATCCGAGATGATTAATCCTTTTTTGCCTTGAGAGCGTTCAGACGTTTGGTTAAGCGTGATTTCTTTCGGGAGGCGGTTTTCTTGTGCATTGTGCTTGTCGAGGCTGTTTTGTCCAGCTTTTTTGAGACGAGCCTGAGCTGTTCGCTTGCCGCCTCGATGTCGCCTTTGTCCATGATCGCCTCAAGATGCTTAATTTGTGTCTTCACCTGGCTTTTGCGCGCGCGGTTAATCGTCCTTCTGTTGGTGTTCTGTTTTGCTCTTTTTTTAGATTGTAACGAATCTGCCACTGTAATCTCCTAAAAAACTGTTATTATTCTATTAGAAACTCTTATTGAGAATCTGGTTTCTTTTGTTCACTTCTTAGTTTATCCACTCGCTGGCTGACGTCTTTATACGTAAAGTCAGTCTGTGCTATCTTACGATATATCTCCAGTGCCTTATCCATATCACCCTGCTGTTCGTGAGCACGTGCAAGATTATACCGCAATTCTTTGCCAATTGCATCATTTTTTATTTCATGAGATTCTATCGCCTGGGTATATACATCGATTGCATCGGCAAGCCAGCCTTTCATGGAAAAGCAGAAGCCTATTTTATTCAGCGCTGCGATCCTCCGTCTCGGGTCTTTCTGTGATTCCTGGAACAAAGGTATGGCTTCGTTATATTGTTCATTCTTGACCAGACGAATGGCGTATTCGAATTTAGCTCCAATGTCGGTCGGATAGTTCTGCACACAAAGCCTGTAATGTTCCAATTCCAGACTTTTTAATTGTGCCGATAGCTGTTCGGTCAGGGCCTTGGCCTGCTCATCGCCGGGATTAGTCTTAAAAGCGGCTTTTGCCTCTTTTAACTTCCTTTTGAGCTGTTTAATCTTGAGCAGACCCGCCTGCCGCATGAAACTAAAATCACTTCTTTTTTTGTACGTATTCTCCAGTAGGGCGATCGCGTCATTTTCGGCCTGATCGGTTTCCAGATCCGAAAGGGCATCGGCCAATTCGAATATATTCGCCGACAGTTCTGAATCCTGAGCTATTTTTTTTCTCGCTTCCTCTACTGCTTTAACGCGGTAATCCTCAGTTTTGATAACACCTGCCTGGGCGTGAAGTTTTTCCTGACTCTCGCGATCCTTGATGGATTCCCTGAAATCGCCATCGGTGTTATATTTGCCCCTGGCCATAGTCAGTTCGGCCGAGAGATTCTTGAACTCATCTGACAATGCCCCGTCATCGGGTCGAAGTCTGGCGGCCCGCTGAATCGCAGCGATGGCCTTGTCGAATTGGCCAAGTGTAGTATAGGCTTCTTTTAAAAGGATATATGTTTGAGCTGAAGGATTCTTGGAAGCGTTGATGGTCTGGAAGATCAGGTTGGCAATCCAACCGGCTGTTTTGTCATAGCCGCCGGCCAGCGATGACTTCAACATCGCCTCGGCGTACGGAAGGTGGTCGGGATCCTTCGCGAAAAGGAATTCGGCATTAAGCATCTGCTCCAGCGGATTTTTGCCCCGTATACGCTTAACTCGCTCCATCATCGAGGGTTTTTTATTATCGAACCCCTGTCGATGCCGAGCTAATTCGGCCAGCGGAAGATGACCTTCTATAAGTGCATCCGGGGCATATCGCAGACCCTGGAGGTACATATCGATGGCGTAATCAAAATTTTTCGTCTCAGCTAACTTGCTGGCTTTATCAAAAAAAGCCCTGGCTTTTGCTGGCGCCTGGCTATCTTCTTCTGGCATAAGTTCTTACCAAATGAGTGTTTCGTACATTATTCGAATCGTATATAGTAGTCTTCGGCTAAAATTTGTCAACAAATAAATACTTGTATAAAAAGCGAACCTGTGTTATAAAACCCCGAACGCATTATTCTATTTTGGGAACTCTGAACGAATCTGAGCAAAGTCCGATTACGGAGAAATTGATATGATAAATGCCCTTGAACAATATGATCCGCAGATTTGTGAGCTTATACGGCAGGAAGCCGCACGCCAGAGCGGCTCAATCCGTCTGATTCCATCGGAAAACTATGTATCCAAAGCAGTTATGCTGGCCAGTGGAAGCTGCCTGACCAACAAATACGCCGAAGGCTACCCCGGCAGAAGATACTACGAAGGCCAGCAGGTGACCGACCTGATCGAAAGAATGGCTCAGGAGCGGGCGAAGAAATTATTCAAAGCCGACCACGCGAATGTTCAGCCCTATTCGGGCTCGGTAGCGAACCTGGCGGCCTATGCCGCCCTGATAGATCCCGGCGATACGATTATGGGAATGTCTCTTTCTCACGGCGGGCATCTGACGCACGGCTGGAAGGTCTCGCTAACCAGCAAGTTCTACAATTCCGTGTCGTATCCTGTGAATACCGAGACTGGCATGCTGGACTTCGACCTGATTGAGGAGCTTGCGAAGAAACACCGTCCGAAAATAATCATTTCCGGTGCCACTGCGTATCCGAGGGAAATCGACTTTGAAATCTTCAGTCAAATTGCCAAAAAAGTCGATGCGTACCTGGTCAGCGATATAGCCCACATCGCGGGTCTTGTCGTTGCCGGCATCCACAAAAGCCCGGTTCCTTACGCCGATGTTGTCTCAACTACGACACATAAAACGCTTCGGGGCCCTCGCGGCGGTATGCTGCTGTGCAAGGAAGAACACGCGAAAAAGGTGGACAAGGCAGTTTTCCCAGGCCTGCAGGGAGGCCCGCATATGCATACAATGACCGCTATCGCTGTGGCAATGGCCGAGGCCGATACCCCGGAGTTCGTCGCCTACGCAGAGCAAATAGTCAAAAACGCCAAAGCCATGGCGGAAAAGCTGCTGGAATACGGTTTCGATCTCGTTACCGGCGGGACGGACAATCATCTTATCTTAATCGATTTGAGAAACAAAAGCATACCCGGCAAGAAACTCGCGAAGGCCCTGGACAGGGCTCGAATTGTCTCGAATTACAACACAATACCCGGTGACCCGGCGCCTCCGATGAATCCGAACGGATTGCGTATAGGCACGCCGGCCGTTACTACTCGCGGCTTTAAACAGGAGCAGGCGAAGCAAATCGCCGATTTCATAAATACAGTCGCTGAAAACATCGACAATGAATCGATCATCGAAAAGGTCGGAAAAGAAGTCCTGCTGCTATGCTCGCAGTTTCCTGTACCGGAGCATTTTATCATACCGAACAAAAATAACAAATAGCGTACGGCTTAAACAAGACCGAGGCTGTTAAGACAATCAGGTCTTACAGATTACCCCATCGGCACCTTCAGGGTGAAAGATTCTGAACGGAGCCGATGGGGTTTTTGCATTAACAGAAGGTGTATTTTCCCACAATTACCGGCGATTCGAAGAATCATACGGCAGTCTCAGAAGTTGCCCCCGGACTTTTTCAACAGCCCGGGGACTCCTTCTGTTATTCGACACTAATTAGATTTTGTGGTTACTGATTTCCTATTTAGGCATACCTGTAAGTTTAATGTTATCAATCGCCCACCACCAGTCATTGCCGGCGTCATATAAACCGAATGTAAAGACCACATGTGTCGCCCACGGAGGATTTTCCACATTTACTGTGATAGTCTCGTTGGTGGAATTATCGTCCTTATAGTTGGGGCTACTCGGATCAGATACCCACAGGAGTATCTCGATAGGCTCGGCGCCGTTGAAGGAGGCGGTTATATTTGCTGTCTGATGATAGTCGCTATCAAACTCCGGCCGCCAACTCGAATCGAAAACGAGCTGTATCGTATTGGCCTGGGAATCAGAAATATCGATCGCAGGAGTGCTCATGTAGGTCTTATACCAGCCCTCGCTTGCCGAATCCGGATGATCTGTATCATCCCACTCATCGGGATCGGCCACAGCGACGGTACCTTGTCCCAATGTATATTCCGTACGTCTTTGATCGCCGGCTACAGAGGCCCACCAATCCTTGTCGGTTAAGGCCCATCCGGCCCATTCGGTCATACCGTCGGTAGCCAGGCTGCCGATACCGGGGATTCCGCTCTCGTCGATAACCCAACCTTCCGGTGGTGTATCAGTCCAGATTTCTTCACTGCCTGCGGATTCCTCCAGGCTTGTGCCCAGGACCACACTCTCGAAATCCTCCTGGAACAAAAGGACTGGTCCGACCGGAGCCGCGGCGGTTGCTAATCTGATATCATCAAAGTACATCTTACCTGTACCGCCGGCCTGCGGATTGTTCTTATCGCCGAGGCCAATGGCAATCGTTTTGACATTGGCAAGGTCCACACCCTGGTCCGCAAACGCCTGCAGCTCGATATTCCACCCGGACCAGATAGATATCTGTGAAGCATTCGGATTATCATGAGCGACCACTGCGCTGCCGTTGAGAGCTACATACATCGAATCAGCAGCGTTTTGCGAACTGCCCCTGAAGTAAAGTGTTAACGTATTTACATCGTTCACGGTCCAGTCGCTCGGATACGTACCACCCAAAGTCAACTCTGTTTCTGAGTAGTTAAAATAGCCTTCCTTGTTGTTGTCATACCAGAGCGGAATTGACTGACTTCCTCCATGAACAATTGTTTCCTCGGTATAGGAAGCAGTGGTTTCGTCGCCTACTGCCGCTCCGCTTCCGTTGCCTGCGAAAGCCGGTTCGGTACCATGCTCGGCAAAGCCAAGGCCGTCTTTCCACGCCCACCATATCTCATTGTTGCCAATATCGTAGTCCTCAAAATCGTCAACGACAAGGAAATCGGCTGTCGTGAAGCTCCATGTAAGTCCCTTGACTGTATTATCCGCATAGACTGCATCCACGCGCCAGCAGTACGCTGTATCCCATGCGAGTGTTCCGGGATCCAAAGTTTCGTTACCGATTGCTTTGTTGCCTTTATACTCGGGAGAAGCTGTCGTGGCGTTGTTAACCGCGTCTTGATCGGTACCCATGTATACATCGTGCGAAGCGGCATTATCCGCCGGCGTCCAACTGAGAATCTGCGTCTGCTTGACATTAACGGCAGCATTTGCCGGTTGGGGATTCCCCGCGGCGCCCGGAGTCGTAAAGCTCCAGACATCGCCTTTATATGTGTTGGCTGCATCAAACTCATCGACCCGCCAATAATAAACCTTCTCTAATTCGAGCGGCCCGGGGCTATAGGTTATTGTGCCCTGTGGGGATCCTCCTGTGGCATTTGATACCTCGTCTAAATCGTTGCCAAAATATATTGTGTGCAATTTAGCTCCAAAACCCGGCGTCCAGGTAAAAATTGCATTCAGGTCTACGAACTCGGCACCATCAGCAGGATCGGGATTAGTGGCGATTTTGGAAGGAATCTTAAAACTCCAGATAGTGCCTTGTTGCACTGCACCATCGGTCTGTACCTCATCAATCCGCCAGTAGTAGGTAGTGCCCGGCATAAGACCGTCCGGATAAGGGTATCCGGGAAAGCCGGCAACAAAGAAAGTCGAAGCCTGGTTGCCGCGGAGCGTATCGCCGGCACCATCTTTCACATCTTCAAAATTATCGCCTAAGTACACATCGAACGAGGCTGCATTTTGTCCCCCCGTCCAGCCAAGGGTTATCCATGTATCCTCGACCACGGCTCCGTCAGCCGGACTGGGCTTAGATGCGCCCGACCATGCACTGCCGGCGAGGCATAACACCAAAACGATAGAAAATAAATAGATCAATTTCTGTGACATGACAATCCTCCTTTCAAAAAGTTACAATAATTCTAACAGAGATTTCGCATATTAATACTTCAATGAAAGACTCCTGCAAACTTCAAGTCCAATAATACCAGATTCCCATTTCAATTACAACAATCTTCTAAAAAAAACAGTAAAAAAGCAGGGCGATTACCTCATAAAGTCACTTTTTATCACTCTTTTCGTGCAAATGGATTATATGAACGGTCTCAAATAAAAAGGGCCGGTAGTGTCTCAGACTGCCAGCCCTTGACAATATTGGGCGGTTTGTTTCTTTTTTTAAGTGGCTCTACAGCTACAATATGTAACTTATTCAACTTCTTCAGCCGGAGGGATTTCCTCGAATAAATGCTCAGAAAGAACAATCAGGTCCTGGACATCGACTATTCCGTCACCCCAGGGCATCGGGCCAATATCACATAATGGATCGTCCGTGTACCAGTGCTCAATCATAATGCACACATCACCAGCGTCGACAATGCCGTCGCCGTTGAAGTCTACGATGGGGATGATCGGAGCTTGGTAAGCTTCCCAACTGCCCGCACGCTCGGAAGCGAAGTACAGTGTGCGACCATCCGGTGAGATTCGTGCCGCTCCGTCCATCGAGGGGGTGTTGAACTTGGTGCCCAGATTCACCGCCGCTTGCCAAGGTTCAGACAGGCTCGCCCGTCTTGCCATCCAGGTGTCACCACCACCGTGGCCGCCGGGCCGCAAGGCCAAGGTAGTGTCGGAGAAAAAGAACAACAAACCATCTGGTGAAAGGGAAGGCCAAACCTCGGCGTACGGGCTGTTCACTAGTGGACCGAGGTTGACCGCCTCGCCCCAGGGGTCGTCCTGTGTCGCACGTCGTGCCACATAGATGTCGCCACTACCGTATCCACCAGACCGCCACGATTCAAAGTAGAGTTCCAGCCCGTCTTGCGATATCCAAACACTTGAATCGCCTGCAGAGCTGTTTATCTCTGGGCCCATGTTTACGGCGAGCCCCCATGGGGCGTCTCTCGTCGCGCGAGTTGTCGTGTATATGTCGTAGTTGCCGAACCCGCCGGGCCGGTTCGAAATGAAGTAAAGTGTAAGTCCATCGGCCGAAATCGATACCCAACAGTCTTCCTTGGGGCTGTTGATGGCAGACCCAAGATTCTTCGCAGTTTCCCAGTCCTCTTCTGCCGCACCACGCTCCAGCACCCATATGTCCCAGTCGCCCTCGCCTCCGGACCGATTTGAGTCGAAGTACATCTCCAGTCCATCATAGGAGACGCAATCGATACCATCGTCACCGCTGAGGGCTGGTGTGAACTTTACCGGCTCGCCAAACGTGAAATCTGCATGCGCGGCTGGCGTATCCAGACCTGACAAAAGACAAAGCCCAAGAAGTGACATTGATAAAATTGGCATCTGAAACGACTTCATGTTACACCTTCCTTTCTGCCCTAAGGCAATACATGGTACTTGAATATCGTTTTTCCGTTCTTCCACAGAGAAGACGAGCTGATAACCTAATGGACCATTTAAGATACGTTTGATTTTTTGCACCCCAGCAACATGCAAATCTGAAGATGTGCCGACGCTCAGGATGGTCGACCAGCGCCTCATGTCGGCCCTGGCCTTTTCCCGCTCATGCAGGCAATCGTAGTAGTGTGCCCGGCTGGAATAGGCATAAGCATCCTCAGAATCAGCCTCGATTCGGCGGCTGCAGAAGGCAAGCATTTCCTGGACATGCTCATCAGGTGTTTGAGCGGGGCCGAGGGCCTCGATGGTTGAAACATTGGGATCAATATCGGCGGTCCAAATCTCGAACTACGGCAGGCCAAGACCTATAGCCAGTTCCGTTCCCCTGAAAGACCAGCAGGAATTCCCAATCTGGCCGTTAAGGACGCTCAAAAGTTCGCTCTTATCGAGATCATATATCCAGAGGCCGATCTTTTCCCTCGATGGATTGCTGCCGCCTATACAGACTTCGTTACCTTTTGGGGACCAGCCGGTGTTGCCCCACGCCATGGAAGGCACCGGGTGCTCAGCGACGATTTTTTTCGAGACCAGGTCCTTGATTTTCAGTTTTCCCGCCTCCAAGTACGACACACGCTGATTGTCCGGTGAGACCGAGGCCAGGGAATCCGAACACTTCATGATCCTTTTCGGCTCAGCGTTTTGGTTCACGATGGAGATCGAAAATAGTACATTGTCCACACGCGACTGATAATAGATATGCCCGGAGTCGCTTCCCCACGAAGGCCAACTGCCCCGGGCTAACAGCCTGGGTTCCGTGCCATCCGATTTCATGAGCCAGACTTCCTCATCTGTCACGGGGCGCTGCTGGCGATTGTTCTCGGCAGTGGCCAGCTCTTCCAGCCGCAGGAGCTGGCAATCCCGAACGAAGGCGATGTACTTGCCATCCGGCGACCATTTGGGATCCTTGCCGGGTACGATTAGAAGCTCTGTTTCCTTCGTTGCCGGATCAAAGATGGCCACGCCACTGTAGCCATGCACGCCCAGACTGAAGGCAAGCTTTTTTCCATCCGGCGACCAGCGAGCGCTGAATCCGTCTGTGACGACACGCTTAGCTTTGGCCGAGAGTTCAAGATAAGTCTCTTCGGCCTCCACCATCGGCAGGAAGGCCGCTCCCGCAGGCTCGCGGTCTTTCAGATGCCATGACCGACCGTCATCCAGAATGTCGAAGACGTACTTGGCGCTCCATTCATGGAACTGCTTGCGAGCTTCATGGCCGGAGCTGACAATCTGCCGGAACAGAGTATCAGCCTTATCGTAATCGCCAAGAGCCGTCAGGGCACAGAAGATTTGATATTGAAAGACAGGATTTTTGGGCGATAGCTTCAAACACGCCTGAGCATCCGAAATGACGCGTTTGTAATCGCCCATCAGCAGAAGGGTCTCGCAGCGATGGGTGGACAGGTCGATATACTGCTGATCCCCCCTGGGGTTAAGGGCAATCGCGCTGTCAAAGTCTGCAATCGCCTCTGCGTACTTTTCTAATTCTTGTAGTGCTATTGCACGCAGCGAGTAACCAAGTGGATCGCGGGGTCGAAGGATAGTCATAACAAGAGCCTCGTCCTTCGTCTTGTCGTATTTGCGAGAAGCGTAATAAGTAAATGCCCGCAGCCTGCGAGACTCGTAATGGCCGGGGTCGAGCTGCAAGGCCCTGTTGAGCGAGGCAAGCTGCTCCTTGATCGTGACGGCCGTCATGGCCCGCAGGAAATAGGCTTCCGCCGTCTCTGGAAGCAATGCCTCGGCCTTCCGGCGATGCTCCTCAATCTCCTTGAGCTTTTCGGAATTGGGCGATTCGCTCTCCCAGAGAATTCGGGCCAGAAGCGAATGTGCCGCCCCGGCAATTTCGGGGCGTTCATTGAGCAGACTGATCAGAATGGTAAAGGCCTCGTCGGAACGACGGTTATCAATGAGTATTAGGGCGTAGAGAAGCTGAGCATCTGGTCCTACGTATTTACTACTGAGAATAGGTTTGATTGTTTCAATGGCGGCATCTCGTTCGGCCCTGGCGTACTGCTCGCGGGCCTCCGAGAGGATGCCCCTGTGCCTGAAGCCCTCCGCTTCGGCAAGTTGTAACCGGTCCTGATTCCACATCGAAAGGATGACAACCCCGGCAACAGCTATGACGAATATGGCCAGGACAGCCATGACTTCAGAGCGATGTCGGCGCAGGAATTTCTCAAAACGATACATTGCCTTAGGTGCCCTGGCCTGAACCGGCTCATTTTCCAGATGTCGCCGGACGTCCAGAGCAAGTGCACTGGCCGTATCGTAACGACGGCTGCGCTCCTTCTCCAATGACTTCATGACAATCCAGTCCAGATCGCCGCGTATCAGTTTAGGCATCAATTCCGGGCTGGAACCGTGCAGCCTGGCGACATCAGTCAATGCCTTTCCTAATGTACTTAGCTTCGTGGATGGCTTTGTCGGCTCGGCCTGACATATTATCTTTTGCATCTGGAGATAGCCTGCCTCACGCAACTGCTCTTCACTGAATGGCGTGGTTCCAGTCAGCAATTCATATAGCAGCACACCCAGGGAATAAATGTCGGTTCGTGTATCGACATCCAGGTCGCTCAGTTCCGCCTGCTCAGGGCTCATGTATGCCGGCGTACCAATTATGTGGGCGTATCGGGTGAAGAGCGTTTTTTCCGTAAGTTTCTGGTTCGTTGCCTTGGCGATGCCGAAATCGATCACTTTTGGAACCGGCTGGCCATCGTGCTGAGTTACCATTACGTTAGACGGCTTGACATCACGATGTATGATTCCCTTCTGGTGGGCATGCTGGACGGCGTTACAGACCGAGATGAATAGCTTCAGCCGCTCTTTGATGCTCAACCTGTTTTTGTCACAGTATTCGGTTATAGAGAGACCTGGAACAAGGTCCATAACGAAATAGGGCCGGCCTGTTTCGGTCGCTCCGGCATCGAGGACTTTAGCGATATTAGGATGATCCATCATCGCCAGAGCCTGGCGTTCCACCTCGAATCGGGCAATGACAGATTTTGTATCCATACCAAGCTTGATGATCTTCAAAGCGACTTTACGCCGGATGGGCTTTTCCTGCTCGGCCATGTAAACCACAGCCATCCCGCCTTCGCCGATCTTTTCCAACAATTTATACCGGCCAATGACTGTGCCGGGACCTTCAGCCACATGGGATTCGTCTAACGTTACACTGATATCCAACACCGGGGCTTCCAGAAAATCACCAGCCTCATCACGAGATTCGAGCAGGGTCTCCACTCGAGCAAGCAAGGCGGGATCATCTTTGCAGATTTCTCTTAGATAGGATACCCGTTCGGCAACGGGTCTCGCCGCAGCGGCGTGGTAAATCATCTCTTCGTCTTTCTTGCGTTGAGTATCCATATATTGTTCCAAGCAGTAGGCTCCTATAGTATAGTGCGAAAAAACAGGCTCTGACTCCCTCACAAAAATAAAATTTTATGCAGGAAATATCATTGGGGGGCGGAGAATCCTCGTTTCCGCTTGATTTCCGCATGTAACCACGAGCGTGCATAGTCCCAGTGGCGTTCGGCTGTTGCATGAGAGATTTCGAGGGTTTGGGCCGCCTGTTGTATGGTCAAACCGGCGAAGTAGCGCAATTTGACTAGATTAGCCTTAGGTTCATCCTGCCTGGCCAGCTTGGCCAGCGCTTCATCCAGATCGATCAAATCATCCGCAACGTGCTCGTTTATCCCCACTACTCCGGTCTCATCCAAATTTACACGCTTGAGCCCTCCACCACCCCGCATGCTCTGCTTGCGTCGCGCATTTTCGATAAGAATCCGCCGCATTGCTTCAGCCGCAGCAATGAAAAAGTGGTTACGGCTGTTCCATTTCTGGCATTCTACTTCCACCAGCCGGACATATGCTTCATGAACTAACGCAGTAGCCTGAAGGGTCTGCCCGGGCGGTTCCTGTGCCATCTTCTGAGCAGCTAAAAGACGCAGTTCCTCGTACACCAGCGGCAGTAGTTCATCTGCGGCCTTCATGTCGCCTTGTTCGATGGCATTCATAATGCGTGTAACATCAGTCATAGTCGTTCCAGAAAATCAAATCTTAGCTTTTTCCGGCCCAAAGCCACTGATAAAGAACAAGCAGATTTTGACTCTCTCCAGATGCGCACACTAAGACTGTGGTGTTTTGGAGTCTTATGATATTATAGAAAGAAGATAGTGGTCTTTCAAGTTCCAATATGATAAGTCCCCCCAGATACGGTTTTCCGGTTACGCGGGAAATCAGGGATTGTTTGGGTTACTGATATGATTTTGGAAGGAATTTTGCTATTCGCTGTTGTCGAGGATTGTCATGAATGCTTCCTGCGGGATCTGGACGTTGCCGACGCTTTTCATGCGTTTCTTGCCTTCTTTTTGTTTCTTTAGCAGTTTCATCTTTCGCGTTACGTCTCCGCCGTACAGCTTCTGTGTCACGTCCTTGCGGAAGCCTTTGATGGTTTCTCTTGCGATGATCTTGCCGCCTATGGTAACCTGCAGGGGAATTTCAAACTGGTGCCGGGGAATCGCTCTTCGCAGCCTTATAATCAGCTTGCGGCCTCGATTCTCTGCTTTGCTGCGATGGACAATCAAACTCAGCGCATCGACCGCAACCGAATTTACAAGAATGTCAATTTTGACGAGGTCACTGGTCTCGAAACCTATAAACTCATAATCCATCGTTGCATAACCCCGGCTGATGCCTTTAAGGATATCGTAAAAATCATATACGATCTCGGCGAGCGGGGCTTTGTACTCAAGTATTACCCTGGTGGCGCTCAGGTAATCGGTCTTTATGAGCTTGCACCGCCTGGATTCCGTGAGTTTCATAATCGCCCCGATCGTTTCAGTACCGGTTATTATCTCAAGGCGAACGAAAGGTTCGCGAAGCTCTTCGATGTGATTCGGAGAAGGCAATTGACTGGGCGACTCTATTCTCTTGACGGCCCCGTCCTTCGTCAGGATCTCATAACTTACCGTCGGAGCGGTCTGAACAACCTCTATATCATTCTCTCGCTCCAGCCGTTCCTGGATTATCTCCATGTGCAGCAGGCCAAGAAAACCGCACCGGAAACCAAAGCCGAGTGCAGGCGAATTCTGAGGACTGAATGAGAAACTCGCGTCATTAAGGGTAAGCTTGTCAAAGGCGTCCCTCAGCTTTGAATAGTCCGTATTCGTACCGGGATAAAAATCGGAAAAAACCATCTGCATCGGTTTTTTATAGCCGGGCAAAGCTTTAAGAGCGGGTTCGACCAGGTCTGTAATTGTGTCGCCTATTGTCACGTCGGCCAGTTCGTGAATATTTGCTATAACATAACCGACCTCCCCGGTGACGAGCTTGTCAACTTTAGTCATCTCCGGGACGAATTTTCCCAGCTCGGTGATGATATGAGTTCTGCCGCCGCGCATAAAGCTGACCTTTTGCTTCGTATGCAGGGACCCGGCGAAAACCCTGACGTAACATATCACGCCCTTGTACTGGTCGCAGTGACTGTCAAAAATCAATGCCGCTGTTGGCTCGTTGCTTTTGTCCTGTGGTGCCGGCAGGAACGTCACTATCGCTTCGAGAAGCTCGCTGATTCCCAATCCGCTCTTTGCGCTTATCTTGAAAGACTCATTGGCATGGATCCCGAAAACATGTTCGATCTCTTCTGCCACCCGGTCAGGATCTGCCGCGGGCAAGTCAATCTTGTTGATTACACTCAAAAGTTCGACGTTGTTTTCAATCGCCAGGTAGGCGTTAGCTACTGTCTGTGCCTCTACACCCTGGCTGGCGTCGACTACGAGCAAAGCGCCCTCGCAAGCGGCCAGTGCCCTTGAAACCTCATAATGAAAATCGACATGTCCCGGAGTATCGATCAAATTCAACATATATGTTTTGTCGTGGTGCCGGTAATTCATCGTTACCGCCGAGGCCTTGATGGTTATTCCCCGCTCGCGCTCGAGATCCATGTTATCAAGATACTGATCGACCTTTTGACGGTCGGTAATAGTGCCGGTCAGTTCGAGCATTCGATCGGCCAGGGTGCTCTTGCCGTGATCAATATGTGCTATTATTGAAAAATTTCGTATATGTTCCGTACTCATCTCGTATGTTTTCGAAAGTCACCAGAACCTGAATATATTTAAACAGATTAACCTGTAAATACCAGTTTATTGCCGGGGAATTTTGCGTCTTTATTGTTTGTGCAATACTCACCGGCCACTTGGCCTTTTATATACTTTTTCTATGAGTCCAACAAAGAAAAAGCCGTTGCGGCCAGGCAACCGCCTGTTTACGGTTCCGGAAAATATTGGCGTAAATCTGGGGTTATGGCTGGTTTTACAGGAATTAAAAATTAAATTAAAAACGGGCTCCGTTTTCGAGGAGCCCGTTAGTTTTCCGGTGTTTTACTTTGAATTAGCCGGGGATGACGTTGGTCGCACAAGGACCTTTTTTGCCCTGTCCGATCTCAAACTCCACCTTCTGGCCTTCGTCAAGGGAGGCATAGCCGCTCATCTTGACTTCTGAATGATGAACGAACAAATCCTCGCCAGCGTCGTCGGGGGTGATAAATCCAAAACCTTTGCTTCCGTTAAACCATTTTACTGTACCTGTACTCACTTCTGTGCTCCTTTGGCCATTTAATGGCCATAAATTTTGTCTCTCGTTTTTTTAACTGAGGATATTCTTGAGAGACGTGAGAATATACTTCATAAGAAACAATTATACTACAGAAACCGATAGGAGTTCAATAAAAATAAAAAAATAATTAGATGGTGTTTACATTTATTGCACAATGGATTAAATGCCAAATCGAAACGGGCTCCGGCTTGAGCGGAGCCCGCTGGTTTTTCCGGTGCGCCGTTTTTGAATTAGCCAGGGATGACGTTGGTCGCACAAGGACCTTTTTGGCCCTGTCCGACCTCGAACTCCACCTTCTGGCCTTCATCAAGAGTGGCGTAACCTTCAGTCTTGATTTCCGAGTGATGAACGAATAAATCTTCGCCGCCATCGTCTGGAGTGATAAATCCGAAGCCTTTTTTCCCGTTAAACCATTTTACTGTACCTGTACTCACTTCTGTGCTCCTTTGGCCATTTAAAGCCATTTATTTTGTCTCTCGGTTTTCTTTTCGGAGTATATCCCTGAGAGACGTAAAAATATACTCCATTGATACTAATTCTACTATAATAACTCCTCAGTCTTCAATAAAAATAAAAAAATATTTATAATGTAAAATCGGCGTGGGACCGAGGACAGAGGCGAACTACACGCTTCATGGCATAGGTTAATCCGTCGGACTAACAGGAAATTATCTGTTCTTCTTTTCTTGCTTTGCCTGTCTCTTCTCTTTAGCTGTCTTCTGGGGCGGTTTCTTTTTGTCTTTTCTGACATTTCTTTCTTTTGCCATAAGATTTATCTCCTATTGTTTTATATAGCTTTGATCAATCACACGAAGAATAATTATACAATATCATCGTCATAATGTAATAGCAATATTATACAAGTTCAGGCCTCCTTACTCACTTGATAGCGAAAATATCGGCAGGGGGGGTGTTTTAACAGCCTCGCGGTCCCTGGTTTTAATGTGCAAGGTGGTTGACGCCGGATGGATAGGATGGAACAATACCCGGGCCAATCGAGTATATTGGGTAGTTTGAGTAGTGCAGGAATTATATAAAATGAAAATTGCCATGCTAAAAAAGGGAATATGAATAACGCTGTCGGCCTAAAACTTGGCAGTCTGACGCTGGACGTGCCCTTCTTCCAGGCTTCGCTGAGCGGTTACAGCGACTACGCCATGCGTTTGCTTGCCCGCCGGTTCGGCTGCCCCTTTACAATGGCCGATATGATGCTGGCCAAGAGTGCAGCCAATCCTCGCGTCCTGCGCAAGGCCTGCTTTAGGCCCCAAGCCGATGAGCACCCCGTTGGCGCCCAGATAGTCGGCAGGACCCCTGCGACAATGGCCAGGGCCGCCCGTGATCTGGTGGCTGCCGGATACGATATTATCGATCTGAATTTTGCCTGTCCGGCCCCCAAAGTCTTGAGGCGGGGGCGCGGCGGAGCCTTGCTTAACGATCCGGATACCGTCATCGATATCCTGAAGGCGACTCGTGATGCCGTCGCATGCCCCATCCTGATGAAACTCCGCATTGGGGTGAATCATAAACCTGAATCCCTGGATAACTTTTGGCAGATTGTGACCCGTTCGGTCGAAAACGGTGTTGACGCCCTTGTTATCCATGGCCGCACTGTCTCCGAGCGATACCGCAACAAAGCCGACTGGGACCTCCCGGCCGCTGTAAAAAAACGCTTGCCCCACGCAACAATCATCGGCAGCGGCGATATTTTCGATCCGGCAGCTACGGTCGACCTTATGAAAAGAACTATGCTCGACGGCTTCATCGTCGCTCGGGGCGCCGTCGGCAATCCCTGGATCTTTCGCGATCTGCGATGTGTATGGGAGAACCGGCCCCTGCCCCCGCCTCCCGGCCTGGCCGAACAACGGCTCGTCATTCTCGAACATTTAGAGCAGGTCCTGCAGAATTACCCCGAAAGAAAAGCGGTCGGCATCTTTCGCAAGTACGCCGTCGGTTATGCCCGCCGTCACCCGAAACGCAAGCAGTCACTGCTGGCCTTGATGAATGCCAAAACTCGCACTGAAGCCGAGGCAGCCATTAACACATGGTATACCGACTCCTATCCCAACGCGGATTAAAGAATTGGCAAATCGGAGGTTGGAAGTCAAAATACTATTCACTACTGCCTAATCTGTGTTTCAGGGTAATTTGGGAGTATGGGCTTAATTTTCCTTGATTATATAACTCTGGAAATTGTATAATGGCTTGGTTGCCTTGCCGGTTTTTCGGCAGGTCGGAGTATGGGCACTAAAAGGGCGGGAAAGTTCATAAATAGATAATGCGTATTTGACGCAGTTGAAGGAAGTAAAACATGGCTCAGCGAAACGGTTTCACACTAATCGAGCTTTTGGTTGTTATCGCGATAATTGCCGTATTGATGGCTATTCTGATGCCGTCTCTCAACATTGCACGGGAGCAGGCGAGGGGAATCGGATGTTCCTCGAACCAGAAGACCCTGGCCCTGGGTTACATAATGTACGCCGGGGATAACGATGATACCGTATGCGGGGGCTGGGCATTGTCCAGTCCGGTAAATGGTGTGCCGCCGTGGGTAATGCCGCCCCTTGAAAACTCATCAGGCTCCATTGTTACCATGGGCGGTTCCGGTGCCTCGGTCACACTCCGGCAGCGGTACAACGGGCTGATGGAAGGCGAGTTGTACAAATATGTCAAGGACGTGGGGGCCTATCATTGCCCCGGCGATAATAGAATCACCAGGGGAACAAGTCTCGGCACGGGGCTGGCATATATGATTTACCGCAGTTATTCTATGTCGGACTATATGCGGGCCACGGAACCTGCCGATCCTAAAAAGTTGTCATCTTTCAGAAACCAGGCCATGAAGATGCTCTTCGTCGAGGAGATATACGACGGTTCGGCAGGCAACCACAATCACGCCGGCTGGTCGTACGAGCCGGGTTCCGGCAGCATGTGGGATCCGCTGGGAATATTTCACAGTAATGCCTGCACATTCAGTTTTATGGATGGTCACGCCGAACGCAAGAAGTGGAATGACCAGCGGACGGTTATCTACTGTATGAGCCGAGGCGAAGCTGCATCTAAGGGATTTGGCAAGGGCCAGCAGTTCAATCCGCCGAACGTCGACCTTGACTGGCTTGATAATCATTACCCCGGAAAGCAGCATCAGGCACAATAGTCATAGGATTGCAGGATATCCGGTTCAAAACAAATCTTTACCTGAAGGCCAAAATGGTTACAATTTACTCGTCGACCCGGCGGTGTTCTGGTCGATGGTACTAATGTCAATTGTAAGGCCAGAAAGTTATCTTGTTTTTTAAGGGATAAAGGGATGAGATATTTCAGGAATCACATTTCAATAATGTTGGCAGTTATGGCGGTTCTTGTGGCACTCACTGGCTGTAATCCGGACGCCAATAAAGCCGGCGCAGCGATACAAAATCCGATTAAAATATCTGAAACCGACCAGGGCTTCAATGTCACGGATGGCGAAGAACAAGTATTATTCTATCAGCGTCAGCACAAATCCCTGGATGGAAAATACACACGTGCCAATTACATCCACCCCATCTACGGTCTTGACGGCGAAATCCTGACCGATGATTTCCCGGCCGACCATCTGCATCACCGAGGCGTATTCTGGGCGTGGCACCAGGTATGGCTCGGTGATAAGAAACTCGGTGACGGCTGGGCGGCAATCGATTTTTTCTGGGATGTCTACGACGCCGAAATTCTGACTATAGATTCGCAGTCGCGAGCACTGCGGCTTAGTGTGTACTGGAAATCACCGCTCCTGACCGATGCAAATGGCAAGCAGCAACCGTTTGTCAAAGAGACAACAACCATCCGGGTCCATCGTGCTGAAGGTGACATCCGCAAGATTGATTTCCAGATTGAGCTGCTCGCGTTGAAAGATAACATGCGCCTGGGCGGCTCCGAAGACGCCAAGGGCTACGGCGGCTTCTCGACACGGATACCACTGCCCGAAGGCCTTGCATTCACAGGCACCAATGGTCCCGTGGAACCGACGAATCTGTCCGTGGAAGCCGGCCCCTGGCTGGACTTCTCGGGCAATCTCGGCGGACAGGGCAAGACAAGCGGCCTGGCGATACTTTGTCACAGTTCCTCGCCGGGATATCCTCAGAGATGGATACTGAGGAGAAAGGGCAGCGCCCAGAATCCGGTTTTTCCTGGCCGTCACCCGGTCCCGCTGTCACGCGAAAGACCGCTCGTTTTGCGCTATCGCCTCATTATCCACCGCGGCGATGTCAACGACGTAAATCTTGACAGGTTACAGGCCGAATATAACAACACGCCTGTGGCGCTTTTCGACAATAAATAGACGCATATTTATTAAAGGCTGAATTGCATCGAGTAGAGATTGGCGTCTTTCATAACGAATTTAAGGCGTATCGGCCGGCCGGAAAGCGAGCTTACATCGGTTCCGTTTCGCCATGCTGCGGGATGCTCGATGTAATTCCCTATCAGTTCCTTCGCGTCTTTGAGACCATAGCCGGCTATGGGTTCGCCATCGGCATCCTGAATTTCGACTTTTATAAATCCCGGGGCGGAAGTGGCAAAGTTCAGCAGCAGTTTCCTGCCCGTAAAAGTGAATGGTTTGGTAGTAATACTGCCGCCTTCGTATGGAGCATGAATTGACGCAAAACCGTCGAGCCGCAGCGAGTACCGGCGTAGGTGCGCAGTCGGCTGGGCGTAATCGTGCTGGACATAGAGTGACATTTCAGCAGGTCCGGTTCGAACAACGTTCAGGGCGGGATAGTTTGAGCGGGAGACCCAGTTTTGCAGACCGATGCCCGGCCGGATGAAACCTTCCATGAAAGTCCGGTCATAGACATTGCCGCCGCGGGACGTCATTAAGACGGCGTCGGAACAGTCTTTGAAATAGTCTGGATTCACATTCACCTGTTTTGCCTGCTCGTCGCTGAGTATCTGCCTGCCGGGCAAAAACCTCGCGGCGATCGATATGTAGATATGCGGTGCTCGGAAATAGGGATGTGTCTGGTTTGTATAAAGGTGCTCGCGCGGGGTATCGCCGAAACTCATTTGCTCCGGCTCGGTCCAGTTTAGAAAATCCGCGGATGTCGTTCGTCCGACACTGCGGAAACCCGTAAAGCCTGTTCCGGTCCATGTCCGGAAGTAACATAAATAACATTGTTCATTGTCGGACCAGAATGCAACATTCTGAGAATCGAACAGTCCCTTTGTGAAGACGGGTTCCTGGCGGAGTTTTCTCCAGTGAATGCCGTCGGGGGAGATGTATGCGATCAGACCGCTTTTTTGGGTTCCCCCCAGGGCCTTGTAACGCCGGTCTTCCGGGACGCCGGGCCTCGTATCGAGCAGCGGACTGAAATTATGGTTGACCGGAGCGGCATCGGCCAGGATTACGTTGTTCGATTTCGATCCTTTTACGGCGAAGAGATTGAGCCTGGGTTTGAAGATGTTGATGCCGTCCGACGATTCGGCGTAGCAGGTGACCTCCCGCTCGCTGCCGTCTCTGCCGGCTTCCGGGAGCCCACGGTAGTAGAAGCGGTATTTATCCCCGTCCATGATCACGGTACAGTAGCCGCAGAAAGGCCCTTCCCATGGTTCGTCGAATTTCAGCACCGGCCCTTCATCACGCGGCTGATGCAACACCATGCGGATCCCGTCAAGACGATCGATCAGAAAATGATCGACAAACAGCTCCCGGCGTGAAGCGATGTCTATCCATTCGGGCTCTTTTGCAAAAGAACGCGTCGCCGGCATGAATTGGCCCAACGACCACAGGGTTACAATTATTAATAGTAGAGATATGTTCCTATTCATTTGCGACTCTCACATATTCATTATCTTGCTATTAAGTTATGGACTTATAGTACTGATGATTACGCGAAAGGCAACAACCTTACCGGCATATCGTTTTGTTTCTTATAAACTTGCTTTGGCATAGATTAAAATCCCGGAAGGTAAAAATTGGTTTTTAATTGTTTCTTTTTTGCACAATCGAAGTAAAATTAGCACCATATTGGATTTGTTGCGCACGGCCTTTGGCAGAGCGCAAATGTAGGAGTGTTTGCGAATATGAATGAAGGTAAATTGAATACGGCTATACTTGGTCTCAATTCGGCCGGGCAGCTTCTGCTGCAAGCCTGTGAGGCTGTGGATTGTCTTGAAGTTCAGGCTGTGGCCGACAAAGATACGAATCTCGCTGAAAAAATCGCCGGCCAGTACAAATGTGCCGCTTACGATGATTACAGGCAGTTGATTATGCAGAATCAGCTCGATTGTCTGTTGGTGGCCGCACCAATGCACAGTTGCGATGAATACGTGCGGACGGCGATGAAGAAGAAATTCAACATCTTGAAGCTGGCACCGGCGGCGAGGGATTTCGAAGAGGCGGCGGAGTTTGTCCGCCTGGCCGAAGAGCACCAGATACAATTTGCCGTTGGCAATCCGAGCCGGTTCGCCCGGAGCTTTGTGAAGTTGCGTCAGTATCTTGAAGAAGGCAAGATCGAACATGTTTTTCTCATGACTGCTTTCTGCAACCTCGGCGATCAACCGCAGCCCGGTTGGCGGACCGACCCGAAACTGGCCGGCGGCGGCGTCCTGCTCCACGACTGCTACCGGATGATCGACCAGGTAGTATCGAATTTCGACATGCCGCAGCAGGTCTATTCGCTCAATACCAACCAGGCCCAGGACAAAAAGCAGCGATTGTATCTGACGGAAGATACGGCGATTGTAACAATGAAATTCAGCGATATTTTCATCGGCAACTTTATAGCGTCGCGTCGCGTCGGGGCCGGGCCCAAAGAAGAATTCCTGAAGGTCTTCGGCAAGGACATAGTCCTGACCGCTCGCGACACGCAACTAACCGTCAGCGATGGTCTCGGCCGGGTCGGCAAGAAATTTAAATCCGACGGTGACGAACTTGCCTGCACGACGGAGATGCTCAAGAGTTTCGCCGGGAGCATTTTATCGCCGGAAACGAATAAGCTCTGCAGCAGCGGCAGGGAAAACCTTGAAAATATGGCCGTCATCGAATCGGCATATCTTTCTGCCCGAACCGGCTTTCCGGAGGAGCCCGACCGGATACTGCAGATGGCGTCGGTGGGCGTCGATAAAGAGGAAAGTGATTAGCACGCCGGAAATAATAAAATTACCGTTTGACAAATTATTCACAAGGTAATAGTCTATTGTCAGTTAATAACCATATTATTGTTCGGTAATTTGGAGATTTCGGCATGGAAGACAGCAAGAAAAAGCCGATTATGATCGGTGTTATAGCAGTGTGCCTGATAGTAGCCGGCTTGGTAACCTTTGCCAGACGTGGTGGCGGCGGCATCGACAGCCTTTCCGATGACAAGATGACCTGGGTCAAATGCAACAACCCGAGCTGCAAGGCCGAGTACGAGATGGGCGAAAAGGCGTACTTCAAAGGCCAACAAGAGCGCCTAAACCCAATGGCAAGGTCTACGCCGGCGCTGACTTGCGAAAAATGTGGCAAAGACAGCCTTTACAGGGCTGTTAAATGTGTGAATCCGTCTTGTGGGATTGTCTTCATCCGGGGAATTGCAGGCGGAAACGACTTCTTCGACCGCTGCCCCACATGCAAGCAGAGCGAAACAGAAGAGATCCGCAAGAGTCGGATGTCAGGCGGCCAATAAGCCTGTTCGAACGGCAAAATTCGCGAACTGCCGGCCGATGTTCCGCTTAGTGATATAGGTAACTTCTATTGCCGTTCTTTCGCTTTACTCGAACGCGTTTTGTTATCGCTGCGTTGAAATAGGTAGAATAATCTGAAAAAGCCCGACCTGGTCAAAGGTCGGGTTTTTTTGTGGCCTTTCAGGCAAGGGGGCAGTGCTGTCAAATCAAGTTTTTCAAATTAACCACGAATTTACCCTGTGAGATAACGGTTTTACATATCTCGTGGGGTGAACGCGCATTTTAAATCGTATTTCGTAAATTGGCCACCGAGAACACAGAGAAATAATCATTAATCAATCATCAATAATCATTTAATTTCCCCTCTTTCTTTCTTGCTCGATAGGCAGACACATCTATAATTGAAAATAGCGGATATCACAGCTCTGAAGCGGCAAAGTCGTAGTTTGTGCTCTCTTGCTTTATGCCGTGAGGCTTGAAATTTTATACGGGAACCATAAAAACATTATTGGATCCTAAAGAACTATGGAACCTGATGTCATATCGGTGAAGGACGAACAGAATAGGCCCAATAAGCCGGAGCGAAAACGATTCACCAGAAAGAATTTGTGCCTCCTTCTGGTTGCAGCGCTGGTAATCCTAACGGTGCTGTTATTCTTAGCCGTTAACATATATCACACGCCCGATTATAATGAATTGCTGACTCGGGCAAAGCTGGCGAAACTCCCCGAATCGGTTAAGAATCTCCAGGTTGATACACGTCCTTTTATGTCCAAAGGCCGGGAAGTGCCAAATCAAGGTGAGTTGTTTATCGGATTTCAGGCCGAACCAAACGACATCGACAGCTTTATTAACAACTCGCCGATTATTGATAAGAACAGCTTTCGTCCGTTGCCTCCATCGCTTGATAGCGATGAGGATCCGGCCTGGTGGCCTACGGATCAGTCAACATCAGGTCGAATGTATGTCTTCCGCGAACGAGAGGATATCGTTGGAATGGTTGCCGTTTATGACGATTCCAATACCGTTCGAATATGGATGGTGTACATAGTAAATCCGCAGCTTCGCGACATGCAGAATTTTCTTGAAGACCTTAAAGATAGCTCGGATGATTTTTTTGACAACTTGCTGCATGAAGTACAGGATTTATTTGACTGATATATTATTGTTCGCTTTTTGTATTGATATTGCCGGGTAAAGAGATGCCAACAAAAAAAGCCCCTGCCTGGAGGAGAGGGTTGAGCGAAGCAGGGGCTTTAAGGTATAGTGTATATTCAATACACCATACATCCTCCTTCCTTCAGCCAGTTTATCAGAGAGCTATAATTAAGTGCCGCTATTGCGTCCAAATGTAACGGTTTTTATGTTTGTAACGATTATTCTGATTGTAGCGATTATTTTCGGGCTATGCACGTTGCAGGGCAGGACGTAGCTGGTGTGGTATAAAAATGATGAAATCAGTTGAAAGTCCGGGATGAATTTGGTAATGTTATGGAATGAATAGCCAGAATAGATTGCTAAATCTTTTATATATAGGGATTCCAGTCATATAACGGCTGATTGATATACGAGCGTCTGCCCCGGCGCCGCAGCACAAAAGCCGAATTAACACATTGAAAAAAAGTGAATATAAAGAAACTCTAATTATTTTTGGCAGGAGTAAAAAAATGAAAACTAATATGACTTTGATAGCAGTAATTTTAATGGTAGCTGCCGGCGGTACTTTGGCCGATTGGCCGCAGTATCTTGGGCCGGATAGAAATGCAATCTCGCCGGAGAAAGGTCTGCTGCGGTCCTGGCCCGAGGCGGGTCCGGAAGTGCTCTGGACAATCTCTCTCGGGGCCGGCTACGGCGGGGCGGCCGTCAGTGAGGGCAAGGTCTATGTCCTGGATCGTGATAGAAATGACAAAGATGTGCTGCGATGCCTCGATTTGGTCACAGGCAAAGAGCAATGGTCCTATACGTACGATGCGCCGGGCAGGGTCCAGCACCCAGGTTCGAGAAGCACACCAGCGATCGACGGCAACTACATTTACACGTGTGGGTCATTCGGCGATTTGTATTGCTTCGATAAGAGCACGCACAAGCCGGTCTGGAACAAGAACGTCTGGAATGACTATGACGGCGGTAATGTCCCCAGGTGGGCCATCAGTCAGAATCCGCTGATTTACGGCGGCTCGGTGATTGTGGCCTCGCAGACATCGAAAGCCGGCGTCGTTTCCTATGATAAGCTGACAGGGCAGGTTAAGTGGGCCTCGCCAGCTCTTCCGGGCGGGGTCGGGTATGTCAGCCCGGCGATCGTGAAAATTGACGGCAATGATAATCTGGTCATGATCACGGCAGGCTCGCGTGGCGGCGGGGGCGGTGCGGTTATCGGAATGGATCCCGAGACCGGCAAGCAACTGTGGATCTACGAAGGCTGGAGCTGCCAGATTCCAATTGCCAATGTCACGGAAATCGGCGACGGGCGGCTGTTCATTACCGGCGGATATAAGGCCGGCTCGGCTATGATTAAGGTTGCCGGCAGCGGCGAAGCTTATAACGTGACCGAACTGTATAAGACCGACGACTTCGGCACGCACGTCCACCCGGCAATCCTATACAACGACCACCTGTACGCTCACTGCACGACCAACACCCGGCGGGATGGGATGGTGTGCATGGATCTCGGCGGCAAGGTTAAGTGGAAGACCGGCCGTTCACCTGTATTCGATAAGGGCGGCTTCATTCTGGCGGACGGGTTGATGCTAAGCGTCGACGGGCAGAAGGGGATTCTGTATCTTATCGAGCCTGATCCATCGGGTTATAAAGAGCTGGCGAAAGCAAAGCTGCTCGATACGAACGAGTGCTGGGGGCCGCTTGCCCTGGTTGATGATAAGCTGCTGATTCGCGATCAGAAACAAATGCGATGCGTTGTCGTTAAGTGATTTTACTTACCGGATAGTTTTCTTTATTCTTCCGAGTTCAATATTACCTGTTTTTAACAGGTGGATGGACATAACCGATGTCTTCTGTTCCAATCGAATCGAGTAGATGGAGTGTAAGTTTTTGCCAGTAAAAAACGCACTTTCATGTAATAAAACAGCATTCTAAGGCGTCTGAAAAGATAGTAATTAGTTGGCTTTGCCCAATAACGTACTGGTCAGTGTCTATTTTGTTTTAGTGTCGAGATAAATTATTTAGATAAGGAGAACAAAATGAGGACTAATGTAATGCTGATAGCTGCAATAGTAATGATAGTGAGCGGCAGCGTTTTGGCTGATTGGCCGCAGTATCTTGGGCCCAACAGAAACAGTACATCAGACCAGAAAGGGCTTCTTCGCTCCTGGCCTGAGAATGGGCCGGAAGTCCTGTGGACAGTTTCTGTTGGCAAGGGTTTTGGCGGATCCGTAATCAAAGACGGTAAAGTCTATTTACTCGACAGAGATGACAAAGTTGGTGATAATCTTCGGTGTTTTGACCTTTCCAATGGTAAGGAACTCTGGAATTTCGCTTATGACGCTCCCGGCCGCGTTATGTTTCCCGGCTCGCGAAGCGTACCGATCATGGAAGGCAGTAATGTTTATTCATGCGGCCATAACGGCGACTTATATTGCATAGATATAAACACGCACAAGCCTGTCTGGAATAAGAATATATGGACGGATTTTGGTGGTAATCGTCTTCCGATATGGGCTATTACTCAGTGCCCTCTTATTTACAATGATTTGCTTATTTTAGCATCCCAGGCTCCTGAGGCTGGTGTAGTTGCATATAATAAACTCACAGGTGATATTGTCTGGA
>Ga0210003_1000959_pt1 | contig 25642 bp, 20 predicted proteins | sample LantaG_FD_182804 | JGI IMG/M metagenome (GOLD analysis project Ga0210003, IMG submission 182804) | Deep subsurface microbial communities from Baltic Sea to uncover new lineages of life (NeLLi) - Landsort_02402 metaG (SPAdes) (version 2) | ecosystem: Environmental > Aquatic > Marine > Oceanic >... | reverse complement strand
AAGAAAGAAAGAAAGAAAGAAAGAAAGAAAGAAAGAAAGAAAGAAAGAAAGAAAGAAAGAAAGAAAGAAAGAAAGAAAGAAAGAAAGAAAGAAAGAAAGAAAGAAAGAAAGAAAGAAAGAAAGAAAGGAAGAAATGAGCTTTTTCTTCTCTCTTCAAACTCGGGTTTTTTTTTCTCCCTTTCTTTCGTCGTCACCCCTTCTTCTCTCTAAACTTACCCGACCGAGACCACCATCACCCAGACGAACGCGGAGCTCTTCCAGATCTTCTCGAAAACGTTGAGCTCGTCGTCGATCTTGCGCGAGTTGATCTCGTTGAAGAGCTGCATGAAGATGAAGGCGTTGAAGACGATCGACGAGTAGCTCTCGCGCCCCTTCTGCTGGTGCCGGTGGTACTGCTTGTCTGCCTGGATCTGGAGGTCCTTGAAGGCCTCCTGGCGAGGGCAGCTGGAAGAAGAACCGCCGCAGAAGGCCTGGGCGGTCTTTCCGTCCCGGGCCTTGTTGAGGGAGGCCAGGGGCCTCCCCTGCGCGTCCTCTCCCAGCAGCTCGCAGAGCGGGAACTCTCCGGGCAGGTAGACGCCGCCGTCGTCGACGAGGTTGTCGACGCAGGTCCCTCCCTTCGTCGCGGTCTTGCAGCACGCGTTGAGGCAGGGCCCCTTAGTGCAGGCCGCTTGCACCTTTTCTAAAGAGATAGGAGAAGGCGGCGCGGGCCTGAAGAGCGGGTTGGGGGTCACGCCGTCGGGCAGAGAGTTGACGAGGATCCCCAGTTTGTTGAGGCCTCCGCCGGAGCCGACGTCGACGTTCGAGTAAGTTAGGGCCGGCGAGGGCAGGGCATACCGGGGGATCAGGGCCGGGGCGCCGTAGACAATTAAAAAAAGCCAGAACATCTGGTAGAGGCCCTGCGTCACGATGTGCTTCCACATCTTGCGGGAGATCAGTGGCTCGGACCTTCCGTGCGGCTTTTCCAAAAGCAGCTTGGTCGTCGGCTCCTCGGTCGCGAGTGCCAGGGCCGCGAGCGAGTCCATGATCAGGTTGACCCACAGCAGCTGCATGACGTTTAAAGGGGTCTCCCCGGAGGTGACGGCGGCGACGAAGGCCACGACGAGGGCGACGAAGTTGATGGTGAGTTGGAACTGGAAGAGGAGTTGTTGGAGAAGAAAAGAGAAGAAGGAGAGGTGATGAGCGAGAGCGTTTTCTTTTCCCTTCGACCTCAGGACGAAAAAGGAAACCTCAAAACTCTCTCTCTATAACCTCTCACCTGCAAGAACTTGCGGATGCTGCAGAAGACGGAGCGGCCCCACATGACCGCCTTCACGATCGACGAGAAGTTGTCGTCCATGATGACGATGTCGGCGGCCTCCTGTCGGTCGGAGAGAGATTTGGGGGAAATTGAAAAAGTTTGGAGAAAAAAAGGGTGAGATTTTTTTCTTTTTTTTCGTTTGCTCGCGCCCGCGCTCTCGCTCTCGCTCTCTCTCTCTCGAAAAAACACGAAACTCCTCCTTTCTCTTCCTTCTTACCTTTGACACCTCCGTGCCGGCGATCCCCATCGCCATCCCGACGTCCGACTCCTTCAGCGCCGGCGCGTCGTTGGTCCCGTCGCCCGTCACGGCCACGATATCTCCCATCTTCTTCAGTGTCCTGACCAGGACCAGCTTGTCCGCCGGCGACGACCGCGCGAGGACCTGCAGCTGCGGCAGTAGCTGGATCAGCTCCTCCTCGGACTTGGCTCGGAAGTCGGGCCCCTCCATGGCGAGCCCGCCCTCGTGGAGGATGCCGCACTCCTTGGCGATGTGCTTGGCGGTGTGGATGTTGTCTCCCGTGACCATGCGGACCTGGGGAGGGGTGGGGGGTTGGGAAAAGAAGGAAGATAAAAGGTTGAGTTTTTTTTACGAAGAAAAAAAAACGAAAACGAAAACGACGAACAAAAAAGAAAGCTCAAAACTTTTTCAAAACTCCAAAACCTTCACCGCCTCTTCTCTTCTTACCGTGATCCCGGCCCTCTGGCACGTCGCCACCGCGTCCGGGACCTCTTTCCTGACCGGGTCCTTGATGCCGACGATACCGACCAGCATCAGCTCCTCCTCGGGGGGCACTTCGGGAGGGCCCTCCTTCATCAGCGAAGCCGCCGACAGGTCGCGCTGCGCGAGCGCGATCGTCCTCAGGCCCGTCGCCGCCATCTCGGTCACCTCGTCGATCAGCCTCGCCCTCCCTGCGTCGTCGAGGGGGGCAACGGAACCCCCGGCGACGTACGTCGACACGCACTTCGACACAACCATCTCTGCCGCTCCTTTCACGTAGAGCCTCGCGCCCGAAGAGGCGTCGCTCTTCCCCAATGGCGCGACGAGCACCGACGCCATCTTGCGGAGGCTCGAGAAATCGTACTCGCGAAGCACCCTCGCGGCGTGCGTCGCGCGCAAGGAGCGGTAGTCCGACTGGGGGCCCCAGGGCCGGAGCATCATCAGGAGGGCGCACTCGGTCCTGTTCCCGACGAACTCGATCGTGGAACCAGCGGCGGCAGGGATGGCGGAAGAAGAAGAAGAAGCAGCAGCAGCAGAAGAAGAAGAAGAAGAAGAAGCAGAAGAAGAAGAAGAAGCCTTTTTCTTCTTCCCAGCTCCTTCTTTCTTAACCTCTGCCTCCTTCTCGATCAAAAACGCCTTGGAGTTCAACGCGCAGTTGAGCTCCAGGTCGTTGATCAGCACCTCGTCCCCTCCTGCCACGGCCTCCCTCGCCTGCGGCGGAGGCCTCTCCAGCGGCGCAGCCGCGCCCCCGAGCTTCGCCGCGACCACCGTCATCCTGTTCTCGGTCAGCGTCCCGGTCTTGTCGGAGCAGATCGCCGTCGCGCCGCCCATCGTCTCGCACGCCGCGAGCACGCGCACGAAGTTGTTGTCCTTCATCATCTTGCGCATCGAGTAGGCCAGCGAGATGGTGACCGCCAGAGGCAGACCCTCAGGCACGGCGACGACGATGATGGTGACGGAGAAGATGAAGAAGCGCAGGGGGCCCTCGGAGAACTGTGCGAGGGGGAAGCCGCGGTTCTCGACGCACCAGCGGATCAGCAGCACGACGAAACACAAAACGCCGACGCCCAGACCGACTTTCCCCACCGCCTGCGCCAGCACCGTCAGAGCCTGCTGCAGCGGCGTGTCCCCGGCCTCGCCCACCACCAGCGCCATGGTGCGCCCCCACTCGGAGTGGATGCCCACCGCCGTCACAAGCATCGAGCCGCTGCCCTCCGAGACCTGCGTGCCGCACCGGACCCACGGGTTTTTCTCGGCCGACTTTTTGATCGGGTCGGACTCTCCCGTCAGGGAGGCCTCGTCGATGATGAGGCCCTGGGAGGCGAGGACGACGCCGTCGGCGGCGACCTTGTCTCCTGTTGGAGAAAGAGAGAGAAAGAGAAAGAGAGAAAAAAGAGAGGTGAGCTTTTTTTTCCTTTTTTTCCCCCTTCCTTCCGACCTCTCGACCTCGACTTGTTCGAAAAAGAAAGAGAAAAAAAACTCCTCCTTCCATACCTGTGATCAGCCTCACGACGTCCCCGACCACCAGCTCCGTGTTCAGCACCAGCATGTCCACCCCGCCCCGCAGCACCTTGATCATCACCATCTCCTTCTGCGCGTTGAGCTTGCGGAACTGCAGGTCCTTCTGGTAGTCGTTCCCGCTGGAGACGAGCGAGACGACGAGCACCGCCACCCAGATCGCGATCCCTTCGCTCCAGGCGGCATGCTCCCTCTCTTCCGGGATGGCGGCGCCAAGCACCGTGGAGACCAGCGCTGCGGCCATCAGCAGGACCAGGATGGGATCTTTCAGGGACTCGAAGAACAGCCGCAGGAAGGACTTGGAGGCGACCTCCTTGAACCTGTTTTCGCCGTACGCGGCTCGGCGGGCTTCGATGGAGGGTGTTGTCGCGACGGAGGCCGGGACGAGGGCCGGGCCGGAGTCAGGGGAGGTGCAGAGGCGCGCGGCGAGGCCGGAGGGGCCGCCGAGGGAGGAGAGGAGGTCGTTGTCCTTGTCCTGTTGGTTTTTTTTTAAGTTGAGTTTTTTTTTGAGGTCGAGGGAGATCGAAGGGAGAAGAGGTCAATCGGTTTGACCCTCCTATCTCGTTCTTGCTCCTTCTTTCTCTCTCTCCGCGCTCTCTCTCCTTCTCTTTCTTTCTCCTCCGTCCACATCAACGCTCTCTCTCTCTCTCTCTTTCTCTCTCTCTCTCTCACCTCGGTCATCTTGACGATCTGCCGCGCCGACACGCCGAACGGCGCCACCGCGACGTCGCTGAGGTCGTCGAGGCACGCGATGTCGTCGCCAACGCTGTGATGAGGCTTCTTCTTCGAGGCCGAGGCCTCGAGCGAGGAGGCCGCGGCGGGGGGGGCTGCCGCGGCGGGGGGGGCTGCCGCGGCTGCGGCTGGGGCTCCGTTGGACATCTTGCAAGGATGCGGTCAATAGGAAGAAGAAGGGGGAGGAAGAAGGCCTAGATGCGGAGAAAGCAAGGCTCAAATCGATGCACGCCGTTGACGATGATGAGCAAAAATAGATGATGATGGGAAGAAAAGAGCAAACCCTTCTGTTTCTCCGTTCGCGCCTCTCGGCTTCCCTTCTCTTCACAAACTCTGCACGGGAGGGCACTGGTACTGGAGAGGACGAGGTTCCCTGCGGAGAGAGTGTGGGGGTAGGGGGGGGTGGGGAGAGAAGAGCAGAAGCGAGAAGCAAAAGCGAGAAAGAAAAGAGAGGAACTCGAGCGAGAAAGAGGCAAAGAGCCACGCGAGAGGGAGTGAGTCAAAAGTAAAAAAAAACAGCTCGTCGAAAATTCTTCGACCTTGTTGGTCCCTTTTCTTTTTTCACCCCCCTCCCCGCGAGGCCGCGGCATCCCGAATGAATGAATGATTCTATACAATTCGCGACAATGCTAATGTTACAAAAAAAGATATGCAGAATGAAAACCAATCGACTTTCTGGAAAAAGCTAGAAAGACAAGGAGGAGAAGAGAAAGAGTTTTTTTCAACTCTTTCTCTTTTCTTCTTCGACCTCTTCTCCTTCTTCACCTCCCCGCCGCCACCCCGACCCTCGCCGCGGCCCCGGCCCACCACCTCGCCAGCGCGGGCTTCCTCAGAAGGTCGTCAGCGCTCCCTATTGCCCTCCCCAGGGCGTCGAAGGCCGCGGCAGAGAGCGCCGGAGGGAGGAAAGAGGAAGAGGAAGAAGAAGAAGGAGAAGGAGACGATGAAGGATGCTGCTGCTGCGGCGGCGGCGGCGCTTCCTTTGTCGAACTCAAAGTCGTACCCGTCGGGTTCGGCGACAGCGCCCTCTCGACCGAGGAGCACGCGTCGGCGACCCCGCGCGCGTCGACCGACAGCAGCGTCGAGGCCAGGGCCGAGACGAGGGCCAGGGAGTCCGGGGACAGCGGAGGGAGGAGGGGCCGGGAGGAGCTATTTGAAGAAGACGGAGGAGGAGAAGAACGACTGCTGAGGAGCAGCGACTCTCGGAGCGCCGCGGAGAGCCTCCTCGGCACGAGCAGCGACGCCGCCGCCGCTTGCGCTCGCGCTTGCTCTCCGATCTCATCTTCTTCGCAGCAGGAGCACCCCCGCAGGGCCGCGGCGACGGCGATCGAGAGCCCCGGGTAGTGGGGCCTCACCCCTCCGCCCCTCGAGTCCAGCGCTCGGTCGAGGAAGCCCGGCAGGAGCAACGGAGGAGGAGGCGCGCGACCCCTTCCTTGCCTTCCCGCGGGAGCTGAAGCAGACAAGGGCCCTCCGCGGTCCATCAGCGCGGCCGCCAGCGCGTGAGCAGCCCCGCACAGCGCCGGGGAGGCAGGGTGCCCCAAAAAGAGGAGCGCGAGCGCCGCCGCCGCCCTCGCGGCTTCCGTTTCTCCTTCTTCGGCTTCTCCTCCCTTCCTCATCCCTCGAGCCGCCGGGGCCAGGCTCAGCAGGTAGAAGTGCGCGCGAGTGGCCAGCAGGGAGTCCGAGATCCACCGCGGAAGAGAGTTTGGAGTGGACGATGAAGGAGAAATGAAGAACTCGTATCGGGGGATGCGCTCGACGAGCGCAGCCCCGACGCTTTGCCTTCGAGTTCCAACTTCAATTATTGCCGCCGAAGCTGCCTCCAAGAGGGACGCCACGAGGTTCGAGTGCGCCTGTATGACGGCGTTCGGAGGCCTGGCGAAGGAGATCAGGGCCAGGGCGTCGAGGGCGGCCGCCGCGGCTCGGGGCTCCTCCGGCGGGAAAACGTTCCCGTTGCCGTTGTTGCCGTTGCTATTGCTGCTGCTGTCGTTGCTCCCCGCTGCAAGCACGAGCGCCCCCGCAGGGACCGCCAGCGCCCGCAGCGCCGCGACGCACGCCATGAAGGCCGCGTCGAAGGCACCCCGCAGGGCTCCGGAGGCCGAGAGAGCGGGGGAAGAGAGCCACGAGGCGCCCGATGATCTTTTTCCGTTTTCGTCGTCGGAGTCGGCGGCGAGCGCGGCGTAGCTCTCGTGCAGCGCCCTCGCCGCCGCGGCGATCCGCTCCAGTGCCCCGGCGGCCTCCCCGCGGGGGCAGGAGGGCGCTACCACGGCGAGGGCCCTCGCCGCCCGAGGGGCCAGCGTGCGGGCGAGGCAGAGGAGAGGAGAAGAAGAGGGTCCAGAGGAAGGAAGCAGCAGCAGCCTCGCTGCGGCCTCCTCCGGGGGCGCCCTCGCCGCCGCGGCTCCGAAGAAGGAGGAGAGGTCCAAGGGACCGCCGCCCTCGCAGAGCAGGGAGACGAGGACGGAGGTCATCGAGGCGGCAGGGAGGGGCGGGAAGAGGGGACCGAGCGAAGAAGGAGAAAGAGAAGAGGAGGCTTCGGCGACGGCGACAGCTGCCGTGGCGGCGGCGTCCCTCTCGACGAAAAGGAAGGGGCGGTTTCCGCCGCTCCGATTCTCCGCAGCCGCTGCTGCTGCTGCTGCTGCTGCTGCTGCTGCTGCTGCTGCTGCTGCTGCTGCTGCTGCTGCTCGTCCGCAGGCGCTCCAGATGGGTTCCAGGAGCTCTCTCGGCAAGGGGCCGAGCCCTCGCGGGCCCGCTCCTTCGGTCAGGCCGGCGAGGAGGAAAGTGGAAGAAGCAGCAAAAGAAAAAGGAGATGAAGCAAAAGATGAAGAGCTAGCTCCTTCTTCCGCTGCCGCTGCTGCAGCTCTCCTCGCCGTCTCCGCCAGCAGCGGCCCCAGCGCCGCCGGAGGGGCGGCGGAGGCCGCCATCCGTGCCGCGTGGAAGACCGGGAGGAGAAGAGAAGAATCGGTTTCCGGCTGCGGAGAAGAAGAAGAAGAAGAAGAAGCTGCCCCGAGTCGGGCGAAGGAGAGCAGGAGCAGCGCTGCAGCCGGAGGGGAAAAAGCTGCCGCTGCTGCTGCTAGCCTCCCCACCCCGGCAGCGGCGTCGCCTGCCGCTTCCCTGTCCGCGAACAGAGGCGCATTCGATCGAACGTTCGCTGTCCGCGAGAGGGCCTGCGTCGCTGCCTCCACCGCGGCGGCGACAGAGGAAGAGGAGGAAGAAGCACTGCTGCAGCCGGCGAGCAACCAGGCAGCCCCGGCGACGGCAAAGGACGCCGGAGAAGGCGAAGAACCCGCACTCACCGCTACGTTCAGGAGCTCTACCGCGTCCCCCAGAGCGCACTGCAGGGCGTGCCTGTTGTTGTTATTGCTCTCCTCGTCGCCGGCTGAAGCAGGAGAAGGAGAAGGAGAAGACGGAGAAGACGGAGAAGAAGAAGGACCGAAGGCCGGGGCCGAGGTCGAGGCCCGCGACAGCAGGCGGGCCGCGGCGATGGCGTCGGAAGCGGCGGCGGCATTCTCAAAGGACGAGGCCGCCAACGCCCTTGTCGCCGCGAGCAGGCGATCTCGCAGCACGTAAGGAGGCTCCGGCACTAGATTCGGAGGAAGAGGTGGTGGCTTCGCCCCGGGAGGCGGCGCCAAGGGCGCGAGCATTCGATCTCTCGATTTTTTTCCCTTCCCGAGTTTTTTGTGTTTTTTTTTTCCAACTCGTGACGTCGTCACGACGTCCATTTTTTTCCTCTCTCTTTTCCAAAAAAAACAGAAACGACTCTTTTCGCGCAAGCAAGCGCCGGGGCTCTTGTAATTGCCACGCGTGTTTGTGCGCTCTCTCCTTTTCAGAGATGGTCCTCCGCGATGAGCTTGGCGGCAGCGTCGGTGTCGGAGTAGGCGGAGAGGGCTCTGGTGCCGCCGCAGTCGCGACTGGCAATGCCGTCGCCGGCGAAGCCAGATCGCTGTCGTCGAGCAGCGACAGGCAGCCCGACCCGTCTCGCAACCGCCGACCCTCATCCTCCTCGCATCAGCTCCCGCCGACGCCCCTGTCCCGCGCCTTACACTACGTTTTGGGCCTCGAGAGCGACCCTGAGACCACTTCCTACCTTGCCACGCGAGACGGGCTGGGCGTCAACACGGAAATCGTCGAGGAGGCGCTGGCGCTGATCATCAACGCCGCATCTTCGGCAGCATCGGCATCTGCGGCAACGTCGGGTTTGTCGCGACAAGCCAGCATGGACGTCGCCGCGGCGCTCTCCCTGGCGGCCTCCGCTGCCGAATCGCGGCCCAGAGCTGACGTCCAAGCGCCGGATAACACTCCACGAGACTCTTGCGCGCCCATCGAAGGTGCGAAAGGAGGCTCAGAGCTGCGGAGCCACCCGCTAGGTGGGGGAGCAGGAAGAGGAAACGGGATGGACGATGCGAGCTTGGCGACGCCGACGACGAAGACGACGACGACGCTGTCTCTCCCTCAGCCTCTGCCTGCGCCGGCGCCGCCGCTCGACCGCGCCACGGCCGTCGGGGAGCTCCGCCTGGGCGGCGAAGGGGGATCCTCCGCCGAGTCCTGGTCCAACTTCGCCTCCGCTCGCTCTCGCGTCTCCGTGAGCCTGCCGATGCCGATAGGAGGAGCTGAGAACGAGGGGGAGGAGGAGGACGACGACGACGACTTTTACGAGGACGACGGCGAGGGCGCAGCCGCGGCGCTCATCGGCGGGCTCTTCTGGGGCAGCAGCGCCGCCGCTCCCCCGACGACGCCTCGAACCCCGAGGCGGCAGCAGCGGCGACGCGTATCCTCTCCTCCTCCCCCGCCTTCTTCTTCCTCTTCTCCTCCTGCTGTTCCCCACTTCAAATGGGCATACGAGGTGGAGCTAGGGACGGGAGGCATCCAGCAGCTCGGGTGGGCGACTGCCGCCGCCGCGGCCCGCTTCACGAACGAGGAGGGCACCGGCGACGCGCGCGGCTCGTTCGCGTTCGACGGCAGGAGGCGCAGGGCCTGGGGCGGCAGCAGCGGATCAGCTGACGTTCTTGCGGGCGTTGCGACCCCTTACGGGGAGCACTGGAGCGCCGGGGACGTGGTGACCTGCGGGATCGACCTGCAGCAAAGGACGGTCTCGTTCTGGAGGAACGGCGCGGCGCTGGGCGTCGCCTTCCGCAACGTCCGCGTTTCGAGGCCGAGCTCTCTTTCTTCTTCCTCCGCTTCCTCCTCCTCGCCATCGACCGAGATCCCGGTCCCTTACCACGCGTCGATCTCCCTGTCCCACGGTGAGCGCGTCGCGGTCAACCTAGGCGCGTCGGGCCCGCTGCTGGGGGCCCCGGGCGACTACAGGCCGCTGGTGCCTCCGCCGGCGTGCGCAGGGGCGGCAAGCGCTTTGCTCGCCCGCCTCTCGAGGCTCTGCGAGCTCGCACCGCTGTTCCGTTCCTCCTCCTCCTTTTCCGCTTCCTCTTCCTCCGCCACCTCGTTCGACTCCCTCGCGACCCTGTTCTGCGACCGCCTCGCGGCGCTGCTGAAGGGGGAGCCGTGGGCGGCGAGGTACGTCGCCGCCGCGGCGCTGCTCCCGGAGCTGGCGCGGCTGCAGCGCAAGGCCGAAGGAGAAGAAGGAGAAGAGGAGGAAGAAAAAGCGAAACCTTCTTCTTCGTCTTCTCCTCCTTCCAATCCCCTCGCCGCCTGCGTCCTCCTCTGCGAGACGCTGGCGAGCTCGATGCCGCAGCCCCTGGGAGGGGAGCTGCTCCGAGGGCTGCTGGCGGCGCTGGCGAGGGTGGCGCGCGGCAGGAGCGTCGGAGGAGGAGGAGGTGGTGATGAAAAAGATGGAAACTCTTCTCCGTCTTCTTCCCCTGCTCTCTCTCTCTTCCGCTCCGCGGCCTCGCACGTCCGCCTCGCCCGGCGCCTCATCCGCGGCTCCAAGCTCACGCTGCGAGCCTGGACGGGCTCCCCGCACTGGAGCTCCTCCCTAGAAGCGCTGCTCGCGGTCTCGACGCCTGCTGCCTCGGACCGCGCAGCCCTGGTCGGGAGGGGGTGGTGGCCCGGGGCCGACTCGCTGCTCCTCTCCCTGCCTTCTCGCTCTCCTTGCTCCTCCTCGCTTCCTCTGCCCGACCTCTCTCTGGTCGACGAGCGAGGGCACGGCGAGGACTGCGCCTCGCTCGAACGGAGCCTCGCGGCCCTCGACGCCGAGCACGCTTCGCTGCTCTCCGACCTCTCGTCGATGCCCGCGCCCGGAGCGGCCGCCGCCGCGGGCGCCGCGGCGGCGGCCGCCGAGGCCGCGCTGGCCGCCGGCGCCTTCCTCGAGTCCAGCGACCGCTACGACGACGACGACCCGGAGGCCGCGGCGCTGCGCTCGAGGTCGCGCCCCGCCACGAGGCTCGACGAGTTTGTCGCTCACCTGGTTCGCAGGAACAGGGGGTGCGCGAGGGCTCTCCCGCCTCCGGGCCTGTCGGACCCATCGACGCTCGTGAGCGTGTTTTATGGCTTGCTGGCGCTGGTGAGGCCCGCGCTGGACGAGGCCGCGGCGGTTGAAGTAATCGATGAAGGTTTGAAGAAGGAGAAGAACAAGAAGAGACGAGCTCGGGGCCCGCTGGCGGAGTTCCCGGCCGGTGCGCTCTTCACGCAGGGCTCCCGCCTCTCCTCTTTTTCTTCCTCCTCTTTTTCCTCCTCTTCGTCCTCTTTCTCCTCATCCTCCTCGGCGGCCGCGGACAGGTACCTGGGCCTGCCCCGCGTCGGCGGCGGGCTCGAGTACCTGGTCGGGGAGAACGAGGGAGAGGAAGGGAGGCCCGCACCGCTGGATGCCGCGGCGGCGCGCGTCGTCGTGCGCGTCCCGGCCTCGGGCGTCGGCGATGACGGAAGCGACGAAACCGACGACAGCGGCAGCGACGAAACCGACAGCGACAGCGACGACGGGAGCGACGTCGCCGCCACCCCTGCCTTCTCCCCGAAGGAGCTCTCGAGGAACGGCAGCGGGAGCAGCAGCGCGAGCGACAGCTGGGCCAGCGCCCTGGCGGAGTCGCCCGAGCCCGAAGGAGAGGGAGAAGAGGAGACAAGAGGTCGAACGGAGATGGAGTCGGACGAAAAAACTTCTCTTCCTCCTTCTCCTCCTTCGTCTTCCAACCTCTCCGCCGCCTCCGCGGCCTCGATAGTCGACACCCTGCTGCTGTTCTACCACCTGGCGATCGCGCCGGAGCTCAAAGAGGCAGGGGTGCACTCGCAGAGGACAGCAAGGAGAGCGCGGGCGGCGGAGGCGGCGGCAAGACATTACTCGTCTTCGCCGCCGCCGCCGTCGTCGTCGTCGTCGTCGTCGTCGCTTCCTCCTCCTCCTCCTCTCGACCTCGCCGCCGTCGTCGACGCCTCCCGCCTCGCCGCGTGGAACTCCGCCAGGCTCTATTCGGGAGAGAAGACGGCCGGTCTCTGTGCTCTGTCTGCCTACGTGTCGAGGCTGCTGACGGTGCTGGCGACGGCGAGCGAGAAGGCAGAGAGCGGAGCAGGGAGCAGGAGGAGCAGGAGGAGGAGGAACAACAACGGCGGCAGAGGCGGCGGCGAAGGAGAAGACTTTGAGTTCGAGCTCGACCTCGAAGAAGAAGCAGGAGAGCGCGAAAGCGAAGAAGAGACCTCGGTCGCCGTCGTGGGCTCGCTGTTCCGGTACGCCCCCGAGTTCTACTTCGAGGCGGCGCTGGACGGCTTCCACTCGGCGAGGGCGGCCGCGGCGCGCTCCTCGACGAGGAGGAGGAAGAAGAGTCCTGCGGCTTTTGCCGCGGACGAAGACGACAAAGAACAAGAGCGGCGCCTCCTCGCCCTCGCCGCCGCCAGCCGCCGCGCCGCCACGGCCGATGCCGTCGCGCTCACCGCCGCCGCCATCGGCCACGCCGACCTCTCCGGCCCGGACGCGAGGGACATGCTGCTGCAGAGCCTGGGGACGCTGGTCGCTTCGAGTTCTTCGACGTCAATTTCTTCCTCGAGCTCTTCGACTTCGCTTTCGCCGTCGCCGTCGCCGTCGCCTTCGCCGTCGCCGTCGCCGTCCTTCATCCCCTGCGCCCTCGACGCCTCTGCTCCGGCCCGAGCCCGCCTGCCCGCAGCCCTGCTCACGCTGCTCCAGGGTAGATCCTGGGTGCCCGCCTGCAACGTCCTCGCCGCTCTGGTGGGCCCCGCGGGTTTGGCCCCGCCGCCGAGGAGGCAGGCGCCCTTTGCTTCCTCGCCGTCGTCCTCTTCTTCGAGCTCGTCCTCCTCTTCCGAAGGCGCTTCCGAAAGCGGCGGAGGCTGCCCGGCGCTCCGCGCCTCTCTCGCCCGGTGCCTCTCCGACCCGGCCACGGCCAACCCGGTCCTCAACAGGGTGTTCGCGATGCTGAGCTGGGCGCTGACCGAGTCGGCGGCGGCGGCGAGGGAGGCTGCCGCTGCTGCCGCTGCCGCTGCTGCCGTGACGGCTCAAGGAGCAGGAAGCAGAAACGGCGGCAACAGCAACGGCAACGGCACCAACGTTGCCGCTCCTCCTTCTTCCACCTCTCTCCATTTCCTCCGCTCGTCCTCCGGCTCCCCCCCGCCGCCCCCCACGACCACGCCCGTCGACGCCGCGGCCCTGGCCAGGAGGAGGGCGGCCACGCTCGAGCTGGCGGCGTCGCTGGCGCGCCTGCTCGAGTTCACCGCCGCTTCGGCGCCGCACCTGTTCCTGGGCAGAGGAATTAGAGAAGGAGGAGGAGGAGGAGGAGGAGGAGGAGGAGGAGGAGCCTCCGACGCAGCTGCCGTGGCCCCTGTCCCCGGCGCCGCCCTGAACCTCGACCGCGCGCTCGAGGCCGCGGCCTTTGTGCTCTCGCGCGGGGACTCACTCTGCACCTCTTCTTCGCCGGCGGCGGCGGCGCCGAGTTTCTCCGCCGCCGACGGCAGCGAGACCGTCCTCGACGAAGCCTCGACTCCTCCTCTGGCCGCCCTGCAGGCGCCGATCGCCGGCATGCTCTCCGTCCTCTGGTTATTCCGGCAGCGGCAGCGGGAGGAGGTGCGGGCAGAAGCGGCCGAAGCTGCTGCGGCGGCGGCTGATTCGTCGATGGCGATCTCTCCTCCTCCTCCTCCTCCGACCTTTTCTGCTGCTGCTGCCTCTGCCTCCTCTCCTCAGCCGCTGCTGCTCTCTCCGTTCGACCCCTTCCTCTCCGCGCTGGCTGCCCCCGAGACGGGCATCCTGACGGCGCTGCGGGCGCTGCGCGCTGAGAGGTGGGGCGCGCTCTTCGTCGGGGGCGGCGGAAGAGGGGAAGAAGAGAGGGCGGTGGCGACGGCGACGACGGCGTCAACGACGCCTCTCTCTCCGACGACGCCACTGCTCCCGCTGCCGCGCTCCTCCTCCTCGCTCCGCGCCGAGCTCGCAGCAGCAGAGGCCTGCGGCGGCGAGAAAAAGAACAAGAGGGTCGAGTCGAGAATAGTCTCTCTCGACTCTCTCGTCGCGGCGCTCGAGGCGCTCTCCCCTTCTCCTTCGACGACGACTCCCCCTCGCTCGCAGCTAAGGGCGGTGGCACGCTTCGGCAGCCTTACCGCGAGCGCCGCGCGAGGAGGAGGGACCCCCCGCTCGCTCGGCGTCGGCCGAAGGACGGCCTTCACGGACTGCGACGAGGCGTTCAACGCCGGGAGGGCGCGGAGCAGGCGGAGGCCGAGCGAAGGAGTCGGAGCCGAGAACGGCGGCGGCAACGGAGGAGAGCAGCAAGTCGAAGACGAGGAAGAGGCTTTCGACCTCGACCTCGGCAACGGCGAAGGCGACGACGAAGGCGAGGACCTCGACCTCGAAGAAACCGACGACACCGTCGAAGTAGACGACGGAGACGACGAAGAGGCCCTGGACGACGACGACGACGACGACGACGACGACGACGACGAGCAACAACCTCCTCCGAGGCCCGCGAGCCCGCCCCCGGAGTTTGTCGACCCGATCACCGCCGCGCTGATGAGCGACCCCGTCGTGCTGCCGTCGTCGAGGGTCGTCGTGGACAGATCCACCGCCGAGCGCCTGCTGCTGTCTTCCGCGACACCTTCGGACCCTTTCTCCAGGGCGCCGCTGGACGCCGGGGCGGAGCTGGAGGCCGACGAGGGGTTGGCGAGGAGGATCGGGGAGTGGAGGAGGGCGGAGCAGGAAGCGATGGCGACGACGATGATGATGATGATGGAATGAGTGAAAAACGCTTATTTTTTAACCTTTCTATCTCTCTCTCTCTCTCCCTCTCTTTATCTCTCAATTAAAACACACCAACGCGCGGCCTTTGAAAGAGAGTCCCGCCGCGCAAATGTAAAAAACAAAAACAAACGTGAAAAATGAAACGACTGCTGTTGCTACAAAAATAGAGGAAAGAGAGGGTGAGTTGTTTCGTTCGTTCGTTTTCTACTTTTCTTCTTTTTCACAACCTCCTCATCTTCAACCATCTCCAGCCGCCGCCGACGCCAACCCGCTCGCCACGAAGCACAGGTAGACACCCAACAGGGCCCACGAGGAGGCCGGTGGCAGCCTCCTCTTCCCTAAAAGGGCGACAACAAGAACGGTGGCCACCATGACCCCTACCCACGCAGCGGCCGCGCCGACTTCTTTGCCGATTCCGTCCGGGGGGAGCCTCACGGGGCTGCCGCTCGCCGCAGCAAGCGCGATCCCGGCCCCCAGACCTAAGAGAAGGTTGGCGAGAGGAGACGCGTAGCAGGCGGTCAGGGCCATGTTCGGCAGCCCTCGCTTGGCGACGGCGACATTGGTCGCCAGGTCCCCCGCCGAGTTGCCCCAGGCGAGCAGCGTGCCTCCGACGAGGGCCGGCGGCGCTCCGGACACGGCCCCGACGAGCGTCGCCGCGCCCACGAGCTCCGAGGCGAGGGCGTCGACCCAGAGGGCGGCCGCCAGCAGCGAAAAGGCGCGGACAAGCGAGGAGCAGAGCTTGCGGAGGCGACGGGAGGTCGAGGCGGCGCGCGGCAACGGGAGGAAGAGGAGGAGAGAGGACGAAGAAGAAAGAAGGCCTTCTTGTTCTTCTTCGAATCCTCTTCCGTTCGTTCCTCCTCCTGCTGCGTTACCGCTCCTCCGGACCACGAGGCACGCCACGGCGGCGACAGCACCAGCGACGGCCCCAAGAGCAAGCGACACCCCAAACCGCAGGGGCTGCCTCGAAGGGGAGTAGGGGGTCAGCCGCAGCGCCGCAGCCACCGGCCCCAGCAGCAGGGCAACGGGAAGCCACCTCGACGCCCCCGCGGGCTCCTCCTCCTCTCCCTCTCCTCCTCCGTCTCCCGGAAGGACGGGGATCGTCATCGCTCGGGCGAGCGTGAAGGGGCCGTCGAGGAATTTGAGGAAGACGGAGAGCGTCGCGGAGAGAGAGGGGACTTGTTCTTCTTCGTTGCCGTCGCCGCCGCCGTCTCCGCCGCCGAAGAAAGAAGTGAGAGTTCCTATCCGCACTCGCTGGCCCAGCGGCGGCGTCGCCCTCGGGCCCGTGTCCGGGGCCACGGGAGGGGATCCGCTGGAGGCGAACAGGTCGGCGGGGGGGTGGAGCTGGTCGTGCGAGGAGGCCGTAGCGGAGGCGAGCGTTCTGCTGCCGCCGTTGCTTTTGCTTCCATCGTCGTCGGAAAAGTTTTCGGCTCCGCCGCCGCCGCCGCCGCCGAACGACGACGCTCTCCAGTCGCTCACCGTCGTCCTCGCCGAGCGCGCGCCAGGGGACCTCCCTCCTGCTCCGCCTGTCGCCGTCGTCGTCGTAAGGTCAGAGAGCGTCATCTCGAGCTCCTCGGCCGCGGCGAGGTGCGACGGCGAAAGAGGAGGGAGGTTTTGGTTTCGGGCGAGGAGCGACGACGACGGCGGCGCGGCCGCGAGCGGGAGGTCGACCTCGGGCGGCGCCCAGAACGCGGAGCGGACGAGCAGGGGCGCCGAGGAAGAAGAAGAAGAAGAAGAAGACGCCTGGTTCCCTCCGCCGCCGCCGCTCTCGATCCCGACATCCCCTCCTTCTCCCCCCTCTTCGTCGAACCCGCGCGCGTCCTGGATGATCTTGGCCGCGTCAGCGCCCGCGACGGCGCAGACGTAGCAGAGGTAGAGGAGGAGCAAGAAGGCCGCGGAGCCCGCTCCCGCCGTCGTTTCTTCTCCTCCTCCTTTTCCTCCTCTCCTCCCGCCGCGGGACAGCACCAGCACGGCACCCAAGACCGCGACCCCGTACCCACACACGTCCCTCAGCAGGGCCCCGCGGGCCGGGACGCCGCCGGCGGCCCTCACGACGGCGCCGGCGACGACGCAGCCGACGAACAGGCCCGAACCCAGGAGGGCACCCGCGGCGAGCTCGAGGGCGCCGCTCCTCGCCGCCGCGACCGCGGCCCCTATGTCCGGAGCGCCGTTTCCCAGGGCCAGCAGCGTCGCTCCGGCCAGCCTCGGGGGCATCCGGGCTGCTGTGGCGGCGCGGGTGAGGGCGGGCGTGAAGTAGTCCTCTGCCGTCGCAGACAGCGCCCGGAAGAGCGCCGCGAGCGCGACAGCTGTCAGCAGCGTCGCCAGGGCCGCCGCAGGCCAGCCCGCCGGTTTCGCCAAGCAGTAGTACAGCTCCGGGTAGGGGATCAGGGAGCCCGTGTCGCAGTGGAGCTTGGCGAAGGCGCAGGCGTCGTCCGTCGAGGGGAGCCTGGAGATGTCCTCGCACTGTTTTTTTTTTCGAAGAAGAGGTTGAAGAGGAAGATGAATGATTGAGCGAAAAAGACGACGGCATTGCTTCTCTTTTTTCTTTCTCTTTCTCCCTTTCTCCCTTTCTCCCTTTCTCCCTTTCTCTCTTTCTCTCGCTCCTCATTGCACGAACCTTGACCTCGGGCTTCGCATTCGAGATAACATCGCCGAAAGCCTGGGAGGGTGAGGCCAGGAGAATGCACAGCAGGAGAGCGAGAGAGGCTGCTGCTGCTGCTGCGCTCCCGAAGAGGCGTCTTCGTTTTTTCATCGTTTGCTCCAAAACAAAATCGAAAACGAGAAATGGAGGCACAAGCAAAAAGAAGAAAAGAAAGAGGAAGAAAAAAACGCATGGACGGGATGAAGCGGCCTTTCGCCGGCCTCGCCTGGGCCTTTCTGCTCCTGACTCTGGAGTGCGGCTCCGTCGAAGCCTGGTCGTCGACCTCTGCGGATCCGAGCTGCGACGGAAGCACGATAGTGCTCCAGCTGGAAGATCGAGGAGCATCGTCAATGGCCTTTTCTTCTTCTTCTTCTTCTTCGACCCGCCGCGCCTTCTACTCCCTCCCGAGCCCCTTCGGCCCCTGGCCCTCGCTCCCTCGCAACGCCTCCGCCGCCACCGCGACGCGCCTGCTGGTCGCGGAGCCCATCGATGCCTGCAAGGACCTCGCTAGAGGCGGAGGAAATTCGTCCTCCTCGGCGCCTTTCGCGCTGCTGGTCGCGCGGGGAGGCGGGTGCTCTTTCTTCGAGAAAGTCAAGAGGGCGAAGGCCGTCGGGGCCGCGACGGTCGTCGTCTTCAACGCCGGGGAGCAGGGCTGCATCTTCCTCGGGGTCTCCTCCAATTCGTCCTCTCCTTCGAGGGAAGAGCTTGAAGCGCTGCCGCTGACAGTCTCGATCGATGCTGCCAGCGGAGCGCGCTTGTTGGCGGCCGCGGCTTCTCCGTCCGCCTCTTCCTCTTCCTCTTCTTCCTCTCCTATTTCTCTCCTCCGCGTCTTCGAGCCGCTCCCGACGAAGCTCGTCGACGGCTCGGCGCTCGTCCTGGGCTCGCTCGCCGTGGCCGGGCTGCTCATCGGAGCTCTGCTGGCCGCGAGGGACGAAGTGGAAAGGAGGACGAGGAGAAGGACTTCGGAAGGGAACGCTGCGGCTTCCGCCGGAGACGAAAACCAAGAAGACGAGGGCGAGGACGAAGACGAAGACGACGAACCCCTCGCCTTCTCCTCCCTGTCCGACGTCGCCTTCGTCGTCGCTCTCATGGCCTCGGCGCTGCTCGCGGCCTTCTTCTTCCCCAGAATCTTCTCCTTCCTGCTCGCGGCGCTCTTTGTGTTTGGTGCGAGCGATGCCACGGGCCACGCCGCGAGCCGCCTGTTCGCCAAATTGCTCCCTCGGATGAGGGCGAAGCAGATCGAGCTGCCGAGCTTTTCTCCGGCCTTTTTGTGGGGCAAAGGGACGAAGAGCGCCGCAGAAGCAGCAGAAGAAGAAGGAGGGCTGGAAGAGGCGGCTCCGACAAACCGAAACCGAATCGCGGCCTCGACGCTGGCGGGCTTCGCCCTCGTCGCGCTTCCCGCGGCCTCCACCTGGCTCCTGCTCGGCCCGCGCCGCGTCTGGCCCCTGCACGACCTTCTGGCCCTGGCTCTGATCTCCTCGATCCCAACGGGCCTGCGCCTGCCGTCCCTCAGGGCTTGCACTGCGCTCCTGCTTCTTGCGGCCGCGAACGACGTCTTCTTCGTCTTTCTGCAGCCCCGGATCACGAAGTCGGAATCGGTGATGGTGTCCGTCGCCACCGCCACCCCGGCCCTGGTCCTGCTCTCTCCGCTGCAGCAGGGCGGGCCAAGGGCCGGGTTCGCGCTGCTCGGGTTCGGGGACGTGGTCGTCCCGGGGGCCGCCGTGGCCTTCGCTGCTCGGTGGGACTCGCTGAGGAGGTTGAGGAAAAGCGGAAACAACGCTCGTTCTTCTTTCTCTCTCTCCGCCTTCTCTTCTCTCTTCGCTTCTGTTCTGGGCTACTGCCTGGGCCTCTCCCTCACGTACCTCGCGCTCTACCACCGATTTGGAAACTCGGCGGGGCAGCCCGCGCTCCTCTATTTGAGCCCCTGCGTCTTGCTGTTGACGGCGGGCTCTCTGGCGCTGAGGGGAGGGAGGAGCGAGCTGAGGACCGCCTGGTCGGGACTGGACAGCAAGGAGGGAAGGGAGGGGAGGAACAGCAGCAGGAGGAGGGGAGGGGCTTCTTCTTCTTCCGAGTTCGCGCCTCTCGTGGCGTGATTGATTGCGGCACGGACCCGGCGCTGTGTAAAATTGAAACAAAAAAAATCCGTCCGAGTTTTTTTTTTTTTCGAGGGTCGTCGAAAGAGGTCGGGAAGAAATCTCTCTCCTGGACTCAGTCCACTTTTCGTTTCTTTTTTACTAGCCCTCCTTCAACATTCGCTCCCCGAGGCAAGCACTTCCGCTCGTCCCATCACCTCCCTCGCCCCGCGACACGAAATGGCGGGCGTCATGATGGCGTCACGCGCGGGCCTGGCCGCCGCGAGACCCGCGCAGGCCGCCTCCCGGGCGTCGACGGCGGCTGCTGCGTCCCTGTCGCCGTCGCCGTCGCCGTCGGCGGCGTTCCTTCGCAACAACGGCGGCACCAATGCTCGCTTCGCCTCCGTCATCCCCAAGGCCTCCGCCGCCGAGATCGTCGACGCCGCTTCCGAGGAGGCCGACGGCATGGTACCGGCCAGAGGCCGCGGAGGCCGCGGCGCGGGAGGAGGCCGCGGCGGAGGCCGCGGCGGCGGGCGAGGCCGAGGCGACGGCGGCGGTCGCGGTCGCCGCGACGGGGGCTCGGCCGAGGCCCCCGAGTTCCAGGAGCGCGTCGTCCAGGTCTCTCGCGTGACCAAGGTCTGCACGGGAGGCAAGCAGCTGTCGTTCAGGGCCGTCGTGGTCGTCGGAGACGAGAAGGGCAAGGTGAGAAATGGAAGATGAAGAGAGAGAAAGAGAGAAATTGGAGAGGCTTGATTGGCGGCGAACGAACATTTTCCGTTCGTGGTTGCTGGGATTCGCGACGCGCTTTCGCAGTGCTGTCGACCTTTTTGCTCCTATTCCAAGCCACTCGGAACGCGCATTGAGATGTGTACAAGAGTTTCGGATGCAAACTGGGACAGAACAAGCACGGCAAGTGCTCAAAAACGGACGACGAACGATGATCTCGCATCTCAGCTTTTTTTTCCTCCGGCCGCCGCCTCTCCTTTTTTTCTTTTATTTTCTTTTTTCCTCGACGCCACGGCGACCTCTTCTTCCTTTCATTCTTTCTTCTCACCTCCTTTCCCCCCCAAAAAAAAACGAAAACCACCACCACCACCACCACCTCATCAACAACCCAGGTCGGCGTCGGCACGGCCACCTCCAAGGAGGTCATCGACGCCGTGCAGAAGGCCGTGATCGCGGCCAAGAAGGAGATGGTCACGGTGCCGCTGACGCGCGGCGCGACGTTCCCTCACCGGGTCGACGGCGTCTTCGGCGCGGCCCGCGTGATGCTCCGCCCTGCCTCCGAGGGTACGGGAGTCATCGCCGGTGGCGCCGTGCGCGTTGTCCTGGAGCTGGCCGGGATCAAGAACGCCTTTGGCAAGCAGCTCGGCAGCGGCAACCCGCTCAACAACGCGCGCGCGGCCGTCGAGGGTCTGAAGCTGCAGAGGACTGTGGAGATGGTCGCCAAGGAGAGGGGCCTGACCGTGTCGCAGATGCTGCAGCACAAGCCGGCGTGAATAGAGTGTTGTAGAAGAAGGCTTTCTGCTTTCTTCTTGTTTCTTCGCTTCGCGGGTTCGTTTCATGGAGATCAAAAACTTTTTTGGGTGGTTTTTTTTTTTCGTTCGACTTTATATTTCGAGAGAGAGATTTCGCGGCACTTTTTCCCCCCCCCGCATTTTGACTTCAACAACAACATTTCGAAGGGGACACGCTGTTTTTTTTACTCTCTTTTCTCCTTTTTTTGTGTAAAAGAAAGAGATGACGACGGAGTCCCTGGGATTTAAACAAAAAAAAATATTTCTCTTTTTCTTTTAACACAAAAACTGAAAAACCGGAAATAGAAAAAAAAAGCGAAGCGCTCGACATCGCAAAATCTCTTTCTCTCTCTTCTAATTCTACGACTTGGCGGGAAGGTTGACGCTCAGCACGTGGCCCAGCAGCGCGTCCACCACGGACCCCTGCTTGGCCGCGGCCGTGCGCCTGACGGCCTCGACCGCCGACGCGGCGTCGGCCGCCAGCGAGCGCGCGTGCGCTTCGCCGTCGGCCGCGGCCGAGGAGGCGGCCGCGGCGGCGTTGGCCTCGCGCGCGGTGCGGTAGGCCTTGACGTCGGCCTCTGCCTCTGCCTTGGCGGCGCGGAGGCGGTCGGCCTTGGCTGTGGAGAGGAAGGGTGGAGGATTTTGTTTTTTGGTTGAAGAAAGGTCGAAGAGGTCGAGGTTGAGAGAGATGGCATCGGCGTCGTTGCTCATGTTCGCTTCCTTTTTCTTCTTCGCTCTTTCTCCTTCTTTCACCCTCTCTCCAATCCCTTCTCACCTTTCCGCGCTTTGCCGACGATGGCCTGCGCCTCTGTCTCGGCGGCAAGCAGGCGCTGGATGCCGTCAGCTCCCGTGCCGACCTCCATCTCGCGTTTTCTCGAAAAAAAAAGTTTTGATGGGAAGAGGGGTGGTTTGCCCTTGATCGACGAGAAAAGAGTTCGCTAGCTCTTCTCCTCTCTCAGCTTGAGTGGCTTCGAGCGAAGCAGCGGAAGACGCGTCGACAAGGAGACGAGCGTAGAGGCCTTCGTTTCGTTCCCACTGCTCTCTTCTCGTCAGGAGAGAAGAAGCTGTGAGAGCGGAAAGAGAAGAAGAGAAGAACAAAGGAGTGAGAAGGCCGAGAGAGAGAGAGAGCAAGAGCGAGTTTTTTTCTTCTTTTTTTCTTCGCCCCCTTGAGCTCCCTCTCTTTCTTCACTTTCTTTCTTTCTTTTTTTCCCCACTTCAACGTCTACCCCGCCCCCGCGCGTCGACTCCAGCCATGTCGCACAGGAAGTTTGAACGTACGTCGGTGATTGATGGGTCCTCGGAATCCTCTTGCGAGGCTGAGCGAGATCAGAGCAAGCGCGCGCGCTTGCTTGCGCAGGGAAGCGAGCTGATTGAAGAGAGCCCTCCTCTTCATCGATCAAAGCAAGCAGCCGTCGTCGTCGTCGTTTCAGTCATCATCTTCCGCGCCTGCTCTCCTCCGCCTCTCTCTGCCCCTCGTTTTGGGCTCTCGACGCCGGAGAGATTACGAGCATGCTCGTTTAGTCCCATCGCGATCGGAATCGGGCCTCGTAGAAGAGCGGAGCAAGCGTCGGAGAAGGAACGGAATGATGCTCGAGATCGATGAAGGCGGCGCCTGGCAGCAGCGGCGGCGGCGGCTGCAATTGAAAGAGGGAACGAAAAGCTCCTCGCGCGGCTGCATCTTCCTCTCTTTTCTCGCTCCGTCTCTCTCGAGAATGCGATCTGATCTGGCTTGATCGATATCTAGCCGGATTCCGGAGGCGTTGGAGGGATGTTCGAGCTCATACCTGTCCGCGAGAGAGGAGATGATCATCGAGGGAAACCAAGCGCCGGCCGTCGATCTCTCGCTCGATCGCCCACCCGCCGCCTCTCTCGACCTCTTCCTTCTTCTTCTCTTCCTCTTCTTCTCTCTCTTTGCTCCCGTCACTCACCACCATTCCCCCCAATCCCACCACCCCATCAATTAACCTACCAAACCAACCAACAGAGCCCCGCCACGGCTCCCTGGGCTTCCTCCCCAAGAAGCGCTGCCGCCGCGGCAAGGGCAAGTGCAAGTCCTTCCCGAAGGACGACGCGTCCAAGCCGCCGCACCTGACCTCGTTCATGGGCTACAAGGCCGGCATGACGCACATCGTGCGCGACGTCGACAAGCCGGGTTCCAAGCTGCACAAGAAGGAGACCTGCGAGGCCGTGACGGTGGTCGAGACGCCTCCGATGATCGTCGTCGGCGTCGTCGGCTACGTGCCGACGTCGCGTGGGCTGCGCACTCTCGGAACTCTCTGGGCGGAGCACCTGGGCGACGACCTCCGCCGCCGCTTCTACAAGAACTGGTACAAGGCCAAGAAGAAGGCCTTCTCCAAGTACTCTGCCGGAGAGGGAGGGTACGCCGCGAAATCCGCGGCCACCGCCGAGCAGCTCAAGAAGCACGCGACGGTCGTGCGCGTGCTTGCTCACACCAACGTCCGCGCCGTCGGCATCGGGCAGAAGAAGGCGCACCTGGCTGAGGTCCAGGTCAACGGCGGCACGGTCGAGGAGAAGGTAGACTTCGCGCTGAGCCTCTTCGAGCAGCCCGTCGGCATCGATGCGGTGTTTTCTCAGGACGAGATGATCGACGCGATCGCGATCACACGCGGCCGCGGGACCGAGGGCGTCGTCGCCCGCTGGGGCGTGTCCCGCCTGCCGCGCAAGACGCACCGTGGCCTCCGCAAGGTCGCGTGCATCGGCGCCTGGCACCCTTCGCGCGTCATGTGGACGGTGGCCCGCGCCGGCCAGCACGGCTTCCACCACCGTACCGAGATGAACAAGAAGGTCTACAAGATCGGCAAGAAGGGCGACGAGTCGCACAAGGCGACGACCGAGTACGACGTCACCGACAAGGACATCACGCCCATGGGCGGTTTCCCCCACTACGGTGTTGTGGACGAGGACTACATCGTGCTGAAGGGGGCGATCCCCGGGTCGAAGAAGAGGTGCATTACTTTGAGGAGGTCGCTGGTGCCGCAGACGTCGAGGTCGGCGCTCGAGGAGATCAAGCTGAAATTCATCGACACGGCCTCCAAGTTCGGCCACGGGCGCTTCCAGACCAGCGACGAGAAGGCCAAGACGCTGGGCAGGGTCAAGGCGTGAAGAGGAGGATTCTTCTGCAGTGCGCTGTGTGTTTTGCTTTTTTTTCATACTTCTTTGTTTCTTTTTATTTGAAGAGTACGAAGGAAATGGAAAGAAAAAAAATCTGAATTTCAAAAAAAAAAAAAAAAAAAAAAATTTTAATTTAAAAAAAAAAAAAAAAAAAAAAAGTCTCTCTCCCTCTCTTTCGTTTTGAATCAAATTTACTTTTACAAGTCTCTCTGGGAGAAAGCAGGAGTCGTTAAGTTTCTTTTTTTTTGGATCAGTCTTGTTCAAAACTCCATCGAGAGCACGATGTCGTTGTCCGGCTGGGTCAGCGGAGGAGAGACCGCGCCGGCGCTCATCAGGGCCGTCACGGAGTTGTTGTTGCTAGTGTTACTGATCGCCGTCGTCGCGGCTTGCGCAACTCGAGCTTCTTCGACCTCCTCCTGCGCCATCGCCGCCGCCATCGCCATCCTCGTCGACCGGTGCGCGCCCGCCGCCGCAGGGGAGAAGAAGGCGTTGAGCGTCGCCTGCTGCAAGGTGGGCGCCGGGGACGCAGCAGCGGCGGCTGCGGCGGCGGCAGAGGCCGCGCGGGCGACGGCGGCGCGGGCCGCTGCTCCCCGCGACGCAAACGCCGACCTCGAGGGCGAAGCGAGAAGAGGGTTTTGAGGTTTCACTGGAGCAGCAGCCTTCTGCTGCTGCTGCTGCTGCTGTTGTTGTTGTTGTTGTGTCCATGTGCTCCCGCCCTTGCGGGCGCGGAAGGCCTCCATCACGGAGGAGGGCGGCGGCTGTTGCTGCTGCGGCGGCGGGGCGAAGGAGTCATTGCCTCTGCCGCCGCCGCCGCCGTTGCTGCTGCCGAAGATTGCGGCGCCGGCGCTGCCGCCTCGCGCGCCGGCGCCGCTGCCGCCCCCCCGGCCCTGGCTGCTTTGTCTTTGGTGTCTGTTCGGGTTGTAGTACCCGGGGATAGGCGGGGAGGTGGAAGGGGAGGCGTCGGAAGAGGAGGAGGAGTTGCCGCTGAGGGAGAGGGAAGAGGAGGAAGTCGGATGAGGGCCCGGAGCGCGAGAGGCTGGAGGAGAAGCGACGGCGACGGAAGCAGAAGAAGGCCCCGCTGCTGCTCCTCCTCCTTCCCTCGCTGCTGCCACCCTCGCGGCCTCCTCGAGTCTCTGTGCCTCGTACTTGGTCGCCGCGTCCGATCCCGCGTAGGGAGTGAGCCCACCGCTGTTCCCTCCGGCAAGGGAGGCTCCGGGGACGACGACGACGACGGGCGAAGAAGCCGCTGCTGTCGCCGCCGTCGAAGTCGCTCCTCCGAGCCCGCGGGACGCAGGAACGACGCCAAAGCCTCCCAGGCCGCGTCCCGAGCCCCCGAGGCCCCCGACGACGACGGAAGCAGCAGTGGGGACAGCAGCGGGAGCAGCAGCAGCAACGGCGACGGGAGCGGCAACGGCAGCAGCAGCGGCAGTGGGAGCCAAACCGGCAACCACATTATACTTGTCGCTCTCCCTCGGCAGGTCCGTCGAATTAAGGACCACGCGCACGGCCCCGTCCACGTCGACGTAGCACGCGTGGATCCTCTGCTTCGGCCCCCCGGGCGCGGCGCACACGTTCCCGAACAGGTCAGTGTCGACGACGTCGCCCGTCGCGAGCGACACCCTGCGGCGGTGGACCGGGCACCGGATCACGCACGTGCCCTTGAAGTCCTCGATGTCGCCCAGGCCGCCCAGGTCGCCCCCCTGGTGGTGGCAGAGGCTGTCGAAGCAGTGGACGGCGTCGCCGTGCTTGAGGAGGGTGACCCTGCGGCCGTTGAGTTCCTGGGGTAGTGGAGAAGAAGAGGGAGAGGTTGAAGAAGAAGAGGTTCGAAGGAGGAGGAGGAGGAGGAGGAGGAGGAGGAGGAGGAGGAGGAGGAGGAGGGGGAAAAAAAGAAAAAAAGAAGAGGAGCAAAATTG
>Ga0210003_1000958_pt1 | contig 25650 bp, 16 predicted proteins | sample LantaG_FD_182804 | JGI IMG/M metagenome (GOLD analysis project Ga0210003, IMG submission 182804) | Deep subsurface microbial communities from Baltic Sea to uncover new lineages of life (NeLLi) - Landsort_02402 metaG (SPAdes) (version 2) | ecosystem: Environmental > Aquatic > Marine > Oceanic >... | reverse complement strand
CTCCCTTCTTCGGAACGCAAAAAAAAAAAAACGAAAATAAATAAATAAAAAACCCACAGAAGGACAACAACAAGGGCTTCAAGGTCATCGGCGCGACCCTCGTCGCCGCCGCCGCGGCCGTCGCCGGCTTCTTCCTCTACAAGGAGCACGAGAAGACCGAGAAGAAGCCCGCCCCGGTCCCGGCCAAGAAGGGCCTCTTTGGAAAGTAAAAGAGGGTTTTGACGATTCCTTCTTTATTTTCCCACCTTGTTTCACCTTCCCCTCCCGAATTCTTCTTCCTCGTAGGAAAAAATAAAAGAGAAAAGAAAGCACCATTTGATGGGAGAATGGGGAAAGGAAGAGATGGGAGAGAATGGCAGAGAGAGATGAAAGAGAGAGATGAAAGAGATAGAGAGAGAGAGGGAGAGGCACTTACTTGCCGTCTTTGATTTCGTTTTTTCCACAATCTTTTTTGTGAATAACTCCCCAACCCCCCCCTCGAACCGACTTCTCTATTTTAAGATGATATCGACGAAAGAAAAGAATTAGAAAAGGAGCATCTGAAGATTGACAGAGGGAAGAGGGAGAGAGCGAAAGAGAAAGCGAAAGCGAAAGAGAGAGAGAGGGCGAAAAAATGGATGAGGTTGTCCGGGTCGAATTTCTCCACAACGTTCCTGTCCCAGCTTGCATCGCCTGAGGAGCGTCTCCCTTTCACACGCTTCGTGCCGGCGCGCCTCCGGGGCTCTCTCTCTTCCTCTCTCTTTTCCCTTCGGAACTGGCACAAGAGAGATGACATCCTCCGCGGCTTGCGCCCGAATCAACGGCGCAGCGGCAGGGACGGCCCCCAAGCAGGCGAGGCGCCGATGCGAGCACCAGCGGAGCGGCGCTGCCGGCAAACGCTGCTCGGCTTCTTCTTGCCCGCCGCTTCCGACCTCGCCCTGGACGCCGCCCCTCCTCCTCTCCCTCTCCCGCCCCTCTCCCTCCCCCTCCTCCTCCTCCTCCTTCGCCACCCGCGCCTTTTTCGACGGCAGCCGCGACAACGGCGAAGCAGCCACCGCCTCGGACGGCGACGGCGGCGGCTCCAGGGCGCTGCTGGCCTACTCGCAGGCCGTGACTGCTGACGACGTCGAGTTCTTCATGCGGGCCGCGCCGGCCGGCGTCGTGGGCGCGATGACCGAGACCGTCTCGGGGCTGCTGGGCTCGTTGGCGTGCTCCGCCATCGCGGCCAGCTCGCGCGCCGGCTCGGGCGCCTCGGCCTCCTCCTCCTCGGGCCCGTTCCCGGCCTCGGCGTCGGCGGCGATCGCGTCGTCCTCGTCGGCGTCGCTGTCGTCAAACTCCTCCTCGGCGGCGTTCGACGTCCGGGTACGCGCCCGCGACGGCGACCTGGGCCAGCTGCTCTACTCGACGCTGATGACGGGCTACCTGATGCGCAACGCCGCGAGCAGGCTGCGGCTGCGGTCGAGGCTGTCAGTTGGGGGGAGCAAGGAGGGGACGGGGGGAGGGGTAGGGGCCGCGCGAGCGCTGCCCGCGGTGCTGCCTCCCCCGTCGTCGTCGGCGGCGGCAGCGGCGGCGCCGCTGGTGCCGCCTCCGCCTCCGCCTCCGCCGTCGCCGTCGCCGTCGCCGTCGCCTTCCCTCCTTCCTTCAGAGGGAGCACCAGCCGTCGGGGACCCCACCGCCCTCCCGCCAGGGGCCCGCGCCGCGGCCCTCGCCGCGCTCGAGGGGACGCCGCGCCTCGCGCCGGGCTCGCAGACCAGCAGGGTCGAGGGCGACGTCCTCAAGTGGGACCAGAGCCACGGGCTCGTCTCCGTCCCCGCCGCGGACTACATCCGCGCGCTGGAGGCCGAGCTGGCGGGCGCGAGGGCCGCCGCCGCTGCTGCGGCGGCGGCGGTGGGAGAGAAGGAGGGCGAGCCCGAGGCCGTCGCCGCCCTCTCGGCGCTCCCGCCGCTGCCGGCCCCGGCCGCCTCGTCGCCGCTGTCCAACCCCTTGCTCGCCTTCCTCCGCTCCGCCGACGAGGCGTCCCTGACCTCGCTCACCGCCGAGGCCAGCGCAGGATTGCTCGAGGCCGCCAACGCCTTCGTGCAGAGGGTCATGACGGGGGGAGAGAGCTCGAGGCCGAGCACCTCCTCCCGGGTCTTTGGCGCGGGCGGCTTTGGCGTCGTCGTCGGCGGCGGAAACGGAAACGGCAACGGCAATTCGGAGAGCGTCGTCCGAGAATACAGAGCGTCGGAGCTGCGCCACCTCCTGCTCTTCGTGATGGTGGTGGGCTTCATGCTGCGGACGCTCGAGGCGAGGCTCGACATCGAGTTCAGCATGCTGCTTCCCCCCGCGGAAGTGGAGGGAGGAAGAGAAGATGAATAGTTTTTTCTATGTTCACTTTTGTTCATTTCTTGTGCCTTGATAAAACTTTGCCTTCTATCAGTAGTTTTCAAGGCGCTTCCCGCTGTCCCCCTTGTGCTATTTCTTTGTGTGTGTAGCAGTAACGATAAAACTCGAGTTGAAGAGACAGAGGCTCTAAGTGAGAAGAAAAAAGAAAAAGAGAGGAAAAGAGAGAAAAATTCAATAGCAGAAAGGACGTTTTTTTGTTTTTTCATTTTTTTCAATTGAAAGGCTCTCCCCGCCCCCCCTCCCCCCCAAAAAGCTCAAACCTCGATCTGGATCGGCCCGTCGCCGTCCTCCTCCTCGCTCTCGTCGTCGTCGCCGGCCTCGCTGTCGTCTCCTGCCCCCTCTCCGCCTCCCCCCACGGCCTCGACCTCGACCACCTCGCCCGTCCCCTTGTCCCAGCTCGCGAGCGGCCGCAGCGAGAACCGCGCCTGCTTCTGCCCGAAGGCCCGCAGCAGCTGCGCCTGCCCGGGCGTCAGCTTGTCGCCCCTGCGGCAGACGACGGTGTCGGTCAGCAGCGTGACGACGCCCCGGTCGAGCTTGGTGGGCAGGCCCGCGGCGCGGAGCGAGGGCTCGAGCGTGTGCGCGAGCGGGAGGCCCGAGGCCGGGTGCACGAGCGGCCCCGCGGGGAGCTCGAAGAGCTCGCGCGCCCTGGAGCCCGCGCGGGCAAAGTCGTCGGCCTCGGCCGAGGCGAAGAGGGCCAGGACCTCCGCGTGGGGCAGGTCGGTGAAGAAGAGGCCGACGTCGCCCTTGAGGTGCTCGGCGAGGGCGGCGAGGCCCCTGCGGTACCCCCCGCCGGCGTGCTCGCCCCCGCCGGCCGGCGCCGCGCCCCGGCCGGTCTCTCGGCCGCCCCCCTCGTCGCCGCCGTCCTCGTCTTCGTCCCCCTCTTCCTCGCCGTCGCCGCCGCCGTCCCCAGACTGCGCCAGCGCCACGCGCAGCACCCTCGTCGCCCCCATGCAGAACCGCGACCTCTTGCTCCTGACGGACTCCCTGAGGCTCTTGAACTTGTCGTTGCGCATGTTGCGCGCCCTGAAGACGTAGGCGCGGCCGAACTCGTCGACGGCCGAGCGCGTCTGGGCGACAACGCCCTCCTTCCAGGTGCGGTCCTTCTTGCGGGCCTGGGTCAGCGAGACGACGCGGTCCCTCTTGGACTTGGGCATTATTTATTCGTTCGTGCTGTTTTGGCCGGCCTGTTTTTGCGGGGGGTTCGGGAGAGCGGAGAGGGGGGCAAGAGGGTGAGGAAAAAAACAGAGGAAAAAGCAAGCCGCCGTCGCCGCCGCATGTCTCTCCTCTCGAAAGCATTCTCTCCCGCTCTTTGCTGCTTCCCTCGACGCGTCTTCTGTCCATCTGTGCGCTTCAGGGACTGCAAGCGATCGCTCCCTGGGGCACCAGTTTCTCGCAGAGAATCGAAGAGAGCGCGGGGGAGCGAGCCGTCCGACCGCATCGATTTTTCAGTCGGTCGTCGTTCGGCGGCTCGAATTGACTTTTCAGGTCTTCAAGCCGCTTTCTTCTTTCCGTCGACGAGGCGCCGATGCTCTCGAAGGAGAGGATCGGCGTGAAGACGAGGAGAGGGCGAAGGAGACTTACCTCGTGTGTGCTCGAGTTGAAGGGAGACGAGCTCGAGGAAAGGGACTAGCTCGAGAGTCAAACGGGAGCAGGAGAGGAAAACAAAAGTGAGAGCGAGATTTCGCTGCGGGAGAGCGCGTCGAAACTCGCCGCCCGCGCTTCAGAATCGCCTTCCTTCCTGGAGTCCAAGGGAAAAAGAGCTCTGCTCCTCCTCCCTTTCTCCAAGCGCATTGCTCTCTCTTCGACCCGCAGAGCAAGCCCCACTCGCGCCGCGCGGGGAACGAGGCCCCTCCTCATGCAGCGCAACAGGCGCACCTACACCCGAGGGGGAGGAGGAGGAGCAAGAGGGACGCAAGCGATGGCTTCTTCTCCTTCTTCCTCGACGCTGCTCGCAGAAGAATCGTCGGCGTCGACGAATGCTGCACTTCTCCCCAACCTCTCCCGCCTCCTGGCCTCGGCCTCTCCCGTCGTCGCCCTGCGGTCTCCGGACAGGTCATTCGAGCTCTCAGACGTCTGGTACGAGCAAGAGAAACGGAGAGCGGCGGAAACGAGAACAGAGGAGAGGCCGGAAATTCGGCAAGGGACGAACAAAAAGCACGGACGAGTTTCGAGAACTCTCCGCCGAGACGTCTCTCACCCTTGTTCCTCCACCTGGAACCCTCTCTTCCACTCCCCCACTCGAACCAAAACAACAGGACCGCCTTCGACCTCTGGTCTGCGTTTGGCCTCGAGGTCCCTCTTTCTCTCGGCGGCGAAGGAGAGGTAAGAGAGGGGTTGGAAGAGGGGAGGAAAAGGCAGCTCTGCCTCTCGCCTGCTTTGTTGCTTTGCTTCGCTCTCGCTCCGTCGTTGGCGCGCCGCTCGCGCGAACCGAGGAGGTGGGCGAGCAAAAGTCTTTCCTTTTTCGCGGCCCTCACCCCTTCATTTCTCCCCTCTTTCACCCAACCGACCGCGCCCAGGTCTGCATGACATACGTCCCTTCGCTCTCGGCCATCCAGATCTTCACCCTAGACGAGGACAGGTGGGGCATTTGGTGTGTTTTTTGGTTCGGAGTTTTTTTTCTCCGTCGTCGCCGTCGGTGCATGCTCTCGTTCTATCTCTCTCGCTCTTCGCTCTGCTTTCTGATAAGAATCCGATGGCGGATCGGCACCGGCGATATCTGGACCTCTCTTGTCTCGTTCCCCCTTCCTCGACGCCGGAGCGTCGATATCTCGACGTCCCCTACGCGACGAGGCGGAGGAGAGGGCGAGAGGGGGGCTTTGAGGCGACAAAGTGCGGGGCGATAGGACGCGTCGACTTCCTCTCTCTTTCTCTCTCTCTCTCTCTTGCTCTTGCTCTCTCTCTCTCTCGCGCGCCCGTGCCCACCCTACTCTCGAGAGAGAAGGCGACGGAGACCGAAAATCGAGAGAACGCTTGCTCACCGAGTCTTTCCTCCTCTCCAAACCTCTTTCCTCCATCTCCCTTTTTCCTCCCAGGCCACCGGCGCTCCCTCACGACGACAGCGCCGAGGAAGAAGAGCACGAGCACGAGACAGAAGAGGAAACGGCAGCAGCTCCTTCCTCCTCGTGTCGCCCTCGCCCAGGAAAGGAGCGGGCGGAGGCCGACGGCGGCACCCTGCAGAGGGCCCCCGCCGCCGCCGCCGCGGCAGTCGCGGCCCTCTCTCTGGGGCGCCCCAGCAGCAGCGACAAAAGCAGCAGCAGCAGCAGCAGCAGCAACGAGAACGACCACGGCGACGAAGACAGCGAGGAGGGGGGCCCCCCGCGCCCGGCCTCTGACCCTCCGTCGTCGACCTGCTCCGCGGTCTCCACCTGCTCCTCCTCGGCCTCGGACAGCGAGGAGGCCGAGGAAGGACGACGACGAGGAGCAGGAGGCCAGCAGCAGCCGCTCCTCTCTCCAAGCTCCGCGCCGCCGCTGCAGCAGCAGCAGGGCGGGAAGAGGGCGGCAGCAGCAGCTGCAGCGGCCCTCGAAAAGCAGACGAGCGGCGGCGGCGGCGTCTCCGTCCTCGCCAAGGCCGCCGCGGCGGCGCGCCCCTCCGCCGCGGCCGCCGCGGCCGCCGTCGCCCGGGCCGTCGCCTCGTCGTCCGAGCCCCGGGGCCCGCCCGCGTTCGAGTTCTTCGAGCGGGCGCCGCCGCACGCCAGGCCGCCGCTCTCCGACGCCGCCAGGGCGCTGGCGGAGACGGGGACGACGGCGGGCAGCAGCCGCGGGCGCGCCGCCGCCGGCAGCTCTGGCGGAGGCAGCCCGGAGAGCTCCTCCCGAGAGCAGCCGCAGCAGCAGCCGCCGCCGCCGCAGCAGCAGCAGCCGCAGCCGCGACCCTTCCCGGGACTGCTGTCGCTGCGCTCGTCCGGGGTCCACCCGGCGTCGTGGTTCGCCGTTGCGTGGTACCCGCTCTACGCGCTGCCGAGCCCGGGCGGGGGCGCCGTGGCGGCGGCGCCGGCGGCGGCGACGGCCGCCTCGGCCGCCGCCGCCTCGCCCTTCGCGCGAGGGGACCTGCGGGCCGCCTTCCTAACCTTCCACTCGCTGTGCCCGGCGGCGGCCGCCCCCTGCCCGCCGCAGCCGCTGCCGCCGTCGCTCGGGGCCGCGGCGGACGCCCTCGTCGCGGTGCGGGAGGCCTCTGCCGCGGCGGCGGCGGCGGCGGCGGCGGCGGCTGCCGAGGTTCCTTATGCGCCCGCTCCCGCCGCGCCCTCCGCCGCCGCCGGCGCCGCGGCTCTGCGGCCGTGGGGCCTGGCGAGGCACCGCGCGGCGGGAGCGGCCTGGGGCCCGAGCTGCCCGTGCGGGGGCCCTTGCTCCCCCGCCTCGTCTCCGCCGCCACCGTCCTCGCGGCGACGGGGAGAAAGCGCCGTGCGGCGCCGCTTCGACGCCTCCGCTCTGGCGGCGGAGAGTCTCTACCGCGCGATGGAGGACGCGGCGAGGCAGTGGGTCTCTCGGCGGGGCTCGGAGGGGAGGCACTCCGACTTGGCCTTTTTCTCGAGGGGGAGGTGAAGAGCCCCATTTTTTTCTTCCAGTTTTTACAAGACCTTTTTTCCCCTTTTTTTTCCAGGGGACGCAGCACTTTTTCAGCACCATCAAACCCGAAAGCACACCAAAAGACAACGCACTTTGAATAAAAACAAAACTCCTTCCCTTAGGCGCGCAGCACCAGTTTTACTCTTTCGCTCCACCCTTTGAACCCGGAGGGAGGAAAAAGAACGAAAAACCCAAACCCGAGCAAACCATCGACCAACAAAGCAACACCCGTTTTGATCGTTTCATTCCAGCCCCCCCCCCCTGCATCAGCGAACTCATCATAACAACCAAGCAGAGAGGAGTGTTTGAGAGAGAGAGAGAGAGAGAGAGCAGAGAGGGAAGAGTTTTTACCTTTGATTGTAAAAAAAAAATGAAAACAGAAGAAAATCAAAGAGATAGCTTCAAAAAGTTTCCGAGGTCGATTGATCTCCCGCGCCATTTGTCCGGCTCGTTTCTAGTTCTCCCTGCCCGTCTTTGTCGTTTTATTCCACATAGCCGAGCAAGAGGCTCACATAAGGAGTCTCTAGAAGCTGCTACCGCTGAATCACAAGGAGAACGCACAATTGGTGTCAAAGAGAGAGAGGGTTGCCGCCGATCTGTTTGCTCGCTTCGCTTTGTTTGACCTCCTCTTTCTTCTTTCTTGCTCCTTCCGAGGCCGCAGAGTGCCGTCCGAACCTCCCCTTCCAAAGAAACAAAACGAAATGTTCGCCGGCAATGTCGCCGAGCCCTCCCGGGGAGGCTGCCGCGTCTGCGGCCAGGTGGGGCACCTCGCGAAACAGTGCCGCAACCGCCTCGCCGTGACGAGCGCCGGCGCCGTCGTCCGCGTCGACGAGGGCGGGGGAGGTGCGAACGCCGCCGCAGGCGCCGCCGGCCAGAGCGCCTCCGCCGCAGCAGCTGGAGGCCACGGCCTCGACGTCGTGGCCAGGGCGGCGACGGCAGCGGCCGTGGCCGCGGCGGCCGCGGCCGACGAGAGCGACCTCAGCCTCGGGAGCTCCAGCAGCAGCGACAGCGACGGCAGCGACAGCGATTCGTCTACTTCCTCTTCTTCTTCTGACGACGAAAGGCGGAGAAGGAGGAAGAGAGAAAAGAAGAGAAAGGCGAAACAGGACAAGCGACAGAAGGAGAAGAAAGAAAAGAAGAAGGAAAAGAAGGAGAAGAAGAAGGAGAAGAAGAAGGAGAAGAAAGAGAAGAAGGAGAAGAAGCGGAGGAGGAAAGAGAAAGACGATGCCGAAAGGTCAAAGGTCGAGGTCGAGGTCGAGGGAGCGGAGTTGAAGTGAGTTTTTTTTTGTTTTTCGACTTCTGCTTCTCTGGACTTACTTTTTCCTGTTATGCAACATTGAAATGGAATGATTTGATTCACGTTCGCGGGACTGAGGTAACGGCGGGAAGAGAGAGAAGAGAGAGGGCTTCAGCAAAGACACGTTTTCCTAGGTTACAATCAAAAGGTTTTCATTCATTTTCTCATTATTTCCTCGTCTTCCCCACCCCCTCCTCCGAACGCCCACTCCAGCCCCACGGGAGGCCACCTCGGAGGGTCGTAAAACGTCCTCTCGGGGTTGAGCGGGTTGCACCGCAGCAGCCTCCACGCCGTGAGCACCGTCCCTTTGCCGACGCCGAAGCGGCGGTAGGAGATCTGCGCGAACTCGGAACACGACGGCAGGAAGCGGCAGGATTTGGGCATCAGCGGAGATAGGGAGTTGCGGTAGAAGCGCAGCAGGGCGAGGGCCGCGCCGAGGGCCGGGCCGTCTTCCGGGAGGGCGCTTCCCGGGTCGGATGAGGAGGGAGGTTTCGAGGTCGAGGTTTTTTCGCCGCCGTCGCCGTCGTCACCGTCGTCGTCGTCGTCGTCAAAGCCCGGCTTGGCAGCAGAGGCGGCGACGATGAGCGGCCCCGCTTCCTTCGTCCTTCGCTTGCTCCCCTCCAGCGCCGCTGACCTCTTGCGTAGGCATTGTGCGCAGGCGGACGGAGCCGTGGGAGCGGAGCGAGCACGTGAGCTCCTCAGCGGCGCCGCGGCGGTGATTGATGGTCGAAGCAGCATTGGCTAGCTCTAAAAAAAAAAAAAAAGTGAAAAGTTTGTAAAAAATCACAAAATAACAAAAGAGGCTTTACCCGCACCTCTTCTGTGCCCCCTCCTCCGCCCAATCTCTCGGGGTGAGATGAGGAGGGCAGCCTCGGGCGCACTACTCGCCTTGTCAAGGAGGCATCGAAGTTTAGATGCGGCCTCGGAGGCGAGCGAGGGATGGCTTTTCTCGAAGCATTTCAGTCCATCGACCACACATGTCTCCTCTTTGTCTTTCCCCGGGATGAGCTCTGGCCGTTCCTTCGCCAGCAGCAACAGCAACAGCAGCAGCAGCAATGCGAGCGAATCAACCGTATCATTCCTCACCTCCTGGCTGCGCAAGACGCTCGGGATCGGCTCTCAGGAGGCCCCGGCGGGCGCGCAATCATCGTCATTGTCGTCGTCGTCGGTCGCGAGCCGGCCGCCAACGACGAGAAAGAAGAGGAATTCGCGCTCCTCGTCTTCTCCTCCCTCTCCTGCTCCAATCAGCGACGCCCAAAAGGGATATGAGCTCCGGCATCTCCGAAAGCAAAAGAAGGAAGAGCTGCGGGCGGCGGCGGAACCGCCGAGCTCGCTCGCGGCGCTGAGGAGGCGCGTGATGAAGGAGGAGGCAGGATTGAATGCCGTTCCTAGTACCGCCGCCACCGTCGCTCCGGACGTCGCTGCGGGCGCTCCCGCTCCTTCATCCTCCTCCTCCTCCGCAGCCGGACCTCCAGGCCGGCCAGAGCTCGGCGCCATCCCGATCACCTACAAAAAGCTCCAGGCGGCAGCGAAAGCGGCCGATGGAGGCGCCGCTTCCCCGTCCTCCTCCTCCTCCTCCTCCTCCTCCTCCTCCTCAAAGTCGTCGTTGGCAAGGAAGGGGAGCAACGCGACGAGGGCGGGAAAGGCGCCGCTGCCCTCTCCCTCCGCTCCGCCCTCCCCGGTCGCCGCTGCCGTGCGGGAGCGCCTCGCCCACTTCGAGGCCTCGGCGGCGATGCGGGACCGCGCGCTGGCTCTCTACGTGAACGGAGCGCTCTTCTCCGAGGCCGCCGCGACTTTTTCGGCGACGGCTGCCGCGGGCTTTCTGCGGGCCGAGGCGCGCGCCGCCGAGAGGGGGGCGCGCATGGGGGCGAGGATGGCAAGGAAAGGAGCAGCAGCAGCAGCAGCATCGGCAGCGGGCGAGGCAGCAGAATCAGCGGCGAAGGCGGCGAAGAAGGCCCGACCGGCGGCGGCGGTGGAGGCCGAGGCGAGGGGGGACGACGCGGTCTCCGCCGCCGCGGCCGCGCTCGCCGCGCTCGCGCCGGGCCCCGCCTCCGACGCCGCGCTCTTCCCCCTCTTCGCGGACCACGTCTTCAGCCGCTACGCCCGCCGCATCTCGGAGTACCGCGACGTCGTCCTCCGGCTCGACATGACGTCCCCGCACCTGTGGTTCCCCGCCGCGCGCAGGCTCGCCCCCCGCAGGGTCACCTACCACGCGGGCCCGACCAACAGCGGCAAGACGCACTCGGCGCTCGAGGCGCTCGCCGCCGCGGCCTCCGGGGTCTACTGCGGGCCGCTGCGGCTGCTGGCGATGGAGGTGGCCGACGACCTGAACGCGAGGGGCGTGCGATGCGACCTCGTCACGGGGCAGGAGGCGAGGACGGTGCCCGGCGCGAGGCACGTCGCCTGCACCGTCGAGATGGCCGAGGTGCGCGAGCGGGCGAGGGCCTCGCCCCTGTTCCCCCCGCCCCTGCACCCTCGTCACGCCGCCTCCGCCTCCGCCTCCGACGCCGACCCGTTCTTCTTCGACGTGGCCGTCCTCGACGAGATTCAGCTGATCGGCGACCCCTCCCGCGGGTGGGCGTGGACGCGCGCGCTGCACGGCCTGCCGGCGCGCGAGGTCCACGTCTGCGGCGACGGCTCGGCCGCCGCGCTCGTCGAGGCGCTGTGCCGGAGGAGCGGCGACGAGTTCGAGCTCGTGAGGCACGCTCGATTTCGTCCCCTGAGGGTCGACGAGGCGGGGCTGCCCCGGGGGCTGGCGGACGTGGTGGCGGGAGACTGCGTCGTGGCGTTCTCGAGGGCGGTGAGGAGCTTTGAGTTTTCTTTTTCCTCGGTTTCTTTTTTTTTCTTCTTCTTCTTCCCGACAAAAAAAAACAGGAAAGATGAGCTCACTTTATTCTCCTCTACCTTTTTTCCTCCTTTTTCTCCGAATCCGAATCCGAATCCAAATCTAGGACGTCCACGCCGCGAGGGCCGCCGTCGAGTCCGCGACCGGCCTCCGCGCCGCGTGCGTCTACGGCGCCCTGCCTCCAGAGACCCGCCGCGCGCAGGCGCGGGCGTTCAACGACCCTCATTCCGGCGTCGACGTCCTGGTCGCGTCCGACGCCGTCGGCATGGGACTCAACCTCAACATCCGGCGCGTGGTGTTCACGACGCTGGCGAAGCGAGGGGGAGGAGGGAAAGGGGGGAGGGAGCAGGGGTGGATGGGAGGACGGAACTCGGTGGCAGCATCAGCTGCTCCTCCTTCTTCTTCTTCTTCTTCTTCTTCTTCCCCTTTGTCCGCCCCCCTCCTCCCCCCGCCCTTCCTCCCTTCGCCCTCCCACGTTCCCCTCCACCCCAGCGCTGTCCGCCAGATCGCGGGGAGGGCGGGGAGGGCGAGCTCTCCGTGGCCCGAGGGGCTCGCGGCGACCCTGCGGCCGGAGGACCTCCCCTACCTCCGCGCCGCGCTGTCGGCGCCGCCCGACGACGGCGGCGCCGCCGGGGGCGGGGGCAAGAGGCGGAGCCCCGGGAGCACGGGCGGCACGGGCACGCCGAGCGCCGGCCTGTTCCCCGAGCCCGACCAGCTCGAGGCCTACGCCGGGAGGCACCCGGGCCTTGCCTTCCCGGCCCTGCTGCGGGCGCTCGCGGCCGACGCGCGCCTCGACGGTCGCTACTTCTTCTCGCAGCAGGAGGCCGTCGTCGCCGCCGCGGAGCTGCTCGAGCTCGTGCCCGGGCTGGCCCTGCGGGAGCGGTTCGCCCTGGCCTCGGCGCCGGCGTCGGCGAGGGACGCGAGGCAGGGCGCCGCGCTGCTGGCGTACGCGCGGGCGCTCGCGGCGGGGGGGGCGGTGCCGCTCTTCGCCCCGCTCCCCTCCTCGGGCGCCGGCGCCGGCGCCGGCGCCCTCCCGGCCGCCCTCGCCGGGGGCGGCGGCGGCGGCGAGGGGTCGGCGGCGGAGGAGCGGCGCCTCGCGGCCTTCCCGCTTCCCTCTGTTGTGCCGAGGGTAGAGGACGAGAGGGCCGAGCGCGTCTTCGCCGCCGCGGCCGCGGCCGTCGCGAGGTCGGCGACGGCCGCCAAGAGGATGCAGAGGAAGACGAGGGGCGGCGACAGCCGCGGCGCGCCTCCTCCTACCCGCTCTTTCGCCTTTTCCTCTTCTTCTTCCTCTTCCCTCCGCACCCCGCGCGAGGTGACGCGCGCCGCGGCGCTCCTCAAGGACGCCGAGGATGCGCACGCGATAGTCACGCTGTGGCGCTGGCTCGCGCGCCGCTTCGGCGAGGAGCGGTTCCCGAGCGGGGAGGCCGAGCTCGCCGCTGCCGAGGCGGCGAGGCTGGCGGCGCTGCTGGACCGCGGGCTCGCCTCGATGGCCGCGGCGGCGGCGTCTTCTTCGCCGTCGAAGAAGAGAGGGAAGAGAGGAGCTGTAGCTGCTGCTGTTGGCGACGAAGAGGAGGAGGCGGAGAAGAAGAAGAAGAAGAAGACCAGCGAGAGGAGGGGCAAGGGGGGTGCCGGCTCTTCTGCTTCCGCCGCCGCCGCCGCCGCGAAGGACGAAGCTGCTCTCGCCGCCGCTCCTTCTCCTTCTGGCCCCGAGATCGCCTTCTCGCTCTCTGAGGAAGGGCAGGAGGCCCGCTCTGTCGTCTCTCCTGCCGCGTGAATAGTGGAAACACCTGTAAAAAAACTGAAAACTTGAAAGCACTGAAACTCGATACTCATTTTTGTTTTTTCATCTCGTGTTTTTCAAACTCTCTCTCTCTCTCTCTCTCTTCCCAACCCCTCAACTCAAGCATATCAAAACACGCGACGCGACAGCACCGCCGCCGCCTGGTCCGGGGAGAGGCGAGAGACCCCCACGGACCGCAGGGCCGCGACGGCGGAGGCGAGGGCCCCTTCGGCCCCTTCTCCTCCTCCCCCTCCTCCTCGCGTCGCCACCGCGGCCCCGAGCGCCGCCGCCGCCGCCGATGGCAGCGCGAGCAGGGCCGCGGCCTCGGTCAGCTCCCTGACGTGGGCCCCCGGGTTCCTCGGCGCGTAGGGAGCGAGCACGGCCGCCAGCGCGGCGGCGTCGGCGCCCAGCTGCCGCCCTCCGGCGCCGTCGAAGCGCGCCTCGGTCGCGACCTCGTTGAACAGCAGCCGCGTCGCGGCGGCCGCGGCGCCGCGCCAGACTGAGCGGAACGCGACGGCGTCCAGCGCGCGCGCGGCCGCGGCCAGCGCCGCGGCCAGCGCGGCCAGCGCGGGGGCCAGCGCCGGCGAGGGGCCCGAGGCGACGAAGTACGAGGCGCTCTCGTCGTCGGCCCCCGCGTCGGGCGAGGACGACAAGACGAACGCGTCGCCGCGGACCGCCCGCTCGACGGCCGGCCCAGCGGCGCGCTCGAAGGCGTCGGCCGCCGACTTGGCGAGGCGCGTCGTCCACTTCCGGGACAGCGCGGCGAGGGCGTCGGCCTCGGCGGCGAGGACGGAGGGGCGGGGCGGAGGGGCGCGGGGTTTCCTCCTGTCGCCGCCGCTCCCGGTTTCGCTCCCGGTCCCGCTCGCCGCCGGGGGAGGAGGGGAGCTCGAGCCCGGAGAACATCCCTCGTCGAGCAGCAGCAGCGGCCAGCCGCCCTCCCGCAGCTCGTGCTCGAGCCACCGGCTCCCGCTCGCCACCCCGCCCACGACGGCCGCCCTGGTCGCGTCCGCGAGCGGGTCCCCGAAGCGCGCCGCGGCCTCGGCGGCGCGGGAAGCCCTGGAGCGGAAGGCCGCGAGAACGGGGCGCGCGGCGGCGTCGACGTACCGCGGCCGCGCGAGCGCCGGCGTCCTCAGAAACAGCGCCTTTTTCTTCTTCTTCTTTCTGTCACCGTTTTCCGCCGCTGCCGAGCTCGCTGCGGGGCTCCACGAGGGGAGCCACGAGACGCGGGACGCGGCTTCTACGAGGGCCCTGGCCGCGGCCTCAGCGGCAGGAGGAGGGGCGAACTCGAGCGACGAGGGCAGAACGACGGCGGCGGCGGGAGTTCCCCCGCCGCCGCCGATGCTTCCAAACCCGCCGCCGAGAGCGGCCTCGTCCTCGGCCCTCGCCGCCGCGGCCGCCACCGCGGCCCCGGCGGCTGCGTGCCATTCTCCTCCCTTCCCCGAGCCGGCGGCGTCCTCTACGGCGCGAACCCCAGCCTCCCTGTCGCACTCCCACCACGAGTCCCTCCATTCGGAGACGGGAAGAGAGGAGGAGCACAGCCGCGAGAGGACGCCGCCGTCGGCGTCGGGCCACGCGGCGTCGACCGCCGCACCGCTTCCCTCTCCTCCCCCCCCGCCGTCCTCGCCGTCGCTCCCGGCCCCGAGCCCGCGGGCGACTGCCAACCTGCGCTCGAAGGCCGCCGCCTCGGAGACGAAATGCGACCACAGGGCGCGAGACCTCAGGGCGCTCAGCCGCGGGAGGACTCTCTTCGTTAGGACCTGCGCCCAGAGCTCGTCGCGGACGGCGCGGGCGACCTCTGCGGGCAGCGACCGGCAGCAGCCCTCGACCCTGTTGCTGTCTTCGGCTCCTCCGGTCCCGGTCCCGGCTCCCGAACCTCTTCGGAGGACTGCCTCGTAGTGGGCGTCGATGCCCGGCTGCAGCGGGGCCGCGGCGGCCCCGGCGGCCCCGGCCGCGCGGGCCGCGGCCTCGAAGAGCCACTCTGGCCTCTCGGGGGCGTCGGCGGCGCCGTCTCCGTTTTCGCGGTCTCCGTCGTTTTCCTCGCCGCCGCCAAGGAACAGCGGCGCGACCCGCTGCTCGACGACGACGGCCGCGAGCTCCGAGGCGGCCCAAAGCAGCGGGGTCTCGGAGGGAGGCGGGAGAGGAGAAGGAGAAGAAGCACCGGAGGAGGCGCAGCAAGAGGCGCGCTCGGCGGCGTCAAACTCGCGCGCCATCGAAGCGCGCTGCAGCGCCGTCAGCGCGGCGACAAGCCTGCAGGCCTCGTCCGCCGCTTCCGGGCGAACTGCGAAGCCCCCGTCCCAGGAAGAAGAATCACCCTCCGAAACGATCGGCGGAGGCCAGCCGACGGCGGCGGCCGAGGCGCGCAGACAGGCCCGCAGGCTCCCTTCCAGCCTGCGCTGCGCTCCCGCGCTCCGCGCAAGCGCCGTCGCCGCGTGCGCGACGAGCGCGGCGGGGACGCCAGCTGGCGGCAGGCGCGCGACGGCGAGGGCGCCGGCCCCGGCCGCGGCCGCCGCGGCGACGGCGTCAGGCGCTGCGGCGAGGACCGCTGCGGCGCTGCCCCCCGCGGGGGAGGAGGAGGAGGAGGGGGAGGAGGAGCGCTCGCCCGCGCCCGAGGCCGTCGCCATCGCCGCCGCGCCGCGCTCGACGGTGCGCACGCACCGCTCCAGGTGCCTCGCCAGTCCGGCCAGCTCCTGCAGCGAAGAAGCGTAGGCCGCGGCGCCGCGAAGGGCCGAGAGCTCCGCGGCGAGGCCGCGGACGTCCACCGGGAGAGGCGGGCCGTGCGCGGGCGCCGGGGGGCCTCCATTTCTGTGGGCCGCGGCGGCGGCGGCGGCCTCGGCCGCAGCGGCCTTGGCCCCGGCCAGCCTCGCCAGCTCCCTCCTCGTGGCCGCCTCGCGCTCGGCCAGGGCGGCGGCCTCCCTCTCCAGGGCGCGGACGTGATCCGCTGCGGGGGAAGGGAGGTAGATCTCCTCCTCCTCCTCCTCTTCTTCTCGGCGGTCGAAGACGGAGGAGGGCTTTGGCGGCGGCGGCGGCGGCGGCGAAAGAGGCGAGAGGGGAGGAGGGAGAGCCTCTTCTTCTTCGGGCTGCCAGTGCTGCTGCTGCTGCTGCTGCTCTTCGGGCTGCCACTGATGCTCTTCGGGCTGCTGCTGCCACTGCTGCTCCTCGGGCTGCTGCTGCTGCTGCTCTTCGGGCTGCTGCTGCTGCTGCCATTGTTGTTCCCGGGGCTGTTGCTGCTGCTGTTGCTCTTGCCACCGCTGCTCGGCGGAAAGAGGCGGCGGAGGCGGGAACTCCTCTTCCGCTGCCGTCGCCGCCGTCGCCGCCGCCTCTCCTTCCCATCCTCCTCCCCAGCCGCCGCCGCCTTCACCTGCGTCCTGAGATGGAGCGGCGGAGGAGGCGTCTCTCATTTCGGTTTCGGTCTTGGCAACGGGGCCTGCCCCGAACTGCTGCTGCTGCTGAGGGTAGAAGCCTTCGCCTCCTCCTCCCCCCGCTGCTGCTTCGCCGCCGCCCCAGGCAGGGGCAGCGGCAGGAGGCGGCGCGAAGCCGTCGCCGCTGCCGCCGAAGAAGTCATCCGCCTGTTGCGGAGCCGGAGCGCCGCCGCCGCTGCCGCCGCCGAAAAAGTCGTCGTCGTCGCCGGCAGCGGGAGCAGCAGGAGCCGCGGCGGGCTCGCCACCCCAGTCCTCGCCTCCTCCTTCTCCTCCTGTTCCTTCCTGCGCCTCTGTCGCGGGGTACTCCTGTTGCCTTTGCTGCTGCCATCCGTCCTGAGCGGCGGGAGGCTGCTGCTGCTGCTGCTGCTGTTGGTGCTCTTGCTGCCAGGGCGCACCTCCTTGGGTCGTCGCCGCAAACGCTGGCACTGCCTCCATCCCAGCTGTCGGCGTCGCGGCCAGCGAAGAGTCGTCCCAGCCGCCTGCCCCTCCGGGAGCAGCAGCATCAGCAGCAGCATCAGAAGCAGCATTGTCGTAATACGCCTGCTGCCGAGGAGGAGCAGCTGCGGGCTGCTGCTCGTAGCCGTAAGGCTCTTGGGAAGGCAATGAAACTCGGGCACCGCCATCGAATGCGGCGGTGACGACGCTCTCGCTTCCCCAAGCTTGCTGCTGCTGCGGCTGTTGTTGCGGTTGCTGTTGCTCGTAGCCAAACTCCTGCTGCTGCTGCTGCGAATAGCCGTATTGAGGCTGCTGCTGCTGCGGAGGCTGCTGCTGCTGCTGCTGCTGCTGAAATGCGGCGGCGTCATTATCGCTCGACACTGCCTGAGGCTGCTGCATCGGCGGCGGGACTGCCGTCGGCGGCGCCCAGCCTCCCTGGTTCGGAGGCGGCGGAGGGGCGAAGCTGCCACCGGAGCCGTACATGCCTCCTTTCTCGAGAGAGAGAGAGGGAGAGAGAGAGAGAGGCAGAAGGCGCGCGAGAAAGAGAGAGAGAGAGAAACGCTGGGTCTCTCGGACGAGACACAGGCAAAAAAAATAATTGGAGAGAAAATAAAAAAAAGGATAAAAAACTGCTCCAAAAAACGCATTAACAAACTTTCAAGCGTTTTTTCCAACTCTTTCCCCCGAAAAAAAACGGTATGCGCCGCTCGGCCTTCGCCGACGCCGCGGCAGGCGGCGACTGGGCCTTCGACTCCCTCGCCGCGTCCGCCTCCTCAATGGAATCCCAGGGGATGGCCCTCCCCGCTTCCTTCTCGTGGCCGCCCCTCCCCTCTCCTCCGGAGCAGCAGAAGCAGCAGGGCGAGCCCAAAGCGGCGCCGCTGTTCCCGAGCAGCAGAGGAGGGGGAGGCGCCGCGCCGGCGCCGGCGCCGGACGCCGACGCTCCCGAGCGCCGCTCCCCGCCCGACAGCTGGCTCCGCCGCGCGAGGTGGCGCGGGGCCGTTAGCGGGGCACTCTCGGCGCTGGCGCTGCTGTGCCTCCTCGCGCTGCTGGCCTCGGCCGCCCTCTCCTCTTCTTCGACGACGGCAGTTTCGTCGCCGTCATCTGCTTCTTCGTCGCGGAAGGTCTCTCCCCGCGGCGGCGGTTTCGCGCCTAGGGCCTCTTTCCCTCCGCCTCGGCTCCTCTCGGACGACGCGAAGAGGGCGTTGCCCCTTTCTAGTGCTTCCAAACTCGAAGCCGAGGCGGGACACGAGGCGGGGGAAAAGGAGGGCGGCGGGGGTGTCGCCTCCGAAGAAGCGCCGTTTTTTGCCTCCCGCTCTTCTTCTTCTCCGTTCTCTCCCTCTCTTTCGTCTTCTTCTTCTTCTCCCCGAGGCAGGGGTCGCACCCTCGTCTCGTACGCCTACTTCGAGAAGAACGCCGTCCAGGCAGCAAACCTCGCGTTCTTCTCTGCTTTTGGGATGGGCCTCGCGACGAAGGAGGAGAAAGGAGGAAGCGGAAGCGCAGGCAGAGGCCGTTCGGGAAAGGGAAAGGGACTCGGCCGCCGCCGCTCGCCGTTCCTGCCGCCTCCGCCACCCGCGACCGACTTTTTCGTCATCGTCTCGGGGCCCTCCTGCACGCCCTGCGCCATGTTTTCTTCCTTCCTGTCTCCCGACACGAGGGCGAGGCTCCCAGGGGCTCCCAGCGGGATCTCGGGGGCGTGGTCCGGCGTTGTCGAGGCGGCGACAGAAGAGGAGATCAGAGGAGCGACGAGAGAGGAGGAAGGAGCAGCCGAGAGAGGACCGGCGACGGCGTCGACCGTGACCCTCCTCCACCGCTTCGAGAACGACGGGATGGACTTCGGCGCCCACAACGTTACCCTGGAGTGGGTGGCGTTCCTTGAGAGGCACGAAAGAGGAGGAAGCGAGGCGGAAGGAGGAGGAGGAGCAGCAGCGGCGGAGGAGCTCGAGGAACCAAAAACGGCGGGCGAGGGCGGCGGCGGCGGCAACACCTCCCGCCACCGCAGGCTCATCTTCCTCAACTCCTCCGCGCGCGGGCCCTTCCTGCCCACCTATTTGCCCGAGGGGTGGCAATGGACAGACGCGTTCTCGAGGGACCTTGACGAGGAAGAAGAAGAAGAAACCGCCGTCGAAGAAGAAGGAGAAGAAGAGACCTCGGAGGAGAAGAGAAGCAAGCTCCGGGGGACCACGGTCGAAAAGAAGGGCGAAAAGAAGAAAGTCGCACTCGTCGGAGCGGCGCTGACCTGCCTCCCCTCCGTCGACGCCGGCGGCCCTGGACCCCGAGTCGAGTCGTGGGCGTTCGCTCTGTCCCAAAAAGGGCTGGTCCTAGCAAAGGAGTCCGGCGTGTTCGGGTCGCACGGGTGCAAGCTCTGCGCCGACGGCGTGGTGGTCGCAGGTGAGAAAGAGAGAGAGAGAGACAGAAAGAGAGAATCGATCGAGGAAAGCGACCCTCGAAAAAAAATGAAAGAAGAAAAACTGAAAAGCTCGAAGAAAAATGACAACAGGGGAGTACGGCCTCTCGCTCGCCGTGCTTCGCTCCGGGCGCAACCTCGCCACACTGATGAGCCGCTACGGGAGGGGGGTCGACTGGAGCCGCGAGGAGCACTGGGGCTGCAACGACAACGTGCACCCTTCGCGGTGAGAGAGAGGGAGGGAGAGAGAGAGAAAGAGAAAGAGAGAGCTCCTTTTTTGAACTTTCTCAAAAAAAGGAAAACAAATCAAAATTTCACAAAAAATCGAACAATCGAAAAAAACAGCCACGCCACATACGACGGCGTCGACATGCACCCCTTCGAGACCCTCTTCGTCAAGGCATCATGGAACGTCGGGGAGCCTTTTGTCTCGGCCTATTCCCGCTGGGGCGCGAGGCTCGCCTCGAGCTCGAGCCCTCCCTCCTCGCCGGACGACGGCGACGGCGACGGCGGTAACCTTTCGGGCTTCGACGCCGGCACGAGGGGAACGTTCGACGAGCCCAGGTACCGCTACGCTATCAGCCCCGAGGCCCAGGAGGACTGGGGCGTCGCAGAGTGCTTCGGGAAGGGGGCGCCGCCCCCGCCGGAGCGGGGGAGGAGGGAGGGGACGAGGGGGTCGGGGGGAGGGGAGGGGAAGGACGGCGGCGGCGTCGACGATGGAGGCTGGAGGGCGTGGTGGCAAACCTGATGTTTCGGGCCGCCTTCCGCTGCGCTCGACGGGCCGAACGCCGACGACCGCATGACAATGGAGAATCGACCGCGGTGCGTCGCGTCGCGCGCGATGCGCCGCGAGGCCTGAAAGCGTTTTTTTTGTTTTTTCCCTTCAAAAGTTTCCAACCTAAAAACCGTGCAATAAATAAAGCTCTCCGTCTCTCTCTCTCGCTCTTTCCTTTTTGAGTTGCGCCCGTGCCTCGAAAGTTTCCCGTATTTACACAGAGAAGAAGATTGAGAAAACAAGGGTCAAACCCCGCCTCTCTTTCTCTCTCTAACTTTCTCTCTTTCTCTTTTTTTTTTCTTTTCAGCTCAGCTTCGCCAGCACCGACTTCTCCGCGACGAAGCACACCTCCCCGCCGTCCGGGAGAGACACGTCGCTCGAGCTATATTTGGAGAAGAGCACCGAGTCGCCGACCGCGAGCCCCTCGAGCGAGACGTCCTCCCCGACGGCGACGACGGTCCCGACCAGCGCGTCCTGCTGCGGCAGCGTCGCGCCGCCCGAGAGGCCCGCTGAGAGAATGACGCCGCCCTGGGACTTCTCCTCGGCGGGGCGCGGGCGGACGAGGAGGCGGTCTCCGAGCGGGGCCATCTTGGTGACGTCGAGGGTGGCCTCGGCGGAGGTGGCCGAGGCGCGCGGGGCTGTGAGTTGGTAGAGCGGTTGGAGGCGAGAACGACAGGAGGGGGGGGGGTGAGCGAGAGAAAAAAGAAGAGGCTTCCGGCAGCTGCGGCATTTGCGTTTGGGGAATGTGAACTCTTCTGTTTGACTTTTTGCCCCGATTCTTCTCCGAGAGCAAACAAAAGCTCAACCTTGTATCGGTGCTTGACAAGCAACATCGACGTACGGGAGGAGAAAACAGCTCTCCAGCGCGAGAAAAAGAAATGTGACGTTTCAATTTCCCTGACACACGCACCGATTCTAGCCGCCGAAACATTCCTCGGGGCAGCAAGCGCCGGGCGGGCAGCGGACGTCGCCCTCGAGGTCGCCGCCACGCCAGCAGCGCGGGAGGAAGTCGCAGCAGCAAGCATTTTCGAAGAGAAGGAGGAGGAGTGAAAAACGGGAGAGAGGGAGTAAAAGCGTGCGAGAGAAAGGGGTGAGAGTTGCAATTGTGGTCGGCGGCAGAGGTCGGTCGTCGCCACTGGCTTTTTTCCCCCTCCACCCTTTTTCTTTAAAGCCAAAAAGGAGTGGCTGCCGCCGCCGATGCGGCCGGCGATGCGGCGCCTCAATCTTTTCGTTTTCTAAATAAATGGGGCGGCACGTTTCTTTACAGTAATCTAATGAGATTTAGCGAGAGAGGGGGAGTTGCTCCCCGAGTCGGAAGAGCCGGCGCCGCGGCCGCCCCTCGCTCCGCCAGCCGCGCCCCTCCTCGCCGCCGGCTGCTGCCGGGCCGCGGCTCGCGCCCTCGAGGCCTTGCCCGCCGGGCCCGAGACGACCGCGGGCTCCGAGGGCGCTGCTGCTGTCGCTGGAGCAGTGGGCGCGGTCCCGCGGGAGGATCGGCGAGTCGCGCGAGAGGGCTGCTGCTGCTGAGCTGCAGCAGCAGCAGCGGCAGCGGCGGCGGGAGGAGCAGTGGCGGCAGCGCCGGGCGTCGCCGTCCTCCTCCTCGCATGCTGCCGAGTCGGAGGAGCACCCGCCGCCACGGCCTTTGCTTCCGCGGCGTCCGTGGCGGCCGCGGCCGTCACAGGGGTCTCGTCTGCGGCGTGCTTGGCCGCCTTCGCAGGAGGGGGCTCGTTCGCCCTGTCGTCCTCCTCCTCCTCCTCCGCAGCCCCGAGCTCGGCAGCGGCGGCAGCGACCCTCCCGGGTCCGTCGTCGGTCTCCTCGTCTCCATCGTCCTCCTCGTCCTCCTCGTCCTCGTCCGCGGCGGTCGACTCGGTCACCACGGGAGTCGTCGCCCGCGACCCCCCTCCGCCTCTGGCAGCAGGAGAGGCAGCAGCGACAGCCCCGGTCTCTCCGTCGCCTTCTTCCTTTCCGCAGTCGTCGGCGGCAGCATTCTCAGTCTCCTCCTCCTCTCCTCCCTCCTCGCCCTCGCCCGGCACCGCCTTCACAAACTGCCCGCGCACCCGCGGCCTGGCCTGCGCGAGCTGCTTGCGGGACTCGTAGCGAATGCGCTTGGAGAAGCAGAGCCTGGAGCGCTTCTCGCGGTAGCGGGCAAGGGCCGCGGCGCGGCGGGCCGCGGCACGCGCGGCGGCGGCGGCGGGGCCGCCCGCCGCGGCCGCGGCTTGCTCTTCGCTGTCGTCGGCAGCGTCGTTCCCGTCGCCGCCGTTCGGAGCAGCAGCGGCAGTCGCAGAAGAGGGCATTCCGACGGGAGGAGGCCCTCCTCCTCCGTTGATGGCCCCGCCGAGCATGGCACGGACGGCGGCGACGGCGGCGTGAGCGGCGGAGTTGCCCCCGGCGTCGCCGGCGCCGCTTTCGTAGCCTCCTCCTCCCGCGGTCGCCGCGGTCGGCGCGGGACCCCCGGGCCCGTTGCCGTCGCTGGCTCCTCCCTTGCCCCCGCGAGCAGCAGCGCCCCCGCCTCCGGCGGCGGCAGCAGCCGCGGTCGCGGCCGCGGCGGCGGCCACGGCCGACGAGAGCTGCTGGAACAGCATCGCCTGCTGCGCCTGCATCATCTGGGCATAGACGGCCGGCGGCGGCAGCGGCGCGACCCCCGGAGGGAGCTGCTGCTGCATCTGCTGCTGCTGCATCTGCTGCACCTGCATCTGCTGCTGCAGCATCTGCGGGGGCATCATTCCCGGGAGCCCCATGCCGAAGAAGGGCGCCATCATTGCCGGCATCGTGGGCGGCAGCGGCTGCTGCGCCGGCGGGGGAGGGGGCGCCGAGGAGGTCGAGGGGCCGTTGCGGCGGTGGTAGTGGTGGCGGTAGGAGGCCGCGCCGCCGCCTGTGCCCGAGGCCGAGGTCCCGTAGTTTCCGTGGGCCGCGGCAGCCGCCGAGGCCCCGGAGCTCCCGCCGCAGCTGCCCCCGTTCGCGGCCGCTGCGGCTGCCCAGAAGGCCGCGGGCGGGAGGCCGAAGCCGGCAAAGGGGAAGATCGGGGGGGGAGGGACGGCGGCGTTGCCGGGGCCGGGGTGAAGAGGTCGCATCCCCCAAGCGGCTGCGGCGGCGGCGGCCGCGGCGGCCGCCGCCGCCGCAGCCTGCTTGCGCTGCTGCTGCAGCTGCTGCTGATGCGCCGCTTCGACCGCGGCGACCGCCTGATGCTGCGCCGCGGCCGCCATCGCCGCCGCGTCCAGCTGCCTGTACGGGAGGAGCGGCGGCGGCGGCGTTGCGCCGCCCCCCGCGCCCAAGCCCGCACCGCCGGCAGAAGCAGCCGCCGCAGTCTCGGCGGTGCCGCCGCCGCCACTGCCAGAGGCGGTGCGCTGCTGGACGTCGTCGGTCGTCGCGGCGCCGCCGAAGAAGCCGTTGGACCCGCCGCCGCCGCGCCCGCCGCCGCTCCCGCCGCCGCCGGTGCCTCCCGCCGTTCCCACGGTCGGGTTGCTCCCGCGGCCAGAGGCCAGGCCGCCGCAGCAAGCGGTGTTGGTCGCGGCGTCGGCGTTGTTGTTGTTGGCGGTCCCGGAGCCGGAGCGCTCCTCCTCGACGGTCGAGGAGGTGCCCCCGCCCCGGAGAGGGGCCTCGGCTGCCGCTGCAGCCGCCGCTCCCTCCTTGCCTCCGGCCGCCGCGGCGGTCGCGTTCTGTGACGGGGCAGCAGCGGCGCTGTTGCTGTTGTTGTTCGCGGCGGAGGCGGCGGCGGCGGTGGCGGCGGCAGCCTGGAGCGTCGCCGCCGCGTCGGCAACGGCAGCGACCGCGGCATCGGAGCAAGGAGGAGCGACGTAGGCCCTGAATCCCGTCGCCGGCTGATGCTGAGGAGCGGCGGGCGCGCGGAAAGATGTAGGAGCAGCAGCGGCGGCGGCAACAGCTGCAGCGGCAGCTGCCGCCGCCGCCGCGGGCGAGATGACGACGGGCGGCGGCGGCGGCATCATCAGGGCCGCCGCCGCCGTGGCCGCCGCGGCGGCCCTCTCCGCCTCGTCCTCCTCCTCCTCCTCCTCCTCCTCGTCGCCGCTTCCGCTGCCGCACTGCTGCCGATGGTGGTGGCGGTGCGAGCGGTGGTGGTGCGAGCGGTGGTGGTGGCGGTGACGTCCGTGCCTCTGCTCGCCGCCGCCGGCGTCGTGCGCTGCGGCGGCGGCCTCCGCGCCGCCCGAGCCCACGGCGGCGTGCGTCCCGTCGGACGAGTTGTTGTTCTTCTGCTGTCCGATGCGAGCCACGGCGGGCGAGGGAGGCGCGGCCGGCGCGGCGGCGAGGCCGCGGGCAGCGGTCCCCGTCCCTCCCGTGCCGCCGCTGCCCGGGTTCGCCGAGCCGCGGCGGCCCCCGCCTCCCTGCTGCTGCTGCTGCTGCCACCGGGAGTCGTCCTCGGACGCCAGCGCGGCGGCGGCGACCGCCGCTGCTGCGGCTGCCGCGGCGGCACCGGCCGCGGCGGCAGAGGCGACAAAGCCCTCCTGCGGCGGAGCAGCGGCGGCGGCCCGCGCCAGCCGCTCCTGGAGGCTCCCGCCGCCGCCGCCGGCCGCCTCGCCGCTGGTGCCCGCCTCGGGGGCGCCAGCGTCCGGCGCAGACCCCTCCGCGGAACCGTTGTTGCCGCCCCCGGTGTTCGGTGTTGTCGTGCGCTCTTGCTGATTCTGCCGCCGCCCGCCTCCTCCTCCTCCGGCGCCCGCGGCGGCGGCGGCGGCGGCGGCAGAGGGGGAGGCGGCAGCGTCGTCGTTGTCCTCCTGCCCTTCCTCCGCGAGGGCGAGCGCGACCCTCTCGCCCCCTCCGTCCCCGCCGTCGTCGCTCTCGGTCTCGGCCCCGTCCGAGTCGGCCGGGTCGATCTCGGCGGCGACGGCGGCGGCGGCGTTGGCCGTCGCCGTCGCCTTTGCGGCGGCAGAGGCCGCGGCGGCGGCCGAGGCCGCAGCGGCCGCGGCCGACGTCTTTGACGGCGGCGCCGTCGCGCCGCTGCCCCCGTCCGACGCGGCCCCGGCGCCGCCGCAGGCTGCCGCCGCCGCGCCCAGGGCGTTTTGCTGGAGGTCGAACGCCTGTTATTGAGAGCGATATATATATGCAGAGAGAGAGAGAGAGAGAGAGAGAGAGAGAGAGAGAGAGAGAGAGAGAGAGAGAGAGAGAGAGAGAGAGAGAGAGAGAGAGAGAGAGAGAGAGTGCGTGAGTGCGTGTGTGTCGAGAAGAGCGGGGGATACGGAGGAGGAAAATCGGATCATGAGGTTGGGGAAAAAAATCCGACGCTGGCCCCGAGAAAAGAAAAAACGAGCGGCTTGAGTAAAAGCGCCATGCCAAAGGAAAGCCTCAAGCTCTCGCCTTTCCCTCCCTTGATTTCCCTCCGCTGCTTCTCCGCGTAATAAAATTGACTCACCCTGCGCCACCAGAAGACGCGCGCGTAGAGGTTGGAGCACTCGTCGATGCCGAGAGGGCCGAAGAGGAAGTCCGCGGCGCCGGCTTGTAGGCACTTTGCAGCCGCACTGTCGCCGTGGGCTGCGTCTCCGGCGGCATCTGCTCTCGATGACAATGAAGATGAAATCACCACCACCGGAATCGCCCTCCTGTTCCTCCTCAGGGCCGAAAGGAATCGCCGCGCAGACGCTGTGGGCGGGGCGTGCTCTTTGATCACCAGGTCGTAGCCGGAGTTCTCCTGCTGCTTGGCGGCCAGGGCCTTGAGCGCGCGCGACGTCGTCGAGACGGACCGTGCCTGCGAGTTTTTTTTTTTTGGGAAAGGAATTGAGCGAAAAAGCGTCTTGGCTCCTTCGACCTCCTACATCCCCCCCCCCCCC